>Ga0306920_100009726_pt1 | contig 12851 bp, 7 predicted proteins | sample flu12Cox44000170_FD_204666 | JGI IMG/M metagenome (GOLD analysis project Ga0306920, IMG submission 204666) | Lab enrichment of tropical soil microbial communities from Luquillo Experimental Forest, Puerto Rico - flux4day.12C.oxic.44.000.170 (v2)... | ecosystem: Environmental > Terrestrial >...
GGCGATGCGTGAGAAGGCGCGCTTCGTGGTCGAGGCGATGGAGCAGCGGATGGGTGCGCTCGGCTTCGGCTGGCCGGATGTTACCGCGACCCAGGCTTATACTGTCTTCGACATCCATCCGCTCATCGCCGGCGAGTTCGTCCGCCGGGGAGCCATCTCGGGCGGTTTGACCTGGCATTTCGCACGCCCGCCGGTGCAGGGCCTCGATTTCGAGATGGATGTACGCGGCGTCGCCCACGAACTGGTGATCTGACGCGTACGCCCAACATAAAAATGGATTCGCCGCTGGAGGAGGCAGTCTCGAGCGAACCCGTCTTGGAACCAGGGTAGAGGCTGCTGGCTCGCGTTTTTGCCGCTGGGTTTTTAGGTACGAAGGCCAGCTGCGCTATTGCTGCCGTGGGGTATTATCCGTCAACCCCGCTCGCCGGAACGCCTCGGCCATCGTGTCGCCGCTGGCGGACCTGGGATTGCTCAGGCCCGCACGCGTCCGCCGGGTCGGAGACGTTTCTCCGATCCTGCTGGGGCGATTTCTGCGCGTGCTGTGCTCGCCCGCGCTTCCGGAGCCTGATCGAGCCGCATTGTCAACGAGATCCGACGGCGTTTCGGGTCGACCTCCAATACTTTGACACGGACGACATCGCCAGGCTTTGCAAATTTGCGTGGGTCCTTGACGTAAGTATTGGCCATCGCGGAGATGTGCACCAACCCGTCCTGGTGGACTCCCACATCGACGAAGGCGCCGAACGCGGCGACGTTCGTCACGACACCTTCAAGAACCATTCCGGGTTGCAAATCCTCCAGCTTTTCCACCCCCTCGCGGAAGCTCACCGTCTTGAAAACCGGGCGCGGATCGCGTCCGGGTTTCTCGAGTTCCCGCAACACGTCGATGACGGTCGGCACCCCGAATACGGCGTCGGTGAATGCCTCCGGCTCGAGCTGGCGGAGTACGGCCGTATCGCCGATCAGCCTCTCCAATTGGCTCTTGGTTGCCGCGAGAATGCGCCGCACCACGGGGTATGCTTCCGGATGTACGCCCGACGCATCGAGCGGATCATCGCCGTTGCGGATGCGCAGGAATCCCGCTGAAAGCTCGAAAGCCTTGGGCCCAAGCCGTGGCACCTTCTTGAGGACCGCGCGGGAGCGAAAAGGACCGTGCGCCTCACGGTAACCGACGATGCCGCGTGCCAGTCCTTCGCCGATGCCGGAGACTCGCGACAGCAACGGCGTAGAGGCAGTGTTGACGTCAACACCCACGGCGTTGACGCAATCCTCGACCACCGCATCGAGGGAGCGCGAAAGTTTGTGTTCGCTCAGATCGTGCTGATATTGCCCCACGCCGATCGATGGAGGATCAATCTTGACCAGCTCGGCGAGTGGATCCTGAAGCCGCCGGGCGATCGAGACCGCTCCGCGCAAGGACACGTCTAGCTCCGGCAACTCCTGCGACGCGAAGGCCGAAGCGGAGTAGACCGAGGCCCCGGCCTCCGAGACCACCATCTTGGTCAGCTTGAACTCGGGGTGGAGCCGAATGAGCTCGGCACTGAGCCGGTCGGTTTCGCGCGAGGCGGTGCCGTTCCCGATTGCGATCAGTTCCACCCGATGCTCTTGGGCAAGCCGCGCCAGCTGCGCAATCGACTCGTCCCAACGACGCTGTGGCTCGTGCGGGTAGATTGTTGTCGTCGCCGCGACTTGCCCAGTCCCGGTGACCACGGCGACTTTGACGCCGGTGCGATACCCCGGATCAAGCCCCATCGTTGTACGCGCGCCCGCCGGGGCCGCGAGCAGGAGGTCGCGAAGGTTCCCGGCGAACACCTGCACTGCAGCCTCTTCAGCGGCTTGCCAGAGCCGAAGGCGTAGGTCGTTTTCGATGTGTACCAGGATCCTCGTCCGCCAAGCCCAGCGCACCGTATCGATCAACCAACGGTCGCCGGGCCGCCCTTGATCGGCGATCTTGAACCGGTTCGCGATCTGCCGTTCGAAGGCGCTGGGCACGCCACGATCCGGCGTCGCCGGGTCGGGCGTGAGCTCCAGGATAAGTACCTCCTCCTTCTCACCACGGAACAATGCCAGGACGCGGTGCGACGGCAATCGCGCCAGAGGCTCGCTGAACTCGAAATAATCGGCGAACTTGGCGCCAGACTCCGCTTTGCCTGCGCGAACTCGAGAACAAAGACGGCCGCGCGACCACACTTCCTCACGCAGAGTTCCGATCAGCGTGGCATCTTCGGCGAAGCGCTCAACGAGGATCGCACGAGCGCCTTCGAGTGCGGCGGTCGCATCACTCACACCCTTACTCGGTTCGATGTATCGGCGAGCCGCCCCGTCCGGGCTCTGGTCAGGCCTCGCGAGAAGCGCCTCTGCCAGCGGCTCGAGGCCCGCTTCCCGCGCGATTTGAGCTTTCGTCCGCCGTTTCGGCCGATAGGGCAAATAGAGATCTTCGAGCCGTGTCTTGGTGTCGGCCGCGTCAATCGCCTGCTTGAGCGCGGCGTCGAGTTTTCCTTGCTGACTGATGCTGTCGACGATGGCGGCCCGACGCTCGTCCAGCTCGCGCAGATATCTCAGCCGCTCCTCGAGCGTACGCAGCTGAGCGTCATCGAGCGCCCCGGTCGCCTCCTTCCGGTAGCGGGCAACGAACGGCACGGTCGCTCCGCCATCGAGCAACGAGATGGCAGCAGCAACCTGCTGCGCGCGGACGCCCAGCTCCTCGGCAATGCATAGGTCAATCGGCTTCATCGCTTCTGAACTATTATCTTCGCGTGGGGACAAATCTCGGCGACATCATCAAGGACTGGCGCGATATCTAGGGCAATGGTGGCAATGTGGCGACCCGTCTAGAAGCCCTCGCCGAACCCGGCAGGATCTGCGTCAGCCGGGTGGTGCAGGACCAAGTGCGGGACAAGCTCGTGTTTTCGTTTGAAGATATGAGCGAGCAGCAGGAAAGCGCTTGCCGCCGCCGGGGTCAAGTTCGCATGTACCCCTCGAGCTCGCGTTCGCAGAACGCAATAGCTTCATCGATCGACTTTCCCTGCTGGGTGCACTGCGCAATCATCTTGCACATGATTTCCTTGTAAGGACATGTGGACCCGATGCGTGCCGGTGCTGGGGAGCGGCGATCGAAACGATAACCCGCGGGGCGGCGGGAAATTGTACAGCGTGCCCTCTAGCGGCTCGGCCTCGGCCCACACGGGGAGTTGGCAAGCTTTTCGAAGGGCGGCACGTCGAAACCCTGTCCGACCTCGAGCAGCTGGAGAATTGCTTCTCGCGTCGACAGATAGAGTAACAGGCCCTTCGCGGCCGATTTGTTCGCCGAGAAGTTCTAGATTCCCCAATGACGACATTCCAGCCGATGCGCCCACCGGCCAGATGATCGAGCGTCGAAAATCGGCGCGAGAGAGTGTAGGGATGTTCATAGGACACCGCGCGGTGGCACCGAAACCCAGATTTCGCGTACGCCATTGCTGGGATCAGCAGCAGAAGATCGTTCACCAGCACCTTTACGGGATTTCGCGATCGCCGCCTCCGGCGAACCACGGTACAGCGAATTTGCCGCGCTCGAAGATCCCAAACGGCTCGACCTAGTAATCAAGCGAGTTGCAGCGATCGGCGCGATCGCGAATGCGTCCACAAACCGGGCGACTGATGCGCGACACCGCTCGTGTCGAAGGCATTCAGGCGGATTTGCTTTGGCATCTGCTTCCTCTTGCTCCGGCCGGCTGCGGAACCTAACGTTGGCGATTATGGCTGATGCCACGGGATCAGGATACGATGGATGCAAATGAACTGCGCGCGCTGCAGGCGCCGCTGAAGAGACGATATCGGGAGCAACCCGAGACCGCGCATACGCCGGCTCGCGCCGAGGCGGTACTCGATCTGGACCGCATCGCCTGCCGTGTGCCGTCATGGGGCGCCGATACCAATGCCGGTCTGCATCCGGCTACCGGTGGGGACGGCACTCTGGCCTGCTCCGCCGACATGCTGCTGGAGGCGCTGGTCGCCTGCGCGGGCGTGACCATTCGCGCGGTCGCTACCGCTATGGGCGTGCAGCTGCGGGACGCGCGGGTGATCGCGGAGGGTCATTGGGACGCGCGCGGCACGCTCGGCGTCGACCGCGAGGCGCCGGTCGGCCTCACCGATATCGCGCTGAAATTCGAGCTGGACACCGACGCCGATGCCGCGACGGTGCAACGTCTCGTCGAAATGAGTGAGCGGTTCTGTGTGATCTACCAAACCTTGCGCACGCCACCTCAACTTTCGGTAACGCACCGGATCACGGCGGGGGCGTGATAACGGGGTGAGCGCTACCTCTATCCTATTTCGACTGTCTGCGTCAGGCATAATGAGCCAATTTTGCTGGCCGTCGAATTTGGTGCACTTCTGAAATTCAGGGCTTCCACATCGACGTACAAGAAACCCACCGTCGCCTCCCTTGGGTGAGAATTGATGAGCGTTACGGTGTCTGGCTCTCGGAAATGGGCTGCACTCAGAAGACCAACCCAGTCATCGCGATAAAGGGCGGCGAGCTGACGTCGGAGGAGATCATTGCCGGAAATCGGACGCCCTGGTCGTGTAGTTTTTTCGAGTCTGGGGACTTGGGCTAGAGTTTAATATTATTCCCATACGCACCAAGTCTGACAGGCTTCGCGCTTGCAGCTTCTCGATGATGTGGGCGCGATGTAACTCGACCGTGCGATAGCTTATGCCTAAATGGCGGGCAATAACCTTGTTGGGTTCGCCCGCGGCTACCCGATCGAAAACTTCACGCTCTCGGGGAGTTAGTGAAGCCGCGCGGACCTGCAAGCTGGCACGCTCGAGACGTTCTTCGTAAGCTCTATCATTCCAATGTAATGCTCGTTCGATGCTTTCGAGCAGAGCGTCCTCCCGCAGCGGCTTCTCAATGAAGTCAAAGGCACCGGCCTTCATCGCCGCAATTGCCAGCGCAACGGTGCCATGGCCGGTGATGAAGATCACCGGGATACGCCAGCCGCGGATGTTCAGCTGCTGCTGAAGTTCAAGCCCAGTCATCTCGGGCATTCGCACATCGAGCAGCAGACAACCTCCTCGTCGTGGGTCGTAGCTTTCTAGAAAAGAGCCTGCCGATGGAAACGCCTCTACAGAATACCCGGCCGCGCGGAGCATAAATCTGAGACCTTGCCGGACGGCGGTGTCATCGTCGACGACGAACACGGGTTTATCCGACATCGCTGCTCACTTCTATGTCGGCCACCGGTAAATCGAAGGCAAAGACCGCGCCGGAACGAGTGTCGCGGAGCATTCGGAGACTGCCGCCATGAGATTGGATTATCGCGCGGCTTATCGAGAGCCCCATTCCCATGCCGAGCGGTTTGGTCGTCACGAAAGGCTCGAAGATTGTGTCCGTCACCTCGGCAGCGATCCCCGGTCCCGAGTCGGACACGGAGATCTCGATAGCGTTATGGCTTTTACGGCGGGCCTCGACGACAATTGAACGCGGCCGGGTATTAGCCGCGGCCATCGCATCCATCGCGTTGCGTAGCAGATTGAGCAGCACCTGCTCGATCTGGACTTGGTCAGCCAAAACAACCGGCAGGCCAGGATCGGCCTTAGTTTCGATCTCCACGTTTTGCTGCATTGCCTCCGAGCGTGTGAGGCTTGCTGCGGCGTCGATTAGAGGCTCAATCGCGGTCAAGGTTGGTTGGGATTCACCACCGCGGACGAACTCTCGTAAGCGATCGAGGACGTCGCCTGCACGCTGCGCCTGCTGCACGACTTCGGTTACGCCTTCGTGCAGCAGCGCAGGCTCGGCCACCGATCCGGCCAGCAGCCTCACGCAACCCCGGGCATAGGCGATGATCGCCGTCAAAGGCTGGCTCAGCTCGTGGGCCAATCCCGCGGCCATTTCTCCCGCCAGCGAAACCCGCGAAACGTGAGCCAACTCTGCCTGACGCAGCCGATCGCGCGCATCGGCTTCCCGCCGGGAGCTGATATCTCGTATAACGATCGTGTAATGTTCAGCGCCCATTAGATCGAAGCGGCCAGAGCTGAGCTCGATCGGGAACCTAGTTCCGTCCGGTCGCCGTGCATCGAGCTCCCAACGGCCTGGCGTAGAGACAAATGAATTAGCGGCGAGCTCTAGTCGCCGAATTAGACCAGGCTCATCTTCGACCAGTTCAGAGATGTCCTGTCCAATGATTTGATGGCTAGGACGCGAGAACAACCTTTCGACGGCAGGGTTGATCGACTGAATCTTTCCGCGTGCATCGATCGTAAGGACGCCGTCGGGCACCGTGTTCAAGACCACTGTCCGCAAGCCTTCACTATCGATAAGGGCGAGCGACAGACGGCGCCGCTCGCTGACGACTGCACCGAGCATGAGACCAGTTGCAGCCAGTGCAAACATGAAGAGCTGAAACGCTCGAAGTGTAAGCTCGGAATGACCCTGAATTTCGAGCCCGGCGATCAAGCCGATCTGGATTAACAGCACCGCCAAGCTCGCAGCGCGTAGCCCATGGCGTGTCGCGATCCAGATGAGCGGAATAAATAGTAGGTAGAACAGCCCGATTGGGCGATCCCTGTTCATTCCCGAGAACACGGCGACGAGCGCCAAGGCGATGCTCAACCCCTGCGCGGCAACCTCGCCGAATTGAAAAGCACCGCCGCTAGGAACGGCCGGAGATCGCTTTTTTATTTGCTCGTAGAGCAGAAGCAGTGGAGGAAGAATTACGACGATGCCAATAGCGTCGCCAATCCAAAAATGAAACCCAGCTTCGGCAAAACCGTTCCAGGGAACTACCCCCGCAGCAGCATACGAACCGACAAAACCGCTCGCGACGACCCCCGAACTGATGATCGTTACGATCAGGAGCATGATGACGTCCGAAGTTCTGCGAAGACTGGCCTGAAAGTCCGCGTGCTGCAATATTGCCGCCGCTCCCGTATAACCCGCCGTGACTACGAGCGACGCTAAAAATACGGGCAGCGGCGAGAGGGGCACGGCTGAGACCGTCGCTCCGGACAACAGTTCCGCCGCCATTACCAGCGGGGCATAGCGGAGCCCCTTGATTATAAGCAAGGCCAGTGCGAGACCTGCCGTCGGATTCCACGGCGTAATTCCGACGCCATGCAAGGCACCGATAAAGCTGATCCGATCTAGCGCTACATAGAGCGCCACATACCCGATCGCGCGCGCGACGGCTTGCCAGCCCAGCTTGCCGCGCCTACCCGTTGGGGCTGCGTGTTTCCACGTAGGCGTGATGTCGTGGCCAGTTTCTTCCGCCGCCATGAGCTCGACTTTGCCAGATAATCGGGCGTTCAGCACTAGCATGGTTGGTCGGCTCACCTAGAACCGCCGAGATCGTTCGCCAGAACGGCAACCGTTTCCTTCGAGGCCATCACTTTGCCTCGACGTTTGGAATGATCGCCATACGTGTTCGCACGTATTCAGTGCCGTTGAGCAGCGGGGCAAAGTCGTCCGGCCGCAACGGAAACGCTCTGGCGAGGAATTCCTGCGTGGCTGAGGTGATCAAATGCGCATCGCCGTAATCGGTACCGGCGGCATCGGTGGGCTCTACGGCGCCTCGCTTGCCAGAGCCGAGGTGGATGTAACCTTCGTTGCACGCGGTGCCCACCTCGCGGCCATACGCGAAGACGGGCTGCGCATCGAAGGTGACCGCGGCGAAATCCATATCCAGCCGGCTAACGCGACAGATGATATTGCCGGCATCGGCACTGTGGATGTCGTTCTATCCTGTGTCAAATTATGGGATGTCGATCGTGTCGCCGAGCAGATCCGCCCTATAGTGGGCCCGAGAACTGCTGTGATCCCGCTCCAGAACGGTGTCGACGCCGCCGAGCGGATGATCAACGTTCTTGGGCGTGAAGCGGTGATCGGCGGCGTGGCCTTCGTTACCGGCACGATCGTCTCGCCGGGTGTAGTCCGCCAGACCGGCACGCATCAGCAGATAATCTTCGGAGAACTCAATGGCCAAATTAGCGAGCGCGCCCAGCGTTTCTGTAATCTCTGCGAGGTTGCGGGGTTCAAGGCCGTGCTCAGTTCGGATGTCATGCTCTCAATCTGGGAAAAGTTTGTCGGCCTGGTACCGTTTAGCGGGCTCACGGCGCTGACGCGGCTGCCAGTCGGCAAATGGCGAGACGATCCCGACCTCTTGGCTCTTTTTGAAGCAGGCCTGCGCGAAGCACTTGCGGTCAGCCGAGCCGAGGGGGTCGGGTTGCCCCCGGACACCATGGAAAAAACGCTGGGAATGCTGCGCTCCATGCCACCCCACTTGATGGCCTCTATGGGCAACGACTTAATCCGTGGCAACCGGTTGGAACTGCCTTGGGTTGCTGGCAAGGTGGTTGCGCTCGGCCGCCACCATGGCATTCCGACCCCAGTGAACAGCTTTATCTATGCGGCGCTTAAGCCGTACATAAACGGGGCCATGTGAGCAGGGCTGACTTCATTAGAAATAGGGCATTGGGGCTGGAAGCGAGGCGATTGCACGCCTCGACCGGGGCGCTTGCCTGCCGCGGGGGCGCGCGTAGCCGGCAAGGCCAAGCAGCCAGGATGGCCATGGTCGAAAATGAATTTCTTAAAACCCGTGCCCGACAGCACAGCTGGGCAAGCCTCTAAGCCGGTCGCACCGACTTCGCGGCTTGCCGCGGATGGCTTGGCGGAAGAGGCATCTCGGCGATCGAGAATCCCGGTCCGCCGAGGCCTGTGCCGCACGAGATCTTAGGTTATTCGACGGTTAGCTCCGGTGCGACCCGAACCGCCTGGGTGATGTTGTAGAAGTTGGGCGACGTCGCCAGAACCATATTGTGGATCTTGCGAAACTGCTCCTCGGTGCCGTCGCCTTTGATCACCACCCGGCTCTGCAGCTCGCGATAGCCGGCGGCGACCGCCGGATCCAGTCCGAACAAGCCGCGCAGGTCGATATCGCCTTCGGTGGTGATCTCGAGCTTCTGCAATGCGATGCCGTGCACTGCGCAGCCCATGGTATAGCCGACGATCATGCAGGCGCTGATTGCGGCGAGCAGATATTCCTGCGGATTGGCAAAGGCATTTCCGCCGCCGAGCTCGATGGGCTCGTCGATGTCGATCGCGAATTGGCGCGACACATCGGCTCCGCCGATCGAAAAGCCCTCGACCCGCGCGCGCGAGCGCGCGCCGCCTTGCCAGGCGCTGGCGACCTTCCAATGCGTCATGCCCTTTGCCGGATCGCCTTCGACATCCTCGATCAGCATGTGCACGGCGTCGATGTCGATGCCGTTGATGACGCTGGAAGAAGTCGACGAACTGGCCTGTACTGTCGCGATTGGAGTCATAGTGTTATTCCTTTCGTGCAACGAGGTTGGGTTGGTTCAAGCGGCCAATGCTTGCACAGGGCTGAGGCCACTCAGTGCGTCATGAATGCGCCCGAGCTGGGCGTCCGTGGTCAGGCTGGCGAGTGTGCTCGCAAAATGCGGATGCCGGGCTCCAGAGAGAATGTATTGAAAGCGGTAGGCCTCGAGCATGGTGCGCTGGACCATGCCGGTCTGGGATGCGGTCAGTTCTCGCCCGCAAGTCCGAACAAAATACTCGGCGTCGGCAGCGGCTTGCGCCTGCACGATCGCATCCACCGCCCCGATGAGCTGGATCAGCTCGTCGACCGCAAGATTCCGCGCCTCTGGGCTGATGCCTGCGTCGAGGCGCCTCCACTCGAGCTCATCCATGATCGCGTGCTGGCATTCCTCCTTCCAGTGAAAGAGGAAGATGTCCTTGTAGAGCTCGGAGAGGTCGGCATCCTGGCGGATGCTTTCGCGGTAGTGGGATTGCGTGAACAGCTCGATGTGCAGGGTCAAGGCCAGCACGGCCCAGCTGCTCTTGCTCAACACCACGGTGGCGACCTCGTTCGGGTCCCAAGCGAAGCTGTAACCGGGCGGCATTGCCTCGGCGGTCAGCCCTTCGACCCGGCGAAACAGCGCCTGGTGCTTCAACTCTTCGTCACAGAACCGGACCAGCGCTTCGAGAGCGACTTGATCGCCCAACCAATGATCGCGGCTGAGCTCCAGGACCTTGGCGCCGATGAAGCGCTCGACCAACCCGAACATATTGGCGTAGGTCCGGCCCTGCACCTGGCTGAAATAGACCCGTTCCTCCGGCGACAGGAAATCAAGCCGCCTCACGAGAGTAAGCCCGTCGGGCAGGTACTTGTTGGCGCGGTCGAACCGACGACCGCGAATGACATCGGTTTCGATGTCCCAGCGAACGCGTTTTGAGCTGGAGATGCAGCGGGCGAACCGCTCGCTCGGAATGGCGTAGGAAGTGTCCATGATCCGAAGCTCCTTTTCGGGGATGGGGCCGAGTGGCCTCACCGGATGGACAATCAGCGCCTTCCGTTTGCGCCGGCGTTGGAACGAGCGTGGAAAGTTGGCGTAGAAGCGTGGTAACGACGCGATCGGGAAACGAGACCATCCTGAAAACAACAGAGCGTTCGGATACGTGGTCGCACGTATTGCCCGCGGTGATTCACGTCCCGATAGTTGGAAAGGTGCCGCTGGACGAGGGTGCCTTTAGCCGGGAAGGTGAGCTCGGGCGCACCGCCGCGTACGCCCCCGAGGCTTGGGGCTGGCGTTAGCCCGACTGGCGCCCGCCTTTGGCTCGACCCGGTAGCATGATTATCGCGGAGCCGCTATAAGCACTCTGCCGCAGTCCATACGCCCGGCCGCCCTGGTGGGTACGTGCAAAGCGAAATGTGCGCCAATGCAACCTTCGGGCGCGTCGATCCAGATTAGTGACGTCGCTGCGAAGAGGACGGTGCGTTGTTGGAGCTGAGGGTCCTCGGCGAACTTGAGGTGATCCGCGATGGCGCTACGGTACCGTTGCCGCCGTCGCGCAAGACCCGCGCACTCCTTGCCTATCTCGCTCTTACGCGGCGTCCGCACCGGCGCGAAGAGCTGTGTGAGATGTTCTGGGATGTGCCGGACGATCCGCGCGGGGCTTTGCGTTGGAGCCTAAGTAAAATTCGCCCGTTGATCGATGAGCCGGCATCTCCCCGGCTCTTCGCAGACCGGCAGATAATTGAACTGCGCACCGAGGAACTCGACATCGACTTCTTTGCCGCGGAGGCCTGCGCGCGCTCCGAAGTTGCGGCCAAAGACGACTTGCGGCGCACAGCATCCTTTTTCCGTGGGCCATTACTGGCCGATCTCGACTTATCGGCGAACAGCCCGTTCCATACTTGGCTGCTGGGTCTGCGCGAAGACGCGCGCAAGCTGCAGTCGCAAATTCTCCGGGCGTTGACCGAGCGGCTCTTGGCGATACCGCATGAAGCCCTTCCCTTTGCGCGCGAGCTGGTGCGAGTCGATCCCTATGATGAGAGGGCGTGGGCACTGTTAGTCGGCACTCTGGCGAGTGCCGGCCGCAGCGGGGAGATTCGAAGACAGTACGAGGCCGGTCAGCGCGCGCTGCGGGAGGTCGGCGGCGCGTCGGGGCCACTACTCCAGGCTTGGCGGGCGGCACACGCATCGGCCACCGGCTCCGCGGCTCGCGACATGACCAGCGCGGAACCGATCGCCGGCGAGGGACCGGAATTGACGGAATCAGCCGCCGCTTCGAGCTCGCCGAACACGCCAGCCTCGCGCCTATCGATCGTCGTGCTGCCTTTTGCCAATTTGAGCAACGACCCAGAACAGCAATATTTCGCGGACGGGATCACCGGGGATTTGACGACGGATCTGTCGCGGATCCCGGACATGCTGGTGATCTCGCGCAATACCGCCTTCACCTACCGGAACAAGCCACTCGATACGAAGCAGATCGGTCGCGAGCTTGGTGTGCGCTATGTGCTCGAAGGAGAGGTCCAGCGTTCGGGAAATCGGGTCCGCGTCACCGCCCAGCTGATCGATGCCGAAACGGATACGCATCTGTGGGCCGAGCGGTTCGACGGCGATGCCGGCGATTTGCTTGCGTTGCAAGACGAAATTACGCACCGGATCGCGGTTGCCCTCGATCTCGAGCTGATCGACGCCGCAGCTGCCCGGCCGGTCGATCATCCGGACGCGCGCGATTTCATTTTGCGCGGACGCGCCGCGCGGCTGAAGCCGCCTTCGCAAAAGACTCGTACGGAGGCGGTTCAGCTATTCGAGCGTGCGCTGGGGCTTGACCACAAGTCCGTCGCGGCGCAGAGCTGGTTGGCGATCGAGCTCGCTGCCCGCGCCCTCGACTTTATGACCGATACCGCGTCAGCCGATATCGCACGCGCGGAAGAGTTGGCCAAGCGGGCCTTGGCCGCAGCGCCACGCAGCGCGCTCGCACATTTCGCCAAAGGCCAAGTGTTGCGGGCGCAGGACCGCTACGATGAGGCCATACCCGAATATGAGACCGTCATCGCGCTCAACCGCAACTGGGCCAACGCACATTCGCATCTCGGATGGTGCAAGTTCGTGATCGGATCCATCGACGAAGCTATTCCGGCCCAGGAACGAGCCATTCGGCTCAGTCCCCGCGATCCCCAAATCGGCCTCTACTATTTCCGGATTGGGTTTGCACACCTGCTGCAATCGCGCACCGACGAGGCGATCGAGTGGTGCGAGAGAGCGCGCAACGCTACTCCGGCGCATCCGCTCTTCCGCGCCCTCCTTGCCTCTGCTTATGCTCTCAAAGGCGAGATCGAACGCGCCGTTGCGCAGCTCGCCGAAGCGCGCAGACTGGTCGGAGACGATCGGTATTCCAGCATCGCCCGATTGCGAGCGGTTGTATCTTGGGGCGCGCCGAAGGACATGCTCGAAGCCACCTATTTTGCCGGTTTACGCAAGGCCGGGGTTCCTGAAGCTGACCGGGTTGCTGGAGGCACTGGAGTCGGCCCCGGTCGGACAGAACGACAGGATGCCGG
>Ga0306920_100009728_pt1 | contig 12851 bp, 14 predicted proteins | sample flu12Cox44000170_FD_204666 | JGI IMG/M metagenome (GOLD analysis project Ga0306920, IMG submission 204666) | Lab enrichment of tropical soil microbial communities from Luquillo Experimental Forest, Puerto Rico - flux4day.12C.oxic.44.000.170 (v2)... | ecosystem: Environmental > Terrestrial >...
AGGTCGTCGGCACCGGTGGTGAAGCGGAAGCCGCGCCGTTCGAACACGGTGTTCTCCGGATGGAACGCGAGCGGGATGAAGGAGAGGAAGCCGCCGGTCTTGTCCTGCTGCTCACGCAGCCTCAGCAGGTGGTCGACGCGCTCCTCGTAGGTCTCGACGTGGCCGTAGAGCATCGTGCACTGGGTCGTGATCCCGAGCTTGTGAGCGGTGTCGTGAACGTCGAACCACTCGTCGGGGTGCTCCTTGCCCGGAGCGATGAGCGCGCGGACGCGGTCGGCGAAGATCTCGGCTCCGCCGCCGGGCATCGAGTCGAGGCCGGCGTCCTTCAGCGTGAGCAAGACCTCCTCGTGCGAGCAGCCCTCGAGCCGTGACATGTGGTGGATCTCGGACGCCGTGTAGAACTTGAGGTGGACGTCTGGCAGCGCCTCCTTCAGCTTGCGCAGCAGGCCGGCGTAGTAGTCGAGCTCGACGTGCGGGTTCTCGCCGTTCACCGTGTGGATCTCGGTGAACCCGTGGAGCTCGTGCTGCGCGACCGCGTCCTCGACGAACTCGTCGGCGGTCAGCGTGAACGCATCCTCCTGCTTGCGCGTCTTGGCGAACGCGCAGAACTTGCACTTCACGCGGCAGACATTGGTCTGGTACAGGTTGATGTTCTGGACGAAATAGACCTGGTCGCCGCCGCCGCGCTGCCGGCGCGCGAGATCGGCGAGCTCGCCGAGCGCGAGCAGGTCGTCGGTCTCCATCAGGGCGACGCCGTCGTCGAAATCGAGCCGCTCGCCGGCCAGCACCTTGTCCCGGATCGGAGCGAGCGTGTCGAGCGTGTCCAGAACCGCCATGTGCGGACTACCTCTCTCGGTCGACGACTGCGTGCGTCAGGGCCTCGAGCTCGTCTCGGTGCAGCTCGCCGTCAAGCTGCGCCCTGGCCTGTCTAGCGTAGTCGAGCGCCACTTCGCGGGACTCGTCGAGAGCGCCCGTCGCGGCGACCCGCACCAGTGCGCCGTCCATCGGGCCGCCCGCGAGCGCGGCTCGCACGAGGGCATCCCGCCGCGCCGCGAGCAGGAGAGGAAGCGTCGGCGTCCCGTCGCGTAGGTCGGTGCCGGCGATCTTGCCCGTCTCGATCGTGGCACCGGAGCAGTCGAGGACGTCGTCGGCGATCTGGAACGCGATTCCGAGCGCGAGCCCGTACTCGCCCGAGCCACCGCCGAGTCTGCACGCGGCCTCGAACAGCTTCCCGGTCTTGAGCGCGCAACGCTCGAGGTACGCCTCGACCGTCGTCGACGGGTCCCGGGTCTGCGTCCGTTGCAGGGCCTCGCCGCGCGCGAGGCAGAGCGTGGCGTCGGCGAGGATCTCGACCGCCGAAGCGTCTCCCGTCGCGCTGAGCTCCGAGAACGCGCGCGCGAACAGGTAGTCGCCCGTCGCGCGCGCGGCTTCCGGGCCGTAGATCGACCAGGCCGCGGCTTTGCCGCGACGGAAGTGGGCGCGGTCGATGAGGTCGTCGTGCACGAGCGTCGCCATGTGGACCAGCTCGACCGCGACGCCGGCCGCGAGCGACGGCTCCTCGCCCGGAGCAGCGGAGAGAAACACGAGCGTGGGACGCAGCCGCTTCCCGCCCGCCGCGAGCGCCTCGTTCCCCACGGCGGCGACGAGCCCCGGATGGGTGGCGACGCTGCGCGCGAGCCGCTCCTCGAGCGCGTCGAGATAGCCGTCCAGCCCCGGCACCGACCGGAGGTCCGAGAGCGAAGTCGTCACGAACCCGTCTCTCCTACGTGCAGGGCGACGATACCGCCGGCGAAGAGCTTGAACCGCACGGCCTCGAAGCCGCAGGAGGCGAGCAGGTCGGCGAGCTCCTCCGGCCCTGGGAAGCGGCGCACGCTAGCCGGCAGGTACGTGTACGCGTCGCCACCGGGCAGGACGCGGCCGAGCAAGGGGACGATGCGGTCGAACCAGAGGCGGTAGAAAGGCGCGAGCCAGCCGCGCGGGGTCGTGATCTCGAGAATCCCGAGCCGGCCGCCGGGGCGGAGCACCCGGCGCAGCTCCTTGATCGCCGCCTCGAGGTCCTCGACGTTGCGGACACCGAAGCCGACGACCGCCGACTCGAAGGTCGCGTCCTCGAACGGGAGCGCGAGCACGTCGCCTTGCACGAATTCGAGCCCGGGCGCCTTGCGCCGAGCACGCTCGAGCATCCGCTCGGAGAAGTCGAGGCCGACGACTCCCCCCGCGCCGGCCTCGGTCGCGGCCACAGCGAGGTCGCCGGTGCCGCAGCACGCGTCGAGCACGTAGTCGCCGCGCCGCACTGCCTCGCGAACCGTCGCCCTGCGCCAGCGCTGGTCGAGCCCGACGGTCATCACGCGGTTCATCGCGTCGTAGACCGGCGCGATCCGGTCGAACATCCGCTGCACGCCTTCGGCCGGCAGGCGGCCGCTCTCGACGGTCACGTCTGCCCCCAGCGCGGCATCAGCGCTTGGTCGAGCCCGAGCTGGTCCAGGGCGCGTGCGACGATGAAGTCGACGAGGTTCTCGACGGTCTCGGCGCCGTGGTAGAAGCCGGGCGCGAGGAAGAGGATCGTCGCTCCGGCTTCGCGCAGCGTGAGCATGTTGCGGAGGTGGATCGCCGAGAGCGGCGTCTCGCGCGGCATGAGCACGAGCCGGCGCTCCTCCTTCAGCGCCACCGAGGCCGCACGGTGGATCAGGTTCGACATCGCGCCGGAGGCGAGCGTGCCCAGCGTCCCCATCGAGCAGGGGCAGATGACATACGCGTCGACCTTGGCCGAGCCGGAGGCGTAGGGAGCGCTCCAGTCCTCGGGGTCGTAGATGCGGGCGGCGCCCTCGGCGTTCTCGAGGAGCCGGGCGAGCACCTCGTCGCGCGGCAGCGCCGGGTCGCCGAAGAGCTCGGTCGCGAGCACCTCGATCCCGGCGCGCGACGCGCAGACGCCGATCTCGCAGTCCGCCGCCGCGAGCGCCTCGAGCAGCCGCGCCGCATACCGCGCGCCGGAAGCGCCCGTGATCCCGAGAAAGACGTGCACTCCCGGGGATTGTCGCTGGTCCCTGTTAGTGAGTGCCCTTGGATGCCTCGAGGAAGACGGCGAGCTGGTGCAGCTTCAACGCTCCGAGCGACCTGGACGGCGGCATCGGCGAGCCCGGATTCACGCACGACGGGCACTTGAGATGCGCGATCTGGAACCGAATGCCGAGGTGGCGCTGCCCGATTGCGGTGAGGTCCGGCGCACCGAGGACCGTGTGACCCGAGCCGGCGTAGATGTGGCACGCGGTACAACGCTCGGCGACAAAGACCTCGGCGCCGGGGACCGCCTGCTTCGGCAGCTGCTCGAGCTGGACCCAGCGCGGAACCTCGGGCCCGCCCTGGGTCGACGACTTCGCATGGCCGCCGCATGCCGAGGCGAGCGGGACGAGGAACGCGAGCAGGAGAAGCCGGCACATCTCGACCGGTTTCTACGTCGCTACTGCTTGCCCTTGGAGGCTTCGAGGAAGATCGCCAGCTGGTGCAGGCGTTGGATACCGAGTGACTTGAACGAGGGCATCGGGGAGCCCGGAGTGACCGACGACGGGTCCTGCAGGTGCTTGATCTGGGTGGCGATGCCGAGATTCCGTGAGCCGATGTTCGTCAAGTCAGGCGCACCGAGGTTCGAACCTCCGGCGCCGTCATACGTGTGGCAGGCCGTGCAACCCGCTACCGCGAAGAGGTGGGCCCCGGGGATCGCGGCAGGCGGCAGCTTCTGATCCTTGATCCACTGTGGGATGCTCTGCTGAACCTCGGAAGCGAGTGCCTCCTTCGCGGTCGCGCCCTTCCAGGTCAGCACCCCCATCGAGACGATCGTCAGCACGGCGGCGACCATGGCGACCGGCCGTTGCGAGGGCTTCCGCGTTCGCCTGCGGTCGAGGAACGGAAGCATGATCAGCAGGACGAGCGCGATCGTGGGTACACCGATCGTGCCGAGGAAGACCGACTCCGGCCACTTGAAGATCCGGAGCAGGTAGAAGAGGAAGTAGAAGTACCAGTCCGGCCTCGGCACGAAGCTGTGCGTGCCTGGATCCGCCGGCGGGTCGACGCCCGGCCCGAGCCAGCCCTTGTGCGTCGGATCGTGGAGGGGCGACCAGAACGTCCACTTCCAGATCACCGCGAGGCAGATGATCACCACCACGACGACGAGGCTCATGATCGTGTCGTGGAACATCGCGTACGGGTAGAAGGGCTTCCCGCGCGCCTTGACGTCCGCCTTGTAGCGCGCGAACTCCGTCCGCTTCTGGTCGATGGCGCTCGGCTTTTCCTTGCCCTTCGGGATCGCGGCCATTACTCGCGTCCTCCCGGCTCAGCCTGCATCGGCGACGCCCCAGCCGGCCGTGGCACCGGCCGCGTCAGGCCCGGCCGCAGCTGCCGCGCCTCTTCCTCCTCCGGCTCTCCGCCGGCCGCGTCCTTCGACCACGGCGGGGAGGTGACGCCGAGCCGGATCACGAGGTAGAGGTGGAGCGTGATCAAGCCGATGATCGCCCCGGGGATGACGAGCATGTGCAGCGAGTAGAAGCGCGTCAACGTGTAGCCGCTGACGACCTGTCCACCCCGAAGGAACTGGGCTAACCACGGTCCTAAGAACGGCGCCGTCCCGTTCAGGTTGATCCCGACGACACTCGCCCAGTAGGCCGTCTGATCCCAGGGCAGGAGGTAGCCGGTGAAGCCCTCCATCATCCCCATCACGAGGATCAGGACGCCGATGATCCAGTTCAGCTCGCGCGGGTACTTGTAGGCGCCGAACAGGAAGACGCGGCCCATGTGCAGGAACATGAGGATGATGAAGACGCTCGCGCCCCACTTGTGCATGCCGCGCACGAGCCAGCCCATCGTGAGGTGGTCGGTGATGTTGACGATCGACTCCCACGCGACCGGCTGGCCCGTGTGGGGGTCGAGATCCGCCGACGGCACGTAGTACATCGCGAGGATCACGCCGGTGATCGCCTGCACGAGGAAGGCGGTGAGCGCGGCCGAGCCGAGCGTCTGCATCCAGTTGATGTCGGATGGGACGTTGCGGAAGAGGAAGTAGCGGACGCCGCCGATGAGCCCCGACCGCTCCTCCAGCCAGTCGAAGGGATAGACGACGAGCTCCTCCATCTTCTGGCGGCGGAGCTCGCCCTTGGTCGGCTTCCGTCTGTAGGTCGTCGTCATTGGTTCTGCGGCGGCTGGAGGGGATAGAACCACTGCTCAGGCCCGTCGACGTGCTGCCCGGGGCCGGCCATCTTGTACTTGTAGATCTGGGCCGTCGCCCCGGTGCCGACCACGTGCGAGACCGAGTAGGGGGCGCCGAGGACCAGGCGGCCGTGGACGATCTCGTACGAGAAGCGGTTGAGTGCCCGCACCGGCGGGCCGGCGATGCGGTTGCCCTCTGGGTCGTACTGACCGCCATGGCACGGACAGCCGTAGCCGGCCGGGATGACCGACTCGAACTCGACCGGGCCGTTGAGCGTGTGCTCCTTGAAGGACGGCGTGCCGGTGAACTTCAGTCCAGTGGGGCCGTTCGCCTGCACAGGACAGCCGAGATGGACGCAGTGGTTCGAGATGATCGTGAAGCTCGGCACCTGCTCCTTCGGGTTATCGGGGTTGGCGACGGGCCCGTTGTTGCGGATGAAGGCGGTCTGCCGGCTGACCTCTCCCTCGGAGGGATCGGAGATGAAGGTGGCGATGAACCACTTGGTCACCGGGAACTTCGAGATCGGCCCGAGGTCGACCTTTTGCACCGTCTGGCCGAGGAACGACGGGAGGGCCGCGAAGCCCGCGACCGGAACGACGATCAGGCCCCCGATCACGGCGCCGAGGCCGAGCGTCGCGCCCTCGAGGAAGACGCTGCGCGTCACGGGGGTCTCCGCGACGCCCTGCTGATCGGCCGCCGTCGCCTCGTCTACCTCTACCGAGTCGCGCCGCTCCGGCTCGACGACGACCGGCTCCCCACGGAGCTCGGCGGTCGCGTCGCGCGCCCAGAGGATCCCGAAGACGATCGCAATCACGGCGCCGATCGACGAGATCAGGAGTGGGTCGATGACGAGCCCGACGAGGACGACGACGATCCCGATCGCGAAACCGATCGGCCACAGTGTCGGCGGCGGCAGATGCGCCTCCTCGTGGAGCGACTCCTGCTCGGTGTCGGGACTCGGCTGCTCGGGCTCCACCAACGCGAAGTCTTATCGCAAAGGCCGGACTTGCGGAGGGAGAACTAACCCAGGCCGTACTCGGTCCAGCGGCGCGTGACGAGCTCCTTGATCTCCGGGCTCATCTCGATCTCCTCGGGCCAGGGGCGCGCGCCCTCCTCGGGCCACTTCGCGGTGGCGTCGATGCCGAGCTTGCCGCCGAAGAACTGGCGCTCGGGCGCGTGGTCGAGGTGGTCGAGCGGGCCTTCGGAGAGGATCACATCGCGCTTCGGATCGACGTTCGCGCCCGCGTAGAAGAGCACCTGCTCGTAGTCGTGCACGTCGACGTTTGCATCCACCACCACGATGCACTTCGTGAGGCTGAGCATCCCCAGCCCCCAGAGCGCGTGCATCACCTTCGCGGCATGTCCCGGGAACTGCTTGCGGATCGAGACGAGGCAGCAGTTGTGGAACGCACCGGCGATCGGGAGGTCGTAGTCGACGATCTCCGGCAGGGTCGTGCGCACGGCCGGCAGGAAGATCCGCTCGGTCGCCTTGCCGAGCCACGCGTCCTCCTGCGGCGGCTTGCCAACCACGATCGAGGGGTAGATCGCGTCCTTGCGCATCGTCATCGCTGTGACGTGGAAGACGGGGAACGGCTCGGCGGCGGTGTAGTAGCCGGTGTGGTCGCCGAACGGCCCTTCCTCGCCGACCTCGTCCTTCTCGATGTAGCCCTCGAGCACGATCTCCGCCCGGGCCGGAACCTCGACACCGACGCTGACCCCCTTGACCAGCTCGACCGCCTCGCCGCGAAGGAAGCCCGCCACCATCAGCTCGTCGACGTGCTTCGGCAGCGGAGCGCTCGCCGAGTAGGCCGTGATCGGGTCGAGCCCGAGCGCGACGGCGACCTCGATGCGGCCATCGGTCGCGAGGTAGTCGGCGCGGCCGTCCTTGTGGATCTGCCAGTGCATGAACGTCGTCTGCTTGTCGATGACCTGCATCCGGTACATGCCGACGTTGCGGCCGCCGGTCTGCGGGTCGTGGGTGATCACGGCCGGCAGCGTGATGAACGGCGCCGGGTCGCCCGGCCAGCAGCGCTGCACCGGGAGCAGGCCGAGGTCGACGTCGTCGCCGCGCAGCACGATCTCCTGGCACGCGCCTTTGCCGACCGTCTTCGGGCGGGAGTCGGCGACGGACTTGAGCTTCAGCAGCCCGCGTACCTTCTCGCGGAGGCCGTCAGGCGGCTGCATCTCGAGGACGTCGGCGACGCGCTGCGCGACGTCGTCGAGCCGCTCGACGCCGAACGCGAGGCACATACGCCGCTCGGTGCCGAACTGGTTGATCAGCAACGGATGCTCTGAGCCCTTCGGCTTCTCGAACAACAGCGCCGGCCCGCCGGACTTGACGGTGCGGTCGACGATCTCCGTGATCTCGAGGTCGGGATCGACCTCCGCGGAGACGCGGACGAGCTCACCATCGCGCTCGAGCAGCGCGATCCACTCGCGGAGATCCTTCACGGGCACGGCGCGAGTCTAGTTTCAGCCGCGCAGATCGGACCTCGGCACGATCTCGGAGACCTCGAATGCCGTGCAAGCCTGGAAGTACTGGGCGTAGTAGGGGATCCAGGCAGAGATCGTCGTCGCGGGCGAGCCCTCGGCGAGACCGATCCGCAGGCGGGTGTAGGGAGCCGGGCAGCTTCGTGCGTTACCGAGAGGGTTGTCGCCCGTCGTCAGCGCGAACGCAGCGGTCGCTCCCGGCTTGAGGTTGATCGTTGGCGGGCGGCGCGGAGCCTTGAACGGCCCGTAGAACGTCTCCCGCACTCGCTTGCCCGTTCCCGTTGATCCGTCTGCCTTGATTGCGACCACATCTGGCCAGCCTTTCACCGAGCCGATCTGGTGCCCAACGTTGCTGAGTCCGTAGTAACCGCCACTTTCGCCCAGTCCTGCGTACGACCCGATCCGATGGATGCGGAGATCCGCGAGCGTGCAGCGCGCGGCAGCGGCCGGTCTCGCAGTAGGAACGGAAACTGGACGACGGGCGTGCGTTCCCCTCATGACTGCTGGGACGGCGATTGCGAGGGCAGCGCTCACAACGACCAGTGCGCCGATTGCCCATCTCCGCCGTTGCCGCGCCCGCGCTTCGCGGATCAGGAGCTCGAGCTCGTCCTCGCGCAGTTCGGGTGGAGAGAGGATGCTCAGGGTCGGACCGTGGCGAGCACGCCACCGCCCCAGCTGTGCGGCGCCAGCGTCCAGGTGAGCGTGTTCAGGTGGGCGTGCCGCGGGGCGAGCACCCGCATGGCGAAGCGGACCGAGTGATGAGGAGCGATCCGCCCGACCCCGTGGCAGTTGAGGATGTACGCCGTCGGCCGGAGACCGAAGCCCTCGTAGTAGGCCGGGCAGCTGCGGCCGAAGGAGAACGACTTCGCGCTGCGGTTCCGGAGGACGACGGTGTATGAGAGCCACGTCCCTCGATGCACTGCTCCTATGGGAACGATCCTCGCCTGTAGCGGCAGCGCCGAACTCGGCCCTCCCTGCGGCACGATCGGGGCAAACCGGCTCGCCCTCAGGACGGAGCCACCCGGCGCCATACACCTGGGAGCGACACGCGCGCCGAGGCCAGGGCGCCCCATCGTGTTCTCGACCGCGATCTTCCCGCCGCCCGGCGCGAGCAGCACGAGCGCTCGCGGGAGCTGGCCTGGATTGGTGGTGGACGAGCTCGAGCCACGTCCGCACCAGTTCCCCCACTCGATAGCGGTGGTCGCCCAGCGGCCGGGGGCAAGCGCACGCAGCGAATGCGGAGGTGGCGTGAGCGGGTCATAGGCGTTCTCCTGCGGCCCTCGCTGGAGACGCCACTTCGAGGTCGCGCCTGCGATCGAGAGCTTCGGCATCCCGACCAGCGCGCAGGGCGCCGAGCCGCGGTTCTCGATCATGAGAGGACCTACCACCGTGCCGAAGCCGCCGCCTTGAAGCGCGAGCTTCCCGCGTAGCTGCGACGCCTGGCACGGAGGAGCGAGTGGTGGGTTCGCCGGCGCGAGCTGAGGCCGGGTTGGAAGCCAGGGAACCTCGCCGGAGCCTCCAGTTCCACTCGAGCTCAAGACGAGCACTCCGCCGACGGCGAGCCCCACCGCGAGAAGCGCGGCTGCCGCGATCAGCCTCCGTCGGCGTGCGCGCTGCTTTGCCTCCGCGATCAGCGGGTCGAGCTCGAGAGGCAGCCCAGCGTGCGCCGACATCGCGCTAATCGTACTAGCACCACATAACTCGCGTCAAGACTCCGCGAAGTCTCGCTCGACCTTCTCGACGAGCTCCTCGTAGAGGCGGATCAAGCCCTCGATGAACTCCAGGCCCAGCCCGAGGTACTTCTCGCGGTGCGGCAGCGTCTTGGCCCGTTCGGCCGTCTCCGCCACCCGCACCCGCATGTCCTCGAGGTCCTCCCGCAGTGACGCGAAGCCCTCGCGAACGGCTTCTTCCCCCACCAGGTCCGCCGCCAGCAGGCGCAGGAGCGCCTCGCTCTTGAACGGGGTGAACCCGACCGGAGTGCGGACCCACTCGCGCAGCGCGTCCAGACCTTTGTCCGTGAGCGTGTAGACGGTGCGCTCGCGCGTCTTCCCGGGCTCCTTGCGCGCCTCGAGGTAGCCGAGCTTCGCGAGGCGCTTCGGCTCGACGTAGTACTGGCTCTCGCCCGCCCAAGCGAGGAAGCGGCCCTGTCTCGCCATACGCAGGAGATCGTGCGCGCCGGCGCCGCCACGCCCGACGAGGGCGAGCATCTCGTAGGAGAACAGGGTGAGGTCTTCGTGGCTTGACAAAGCTGTGTTTCGTAGTTTACTTTAACTACGTTCCATAGTTTAGTTGGAGGAGGTCGAACATGTACGACGCCATCATCGTCGGAGCACGCGCCGCCGGCTCGCCCACGGCGATGCTCCTCGCCCGCAAAGGCCACCGCGTGCTACTGGTAGATCGCGCGAGCTTCCCGAGCGACACGCTCTCGACGCACTACATCCACCAGCCCGGCGTCGCGCGCCTACGCCGCTGGGGACTGCTCGAGCGCCTCGTCGCCACGGGCTGCCCGCCGTCGCGCCGGCTCGTCTTCGACGTCGGCCCCTTCGCGTTGACCGGAGCGCCGCCGCCGAGTGACGGCACCGCCGCGGGATACGCGCCGCGCCGCACCGTGCTTGACTCGCTGCTCGTGGAGGCGGCTGCCGAGGCCGGCGCCGAAGTGCGGACCGGGTTCGCGATCGACGAGCTCGTCTTCGAGGACGGTTCGGTGGTCGGGATCCGCAGCGGAGACGTCGTAGAACGCGCCCGCGTCGTCATCGGCGCAGACGGCCGCAACTCACTCGTCGCCCGCGCCGTGCACGCTCCGGGCTACGACACGCGTCCCGGGCTCGCGTGCGCCTACTACACGTACTGGGGCGGAGTAGACGAAGGAGACGTCGAGCTCTATCCGCGCGAAGGGCGGATGGTCATGGGCGGAGCACGGACGAACGACGGGCTGCAAATCGTGATCGTCTTCTGGCCGAGAAGCGAGTTCCACGCGGTCCGCTCCGACGTCGAGCGGAGCTTCCACGAGGCGCTGGCGCTTGCTCCGCCGCTCGCCGAGCGGCTCGCGGCGGGCGAGCGCGCGGACCGCTTCTACGGGATCGGCGACCTGCCCTTCTACTACCGCAAGCCGTTCGGGCCCGGTTGGGCGCTCGTCGGCGACGCCGGGTACCACAAGGACCCGATCACGGCGCAGGGCATCAGCGACGCGTTCCGCGACTCCGATCTGCTCGCCGACGCCCTCGACGCCGGGTTCACAGGCACCCGACCGCTGGACGAGGCGCTCGCGGACTACGAACGCGCTCGGAACGAAGCGACGCGGGGCCTCTACGAGCTCACGTACGAGTTCGCGTCGCTCGCACCGCCGGCGCCCGAGCAGCAGGCGCTCTTCGGCGCGCTGCGCGAGAACTCCGAGGATACGAACCGCTTCTTCGGCGTGGTGGCAGGAACCGTCCGGCCCGACGAGTTCTTCGCGCCCGAGAACATCGGGCGGATCGTGGGAGCGCCGGTGCCCGCCTAGGGCTCTTCGCGGCGGCGCTGTTTCGCGACCCAGTGGGAGAGTTCGCCGAGCGCGATCACGAGGACGAACACGAGACCGGTGCCGAGCATGATCTCGACGACCTTGCTCCCCTCCTGCGCGGCCGTCTCCTCGGCGAACAGCAACTGGGACAGCGCGGCGAGCACAGGCGGAATCTAGCTCACTCGCCGGGCCGCGTGCGCCGCGAGCGCCGTCTCGACCGCCTCGTCGCCCGCCGCCGAGCGCGCAGCCGCCTCGAGGGGCTGGGCGTCGGCATGGAGGCGAAGCGCGGTTCGCGCCTCGTCGAGCGCGTCCCGGCCGAGGAGCGCCGCGGTCGCCGCCCAGAGCGGCCCGTCGCCTGCCGTCTCCTCCGCCCGCACCTGGCTGCACAACGAGATGAGCTCGGCGAGATCGGCGACGGCCGCCACGTCGTGCAACGCCGAGATGCGGGCGACGCCGTGCGCATAGAGGTAGTCGCCGAGCAGCAGCGCCGTGTCGTCGTCGGTCGGCGAGAACAGGCGTGACCGGCCGTAATGGACGAGGTACCCCTCGTAGATCGTCTCGACCCCGAGCGCATAGCGCGACTCGCCGAGCGGTGAGAAGACGGGGCTGCGGTCGCGCCCGGGCTCCGGCAGGAGACAGTCGCCCCAGAGCGTGCTTTCCGCGGCCGCGTCGACGGCCATCGTCTCCCAGACGTCAGTGACCAAAGGCAGCCACCGCCGCGATCGTGCGCTCGATCTCCTCCTCGCCGTGCGCCGTCGAGGGGAAGAGCGCCTCGAACTGCGACGGCGGGAAGTAGATGCCCTGCTCGAGCAGGTGCCGGAAGAGGGCGCCGAAGCGGTCGGTGTCGCAGCCCTGCGCGTCCTCGAAGTTGCGCACCGGCCCGTCGGTCAGGAAGAGGGTGAGCAGCGCACCGACCCGCTGCACGCGTCCGAACGGCGCCAACCCTTCCTCGAGCGCCGCGGCGCGGCGCTCGAGCTCCTCGTAGACGGCGGAGTCGCGCAGTCGCCTCAGTACCGCAAGGCCGGCCGCTGTCGCGAGCGGGTTCCCGGCCAGCGTCCCGGCCTGGTAGACGGGACCGGCCGGCGCGAGGAGATCCATGATCTCGGTCCGGCCGCCGAAGGCCGCCAGCGGCAGGCCGCCGCCCACGATCTTCCCCAGCACCGTCAGGTCGGGCAGGACGCCGTACCGCTCCTGCGCGCCGCCGCGCGCGACTCGGAAACCGGTGATCACCTCGTCGAAGACCAACAACGCGCCGGAGACGTCGCACAACCGGCGCAGCGTCTCGAGGTAGCCCGGCCCGGGCGGGACGACGCCCATGTTCGCCGCCACCGGCTCGACGACGATCGCCGCGAGACCCTCGCCGTGCCGCATGACCGCCTCCGCGGCGGCGTCGAGGTCGTTGTACGGGACGACGATCGTGTCCGCCGCCGCGCCCGTGGGAACACCCGGCGACGCGGGGATGCCGAGCGTCGCGAGGCCCGAGCCGGCACTCGCGAGCAGCGCGTCGGCGTGGCCGTGATAGCCGCCGGCCGTCTTGAGGATCCGATCGCGCTTCGTGAACCCGCGCGCGAGCCGCAGCGCGCTCATCGCCGCTTCGGTCCCGGAGGAGACGAGGCGCACCTTCTCGACCGACGGCACCGCAGCCACGATCTCTGCGGCGAGTTC
>Ga0306920_100009729_pt1 | contig 12850 bp, 12 predicted proteins | sample flu12Cox44000170_FD_204666 | JGI IMG/M metagenome (GOLD analysis project Ga0306920, IMG submission 204666) | Lab enrichment of tropical soil microbial communities from Luquillo Experimental Forest, Puerto Rico - flux4day.12C.oxic.44.000.170 (v2)... | ecosystem: Environmental > Terrestrial >...
CTTGCCTTCGGTGAGACCTGGAGCACGCTCGGACTTGTTGCCGTCACCTTTCTCGGCCAGTACGCGGTCTATCGTGCCCGCCGGTACCGGCTCACGCGCACCGTTTATCGCGGCGTGCGCTTTCATCAGGAGGGCTCGGCTTGGCGGTACTCCATTTGCGCCGTGTACTGGTGGAGCCTGGTCGCGCTCACGCTCGGGCTTGCCTACCCGTTCGCACAGTCGCACCTCGAGAGCTTCAAGATGCGCTATACCTTCTTCGGCAATTTGCCCGGCGCGTTCGAGGGCTCGGGCTGGCGGCTGTTCGCCCGCGGCATCCTCTTATGGTTCATTGCAGTGGTACCGTTTGTAATTGGTGTGATTGGCACCATCGCATCCATCGACTGGGACACGGCGAGCCACTCTTCGGCGAGCGACCTCTCGGCCTGGCTCGAGAGCAGCGGGGTGGCCGGAGCGCTCGTCATCGGCGCATTGACCTGCGCATGGTTCCTGCTTGCAATCACGATTCTCTACCCGATTTTTCAAGCCATCTTGCTGCGGTGGTGGGTGTCGGGATTGCGCTTCGGCGCCGTTGCGGCGAAGTCGAGCCTGCGCACCGCCCAGATCTACGGCGTCTGGGCGCGCTTTCTTGCTTACGCGTTGCTGTTCACACTCGCCGCCGCGATCGTTGGCGCGATCGGCGCATACGCCGTTTCGCGCATCACACCCTACATCAGCGATGCGGTGCGCGCTGAGGTCGTCACCACGGTGCTCGGGCTTGCGGCTTATGTGGCGGCAGCGCTTGGCTATTCCGCGATCTATCAGGCGACGGTCAAGCTCGGAGTATGGCGCTGCGTGATCGAGACACTCGATCTCTCAAACGTGTCCATGCTGGAGCAGGTAGCCGGCGCAGGCGAGCCCGCCTCTCCCATCGGCGAAGGCCTCGCCGATGCGCTCAATGTGGGCAGCCTATGAACGCGCCCGACATGCAGATGCTGCCGGCTTCCGGGCGCGGTATTTTCTACGACGGGCGCACCGCCGCGCATCACGATGTCACCATCGAGCTTGCGTCACAAACGCTGCGCATGCACGCAGGAGACGGCAGCGTGCTCGCGGAATGGCCATACGATGCGCTCGAAACCCACTCCGCGCCGCAAGGGCTGCTGCGGCTGGGCACGGCAGGCACCGTGCTGGCCCGGCTCGAAATCAAGGATCCGCGACTGATCGCTGCGATCGACGCCCGTTCCACGCCCGTCGATCGCGCCGAGCGCATCGAGCGGCGGCTGCGCGGGAAGGTGATTTTCTGGACCATTGCCGCTACCGCCTCGCTCCTTGTCGTTGCCATCGTCGGCGTGCCGCTCCTTGCGGCCGAGGTCACCCCGCTCATTCCCTATTCGATCGAGCGGAAGTTTGGCGACACGGTGGACGCGCAGGCGCGCGCGACGCTGGACACCGATCATGCGGGCGCCGCCTTCGAGTGCGGCAATGCCGGGAACGAGCAGGCCGGCCGCGCCGCTTTCGACAAATTGATCGTCCAGCTCCAGACCGGCGCGGACTTGCCCTTCCCGCTCAAGGTCATGGTGGTGCGCAAGAAGGACGCCAATGCCATCACGCTTCCTGGTGGTCACATTTATGTTTTTGCGGGGTTGATCGACAAAGCCCAATCACCGGACGAGCTCGCGGGCGTCATCGCCCATGAGATGGGACACGCGGCCCACCGTGACAGCACGCGAACGCTCATGGAAGGTGCCGGGCTTTCGCTCCTGTTTGGCATGCTGCTCGGCGACTTCTTCGGCGGCGGCGCGGTGGTCTACACCTCGAAAACCATATTACAGACGAGCTATAGCCGTAGCGTTGAAGCCGCCGCCGATGCATACAGCGTCATGCTGATGCGCAAGATCGGCGGTGATCCGCGCGCACTCGGGACCATCCTGACGCGAATTGCCGGAACTACCCATCCGGGACCGAAGATCTTGATCGACCATCCCGAGACCTCCGACCGCGTGGCCGCAATCGAGAGGCTCGCGGGCTCCGGCCCAACCAGGCCGCTCCTCGCCAGTGCGGACTGGGCCGCCCTCAAGACCATCTGCTCGGGTGCCTGAAATGCTGATGAACCGGCGCTACATTCATACCGAGCCGAATTCCAAGCTCGCGATTTGGGCGCGCCGGACGGCCGGTTTCGCATTCGCGGCGACCTTTCTCGCGGTCATTGTCGTTCGCTCGGGCATGCTGGAGGTAAAACCGGCGTTGGCGACGCTCGGCGGCGCGCTTGCGATCGCCGTCGTCGCGCTCCTGCTCGCATTGGCTGCCTTCGCCGTCATCTGGATGGAAGGGCTTGCCGGAATGCGCGCTGCCCTCGCGGCGATGGCGATTTCGCTCCTGCTCCTCGCCTATCCTGCCTATCTCGGCCTGCGAGCCTACCGATTGCCCTGGATCTACGACATCACTACCGATCCCATCGATCCGCCGCGCTACGAGGCGCTCGCGCGGGCGCGGCCGCGCGATGCAAACCCGGTTGTCTATACCGGCCTCTACACTGCTGAGCAGCAGCGCAACGCCTACCCTGATATCGGCCCGATCGGCACCAGCGCCACGCCGGCGAATGCTTACCGCGCGGCGCTCGCGGTGATGAACAAGCACAAGGACTCGTTCCTCGCTCCCTACTGGCGCGTGATCGAGGCGCGTGAGCCCGTGCCGGGGCGCCGCGAAGGCCGCATCGAGGCAGTCGCCTATTCATCGCTCATGGGTTTTCGCGACGACGTAGTGGTCCGCGTCCGAGCGGATCCGGAAGGCGCGCGCATCGACGCGCGTTCCTCCTCCCGCTACGGAACGTTTGATTTCGGCACCAATGCCTCGCGCGTGCGCCGCCTGATGAACGACATCGAGGACGCCATCCGCAACCAGAGAAACGAGCGGCCGCCGGCGCAACCGGTGGCGAAGAAGGGCCTGAACAAGCAGGATCAGGGCAAGCGCGCGGCCGATCGGGAGCGGCGGTAACGGCCGGCAAGCGAGGGTTCGCCTTCGGTCGCGACCAGCCCGCGCGCCACCAGATCTTCGAGGTGCGCGAGCACCGAAAGCGCTGCCGCTTTAACGAGGCGCGCATCGAGTCCGATATAAATCGCGCGCACGATCGCGGGGATGTCCGCTTCACCCTTGTCGAGCCGGCGCAGGATTGCGGCCTCCCGCGCCTTGCGATGCGCGATGTAGTGCTGCACGAAGCGCGGCGCCTCGTGCACGGCCCCGCCATGGCCGGGGAAGTAGATCAGCTCCGGACGGCGCGCGAGCTTGTGGAGCGAGGCCATATAGTCGCTCATGGAGCCGTCGGGCGGGGCCACGACCGGCGTCGACCATGCCATGACATGATCGCCCGAGAACAGGACATTGGCTTCCTTGAACGCGAAGGCCATGTGGTTTGCTGTGTGACCGGGCGTGGCGACCGCTTCCATCGTCCATCCCTTGCCGGCGACGATCTCGCCATCGGCAAGCACGCGATCGGGAGAAAAATCAGTGTCGTTGCTGGCGTCGAGCCGCGGCGCTTCGCCGCCATGCAGCGCGCGCGCCGGCCGATGCGGCCCCTGCGCAAGCACGAGCGCTCGCGTTGCCGACTTGACGCGAGGCGTTGCCGGTGAATGATCGCGATGAGTGTGAGTGACGAAAATGTGGGTGACGGTCTCGCCGCGCACGGCGTCGAGCAGCGCGGCGATATGCGCCTCATCAAGCGGTCCGGGATCGATGATCGCGACCTGGCCTTGTCCGACGATGTAGGAGATCGTTCCCTTGTAGGTGAACGGGCTCGGATTATTCGCAAGCAGGCGCCGCACCCCTGGTTGCGCCTCCTCGACCTTGCCGGGGACGAGGTCGAGCGTCTTGTCGAAGGGGATGTCTGCCATTTGAAGACTCTCGTATCCCGGGCGCAGCGCAGCCATTTCATGGCGCGCCGCGGCCGGGATACGAAGCCATCTACCCCAACCGACGGCCGATGATATCCTCGCAGCGCTCGCCTTCCTCGCCGAGATAGAGCGCTCCCGACATGGCGGCGCGCATGTGGTTCGACGGCGCGCCGGCGGTCCCCCAGCGGTCAGGCATAGGCATCATTTTGTCCCAGTAGTCCGGGCCCATGGGCACGTGCGTCGCCTCGTCGATCTGGTCAAGCTCGGTGGTGTATTCCGCGACAAAGCCATTGGGCTCGATGAAATAGGAGAATACGTTGCTTCCCGGACCGTGGCGTCCGATTCCCCAGGCGATCTCGAAACCGCTCTGTTTGACACGCCCGGTACCGCGCATCAGTCCGTCGATACTGGGCAGCTCATAGGCGACATGATTGAGCGAGGGCCCGTTGTTGCGAAAGATCGCAACGCTGTGGTGATCGGCGCTGCAGCGCAGGAATTCCATCATATGGGTGCTGTCGGAGAGTCGAAATCCCAGGACGTCAGCGAAGAACGGCACCTGCTCTTCGGTGCGCGCGCTGTTAAGCACCACGTGGCTGATCTTGCTCGGGCGCGAGCGATCGAGCACCACGTTCGGGTGCTGGACAAGATCGCATGAGATTGTCATGGGCAGGGCATCCGGCGTCTTGAAGCGAAAACCGTAGCCGCCGCCGGCGCTGGCAGGGAGCGCGGCCGGTTCGCTCCCGACCTCGACCCCGTAGCCTTTCGCTTTCGCGCAGAGCGCATCGACCGCCGCGCGATCTTCCGCTGCGAAATGCACGCCAAGCAGAGCCGGCTTGCCGCGCTCGCGGATGGTCAGTACGTGATGCTCGCCGCCGGTGGCGCGGAAGTGAATGGTGCCGGCGTCAGACGAGACTTCCTCCAATGCCCATACCTTGCTGTAGAACTGCGCCGATTGGTGGAGATCGCGAACGCCAAGCTCGATGCTGCGAACGCCTGTGACCTTGCCGTTTGCCATGGCCGTTTGTCCCTTTGCCGACGTGCCGTTGCTGGCGCGGAATGTGGCACAAGGCAAAGTCAAGAGCCAGAGCGCTGCTCTCAAAGTTTCGCCAGTTTTGGCATCACCTCAGAGGAAAAGAGCGCAAGTGAGCGCAGCGCCTCGGCCAAGGTCATCGTACCGAGGAAGAGATAGGTGAGGAGATAGTTCACCCCGAGCTCGTCCGCCTGGCGCTCGATCTCGGCGCAGACCGTCTCCGGCCTGCCCGAAATGACGGTGCCGTCGGCGACACAGGCTTCGTAATCGGCGCCGCGCTGCACGCCGAGCCGCGTGGTGAGCCCAGTGACCCCGTGCAGGTCGCGCAGCCAATTGAGATGCGCCAGGTGGCGGTCCATGGCGGGCTTGGCAAAGGATCTCGCTTCCTCGTCGGTATCGGCGAGAAAGATGTGCCGCTGCACCCCGATGGCGGCGCCGCCCGCGAATTCGGCCTTGGGCTGCGCCGCGCGGCCGCGCTTGGCGAATGTCTCTTTGAACGCGGCGATATTGGCCTTGGCCACGGCCATCGGTCCGAGCGTCACGAAGTGGAGTCCCTGCTCGCCCGCCCAGGTCGAGCCTGTGGTGTTGGAGGAGCCATACCAGAACGGCGGGTGGGGACGTTGCAGCGGCCGCAGCGCAATGGGCACCTTCTCATAGGAAAAATGCGGCCCGCTATAGCTCAGACTCTCGGCCGTCAGTCCCGCGCTGATGCACTTGAATGCGTCGATGAAAATGTCGCGCGATTCGTCGTGCTCGACCTTGTGATATTTCAGCTCGAACGGAGACACCCCGCGACCCACGCCCACTTCGAGCCGCCCATAGCTCAGGTGATCGAGCATGCAGATTTCCTCGATCAGGCGCAGCGGCGAATAGAGCGGGAGGAGGTAGACGAGCGGGCCGAGCCGCATGCGCCTTGTCGCGCGCGCGACCGCGCCGAGATAGACCCCGGGTACCGGCACCATGTTGAGCGGGGTCGCGTGATGTTCGGCCACATGCAGGCAGTAGATGCCGGCCTCGTCGGCCGCCTTGGCAAACGCCAACCTTTCATCGAACAGCGTCGCCAGCGGCCGGTCGCCGTGCTCGACGTGATCAAACAATCCGATCTTCATGTCTCCCCCATTCCCTTCATTCCAGGGCCCGAGCGAAGCGAGGAAACCCGGAACCCATAACCCCGATCGGTGCGTATGGATTCCGGGTTCGCCGGCGATCTCGTCTCAAGCCGAGATGCCGGCGGCCCGGAATGACGAGCGTCGTCATTTCAATCTTTGCGAGGCTTCCTTGACCAGATCGAGACCGGCGTAGCGCGCGACCTCGAGCGGCCGCGAAATAAAGCCGAGCTCGCGCATGAGGTCGACGTTGCGCTGAAGCGCGGCAAGATCAACCAGACCGCCGGGATCTCGGTAAAAGTCGTTCCTGGTGAAAATCCAGCTCTCGAATCGTTGCGGCGGCTGCTTGAGAAACCTCGCAATGAACGCAATCGCCTCCTTGCGATTGCCCGGATCGAGATACCAGTGCAGCGCGCGCAGGCTGTCCTCGAGAAAATCGATCACGGCCGAGCGGTTCTTTGCGAGAAACTCTCCGCGCGCGGTCCAGAACGACAGTTGCGAAGGACCCATGGCGTCCTTCTGCGTAAACAGCGTGCGCGCCTTCTCGTTGAACTCCGGATCAAATACGAACGGCGTCGTGGTCACGACCAGGTCGGCCTTGCCTTCCAGCAGCACCGCCTTCATGGTCGGGAACGGCGCCTCGATGGTGGTGTAGTCTCGCCGGTCCTCCAGGCCATGTCTGTGCAGCATCGCTTGCAGCGCCATATGCACGCCGGTGCCGAGCCCATTGACCGCGACCACCTTGCCTTTGAGATCCGCGGGCGTGGCGATGCCGCCATCCTTGCGCACCATGAAATGGGTGCTGAAATTCTCGCCCGCGCCGTCGGTAATCTCGTGCGCGATGATGCGCAGGTCCGCAAGTCCCGCATTCTCTACCGCGAACGGAAAGCTCGAAAATCCGAGCGCTGCAATTTCGATTTCGCCGGCGGCGAGCGCGGTGATCTGGAGCGGGGACGCACGGATATTGATGGGCTCGAAGGTGTAGGACTGGCCCTGGTGCCGCGCGAGACCTGCCTTGGCGAATAGGACCGGAAGGAGCGAGGCTGGCGCCACCACCCATCCCGCCCTGATCTTCACCGGCTCCGCCGAGACCGCGGACATGCCAAGCGTGCCGGCCAGCACGAGTGCGGTAACAAAACTTCGCAGCATCCGTCTTTCCTCCTGCCTCTTTCATCGGCAACCTACGCGGCGGCAGTGGTCCCGCACAAGCGCTCGGGAGCCGACAATGGCGCAAGCAACGCGTTCATCATCCTCACACGTGTCCTCACCTGCCGATGGGCTCAAGCTTGCGCCCGAGCTGCAGGCAATCTTCGAGCAGGATTATCCGCGGTTTTCCGAGGCCGAATATCGGCGCCGCCATGCCGCCCTCGCCGGCGTGATGGAGCGCGCAGAGGTCGATCACCTGCTGATCGTCACGGCGCAGAACGTAGGCAACGCGACGCGCTGGGTGACCGGCTGGCCGGGTACGAACGAGGCGCTCATCGTTTTTCGTCCCGGCGAGACGATGACTATGTTTGTCGAATACTACAATCATCTCCCCCAGGCGCGCATGCTCGCGCGTGGCGTCGATGTGCGCTGGGGCGAGGAGAAGGGCATCGTCAAGGCGGGCGAGGAGCTTTCCCGCCGCGGCGCAAGGCGCGTCGGCGTGATCGGCCCGCTCGCTGGACCGAAATGGCAGGCGCTGGCGGCGAGTTGCGAGCTTCTATCGCTCGATCCGCAATACATTGCGCTGCGGATGGACAAATCAGAAGAGGAGATCGCGTGGTTGCGCATTGGCGCGGCGCTCAGCGACGCGGGCATGGCCGCCCTCATCGCGGGCGCGCGCCCCGGCATGAGCGAGCACGAGCTCGGCAACATGATCGAGCGCGCCTATGTCGGGCTCGGCGGCAGCACCGTCATTCACTTTATCGGCTCGACGCCGATGGCCGCGCCCGAAGTTTGCGTGCCGAGACAGTTCACATCAAGGCGCCGCATTTCGCCGGGCGACTTCGTGTTCTGCGAGCTCTCGGCGGCATGGTGGGACTATTCCGGCCAGGTGCTGCGCGGCTTCACCGTCGAGGCGGAGGCTTCGCCGCTTTATCGCGATCTGCATACGACCGCAGTTGCAGCTTTTGCGGCTATCACCGAGGCCATCCGGCCGGGAGTTGCGGCCGCCGAGCTCATCGAGGCATCCGCCGTTATCGAACAGAACGGCTTCACCACCTATGACGATCTCGTGCACGGCTACGGCGGCGGTTATTTTGCGCCCATTCTCGGCTCGAAAAGCAGGCCCGCTGGACATCCCCCCACGCTGACCTTGCACGAGAACATGTGCCTCGTGGTTCAACCCAATGTCATCACGCGCGATGAAAGCGCGGGCGTGCAGGTCGGCGAGCTCGTGCGTGTAACTGCAAGCGGATGCGAATCGCTGCACCGGCTTTCTCGTCAGCTGTTCCGATCGGGAGACAGGACGACAGAGGACGGAGGATAGACGACAGATAAGTGAGCCGTGTTTGTCCTGTCGTCTGTCGTCGGGGGCGGAACGTCCCGCTCCTAGCCGGGTTAACCCAGGTTAGGATCGGAGCGTTTTGTGGATCCAAAGGTGCTGCGCCAGCATGCGCGCGATTGCGCCAGGCTGGCCGAGGAATGCGTTGATTTTTTCACGCGGGAGGCTCTGCGCGAGCTTGCCACCGAATTCTGGCGGGTTGCCGATGGCCGAAGTCACCTTGCGAAGGCAACGCCGTTGGAACCCCCTGTCGAACCGGCGCCGCCTCCCTTCCCGTACTTCGCGCAAACCCGTGCACCGCGTTGCGCAGACGCGCCGCCGCGCCTCCCAGGCTCAGCGCCGAATGTAATCCCAGGCGCAGCGCAGCATCTAATAGCTGCGCTGCGAACGTCGGATCACCAAGGAATTTCAAGGCATTGCGGTGCGCCATTTTACGGCGCACGCGATGCGGGCAGGCGGTTCCTTGCAGTGCGCCGGCCACGATGTCCACAGGTGTGTCTTTCCCGCAATTGCCTCCTTCCCTACCCCGGCCGTATGCTCACCCAGCTTCGGGGATCATCTGCGTTCGAAGAGTGGTGTGATGCGTTGCCTCTCGTGCGGCGAGGAAATGGCTGTTACGGCCGTTGTGCCTGACCGCGTGCTTGCGGGCTTTGAGCATCGAACCTTCAACTGCGCACCGTGCGGTGCGACCGAACGCAGGCTCCTCTCGAGCCGTGACCAGCCGCCCCCTGCGCAACCGCAGCCCCTGGCGTCAAGCGCTAAGACCGCTCCAGATGCAGAGGAGGAGACGCCTGCTGAAGCAGAACCTGCGGCGGATTCGATTCCCACTTTGCCCGAGGAGACTCTGAACGAAGAGCCCGCGCCCGTGCTCGTCCCTCCAGCGGCGTGGACGCGCGCCGTCGAGAAGCTGCGCCACCGTCAGGCCGATCTGAGCCTGCGTGCGGAAGAGGCGAAGAAGGCGAACTGGAACTATCGCTTCGATCGGGTGTGGCAGCGACTCGTTCCCGACTACCCGGAGTTTTCCCGGCCAAATGCTGCGAACCAAAAAATTCGGCGCACGTGGTCGCCGCAGGCCTCGGCCCGCATTGTGATCCCGCGCCGGCGTCCTGTTGTTGAAGCTCCGGTGATGGAGAGCAGTCCCGAACAAATCCGGAAATTCAACGAGTTCTGGGATAATCTTTTGCCGCGCCAGCTGCCGCCGCCGGCTGCGGATGGCTCTCCACTCGCGCCGTTGCCGAGGTCAGTGAGTCTCGTCCCGATCGAATCGGCGCAAGCCGCAAGCGCCGCAACGCGCGCGATCCTGCTGCTGCGCGGGCCGTATCCCGGGCAGATTGCAGCCTGAGGGCGGTTGCGAGATTTGAACAACCGCTATGGCGCGATCAGGCGATCAGCCAGATCTTCCAGGCTGGACGCGGCCACATCAACCTTCGCCTGCGGTTGAGCTTCACCCTTTCCCGGTCCGCGCTCGTTCGGCCGCGCGATATGGGCGGTGCGCAAGGCGCACTTGGCGGCGGCCAGAAGATCGCTGGTATGCGCCGCAACCATCATGCAGGCGTCCGGCGGCAGATCGAAGGCTTCACACGCGGACAAATAGACCCGCGGCTTCGGCTTGTAGTCGCCCGCCGTCTCAGCGCCGAGGATCGCATCCCAGGGAATGCCGTTACGGCGCGCGAGATCAACCATGAGCGAGATGTTGCCGTTCGAAACAGGGGCGATCATGAAGCTGCGCTTGAGGCGGACAAGCCCGCTTTGCACGTCCGGCCAGGCATCGAGACGATGCCAGGCGAGATTGAGATCGCGCGCGGTCTCCTCCGCGAGGCCCCCAATTCCAAACCGCGGCAGGATGCGGTCGAGATTGCGCCGGTGCAATACGTCGAGCTTGCAGAAGGGAATGCGGCCCGCGCGGACCTCCTCCATCGCACCCTGATATTCGCCGCGCCAAGCATCGGCGAAAGCAAGCCAATCGAGCGCAAAGCCGAGCGGCTTGAGGATGCGCTCGGCTTCGCGAGCAACTCCCGTGCGCCAGTCGACGAGCGTTCCGAACACATCAAAGAACAGCGCTCTTATGGGAACTTGTGTCATGCCGGTGCGTGACCTCTAGCTCGCGCGCTTGCGCCGCCGGGGCTTTTCCGGCACCGATCCTGCGGCTTGCGATGCGCGCGCACTTTGCTTGAGCGCCGCTTTGAGATCGGACGGTCGATTGTATTTGCGCAGCAGTTCCCGAAAGGCCTCAGACGTGAGTTCCTGAAAGCTCTTCATCTGGTCACGTGCAAGTAAGTCGACCGCCTGCCATGTCTCGGCGTCGAACTCGACAAGCTTGCGCCGCACATCATCATCTCGGGGCATGGCCGCCTCATCGCGAAAACGGAACAATCGCCGCCACCGCGGCTTTAGTCATCATGCAGGACTTATCGTCTGGAACAAGCCCCGCCCCGCATGCCCCCTATCCCGCCGAGAAGGCACGCGGGGGCGAGATTATTTTGCACCGCCGCTGGCAACGCATTGTCTTCATTTTGGGACTCGCCTTGCCACTTGTCCTTGTTTTGTTGCTCATCTTTCTGCATTGAAACGCCCGGCACTCGCTTGCGGGCATCTCGCGTGATACCCCTGCGTGATGGCGGCTCCAATCCTATCGCTCTCCGAAGCAGCAAAGCAGCTACCACCGCGCGGCGCCCTGATCGGACTTGACCTCGGCACCAAGACTATTGGTGTCGCGACCAGCGATCCCGATCGGCGCCTTGCAACCGCGGTCGAGACGATCCGGCGCAAGCGTTTTTCGAGCGATGCGGCGCGTGTTCTGGCCTTGGCGCAAGAGCGCGGTGCTGTCGGTTTCGTACTGGGGTTGCCCGTCAATATGGACAGCAGCGAAGGCCCGCGCGCGCAATCGACGCGCGCCTTTGCCCGCAATCTCGCGCGCTTGACGGCGCTTCCCATCGCGCTCTGGGATGAGCGGCTATCCACAGCCGCCGCTGAGCGCGGGTTGATCGCTGCCGACGTTTCGCGCGCGCGCCGCGCCAAAGTCATCGACCAGCACGCCGCAATGTTCATTTTGCAGGGCGCCCTCGACCGCCTGGCACGCGGCTTAGTCAGTCCGGCAACGCGCGGCTGAGCAACAGCCGCACCTCCTGCGCATTCAGGTGCGCTGTCCCGAGCAGTGCCTCATGTGCATCATGCATCCGTGTCCGCGCGAATAATTCCGCGACAACCGGCGCGCTCGCGCGCAAAGCGGCCGCCGCCGCAAGCCGGGCAAGCCGCCCGACAGCGGCACGCGCCATCGGCTCAGGCTGCTGACCGCATAGCGTCGCCCGAACGAAGGCCGCGGATTCCGGCACGCCCGGAAGATCGCCGGCATCGCCGGCAAGCCCCTCCAATACGCTCCCCGATATGTCGGACTCGTGGGTGAGCGCGCGCAACACGTCGAGACACATGACGTTGCCGGAACCTTCCCAGATGGCATTGACCGGTGCCTCGCGGTAAAGCCGCGGCAGCATGCTCTCCTCGACATAGCCGTTGCCGCCGAGGCACTCCATGGCCTCGTAGACGAGCGCGGGCGCCGTCTTGCAGACCCAATATTTCACCGCAGGCGTGAGCAGCCGTGCCGCCGCCGCCTGCATCTCGTCCCGCCCCGCCTCGTCGAAGGCGCGGGAAAGGCGCATGACGAGCGAGGTCGCCGCTTCGATCTCGAGCGCCATGTCCGCGAGCACGCCCGCCATCATCGGCTGATCGGCGAGACGCTTGCCGAAGACCTTGCGATGGCGCGCATGGTGGACCGCCTGGGCGAGCGCCATGCGCATGATGCCCGCCGATGCGATGGCGCAGTCAAGCCGCGTGAGCTGCACCATATTGATGATGGTGCGCACCCCCCTGCCCTCTTCGCCGACGCGCCAGGCAAACGCGCGATCGAACTCGACCTCCGATGACGCATTCGAGCTGTTGCCCAGCTTGTCCTTGAGGCGCTGGAAGCGCAGGGCGTTGACTTCACCATCCGGACGAAAACGCGGCATGAGAAAGCAGGTGAGCCCGTGCTCCGCTTGCGCCAGCACCAGGAAGGCGTCGCACATGGGCGCCGACATGAACCATTTTTGCCCGGTGATCGCATAGCCTTCGTCGCCCGTGCGCTCGGCACGCGTGGTATTGGTCCGCACGTCCGTGCCGCCCTGCCTTTCCGTCATTCCCATGCCGAGCGTGATGGCCGTCTTCTCAGGGGAGGGCAGAAAGCGGGGATCGTATTCACGCGAGAGAATCTTCGGCGCGAGCGTGCTCGCAAGCTCCGGCGCGACCGCGAGCGCCGCGACGGCGGCCCGGGTCATGGTGATGGGACAGAGATGCCCGGTCTCGATCTGCGCGGCCATGTAGAAGCGCG
>Ga0306920_100009730_pt1 | contig 12849 bp, 12 predicted proteins | sample flu12Cox44000170_FD_204666 | JGI IMG/M metagenome (GOLD analysis project Ga0306920, IMG submission 204666) | Lab enrichment of tropical soil microbial communities from Luquillo Experimental Forest, Puerto Rico - flux4day.12C.oxic.44.000.170 (v2)... | ecosystem: Environmental > Terrestrial >...
GAGGGGGAGGCGGTCGGGACGCTCCTGCTCAGCGAGCGCGACGGACAGACCACCGCCACCACGACGGTGCGGTATGCTTCACGCACGGTGCGCGACGGCGTGCTCAAGACCCCGATGGCGACCGGCGTCTCCGCCGGCCTCGACGCCCTCGAGGCCCTGCTCGCCTCGCTGGGGGGTGTGTCGTGATCGACGAGCCGACCATCGTCAAGACCGCGACCCGGCGCGCCGCCATCGTGCACCTCACCATCCCCAAGGCAGCCATCCAGAAGGAGATGGGCCCGGGCATCGCCGAGGTGCGCGCCGCGCTGGCCGCGCAGAACATCGCCGCGACCGGGCCGTGGTTCACGTACCACCACCGCATGGATCCCGCCGTCTGGGACTTCGACATCGGCGTGCCGATCGCCGCGCCGGTCGAGCCCACCGGCCGGGTGAAGAACGGGGAGCTGCCGGCGGCGACCGTCGCCCGCACCGTCTATCACGGCGGCTACGAGGGGGTCGGCGAGGCCTGGCCGAAGCTCGACGCCTGGATCGCCACACAGGGGCGCCAGGCCGCCGCCTCGCTCTGGGAGACCTACCTCACCGACCCGTCCACCACCTTGGACCCCGCGAAGTACGAGACCGAGCTCAGTCGCCCGCTCGCCGAATGAGGAGCCCGCCGTCGACACGCTGACGCTGGAAGGGAGGATCGTCCGGCTGGAGCCGCTCGCGGCCGCCCACGTGCCCGCGCTGGTGGCCGCGGCGAGCGGCGGCCGCGAGAGCTACGCGCTCACCATCGTCCCTGCGGACCAGGCCGGCATGCACGCCTACGTCGCCGAGGCGCTCGCGGAGCAGCGGGCCCGGCGCGCCGTCCCCTTCGCCACCGTCGAGCGGGCGACGGCGCGCGTCGTCGGCTCGACGCGGTTCGGGAACCTCGAGTACTGGACCTGGCCGCCCGGCAGCCCGCACCAGCGCCCCCCCGACCGCCCGGACGCCGCGGAGATCGGCTGGACCTGGCTGGCCCCGGACAGTCAGCGCACCGGCATCAACACCGAGGCCAAGCTGCTCATGCTCGCCCACGCCTTCGAGGTCTGGCGCGTCCTCCGCGTGACGATCAAGACCGACGCCCGCAACGTCCGCACGCGCGCGGCCATCGAGCGGCTCGGCGCCCGCCTCGACGGCGTGCTGCGCGCCGCCCGCCCGGGCGCCGACGGCGCGCTGCGCGACACCGCGACGTATTCCATCGTCGACGCCGAGTGGCCAGCGCTCAAGGCGGCGCTCGCCGCGCGCCTGCGGTAGACGCGCCTCCGCCGCGCGGGCGGCGCGAAGGTTGGCAGACGGCGCCCGGCACGAAGGTTCGCGCCTGTCGGCGCTCAAAGGGATCAAACGCGACTCCGACGCGTAGAGGACGCCCGGGGCGGGTTGGAGACCACAAAGGAGAGATCCCATGTCCACGCTCACACGATCGTTACTGGCCATTCTGTGCCTGCTGCCGGCTGCCTGCGGCGCCGGCGCCGCGGATCCCGGCGCCACCACCGAGCGCGCCGCCGCCGGCGGCTGCGTGAACCCGACGGCGGGGATGGTGATCACGACGACCACGACGCTCTGCGCCGGCAACTTCGCGATGAGCACGCCCGCCGGCGCCGCCGCCGTCACCATCGCCGCGAACAACGTGCAGGTCACCTGCAACGGCACGCGCCTCGTCGGCCCCGGCCCGAGCGGCCCAGGCACGAGCCCCAACGTCGGCTTCAAGATCGTGGGACAGTCGGGCGTCACGCTGCTCGGGTGCGCGGCGAACGCCTTCCAGTACGGCGCGCTGGTTCAACAGAGCTCGTCGATCACCTTCCAGAGCACGCACTTCGACGACAACTACACCGACGCCAGCCAGGACTGGGTCCAGGACAGCATCCAGGGCGGCGGCATCCGCTTCGACAACGTCACCGGCAGCTCGGTCAAGGACTCGTCCGCCGAGCGCAACTGGAACGGGATCGAGCTGCGCGGCGGGTCGGGGAACCTGGTCAACAACATGACCGCCGACCACTGCACCAACTGGGGCGCGCTGGTCGCCGGGTCGAACAACAACACCATCAGCAACAGCAACTTCTCCTGGGGGATCCGCGGCGGCGCCGTGACGCTCAACTACCCCAACCTCTGGTACGGCCAGGACACCAAGGACTCGGCGGGCATGGTGATCGACGCCGCCGCGACGGGGAACATCATCCAGAACAACAACGTCACCTACGGCGGCGACGGCATCTTCATCCGCTCGGTGATCGGCGCCTGCGCGACCGGGACCCAAGTCATCGGCAACAGCGTCTCGTTCAGCCCGCACAACGGCATCGAGAGCTGGTGCGACGGCGGCACGTTCAAGAACAACACCGCCTCCTCGTGCGACTACGGCATCTGGCTGGGCGGGTCGGACAGCTCGACGGTCGTCGGCAACACCGCGAACAGCAACCACACCGACGGCATCTCCGTGCAGGTCGCCGAGGATCGCCACTCCGTCTACCAGGACAACACCCTCTCCGGCAACGCGCGGGCCGGGCTCTTCCTCGGCGGCGCGAACTACCAGAACGGGGTCCCGCCCACGGCCCAGGACAGCCGCATCTGGAACTCGAGCCACCTCCTCGCCCAGCGCAACACGTTCTCCAGCAACGGCTCGTACGACATCTGGATGGGGACGACGCACGGGGTGGTGATGGCGTCGAACAGCCTAACGGCCTCGAAGGTCGTCACCGAATCCGGCACCACCGCGGACATCGTCACCCTCGGCAACTTCAGCGGCGCCGCCGGTCGCACGCCGCCCACGGCCGCGCTGGCGAACCCGGGGACGCCGCACACCGGGACGCCGGTGACGCTCGACGCCTCGGGCTCGCGCCTGTCGAGCTCGGGCGGCACGCTGGCGTTCAACTGGCTCGTCCAGACCGCCGGGAGCACCTTCGCCGCCCTCCCGACGCCGGTGTTCGCCGGCGCGGGGCCCTCGAAGAAGACCATCACGTTCACCTCGGCGGGCTACTTCGACATCGACGTCACGGCCACCGACGGATTCCTCGGCGCGCTCGCCTCGGTGCCGTCGGTGCTGGTGATGCCGGGCGGCGTCCGCGTCGGCCAGACCGCCTCGACCTGGACCTGGCAGTGCCAGCCGGGTGACGACTGCTCGGCGACGGCGTTCTCCGACGATCCGGCGGGCATCGAGGGCTCGGCGGTCCACGCCACCACCAACGCGGCGTTCAACATCGCCTTCATCACGCCGGCCGCCAAGAACCTGAACCTGAACGCCAGCGGCTACAGCAAGTTCGGCTTCTTCGTGAAGGGGAACGACCCGAACGGCTGGCAGGGCGGCGGCGGCCTGCCGCAGCTCCCGCAGGTGGTGCTGGGGAGCCCGGGCGGCACCATCACCTACGAGCCGGCCAGCACGATCCTCCCCAACACGGCGGACGGCTGGACGTTCATCGAGGTCCCGCTCGCCGCCCCCGCGGGCAGCGGCTGGACGCGCACCAACGCGGGCGGCTCGCTGTCGCAGGTCAACTGGATCGAGATCCACGCCGACGTCTGGGACGCCGGCTTCGACATCTGGTTCGACGCCGTCAGCTTCTACTAAGCGGCCGTCCGACACTAAGCCGTCCGTCCGACACGAGGGCCCGGCGCGAATGGTCGCGCCGGGCCCTTGACCTATTCGGGCAAAGGGACCACAACCGTCCCCATGAACAGACGAGAGCTGCTGGGGACGATCGGTGTAGGGGCTCCGGCCCTGCTTCTGGCGCGCGAGGCGGCGGGGAAGCCCGCGTCCGCCACGGCGGTGCCGGCGTTCGCCGGAAAGAACGCCGTCGTCCCCCTCCCCTTCGATCCGAAGAAGCTGACCGGCATCTCGGAGAAGATGATCGTCTCGCACCACGACAACAACTACGCGGGCGCGGTCAAGAACCTCAACAAGGTCGAGGAGCAGCTCGCCGCCGTCAACAAGGACACGCCCGGGTTCCTGGTGGTCGGCCTCAAGGAGCGCGAGCTGGTCTTCACCAACTCGACGATCCTGCACACGCACTACTTCGCGAACCTCGGCGGCAACGGCAAGGCGGGCGGCGCGATCGAGAAGCGGCTCGCCGCCCAGTACGGCAGCTTCGGCGCCTGGGAGACGCACTTTCGCGCGCTCGGCAACGGCCTCGGCGGCGGCAGCGGCTGGGTGGTGCTGGCCTACAACTTCGCGACCGGCGAGCTCGGGACCAACTGGGCCGGCAACCACAGCAACGCCCTCGCCTTCGGCGCCCCGCTCCTGGTGATGGACATGTACGAGCACGCCTACGCCATCGACTACGGCGCCGCGGCCGGCAAGTACATCGACGCCTTCTTCCAGAACGTCAACTGGGACGAGGTGGAGAAGCGCCTCGAACGGGCCGACAAGGCCAACACCGCGCTGCGCGCCTAGGCGTCTGTCGCGCCGCCGTCCACCGCTGTGGACGAGTGGTCCACTGGTCCACAGACGGGGACCGCACCACCCGCCTTCCGCCACGAAATCTCGGGCGCGACCGGGCGGCACGGGGCTTGCGAGGTCGTCGGGCGACGATGCAAGCCGCCCTCGAACAAGCCACGCTGGTCCGCCGCTGCGTCTCCGGCGAGCGCGACGCCTGGCGCACGCTCTACGCCCACTACCGACCGGTCGCGACGGCCTTCCTGCGCAAGCTCGGCGTCCAGGGAGAGGAGCTCGAGGACGCTTGCCAGGAGGTCTTTCTGCAGATGTTCCGCTACCTGCCCCGGTTCCGGGGCGAGGCCCAGATCAAGACCTGGCTCTATCGCCTCTGCATCACCGAGGCGAGCAACGCCCGCCGCCGCCGGCGTCTGGCCCAGACGGCCGCGAGCGCCCTCCGCCACGAGCTCGGCGGCGAGCCGGCGGCGACGGGCCCCACCTTGACCGAGGAGATGGTCCGCCGCCGGATCGACACCGCCCTCGGCGCCCTCAAAGCTGGCGAGCGCCAGGTGTTCGTGCTGTTCGAGATGCAGGGGCTCGGCGGCGACGAGATCGCCGAGATCGCCGGCTGCCCGGTGGCCACCGTCTGGCGCCGCCTGCACTACGCGCGGCAGACGTTCCGCGCCGCGATCGGCGCGGGCGAGAACTGAGTCCGGCGTCGGATTTTCAGGCATGATGGCCGCGGGTAGGCACGGGATGAAGTCCGCTTTCTCGGTGACGATGGCCGCGCTCGCGCTCGGCACGGCCGGCTGTGTGAGCGGCGGCGGGACCGCGGACGACTCCACGGTCGAGATCATCCACTGGTGGACCGCGGGGGGAGAGAAGGAAGCCATCGAGGCCCTGCTCGGGGACTTCGCGCAGCAGCACCCGAACGAGCCGGTCACCAACACCGCGGTGATGGGGAGCACGATGGCCCGTGCGACCATCGCCACGCGCATGCTGTTGAGCGAGCCGCCCGACACCTTCCAGGCCAACGGCGGCTGGGACCTGCTCTCGTGGGTGCTCTACAACAACATCGACGACACGAGCAGCAAGATGGAGACGATCGACGACACGGCGGCCGACCAGCACTGGGCCGACTACATCCCGTCGTCGGTGCTCGACACGGTGAGCTACAAGGGCCACATCTACGCCGTCCCGCTCGACATCCACCGCCTGAACACGATGTTCTACAACGTCAGCCTGTTCGATCAGAGCGGCCTCCCCATGCCCCAGAAGCTGGACGACCTGTTCGCCGCAGCCGCCGCCTTCCAGGCGATGGGCGTGAAGTACCCGCTCTCGCTCGGCATCAAGGACGGGACGTGGCTGCCGCTGTTGTTCTTCGAAAACCTGCTCGTCGCCCGGGCCGGCGGCGCGTTCTACAAGAACTTCATGCGGGGCCTCGGCGATCCGTTCGGTCCCGAGATCGCGGCGACCGTCGATGATCTCGCCACCTTCTTCTCCTACACCAACCCGAACGCCACCAGCTTGACCTGGAACCAGGCCGCAGACCGCGTCATCGCCGGCGACGCCGCGCTGACGGTGATGGGCGACTGGGCGAAGGCGTACATGGCCAGCATGGCCAGGATCAACTACGACTTCGGCGCCGTCCCCACCCCCGGCACGACCGGCACATTCATATTCACCACCGACACCTTCGGGCACCCGATAGGGGCCCTGAACCCGCAGGGGACGACGGACATGCTGGTGGTCTTCGGGTCGAAGGACGGTCAGGACACCTTCAATCTGCTCAAAGGATCGATCTCGCCCCGAAGCGACTCCGACACCACGAAGTACGACGAGCTCGCGAAGCAGACCATCGCCGACTTTCAGGCAGCGTCGGCGAACGAAACCCTGTTCCCGGCGACGGCCATCCTCGCGCCGCAGGCCTTTCTGACCGCCGTCGACATGGCCCTCCAGACCTTTCTCTCGAACAGGGACAAGAGCGTGCTCATCCACACCATCGCGAACTATTACGACATCCTCAAGAACAGCATCTTGCTTTGATCGCCCCGCGTCGGCTTAGACTGCCGGCGTGGCCCCCGGCGAATACGACGACGAGACGGAGATAAGTCGCAGCGCCACGCCCCGGCCCGTGCGCAGCCAACCAGAGCTCGGCTGGACCGACGACGACGGCGCGCACCAGGTCGTCCTCAAGGGCCGCACCATCCTCGGCTCGGCGCCGGCCGCGGAGCTGCGCATCGCCGACCGGGAGGTCTCGCGGCTGCACGCCGAGCTGGAGCCGACCGAGCGCGGGACCTGGATCCGCGACCTCGGCAGCCGCAACGGCACGTTCGTCGAGAATGTCCAGGTCACGGCGGCGCTGCTCGCCGAGGGGGCTCGCCTCCGCGTGGGGAGCACCGAGCTCAAGCTCCGCTTCCCCACCGGACCGGCGCCCATCGAGCTGTGGCCCGAGGACCAATTCGGCGAGGTCCTGGGCGCGAGCCCGCCCATGCGCGAGCTGTTCGCCCAGATGCACCGGGTGGCGGCGAGCGACGTGCCGGTGCTGATCCTCGGCGAGACGGGGACCGGCAAGGAGCTTGTGGCGCGGGCGATTCACGGCGCCTCGGCGCGCGCCGAGCAGCCGTTCGTGATCGTCGACTGCGCCGCGCTGGCGAGCTCGCTGGTGGAGGGGGAGCTGTTCGGCCACACCAAGGGGGCCTTCACCGGCGCCGTCGCCGCGCGTGTCGGGTCTTTCGAGGCCGCCAACGGCGGCACGATCTTCCTCGACGAGATCGGCGAGCTCCCGCCGGAGATGCAGCCCAAGCTGCTCCGGGTCCTCGAGTCGCAGACCGTCAAGCGCCTCGGGGACACCGAGCACCGCCGCGTCGACGTCCGCCTCATCGCCGCCACGCACCGCGACCTGCGGCGGATGGTCAACGCCGGCGCGTTCCGCGAGGACCTCTACTTCCGCGTCGCCGTGCTGCCGCTCGTGCTGCCGCCCCTGCGCGCGCGCCCTGCCGACGTCCCGCTCCTCTACCGGCATTTCCTCGGCGGGCGCCAGCCTCGCGAGGCGGTGTCCGAGCGGGAGCTCGCGGAGATGCCCTGGCTGGGGAACGTCCGCGAGCTCCGCAACTTCGTCGAGCGCGTCTGCGCCTTCGGGACCCGGGACCCCCTCGCCGCCGAGCGGCGTGCGGCGCCGGAGGCCCGGGAGGCGTCAGCGGGAGCGCCGGTCTCGTTCGAGCAACCGTTCAAGGAGTTCCGCGAGCGCTGGATCGATCACGGCGAGCGTGAGTACGTCCAGCGGCTGCTCGATCGGCACGGCCGCAACGTCGCCGTCGCCGCCGAGGCGGCGGGCCTCGACCGGACGTACGTCTACCGGCTCATCCGCAAGCACGGCTTATGAAAAGGAGCGGGACCCTCGAAGGGTCCCGCGCCCCCCGCGATCGAGCTGCGGCGGCAAAGCCGCCTTCGCTCCACGCGTCCCGGACGTTCAACCGCAGGTGCCGTTCTGACAGGTCTGGCCGGTCGGACAGACGTGACCGCAGGCGCCGCAGTTCAGATCGTTGGTCAGCAGGTTCGTTTCGCAGCCGGTGCTGTACATCCGGTCGCAGTCTTCGAACCCCGGGTCGCAGCCCCCGACCGCGCAGGTCTTCGCCGAGCACCCCGGCTTGGCGTGCGGCACGGTCTGGCAGACGTTGCCGCAGCCGCCGCAATTGTTGGGATCGTGCGCGGTGTCGGTGTCGCAGTTAGGCGGCATCCTGCAGGGCGCGTAGTCATTGATGCAGCCGGCGATCATGCAGGCCCCGTCATGCGAGCAGGTCGACGTCGCGTTGGTGAACACGCACGGCGCGCAGACTTCCAATGAGCAGCCGTTGCTCGGGCCTTTGAGGACGCACTGGCCGTAGCAGAGCTTGTGGTCGGCCGCGCACTTGCCGTCCTGAAGCTCGTCGGTGCTGACGAGGAGCTCGCAGGACGAGGCCAGCGCCAGCACGAGCCCGACGCCGAACGCCGCGGCGAGCGCGATCCCGACGCCCCGCCGGCTGCCCATCGTCAAAACGCCCCCCGGAGATCGATCGACCCGCCGGCGCTGGACAGGCCAACGTCCAGGGCCAGGCGGCGGGCGGGGCCTGCCCCGGCCAGCGGCGGCAGCGGCCGAGTGAGATACCGGTAGACGCCGATGGCGAGGGAGGCGGCCGCGACGCCCAGCGCGACGTCGGCGATGATCAGCTTCGTCCGGATCGGGCTCACCTGGGCGTCGGTGCAGGACGGGCCGCAGCTCCCCTCGAGCTCGTGCCGCTCGTAGAGGGCGACGGCCCCGAGCGTCGCCGAAGCGGCGAGCCCGGCCGCCGCCACCGCGGCGAACGTGTAGTCGCTGCGCGTGAGGGGACGGGGCGGCGGTGCGCCGAGCGACCGCGTGGCGGCCGCCGCCGGGGCGAACTCCACCTCGATGGGCCGGTTGCGGATCCCCTCGCCCATGAGGACGGCGCGCTCGACCGCCGGCCAGCGGGGCGACTCGAACCGAAACCGGTGCTCGCCGGGATCGGCCTCCAGCGCTCCGCCGCTCAAGCGGGAGGCGACAGGCTCCCCGTCGATCAGCACCCTCACGTCCGTGACATCCGCCCCGCACTCGCGTGCGGTCACGACCACCGACGGGACGCTGCGGTTCACCTCCTCGAGCCAGTCGACGCAGTCGGCGCGGATGGCCGGCGGACAGGAGACCCGCGAGCAGACGAGCAACGCCGAGCGGGCCGCGAGGAGCCTCCCCTGACGGCGGACGAGCTGCGCGTCCTCGTGCCGCGCGACGCACTCGACCTTCGACACCTCGCCCGGCTGCGTCGGCTCCGACGACGATTGCCCCGGCGGCATCTCCGTCGCGGGCGAGGGCGCGGCCGGGGCGGCGGGAGGCGGCTCGTCGGCGGCAGCTGCCGGTGAGCGCGCCAGCGCCGCCACCAGAACCGCCAGCGATCCCCACCTCACGCCGCCCTCAGCCATCGCTCACAGGCACTCGGGGCGGACCTTCTTGATCCCGTTCGCGTCGATGAAGAAGGGGTGCGCGCAGTCCGGCGCCGGGTCGCGCGGTGGCGGCGCCTCGACGGCCGCCGGGATCGGGGCGGGCTCGTGCACCACCTTGCGGGCGCCGCTCTTGGGCGCGCGCGGGCGCTCCTCGGACGCAGGTGCCGGCTCCGCCACCGGTGCCCGGTTCGCGGGCGCGGCTCCCCCGGCGACAGGCGGGGGCGCGGCGCCGGTCGCGGCGCTGGGAGCCGAAGGCGCGGCCCGCAGCTCGGGTGCACGCGAGATCCGCCAGCCGGCGAGCACCGCGGCCGCGACGACCGCGCCGGCGGCCAGCGCCACCGTCAGAGCACGGCGGCGGTGCGCGGGCGCCGCGACCCCGATGGGGGGACGCGCGTTCGCGCTCTCCTCGGGTGCGGGCAGCTCGCCCGTCGCGCGCGCGGCCGCGCCGTCCATGCGGGCGATCTGCGCCTCGATGAGCGCGCGCGTGTTGGTCCGCTCGTCGGCGAAGATCCGCGCCACGGCCGCGCCCATTGCCCGCCGGCTGGGGGCGCCGCTGGGGACAGCCGCGAGGGCGCGCTCCAGCTCCTCGGCGAGGGCCAGCGCCGTCGGGTGGCGCTCGGCGGGCGCGAGGGCCAGGGCCCGCCGGCAGCTCGCGAGCAGCGCCTCCGGAACGCCCTCGCGGCACGGCCGTACCACCGGCAGCTCGCCGGCGCCGACGCGCCGCCGGATCTCCACCTCGTCCATCCCCTTCCACATCCGCTCGCCGGCGATCGCCTCCCAGAGCATGACGCCCGCCGCGTAGACGTCCGCGCGCCGATCGAGCTTGCCCCCTGCGATCTGCTCGGGGGCCATGTAGCGCAGCTTCCCCTTGGTGGTCCCCACCTCCGTCTCCACCAGCGAGCGCGTGAGCTTGGCGATCCCGAAGTCGAGCACCTTCGCCTGCCCCTCGACGGTGACGAACACGTTGTGCGGCGACACGTCGCGGTGGACGACGCCGAGCGGCGTCCCGTCGTAGTCGGCGAGCTCGTGCGCAGCGTGCAACCCGGCGAGCGCGTCGATCAACGCGCAGAGCTGCATGCCGAGCGGGAACGCGTTCCCCTCCCGGCCGCGCACGATGAGCTCCGACAGCGGCTGCCCGTCGAGGTACTCCATGACGATGACCGGTCCCGCCGGCTCCTCGAGGACCTCGTACGTCTGCACGACGTGCGGGTGGTGGAGGCGGGCCGCCAGCCGCGCCTCCCCGAGGAACATCGCCCGGAACTCGGCGTCGCCGCTCAGGCTCTTGCGGAGCATCTTCAGCACCGCGAGCTTCCGAAAGCCGCCTGGCCCGTCGGCGATCGCGAGGTAGACGTCGGACGTCCCCCCCTGCCCGAGCGGCAACACGATCCGGTATTTCCCCGCCGACCCTTCGGCGGTCAGCTCCCGCTGAAGGCCCACCATGAAGGGTCGCGAGTATACCCGAACCGGTCCCTCACCCCCCGTTTCTTCGCCGCGCGCCCGACCTCACCGCGGCCCGCGTCACGATGGAGCTAACCGGTTGTTCGTGCGCGGCCACGCCGACCGTCATCGACGATCGTCACGCAGCCGTCACCCGGCGCGCCTAGTGGTGGCGCTTGTGGTGGCGCGCGCCGGCCTTGTCGGCCCTGGAGTGCCGCGCGTGCCCCGCGTTGTGCTTCACCTTCGTCCACGCCGACGCCTTGACCGGCGCCTCATGGGCGGGCGCCTCGTCGGCGGCCGGCTGCTCTTCGTCGCCGCCTGCCGGCGCCTCGACGGGCGCCGCCTCGTTTGCGGCGATCGCGGTCTTGGCCGCCGCAGGAGCCGCCGCAGCGGCCGCGGGCGCAGGTGCAGCCGGAGCGGGAGCCGCCGACGCGGCAGCCGGAGCGGGAGCCGCCGGCGCGGGAGCAGCCGCTGGCGGGAGCGCCGGTGCAGCGACGGCCGGCGATATCACGTGCGCGATCTCGGCGACCGCGCGCTTCGGCGGGAAGTGGCGCATCGCAACCAGCGCGCCACCCGAGGTCAACGCCGCCGCGGTCACGAACATCGCCACCTTCTTCCAATGCGACGGCGGCGGCACCTCGTCGTAGTACTCGACGTCGTTCTCGAGCGGCCGCTCGAGCACCGACATCTCGTCGTTGAAGAGGTCGAGCGTGCTCCGCCGCTTCCGCTCCACCCCGGCGGCCGCGGGCGGCGCATCCAGCCCTCTATGTTTGCCCGTCATGGACACGTCTCCTGCTTTGGCGTCACACCTACTTGGATCCCTGTCAGTCGTGAAACGGCTGACGAAATTTTCATCGGCGGATCCCGCGCCGGACTGTCGCCTACGCATGAACGCGCGGCGCGGCGAGACACACACCAGTAGGCCCGTCTCCGGGACGGGCCCACCGGTCGGTGGCGCGGCCCGGCAGCGACGAGAGGAAACCGGCGGCCGCCCGCCGCCGGCTACTCCCCCGAGAACGAGGTGTCGGTGATGAAGACGCCGCTGACGAACGCGCCACCGGGGTCGACGCCCGCGATCCGGATCTGCGCGACGATCGAGCGCGCCCCCTCGGAGCCCGATACCTCCAGCGTCGCGCCGTCCGCCATCGCCTTGTCGAAGCCTGCGACGGCGGCCTTGAGGTCCGTCCCCTCGGCCAGGTACAGCGTGCAGGTCTGGTCCTTCCAGCCCCGACGCGGGGTCATCCCCCGCAGCTCGCAGATGTCCGTGTCGCCGCCGAGACGCCGCGCCTTGAGTGCCATGCGGCGCAGCGTACCACCACCCGTCGCCTCCGGCGTGCGCGATCCGTCACGGCGCCGCAGGCGGCGCAGCCGGCGGCGGGGCGGGGGCGGCCTCGGCCGGCGGCGGCGCCGGGGCGGCCTCGGCCGGCGGCGGCGCCGGGGCGGCTTCAGCCGGCGGCGCGGGTCTGGCCTCGCCTGAACCGGGGGTCCCGGCGCTCGGCGCGCCCGGCGCGGGCGCCGCGACGCTCGGCGCGCCCTCCGTCTGCTCCCAGGGCTGGGTCACGTCGGGATCGTTCGGCGGCGCGGCGGCCGATGCGGCGGCGGGCGCCGGCGGCGGCGCGCCGGGCGCGCTCGGCAGACCGGCCGGTGGGAGCGCGCCGGGCGTCGGCGGCGCCGCCGCGCCCGCCGGCGACGGGAGGGCTGTCGTCGCTGGCGGAGGAGGCGAAGGCTGCGCGGGCACCGCGAAGGGCGGCGGCTGGACGTGCGACGCCCGGCGCGCGGCGACCTTGGCCCCCCGCACAGCGGCGCTCGTTCCCGCCTGCGCCCCGACCGGCTGAGGCGCCGCGGAACGCGCAGCGGGGCCGGCTGATCGGAAGGGCCCGACCGGCGCGGCGGCTCCCTGTACGAGCGCGGGCGCCGGGGAGAGCGAAACCGCCAGCGGACCACCGGCGCCGTGGGCGCGCGCGAGCGAGAGCACCGTCCACCCGATCACCGCCACCGAGCCGAGCCCGAGCAACGCCGCCACGGTCATCTGCGTCCGG
>Ga0306920_100009731_pt1 | contig 12848 bp, 6 predicted proteins | sample flu12Cox44000170_FD_204666 | JGI IMG/M metagenome (GOLD analysis project Ga0306920, IMG submission 204666) | Lab enrichment of tropical soil microbial communities from Luquillo Experimental Forest, Puerto Rico - flux4day.12C.oxic.44.000.170 (v2)... | ecosystem: Environmental > Terrestrial >...
CTGATGGGTTCCGAAGGGCACGTGAGTAAAGGTGCCTGGAGGAGACTGCGGAGGCTTACCGTCCAGCAGAATGGAAGCGCCGGCCGGCTCAGTAGCGACCGATAGAGCGGCTATTTCGTCAATGGGCTTGAGCTGCAAATGGAGTTGCGGAGCCGTTCCTTTGCGGACCTCAATATTCTGTTTGAGCGGTTCGTAGTCCTCCAGGGTAGCCGTGACCTGATGAGGTCCGAAGGAGACGTGAGTAAAGGTGTTGGGAGGGGACTGAGGGGGCTTTCCGTCCAGAAGAATCGTGGCGCCGGCCGGATCAGTGGCGATCGATAATGCGGCTAACTCCACGATAGGCTTGAGCTGCAAATGCAGTTGCGGAGCCATTCCTTTGCGGATCTCGATGTTCTCCTTAAGCGGTTCGTAGTCCTCCAGGGTAGCCGTGACCTGATGGGTTCCGAACGGCACGTGAGTAAAGGTGCCTGGAGGGGACTGCGGAGGTTGTCCGTCCATAAGAATCGTGGCGCCGGAGGGATCAGTAGCGATCGACAAAGCGGCTAACTCCACGATAGGCTTGAGCTGCAAACGCAGTTTTGGAGCCATTCCTTTGCGGATCTCGATGTTCTGCTTGACTGGTTCGTAGTCCTCCAGCGTAGCCGTGACCTGATGGGGGCCGAACGGCACGTGAGTAAAGGTGCCTGGAGGCGACTGCGGAGGCCTTCCGTCCAGGAGAATTGACGCGCCGGCAGGCTCGCTCAGCACCGAAAAAGAGGCAATTTCCTGCAGGGGTGTGAGCTGTACGCGGACTTGAGGAGCCATGCCCGGGCGCACCTCAATGTTCTGCTTGATCGATTCATAACCATCCAATGCGGCCGTCATCCGGTGTGACCCGAGAGGCACGTGAGTAAACGTGTTTGGAGGAACCTGAGGAGGTTTTTCGTCGAGCAATATTGAGGCTCCGGCCGGTTCAGCGATGACCGAAAGAGCAGGGACTTCCTGCGGACCGGAGATCTCCTGTCCCTGTGGATGCCAAAAAACCAGATAACCGACGATTCCTGCCAAAACGATGAGACCGACTGCCAAAAGGGAAAGCCATCCGATCCAGGCCCGCCTTGGCTTAGGGGGGACATACCCGGTGCCCTCCGGCGGCGCCCGATGAACTGGCTCAGCAAGCCCCTTGGAAAGGGGTTCGGGGCTGATGCGCTTAGCGCTCTCAGAGGTAGGTGATGCCGGTCTCTTGAAGACAACCGCGGCCGACAACTGTTTTGCCAATTCGTCTGCAGAAGCCCATTCACCGATGATTCCGCGCCGCAGGACGGCGTTCCCATCCCTGGTTAGTCGCGCAACCGGCGTATATTGTCCTGTCTGGTCCACTCTTGAACGCGGACCGCCGAGCAATTCATACGCGAGCAAGCTCAGTAACCTCACGTAACTATCACGCGGTCCGTCTATGGGAGCATCCGGTGTTCGGGTAGCGGGGCTCGTCCAGGTGTCGCTGGCGGAGGTCGAGAACGAAAAATTGATAGCGTCGACCTTTGCCTCCAAAGGCTCCCAAGCGGTTAAGGGACGTCGCAGGAGATCAGGCTCAACTCCGGCCCCGGTCGAAGCCTTGGCCATCAGATGAATCCCCAGCAACGTCAGGTCGATGTGTTGCAATCGATGGCGGGCTGCGTGATCAGCAACAGGTGCCAGGAGGCTCACCAATCGGGCCACCTCCGGTCCCGTCAGCTCGCTGCGCGCTCGAAGGACATCAAGCAGCGTTGGCCCGGTCACACGCTCCTGCACAAGAAACGTGCAATCCGCGACGGTTTCCAGCGAATAGATTTCCCGCAGCGTCGGGAGCGGCGAAGTCCGCACCACCCGGACCGCCTCTTCAAGAGCGGTGAAGCGTTTCCTATCCGATAGGAATTCTGCGCTCAACAGCAGCACGCTTACCTGGCGCGCGCGTCGAAGGTCGTTTGCGAGAAAGTTTCGGCCCTGAGGACTTTCGGTAAGCTCGTCAACAAGTCTGTAATTCTTGGCGAGAACGGTACCGACCCCGGGAGGCTGGCTCGAAGTAGAAGTGAGATCGAGCGTCTCAAAGTCACTTGTTGCCTCCGCTGAATGGGTGCTCTGAAGGGGTGTGCGCCGGACTTCTTCAAGACAGGCGAGGATATCTCTCTGCAAGTACTGTGGGGTTTGAGGCCGTTTGGCGGGATCCTTCTCCATCATGTGCTGAAGCAAGGAGACGACGCCTGGTGGCAGGTGCGCCAACGGCGCAAGCGGTAGAGGCTTATACAACTGTTGGCTCATTACCTGGCCAATGGACCCAGAGAATGGAGACTGGCCGGTCAGTCCAAAATAAAGCGTAACGCCGAGCGAGTAGATATCGGAACGGATATCCACGTCGCCCTCTTCGATTTGTTCCGGGCTCGCGAAGTGAGGTGTGCCAACAAAGCCTGCTACCGTGAGTGCACCTGAATCTTCACCTGAATCCTTCGGTACTTTAGCAAGCCCGAAGTCGATAACTTTGACGATTTGTTCTCCCTCCTGATCGACCAGCATCAAGTTGGTCGGTTTCAAGTCCCGATGAACCAGATTCTGTTTGGCAGCTACTGCCAACGCGCGAGCAACCTGCAACCCTATGTTAAGAGCAGCGACAGGTTCGAGAGGTCCCAGGCGCTTCACGCGCGCTTCGACGGTCTCGCCGTCGATAAACTCCATGACGTAGTAATACTCATCCTGTTCGGTGCCGAGGTTAAATACCGAGGCAACGTTCGGGTGACGGAGTGCCGCCGCCGCGCGCGCTTCGCGCAGGAATCGTTGTCGCGCGGTGTCGTTCTCGAGATAAGCCGAATTGATAACCTTAAGGGCAACAGGGAAACGAAGATTTGTATCAAAGGCCTTGTAGGTGATGCCCATCGCACCGCGACCCAATTCCCAAAGGCTGCCATCCTCTCGTTTGAGCAACTGGTACTGATGATAGCGTTGGCTCGTGGGCATCGCGGAAGAAGAATAATCCAAAAGTCCTGGACTACCACAATCAATCATCGTTTGGGCAAACCAGGGGCAAACTTGCAAGCTCGATTCCTAGGAAATCGCCGGGATATCTCATTGTTCAATTACCCTTCCGGATGATAGCGACGCGAACAGGAGCTGAAATCGAAAAGAATGGCCGCGTGACACGCGCAGCGGTAGCGCGGAGGTTAAAACTTATGGGAAAATACTGTGTGTATAAATAATCAAATAAGTTCTCCGACAAGCCAGCCGGTTCGGTTGTGACTGATAGGCTGGCGCCGTTGCTCAGCGTCTCGCAAGCAATCTTGACCACCAAGAGCGCCGGTTTTGAGGAAAAGGGTTCGATCCAGCGGCTACCCCTTGCAAATAGCAGCGGGCTTCCTCCTCTAACCTGCGAGTCCGCTTAGTCTCAGCCAGGGCGGATGCCGTCGGCAATACCGATTCATTTGCTCGCAAGCAATAGAAGTCGTCGGAGATCGGTTGCCCGACAATCAAATCAATCCACGACTTAGCGACTGGTGCAATGATCAAATAGGGCCAATCCGCTTTACGATGCCTTGCCATATAACCTGACCAAAATTCAAGATTCTCATTCATTCGCTTCGAGGTGGCTGGCAGTCGGAAACTTGCTCCAGTCGATCGCCCAGCTTTCCCTGAAACCGAGCGCCCGGGAGGGTTCAATCCGGCGGATAGTGTCACCAAGGCGGGGACTATCGTTTGCTCAGGTATTTGGGTCTCGCGCTCTGAGGGATAAAGTTTTTCGGAATGCAACATCGGCCCGTTGACTTCCGCGCGGGCCTGATCAAATGAATTGCGCACATCTTCCTGGGTCTTTGCCGTCCTGCAAAGCAAACCGAGTCGTTCAATGAAAGCGAGGAAAAGACGAGTCGCAGCCGGTCCATTGCAACCCGCTTGAATACAAGCTGTCATCGGAAAGCGAGTACGTCCCTTGCGGTCGGCTGAAGCCCAAATCGAGCCGATTATCGACTGCTCGTCCCGGCTCCAGACGAATCGATGATCAAATTCGATTGCTTGGCCGGACTTCTCAATTTCATTCCACGCCCCAGATGCGAGCTGACTTGCGATTCCCTCCGAATAGAGGATCTGCTTTGCTTGCACGAGGGTTTCTGTGGCTACGCCAATGTCATCAATATGATCGTCCCAGGCCGGATGTTTGCCAAATCCGCCAACGTGGGTTTTGCCGTTGAGCGAGTCTCGCAAAAAATGTTTTCCGAGTCGGTTCATGGTCCCGCGAAGTCTCGAAGACCCAAACTATCGAGCGTAGGCCAAGTTTCCAGAGGCGGAAGAGGAGATTCAAAGGCGATTTCGATCCACACGGCCGTCGGTTCTCCGGGTTTTAGTGAAACGCGCCAGACCTCGCCAACACCGACCGGTTTACCGCCAAATCGGCCCAGCAGACGAAGGGAAGACCAATTTTCGCCGCATTCAATGTTTTCAGACGCTCCCCCGGTTGGCGTGTGGTAAACGATGAAATGAAACGATTCATCCATCCGATACTTTCCGAGGAGGATATTTGAGGGAGGATCAATCGACGCGACGCCGCTTCCGTGGGTATAAGCCCGCGATTTTCCGCCGGCAACGAGCATGACACCGTTCCAATTGCGAGGATTGTAAGGGAGGGTCGGCTCCGGGGTTGGCGTTGGCGCATCCCCTTTGAACAGCTGACTGAGAAGGGAACGACGGGGAGGCGCCGGAGGCGGTGTTGGTGTGGCCATAGGTGCAAGATCGGGACCGGACAACTGACGTTGTGCTTGCCCATTCAAGAGGGTGATAGTCGCCGTTGTCACCGAGCCATCCGGCTTTAAGATAGTGTCGCAAAGCGCGAAAAGCGGATTAAGTCCCTTGGCCATATCCGTAAGAGTCTGCTTTGACTGGATAGGCATGTTGACAAAAGTGTCCGACTGCAAGTCTCGCCGCATCAAGCTCAACAGAGCCTTCACTTGCCGCAGCTGGTCAACGCTGATCGAAAGGTTATCCGGGCCGGGCGGCCAAAGCAGAGGAAACTTGACACGCCCGCGAAGTTGTGCCTTCGCTTGCTTGTAGTAGTTCGTCACCAAAATTTCGCGCTGACTCTCTTCTATGCGACGAAGCAAATAGTTGCACGTGGCTAAGAAAGGCTCCTTTAGCTTTCCCTGGTAGTCTTCAACCTTTGCCCTCAAAGCTACGAGGGATTTTGTCAATAATTCCAGCGGTTTCCATGCCAATCCGATCAGGTTGAGTTTCTCTGTATAATAAAATTGAGGTACCCCCGCACGGCATTCCTGGTAGAGGTTCCAGCGAGCGAGATAACATGGCTTTTGATCTCGCTCCGGGGCAAAAATCGCGTCGTCCACAGCCTTCAGATCTTCTAGCTGAGGTTGGCTGATCGCATTCTGAACTTGAGATTTCATCTGCTGTGCAATTTCAGCCAGCTTCGCTTTGACTTCCTTGAGAAGCGCATATTTAGCTTCATCGCGGGGCAAAGCCTCAAGAATCTTTGACAAAGCGTTTGAGTTTGGATCGGGGCTGGGAATCACTTTTTCGATCTCTGACTGCATCGCGACGATTTGCGCGAGACGTGAATCGCTTGCTCCGGTCAGGTTCTGATAAGCATTAGCGAGAGTCTCCGGGCCATCTTCGAAGGCGCCGGCCCTGCTTAGAATGGTCAGCTTTTCCTCCATCGCAATTTTCGCGCTATTGAGTTTATCGAACATGATGGCCACTTGCTGGTCGCTTGTCGCAGGGTCATCCTTAATGCCGGTTTTTGAGGAGAGCTCAGTCTCGATCGACTGATATTGCTTTGCCAGCCCCGCGACCTGTACGAGAACTTGAAGATTGGCAGCCCGATTCTTGATTCGCTCCCTGGCATTAGCAAGCAGGCGATCCAATCCAATTCTAATTGCATTGTTCTCGGCCAGAGTTGATTCCCCGGCTGCCCAAGCTGGAGGCCACTTGTTACGGCCATCCGGATTCTCGGTGTAAGTCCAATTCATTACGTCGACAAGACGAAGTTCGTTTGAGCGATCGGCAACATACTCAAGCAACGGGGGGAGAAATGCGTTGCCTGGTGTCCCCTCACTTGCCTGGCCGAAGTTTCTGCGAGCCGCGATTTCCATGCGGATGAGGGCAGAGAGAGCTTTTGCTTCTAAAATACTCACGCGATCGGCGGGACGCGGGTCCGGCTTGCCATGGGCCGGAAACGACGGATTGGGCTCACTCATTTTTTGGCGTGCCGCGTCTAGGAGAGGTTTGACCACGCTATCTTCGAAAAGAACTCTCTGTACGTGCTGACGTCCTTGGTCCGGATTGGCACCCGGATGAGCGAAGAATCCAAAAATCAAGGGGATTTGAAGTGGCTTAGAGGCGAGTTCGCGCAAGGCCTCATGAAAATCTGCTATTGAGAGCCTCTCGTATTGGAAAGAAGCGCGGGTTTCTGGAGTCAGGCCGGGACCGACAGGTTGATCTCCCCGATATTTGAAAAGTGAGCTGCCAGCCGGGTCAGGAATAACGACCGGTTGCCAGCTCTTGCCAAGCCAGCCTTCCCTGGCACGAGACCAAAACCCGATTTGCGCAAGGATGCTCTTCTGAAGCGAATTGTATCCGGAGAGTCCGAATAGCAGCAGAGCGAGTAACCCTAGAACACCCGCTCCGAATAACATCAACTTACGATAGACCAACAAACGATCTGTATTGGTAGCCCGAGTAACAAGCCCGTCTTCGCGAAAGATCTTATCCAGGAACAGGTCGCGCAAAAAGTACGAGTGATCGCGTTCCCAAGCACGCCCGGTGGGCAACCTATCGATTGGTAGACCCATGACTTGAGCGAGTTCCTCGTCGAGAGCGGAACCCTCTCGCATTGACGAAGTAAAATATATTCCTCGAAGAAACAAAGGGCGCGACGTCCATTCTCCGGCAACGAAGATGATTTCCAGGTAGCGTCGGAGGCGCGGTGCGAGCGCACTGAGGCTTTGCGGAAAATCGTAGAGGCGATCCACTTCATCGACGCGCCGCCCGCCTGATTCTGTGGTGACCGGGTCAAGCAAGAGTGCAAGCCGTCTTCGGCGCAGCCGCTGGGTGACCGTTCGCAGATGTTCCTCGAGGAATTCAGGCCTGAACGGAGCATCCAATGGTGCAGGATTTGACCACCCAAGCAATTGCTGCTGTGCTCGGGGATCGTCAAGACTCTCAAAGAATTCGCGAAAACCGTGGATCAGATCGCACTTTGTCAGCAAGACGAAGACAGGAAAGCGAATATCAAGCTCTCGTTGAATCACCTCAAGTTGACGGGCAATTTTCGCAGCCTTACGCTCCATCTCTTGCGGAGAATCTTGAATGAGGCTTTCTACGGGGATAGCAAGCAGAAGCCCGTTAATCGGGCAGTTGTAGCGATGTTTCCTTAGGAGGCCGAGGAACTCCCCCCATTCGCTGGTGGCGCCGGGGGCCACCTCCTCAAACATCAGGCGGCCGGCGGTATCGAGGATGACGGCGTAGTTGGTGAACCACCAATTCATGTTGATGGTACCGCCAACTCCCTGAAATTCATCTTGCAACCCGGGAGGAAAACCAGCCTGCGATCGACGAATGGCCTCCGTCTTGCCCGAACCGGGTTCGCCTACGATCACGTACCAGGGTAATCCGTAGAAATCCTTTCCCGCTGACTCAAATTTCTCGATTCCTTTGGCGAAGTTTCTTCGCAACTCTTCAAGCCTGCCTCGTGCCGCTGCATCGACGATGCTTCGATTTGCCCCGGTCGTGGCTATCTCTCCCTGCATTTGGGCCGCTCGGCGGCGGCGCATCCAAAAAATGATTAATAGGTAGAGGATAAAAATCAGCGCCAAGCCCAAAAATCCGGCTGCGACCAGTAGCGCTATTTGAATACCGAAGAGGTAATATGATCCAATGATCGTTCCCGCCACCAAAACAAAGGTCAGCAACTTGACCCAAAAAGCGAGACTCGCAACTGCATTAAAAAGGTAGGCTAACTCCTTCACACTGTTGTCAACTAAAGGTTCACTTCGAGATTTCCTGCGAACTGACAGCGTTGAGGGAATCTGTCAGAGATAGCGACGCTGCGTGGAACAGATATACTTCAACAATTATAACGATTAAACAAAGTCCCGCAAAAATAACCGCAATCCCGCCAAGTTTCGATGTGGGTGGCTGCACGAGATCACGGGTATCGACGTTAAGATATGCCTCAGGGCAAATCCGCGCTGTTTTGTCCGTTTCCATCGCAGTCCGTATCCGCTGACTTAAGTCCAACATTTTCCCCCTCAAATACTCGGGCTGGCTGGCGTACCATCCGGTGAATCCAAGGCCGATGCAGGTATAATAGACTAGCAGGCGTTGGCTCGCTTCGTCGCTAGGATCTGCCAGCGTCTCGTCCAGCAGGTCAAAGAACTTCTCGTCACCCGCCAATTCTTTCCGGTCGTAAGCAAGTCGGTTCCGATTCCAAGTTGGGGCAAGAGGAAGGCCGCTCTCCGAGATCATTGAATCGACAAAAAAAATGAGTGGGAGTTCCAGCTTTTGCCACTGGGCCTTCAAGACGGGATCCCTGTCGGCGGATTTGCGCATTTCGTCAAAAAGTTGTTCAATTTCTAAGCGCAAATGATCCACACTTAGAAATCCGCCGCCCCCGCCTCCGAGACGATTGAGAAGACAGACCTTGGTAAACAATGGTTCGCAGAGTTCCAGCACCGTCATAAAACTAGGTCTCCGATCTTGGCAACGTCATGTAGAGAGTCAAATCGTAGTCCGCCAATTCATTTCCGGTCCAGCGCACCACCGCGGTTCGTTCACTTTGAATCTGTTGCCAACTCCGAGCACTTTCGCCGCGGAGCAGTCGAAAGTAATAGAGGTTGGACTGCGCCGGCAATTCGAGCGGTGGGAAGCGTTCCTCCTTTAGAGTCACACCGCGGATTGCCCGTCCAGCCATGCTCTCCGCCATGAGCTTGAAACGATCGGGGTCCTCGACTAATTGCGCAAGAGAACGAGGATCCTCTTTCGTCCGGATACCCAGGAAATAGTCGCTTGGCCGGGTGAAATGCTCGTCCGTCAGCACCGCTTTGAAAATTCCGTTTGTCTTCGCAAATGGAACCTTGAGAAAACTAGGCGCGACGACCCCTTTTAACAACTCACGAATCTTATTAGCGAGATCACTGAAGCAGGGATATGGGTTATCGTGCTGATAAGGTAGGCAATCATAGAGGTCCCGATCAGGGTGTAAGGCTGCCAATTCACCCAGCAGTTCGCGGAGCTCCAGATAAATGTCAAATGTAGCTGCGTTCGGAGTTTCGATCAATGCCTCCAATCGCGGACCGAACCTATTCAGGCTTCTTAGGCGCATGATCTGTTCAAACTGAATGCCCCGCATTGCGTCTATACTGAAACCTCCGCGCGTCACTTGAAGCACGAGTTCTTGACGGCTGGCCAGAACCTGGCTGCTCAAGTCCCGGACTAACTCTCGAAGGGTGGCCGAACCGTTTAGAACAAAACACGGACCGACGAATTCGGAATCACGACGAGGGAGGCCGACCTCGTCGCCCGCCGCTCTGGTCACTCGCAGCAAGGGAATAACTTCCAGATCTGAGCGATCTTCGTCGTCCAAAAGCAACCTTGCATTAACCCTTCTCTGGAGCACTGTTTTCGTGTTCTCGCCCGTATTCTCATCATTTAATTCGGTTTCAACAACGCGGTAGAGAATCTTAGCGCGAGAATCAACGACTTGCCCGGGATTGATGCAGTTCGAGCGTGCGGAAAACCAAAGTGGTACTCCCAGATAGACCACGAAGCGGCCTCGCGATTCAAATGCCTGTTTGATATCGATGGCGGGCAATTCCGCATCCTGTGGGAACCGTATCTCCTGGCCACTCGGCATAATCGCTTGAAGACGGTCGAATCGAATCCGCATGTTCTCGAGATCATCGTTAGAAAGGCGCGCGTCAATGAGTCCGTAGGGATACGCCCAGGTGAACCGGCGCTCAAGAGAGAGCGCCTCGTTCAAGTTTTGCTGGATGCGCTGCAAATGATGGGGCAACAGAAACAATCCTTCATGCCAATGTATCTGCATATAGCTGTTGTGTGCTCGCCTCCCGGCAAGGGACTAGCGGGCTCTAATTTCCGACCGAGAAATCAATTCTTCGGTGTAGCCGACAATGCCATCCAGAATTTGCGCCTCCACAGCTTCTCCGCTCAGTTCGTTAGCTAGTTCAACGTAACGACGCCAACATTTCAGTTCAGCTCCCCCGATGAAGCCGGCCGGTTTTGGTTCCACGGCCGCTCGGATCTTTTCCGGTGCAAATTTCTCCAGGTGACGGCGAGCATAGATTTCACCCGCCGCTCCGATTGCGGAGAGCAGGCCGGCCACTAACTGGCGCGTTTTGTCGAGCATCTGCGATATTTGAAGAGTAGCTACCTCCCGATCGCCGGAAAGATACCTTCCCACGGTGCGTCGCAGATTATCCGCTGTCGGGTCCCGCCTCACAGCCGATCTCGGCCCGATATTCTTCCAGAGACTCCAAATCAGGTGGTCCAGGCTAACGATCATTTCCAACAGCAGGCCAAATAGTTTGGTCAAGCGCTCTTCATCCAAAATATCTTTTGCAGTCATTCCGAGTTTGCCTTGGAGCTCGGGCGGTAATTCAAGGCCTTTGCTTTGCACGGTGAAAAGGCCAAACGACTGCAGTTTTTGAGCAAGCACCTTCTTGCTTTCTCCGGAAAGCTCGCCAAGACGGGCGACCAGTTCGTCGGCGATCTCTTGGGCACTTTTGGGGACCTGTTCGACCGGCGGCGGCTTAAAGTAAGGTGCATCGAGCCGTTCAGGTCCTGGGAATCGTTCCATCAGGGCGGCTAAATATTCGGAGCGACGGCTTGGTGAAACATCCTTAAGCGACCGCTCGATTTCTTCAACAAGATATTCCTGACGTGCGGCTGGTGGGTCATCAGCAAAACTGGTCTGCAACATCCACAGGCGGGTAGCCACCTTCTCAGCCCACGACCGGGCCTCCGGCGCGGGCTGCAAGTTGACGAATTGCTCAGATTTCTCAGATGTATCAGGCATGCGGCTCCAACGGGCGATAGTACGTTGCACCTTTCGGGGTGCAACCCAAATTAACGCGTTTACCCATGGCCTAAGATAACTCAAGGGAGCACTTTTGCCTATTCCGTAGTGGCATGAAGGCAAATACGTGCAAGATAAACGCGAATATGAAATACCGCAGACTTGGCAAAGCCGGGGTGAAGGTTAGCGAACTGTCTTTTGGATCCTGGGTCACTTTTGGCGACCAGATCTCTGACGATGTGGCTGAAGCTCTCATGATCAAAGCATACGACGCCGGGATCAATTTCTTCGACAACGCTGAAACCTATGCTTCCGGGCGTTCCGAATTGGTGATGGGTAAAATTCTCGCCAAAGTCGGTTGGCCCCGCGACACGTGGCTGGTATCCAGCAAAGTTTTCTTCGGCTCCGCGAGCCATCCTCAAAAGCCAAATCAGTATGGGCTAAGCCGGAAGCATGTTTTTGAGGCTTGTCACGCGGCATTGAAACGATTGCGAGTGGACTATTTAGACTTATATTTTTGTCATCGGCCCGATCCCGAGACCCCGATTGAAGAAACCGTGCGCGTGATGTCCGATCTGATTGCGCAAGGGAAAGTGCTTTACTGGGGAACGAGTGTCTGGAGCAGCCAGGAGATTATGGAAGCGTACGGCGCGGCACGCCAATACGGACTCGTTCCGCCAACGATGGAGCAGCCCTATTATAATCTGCTCCAGCGTCACAAAGTCGAAGTCGAATATGCGCCTCTGTACGACAGAATCGGACTCGGTACAACAATCTGGTCGCCGCTTGCGAGCGGCTTGCTGACCGGGAAATACAATGACGGCCTGCCTCTCGATGCACGGTTAGGGCTGGAACGTTACGGTTGGCTGCGGGATTGGGTCATCAAACCCGAACGCCTCGAAAAAGTTCGCAGCCTCGGTGGGCTGGCAAAGGAACTTGGCTTTCCGCAACCCGTTCTTGCCCTGGCGTGGTGCCTTGCCAACCCGAATGTAAGTACCATGATACTCGGCGCATCTCGCGTCTCACAATTGGAGCAGAATCTTGCCGCTTCGGACGCCGCAGCAAAGCTAACTCCGGAGATACTGAAGAGGATTGATGATATCATGGGCACCAAGCCGCAAGAAGGGGACAATGCTGACAATCATTAGGGGGCAGAGGACAGAATTCAGAATTCAGAATTCGAATACAGAAGTCAGAATCTCGAACTCCGAAGCCCGAACTCCAAACCCCAAACCCCAAACCCCAAGCCTCAAACCCCAAGCTCTGGATCCCAAACTCCGAACCCCAATCCCAAACTGCGAACCCGCTCCGAACTCCAAGCCTGCCTTCCAGGGCTCCACCGATCGGCGTTACCACTGCCGCAGGGACCATTGTTGGCCGGTTCCCTTGGAGGGCGCCCGCTCCGTCGGCGCCGTGAATGCGGCCGGTTCCCTGGAGAGGGCGTCGGCTCCGCCGGCGCTCTCTGTTAAAAACATCACGCAAAGTGCGCGGAGGTCTAATACTAGCCCGCAATGAGCGCGCCGCTTTTTACAACGCGTGATTTTTGCGGGCTAGGAGCCGTGCCCGTCCGATTTCTGCGACTGGGCAAGGATATAATCGTGGATCGTATTGACTGAAACCAGAGCAACGCGCGCAGTCTCGGAGTTCGGCACTCCGATTCCAAAAGTTTTTTCCATGCTTACGACCAGCTGCAGCGCGTCAATGGAGTCCAAACCAAGGCCGTCAGGGCCGAACAGAGGCAGATCATCGCTAATCTCCTCTTTGGGCGTGCGCAGCATCAGGTTTGTCACGAGCATTTCTTTTATTT
>Ga0306920_100009732_pt1 | contig 12847 bp, 11 predicted proteins | sample flu12Cox44000170_FD_204666 | JGI IMG/M metagenome (GOLD analysis project Ga0306920, IMG submission 204666) | Lab enrichment of tropical soil microbial communities from Luquillo Experimental Forest, Puerto Rico - flux4day.12C.oxic.44.000.170 (v2)... | ecosystem: Environmental > Terrestrial >...
GAAACCCGTCATCACACTTTCGGAAATGAAATTTACAATGACGCCTGCTTTCACGAGCCACGCGATGAACGCGATCAACGCGACAAGCAACGCGGTTGCTGCGGCGAGTGCGCCGAAGCGCGTTGTATCGCCACCCGCGATCGCGCCAAGCGACGCGCCGGTGAGCAACGAAATCGCGGAGGTAACTGTGATGACGGTGTGCCGCGAACTACAAAACAGCCAGAAAACGAGCCCACCGAACAGACACGCGTAAAGTCCGGCCTCGGGCGGCAAATTGGCCAGGGACGCATCTCCCAAACCGGCGGGAAGAAGGTAAGCGGCGAGCGTGATGCCGGCGAAAACATCGCTGCGCAACCACCTCCGTTCGTAAGCGCGCAGCCAACCGAGAGCTGGAATCACCCGGGCAAAGGATGGCACATTCATCGCGGCAATCTCCGGCACTCGTGAACAGCGGCCTAACGACTGCGATCTTTCCGATGGCGCACCTTGTACTCTTTGGCCCAAGCGCGAGCTGCCTCCAAAGGATCGCCATGCTCCTGGCGCTCGATCCAAACTTTGAGTCCTTCTTCATTGACCGGCAGGTCGAGAACACGAGGCGGACCGAGTAATCTCCCAAACGTCTCCATGATTCGCGTTGTCGTTGAGAAGACAATCTCATCCATGGCTTCAGGTTTTCCCTGCGAAGCGTATACATTGAAGTCGACCCAGTTTCCATCCGGGCGCAGCACAAACATGCGTATCTTTGGGATTGGATCCCTCGGCGACACGCCTGTCTGCGTCACCAGATAGGGCCCGCGTTCACCGCCGGAACCAAGGTTCAAAATCTGCGCATCGCGATAATCATTGGTAATCGTACGCATTCAATAACCCGATTTGAGGACTTCTCTCCCGGCGTTCAAGATCGATTTACACTTTTTTCATTGCCCGGTAAAACCAACCCTCTTGTCTGTGATATAAGGCGCTCTCTTTTACCGATTTAAGAGGTTAACAACCCAGCATTGGCAGTGACAATGATCACGTACGTATCGGTAGGTCTCCGAAGGTGGCCAGTGATAATCCGTCACGCCACGGCGTTGAATTTCTCGTTCGATCGCTTCCTTTTCTTCGAGGTCGGCGGTGACGTTATCATAGCCGTTGCTTTGCCACGGTTGCTTGTCCCAACTCGTGCGCGTCATGCTCAAGCAATACATAAGTTCATAGCGCCGCAGTTGCAGATCGGAAGTGGATAAATGTTGAAGGTCATTCTGCGTCGAGCAACAGCCTGTCACAACAAGCCCGGCTATTATAATTAATGGTATCTGTTTCACTTCCGCTGCTCCTGTTCACTCCTGCACTACGCGATGGAGGCGTTACGAGTTCGCTTAAATGTTGGTAATCGTTTGCATTAGGGTCGTCCTTTTTCGTCCTTTCATGCTCGCTTGAATCAATGTGTCGTGATTGTGGCAGGTTGTGTGGCCGGACTCGCTGCCTCGGCCGCTTTCTTAGCTTGAATCTTTCCGCCTGTGAGTTTTTCGACGATGTGAAACAGAACCGGAATGAGAAATATGCCCATAAAGCTTGCTGCCAGCATTCCACCAATTACAACATAGCCCATAACCTGTCGCGAAAGGGCCCCAGCACCGTGGGCTAGGGCAAGGGGGACGCAGCCGAGGATGAACGCAAAGGATGTCATCAAGATTGGCCGCAGGCGCACCTTGGCCCCTTCGAGCGCCGCGTCGACGAGGCCGAGCCCTTCTTCATGTTTCATCTTCGCGAACTCAACAATGAGAATGGCATTCTTGGCTGAGAGCCCGATGAGCATGACCAGGCCGATTTGAGCGTAAATATTATTTTCGTAACGACCGACCAGGAGGGCAGCAAACGCGCCGCAGACGGCCACGGGCAAACTGAGCAGCACACTGAAAGGCAAGGACCAGCTCTCGTATTGCGCGGCGAGGACGAGGAAAACAAAAAAGAAAGAGATTGCGAAAATGACGCCAGGTGAAACGCCCTCCTGTGCTTTTTTTTCCTGATAGCTCATGCCCAGGTAGGCAAAGCCCATTTCGTTAGGCATGGTTGCCTGGAAAACCTCTTCCATTGCTTTCATTGCCTGGGCGGAAGTGTAACCCGCAGCAGGCGTGGCATTGATCTGCGCCGAACGGTAAAGATTGTAGCGCATCGTAAATTCAGGGCCGCTGATCGGCTTCGAACTGAGCGCCGCACTCAGCGGTACCATTGCGCCGTCCTTGTTCTTCACGAAGAACTGTCCGACCTGCTCGGCATTGGTGCGAAAGTCGCCCTCGGCTTGGACAAAGACCTGCCATTGCCGGCCAAAGCGATTAAAGTAGTTGACGAAATAGCTACCCATGAATGTCTGCAGCGTCTGATAAACCTCGTTCAAATCGAGCTTCTCCTTCAACACCCTCTCTTTGTCCACGTTCATGAAAACTTGCGGCACGGCAGGCACGAACATCGGAGTCACACCCGCGAGTTCCTTTCGTTGGCGCGCGGCCGTCACAAATTTTTTGACGTTCTCGGCGAGGAACTCGACATCCTTGCCCGCGCGGTCCTGGAGCATGAAGGTGACGCCGCCACTCTGCCCAATGCCGGGAATAGCCGGTGGCGAAAAGGCGAAAGCCTGCGCCCCGGGTAGCTGGTTAAATGCGGCATTCACGTGCCTGAGAATCGCCTGGTATTGTTCGTCCGGCGCTTTGCGTTCACCCCAGTCCTTTAGTGAGACAAAAAAGATCCCACTGTAGGTTGTGTTCACCTGACTGAGGAAATTGTAGCCTGTAACGGTGCTGACGTATTGAACCCCGGGTGTGGATAGCAAAATTTTTTCGCATTGTCGCATGATTTCGTCAGTCCGCTGTAGAGAAGCGGCATCAGGCAGAATAACTTGTGCATAGAAATAACCTTGATCCTCTTCCGGCAGGAAGCCGCTCGGAACGGCCTTCCCGAACATTCCAGCTAGCACTACGAACCCACCGAGGATGAGGACAGCGATAAGCGATTTCCGGATAAGCAGATGGCATGTGGTTACGTACTTGTTTGTAGCAACGCCGAATGCGCGGTTGAACCAATCGAAAAACTTTTGCAACCCGCCTCTGCTTTTTGCCTTTGGTCGCAGGAGCTTGCTTGCAAGCGCGGGCGAAAGGCTGAGCGCGTTGAACGCAGAGATAAGCACTGAAACGGCGATCGTCACGGCGAACTGCTGATACAATCGTCCGGTGATCCCCGGGACAAACGCCGTCGGCACGAACACTGCCGAAAGCACGATCGCGATGGCTACAACCGGCCCGCTGACTTCCTCCATCGCCTTAAGCGTGGCTTCGCGTGGGGAAAGTCCCTGCTCGATATGGTGCTCGACAGCTTCAACAACAACTATGGCGTCATCGACCACGAGGCCAATCGCGAGGACGAGACCGAAAAGCGAGAGCGTATTCACGGTGAACCCGAACATCGGGAATAGCGCGAATGTGCTGACCAACGCCACAGGTACTGCGAGCAGAGGAATAAGCGTCGCGCGCCAGCCTTGAAGAAAAATGAATACGACAATGATGACGAGAATGAGCGCTTCGATTAATGTGTTCTTGATTTCCGCCATGCCCTCAGTGACGGCGAGCGTCGTATCGAGACAAACGACATAATCAAGGTCCGGCGGAAATTTTTCCGATAGCCTTTTGATTGTCTGCTTTGCGCCATCTGCCGCGGCGATCGCGTTGGAGCCCGGAAGCTGGTAAAGCGCAACGAGGGCCGCAGGTTTGCCATTCAAGCGGCCGATAAGCGAATAGTTTTGTGCGCCGAGTTCAATTCGCCCCACGTCTTTGACATGGACCATCGACCCGTCGGGATTAGAGCGGACGACGATGTCGCCAAATTCCTCAGGAGTTTGGAGCCGCCCCGGGGCGCGCACAGCATAAGTGAATTCCTGTCCCTTTGGCGCCGGCTCGGCGCCAAGCGTGCCCGCGGGGTTGACTGTGTTCTGCGTGTTGATCGCCTGAATGATTTCAGGAATCGTGAGCCCGAGTTTTGCGAGCTGGTCGGGCCGAAGCCAGATGCGCATCGCGTATTGCCCGGCGCCGAAAACCGTCACACTGGCGATGCCTTCGACCCGCGTGAACTCGTCGTTCAAATTGATATTCGCATAGTTCGCCAGAAAAACGTTGTCATAAGTGCCTTTCGGCGAGTAGAGCGCAAACATGATCAGCGGCGATGACGTCGATTTTTGCACCGTGACGCCGAACTTGTTCACGTCCTGCGGCAGTTGTGAACTCGCCTGGTTGGATCGCATCTGCGAAAGAATTTGATCGGTGTTCACATTGGTCCCGACCTGAAAATCCACCGTCAGTTTCAGCGTGCCGTCGTTGCCGTTCACCGACTGCATGTAGTTCATGTTGTCGACGCCGCTCATCTGTTGCTCGATTGGCGTGGCCACCGACTGCTCGACAGTCAACGCGTCGGCGCCGGTGTAAGTCGTCTTTACCTGAATCTCCGGCGGCACGATATCGGGAAACTGCGCGACCGGCAGGCGCAAATAAGTGATCGCGCCCACGATCGTCATGACGATCGCAATCACGATCGCAACGATTGGTCGATTAACGAAGAACTTCGGCACGGACTATTATTTGGCCTGCGATTTCTTTTCTTCTTTCGCCGCTGGTTGTTCCACTGAGTTAGCGGGCGCCGTATTTTCAGAGGGCCGCGTCCACGGTTTTGCCGCGACAGGCGTACCGGCCTTGATTTTTTGCAAACCTTCGACAACGACCTTTTCGCCCGGCTTTACCCCCGACGTGATTACCCAGTCGCTGCCGACACGTGGGCCGACCTTCACAGGCCGAATCTCTGCTTTCCCATCTGCGCCTATAACACCGAGTTGATAGCTGCCCTGCACTTCGGAAACCGCACGTTGCGGCACTACGACCGCGTCTTTCAAAACTTGCGCGACGATTCGCGCACGCGCGAAGAATCCCGGCCGCAAGACGCTTCCCGGATTCGATAGCAGCGCGGTGACGAGAATTGTACCGGTAGATGCCTTCTCCTTCAGATCGATATCGAACAATCGCGCCTTGTGGGGAAAGAGCGAGCCATCCGCGAGAAACACTTCTATGTCCTCGGGCCGCTGATCAAATGGCTTGCTCAGTATTTGCTGCCCGCGCTGGATCGCTGCGAGGTAGTCGCTTTCGCTAATCGGCAAAGCAATCTTCATCGGATCGAGGGTGGAAACCGAAGTCAGCGTTGCAACGTTTGCAGGGCCGACCAGATCACCCACTTGGGCTTGGGCAATGGCCGCCATGCCTTCGACCGGTGAAGTTATTTTGCAGAAGTCGAGGTTTAACTGCGCCTCCTGAACACTTGCTTCTAGCGCCGCGACCTTGGCGATGTTTGCATCGTTCAGCCCTTTCTTGTTAGTGTAATCCTTCTCGGGCATTGCATGTTGCTCGAAAAGCGCTTTGCTACGGTCCACGTCAATTTGCGACGCGGCCTGCGTCGCACGCGCCGCCTCGAGCTGGCTTTTTGCGTTGGCCAACGCTGCTTCAAAAGGACGCGGGTCAATCTCAAAAAGCAGGTCTCCTTTTTTCACCAGGCTGCCTTCCTGGTAATCACGTTTGATCAGATAACCCGTAACGTGGGCCTTAATTTCTGCATCCACTGATCCGTCAAATGTACCGATCCATTCCCGGTAAACCGGAACGTCTCGCGTTGGCGCTTCGAGAACGAGAACTTCCGGCGGACCAACGGTTGTAGCTTCCTTTTTGCCGCAGGCGGTAAGTCCACTCGTTGCAGCCGCGACGATGACTACAAACAAGATCCGATCAAACCAATTAAGGTTCACGCTTATTGTCTCATTTTGGTGCGCCAGTTCCCCCGAAATCGCCCCCGAGCGCCAGATACAGGTTTACGCGTTCACGCAGACGTGAAGCCTGGATTTGCGTCAATTGCACTTTCGCAGCGAGATTTTCCCCTGTCAGGCGCAGGATGGTGAACATGTCGGTCTGGCCCTGTTCGAACTGCTTCCCGCCGAGGTCGACGGCCTGGCCGCTGTTCGAAACAGCGTCGCTTAGCGCGCCTTCGCGTCGGCGCAAATAGTAATCATTGCCGAGCGCGTCTTCCACTTCTCCGAACGCGCGTAACGCGGAGCCCACGTAACTCGCAGCGGCGGCTTTTTGCTCGGCGGTGCGGAGATCCTGCGCAGCCTGAAGTTCGCCGCCGAAGAAAATCGGTTGAGTCACTCCGGCGGCGAAAGTCCAAAGGACTGCGTCAAGCGTGCCAACCCCATCGAGTTGCGCTGTTCCGAGTCCGCTAGTGGCGCTAAGCACAAAGCGTGGCAATCGAGCAGTGCGGGCCTCGTTCACGCGATGAAATGCGGCGGCGAAACGGCGCTCGCTCGCGATGAGATCGGGCCGGCGTTCGAGAATCTGTGCAGGCAGACCTGCGGGCACGGCTCTCGGTTGGGCGGGGAACGAACGTCGCACGTCAAATCGGCCGGCCGGATAGTGGCTGGTGACAACTTCGATCGCGCGGATCGCCTGCGCCCGGACTTGTTGCGCGGTGTAAAGCGCGTCCTCCGCGCTGGCGGTACGCGACTTGATTTGCGCCACGTCGAAGTCGCTCGCGAAACCGTGCTGTTTTTGTATGTCCGTGAGCTTCGAATACTGCGCATAAAGATCCAGCGTCCCCTGGGCATTGGCTTCCTGTTGCGCCGCCTCGATCGTCGTGAAGTACGCGCGCGCAACCGCAGCGGCGAGCGATTGCCGGGCAAATTCGTAGTCCGCTTCCAGTGCTTCGCTTTCAGCTTTTGCTGCAGCCTTCTTCGAGCGAATGCGACCCCAAACGTCCGCCTCCCATGCAGCGCCGGAGGCGAGGCCATATACCCAGCGCTGAGATGTGTCGTTCATGCTTGTGTCGAGGCCGGCGCCACCGGAATTCTCAGTCCCCGAGTTGCCGAAGTCCGGCGGGTTGATGTCGCGACCAAGATCACCACTAAGATGCTGTCCCTGGCGCTCGCCCAGTCCCTTCATCGCGATCCGTGGATAAAGCGATGATGCAGCGATGCGCACGGCAGCGCGCGATGCCTCGACGCGAGCGGCTGCGGCCTTGAGATCGGGATTCCGTTCGACCGCATCCGTAACAAGAGCGGTCAACTCAGGATCGTGGAAGCTGAGGATCCAGTTCGGCACTACGGTGCCGCTACGATGCGGACCAGCCCAATGGCCCGGGATTTGCGCGCGAGCCGATTCGGTCATGATTTCTTCGCCAACAGGTGCCTGCCTGATCGCGCAACCGGCAAGTGTGAGGCACGCAGCAGTCCCCAGAACGACTCGGTTATTCATCTGAGCAAAATCCTAGTGGAGCTTCCAAACGAACCAGTCGAGCTTCGCCGAAACTCGCAAGAAGACCTTGCGCACGATGTGGATCATCTTGCCATGCTCGGTGTAGATCGCGCCGCCTCCCACCGCGCCGGCGGCGAGGAAGAGATTTTTGTCTCTCGGTTCGACCAGAAGCCGGACTGCGATGCGGTCTGAGAGCATGCCAAGCCCCGCTGTGGTTCCCAGATAACCGCTGATGGGCATCTGGCCCTGTGCCGTGGCCCACAGGATGGAGTCCACTTTGCACTTGATGATCCGGCCCGGGTAGGTCTCGAGGAAGATCTCCGCCTCGTTGCCCGGTTCGACATACCGCAGCTCGTTCTGGCGATAGAAAGCAAGAATCCAGGGGTCATCCTCCTCGATAAAGCTCATCACGGCATTGGCGGCGACCGTCGTCGCGCGTACGCCGGGCCGGAGCGCGAGATTTGTCACGCGACCGTTGGCCGGCGCAAGGTATGTCGTACCTTCGAGATCGAATTTCGCATTGATCAGGTCCGCTTCGGATTTGCTGATCTGCGCTCGGGCCTGCGATTCCGTGGCGTCGGCTGCAAGGAATTCGCTTTGGAGATTGGCAAGATCACTTTGCGCCTGCTCGAGATCGGCCCGTTTTCCAGCGCCGGCTGTGGCCAGCGCGGTGAATTGTTCAACCCGTTTTTTGGCCAGGTCAATCCGCGGGGTCAGAGAGGCTTTTTTGTTCTCGGCATTGTCACGTTGATCTTTCGCTCCGCGCAACGTCGCTTCGGCCGCTTCTTTCGCTGCTTGGAAAGGCACCGGGTCGATCTTGAACAGCACATCGCCTTTTTTGATAGGCCGGTTTGGTTCAATCGGAACCTCGGTCACCTGCCCACTCACGCGCGGCACGATTGGGATGGTGTAATTCATCGCCCTCACATCGGATGACGACGGCGCGCAGATGTTCATGAATAGAATCAGGATTGTCAGCGCGATGATGGGGATAGTAACGACAATCACCTGGCTGGTGATGTTCCACGGCAGCCATTTGAATTTGAAAAAGATCAGCCAGACGATGACCGAATAGATGATAAGGAGAATGAGTTCCATTTCGCCTTAACTCCGTACTGATCGGGCTTTTGCTTCGAGTTCTGCGACGCGGGCTCGATTTCTTTTTGCTCCTCGATTGCTTCCTCGTTCCCGTGGCCGTGCGGTTCACCTACATCCGTGCCGTAAGCCATCTTGTGCAGGACTGGTTTGGTGTAAGCCCAAAGCCACGCGAGCGGCCAGAGTATTCCGCCAAAGCAAAGCGAGAGCAGGCAGACGCACTGAATCGCCTTGGCCTGTGGATGCCGTTTCTTTTCTGCGATTTTTTCCGGAAGGATGTGTACCATCCAGAAGGCGACGATGCCGATGATTGGCGCGATGACCAGCACGACCCACGAGATGCCATTTGCGATTGTGTCGAGCGTCTCGCCCTGAAAAAGCGAAGCCTGCGCCCGAGTTGGCAACGCCAGGCAGGCCAACGCGATCAACGGAGCCAACCGCCCGAAGTAGCGGCGCCGTGCCTTCGCGACAGATCGAGGAACTAGGTCTTTTGCTTCACGCGTCATAGTGTTTTTCCCGTTCTATAGATTGCCCACTTCGTTTTGTCGAGACCCGGACGCGCGACGCTCATTCCCTGTTTCTCCCTTCTAACGTTGACCAGTTTGGTTGGAAGCGTCTCGATTTGCGTATGGGACTTTAGACCTACGTTGCAAAAAAGCGTATTTCTACTCGATGTCGATCTCACGCACCCGCTTTTGCTGACGAATGATCTCGACCTGATTCCGTAATTTGTCCGCAAATCCAACGCTCGACGGCACAGCGTCGATCAAAACAGTTGGCGAAGATACGTCTGATGTAGTCATCTGGACATTCTCGATGCCGACCAGACGCGAGAAAAACGGTTGTCGCGTCTCGATATCTTTCACCCGATACAATTCCAGTGTTTCGGTGACTTTGGTAAAAACGCCAGACGTGATTTTTAAGCGCTGAGTCGTTAGCTCAAAAACTTTGCATCTTGTTTGGAGATAATAGACCAGCGCGAAAAAAATAGGCAGGACGAGCCAGCAAAAAAGACCGCACAAAACATAGACGCCGAAATTTTTCCATTGCGACGATGTTCCGCGCCAGACGATCTCTTCCGCCACTCCTGCGCTGGTCTCGCTCACGGAAACTTCATTTAGCAACGAGCTCCAGTCACAGCAAGCCAGAAGAATGCGACATGGCGCGAACGCTACTGCTATTCAATTGTCAGTTTGAGTAGTTGGGTCGCCTCGCCCTTTTGTAAGGGAGAGGGAAGGGTGAGGGTTGCGATTCGAGTAACTGACTTCTGAAACTAACCCCTCACCTTAATCCTCTCCCCTTCAACAAGGGGAGAGGCGAGAGAAGACCTCTCAGATCGTAAGTGACGATCAACGGACACTACCGGGTGCCCACAATGGCGAGCGCTATTTGCTCAACAATTTCTTTTTCGCTGCAGCCAGTTCCTTGAGTTTTGCTTCACCGACCTCTGGATATGCAAGATCGAGTGAGGCGAGAGCATCGATCACCGCCGACGCGACGACGACGCGGGTAAACCATTTGTTGTCCGCCGGCACGACATACCATGGAGCGTGCTTGGCCGCAGTCTCCTGAATCATTGCTTCGTACGCTTCCATGTAGTTGTCCCAAAAATCGCGTTCGCTGGCGTCATTGGATGAGAACTTCCAGTTTTTCAGCGGATCTTCGATTCGTTCGAGAAATCGTCGCTTCTGTTCCTTCTTTGAAACGTGCAGAAAGAATTTGCGTACGATGACGCCATTTCTGGCGAGGTATTGCTCGAAGTTACGAATGTCTTCGAAGCGTTCTTCCCAAATCTGTTTGCCTACAAGTTTTGGAGGCAACTTTTGTTTTGCCAGAAATTCGGGATGCACCCGCACCACGAGCACCTCTTCGTAGTAACTGCGATTAAAGATTCCGATGTGGCCGCGATTCGGGAGGGATTTCATGCAGCGCCAGAGATAATCGTGATCCAGATCCTCAGCCGATGGTGATTTGAAAGAATACACCTGGCACCCCTGCGGATTTACGCCGGACATCACGTGTTTGATGGCGCCGTCCTTACCCGCCGCGTCCATCGCTTGAAAGATCAGCAGCACGCCCCACTTGTCCTGGGCATAGAGTTTGTCCTGCAATTCAGCGAGCGCCGCGACGCCCATGGCTAGCACCTCTTTGGCTCTGGACTTGTGTTCGTCCTTGGTGAAATCAAGCGTGTCGTTTGGATCGATGTCCTTGAGACGGAAATCCTTGCCTTTTGTTACTCGGAATGACTTCGCAAGTTCATGCGCTCTTTTGATGATCTCTTTTGTTTTCATAAGATTCTCTTCGTCATAACACGACTTGGTTACTTATTGCCCGTAGGCGGTAGAAGATAAAGAGCCGTAGCGAACAAAAGGTACACCATAATCGCCATCGCTCCGACAAACCAGGTTGAGCGGCCGGAGGTTGTCACAAGCGAGGCAGTCAGTGTTGCGAACAGGATCATTGCCACAGCCCCGGGCCACAAATTCAAATCCATCGGTGCGGGGCCGATGAAATAACTGAGCAGTACTAGAACCGGAGCAACGAAAAGCGCAATCTGCGCAGCACTTCCGAGGGCAATGCCGACGCTGAGATCCAGACGGTTCTTTTGTGCGGCAGAAAATGCGGCCGCCATTTCGGCGGCTGCGCCTACCAAAGCCACAACGATGAATCCAACGAACGCAGAACTCATTCCGAATGCTGCGGCAGCGAACTGAACGGATCCAACGAACACTTCGCTCACGAGCGCCACCAAAATCGTGACTCCTGCAAGCGTCCCGAGCGCAAGACCGATCGGCCACGCGGCTTCATGTTCCTCCGCTGCGCTCGCAAACAATTCGCGATGCGTATTGAGCGAAAACCACAGACCGAGACCGTATGACAACAGAAGCAAGAATGAGAGCGCGAGGCTCAGTTCTTGATTCAAGCCCGATTTGCCTAACGTCTCGTGCCCGGCCACCGCGGAAGGAATTAGAAGCGCGATTGTGGCGAGAAAAAGCAGGCCGGCCTGAAATCGCGCGGCGACGCGGTTGAATTCCTGAACGTGATATCGCAAACCACCGAGCAGAAAGGACGCACCCAGCATGAATAACGAATTAGTGACAATTGCGCCGGCGACCGATCCCTTCACCAATGTGTATTGGCCAGCCTGCAAAGCGGCGATTGCAATGACGAGCTCGGTGAGATTTCCAAGCGTGGCGTTCAGCAGACCGCCAACCGAATCGCCCGTCTTGGCTGCGACTGATTCCGTCGCATGACTCAGCAGAACGGCCAACGGCAAAATTGCGAGCACAGAAAGAACGAAGTGCAGCGTGTGCGCTTCGTGATTGAGTTTCTCAGCCGCCAACGCGATGGGCACAAAAACGAGGAGCCAAAGTAGCGGATTCCGTCGGATTTCTTGAAAGAGCAATTTCATCCTAATGCATGTTTAGTTTGGCGAGACAGTCGCCGTTATTGAATAAGACTAAAGTCCAATGGCCTACAATGAAGAAATTCTTGATGGATTTGCGGCGCAATTACGGCGTGAGACGAGGCCCTACAGAGAGAAATTATCAGGTTGACCTCCTGGTTGTCCTCCGTATGCGGAGCGGGGAAAACAAGAAAACGAAAGGCCTTAACATGAAAAAACTACCTCTCTTTACTGTCGCGTTAACAGGACTTGTTGCCGTCTCTCTCCGAGCCGGGCCAGCTGTCGAATACAAACAGGTCGCTCCACCTCCGCCACCGTTGTACGGGGTTGGCTTTTACGGAGCGATCGACATGGGGGCGAATATCTACCAAAACCGCGGTGGGGATCAGACGTTTACGAATGATAATCCGAACTCGCCTTTTTTTGGATCTACTCTCGACGTGAGCCCAAAAAATGATCCTGGGTTTTTTGGTGGAATCAAATTGGGTTACGTCTTTGGCACGGGCTGGATTCGGCCAACTGTTGAAGGAGACTTCTTTTATAATGGGTTCCGAGGTGGCGCCGATTTCACCCTGGATGAGGCGTTCACGCCGTGCCCGGGCTGCCCCACGGAGCTTTCGACTCACCAGCGCAACGTAACTACTTGGATTAATACTGGCGCGTTCCTGGCGAACTTCATTTTGCGATTCGCGCCTGGAGACGGACGGTTTCAGCCTTATTTCGGTGCCGGCGTCGGCGGTTACTACGCCGAATCTGCGGGAGTCGAGGTCACAGACCCGATAACTGGTAGAGTCCCCATCAACACTGGCGGTGGGCGAAATCACGCGGACTTGGCGTTCGATGTGGTTGCCGGTTCCGATTACTTTTTCAACCCCCAGTGGAGCGCGTTTATCGAGTATAAATATCTCAATTATCAGAGCACCCAAATCGATACCGATAGAAATCGCGCTCTGGGCCAACAGTTGTTAGGCGCGGGCGTCCGATTCTTTTTCCATTAACGCTCGAAATGTCTCAGTAGTTAGTTATGTCGATC
>Ga0306920_100009733_pt1 | contig 12845 bp, 10 predicted proteins | sample flu12Cox44000170_FD_204666 | JGI IMG/M metagenome (GOLD analysis project Ga0306920, IMG submission 204666) | Lab enrichment of tropical soil microbial communities from Luquillo Experimental Forest, Puerto Rico - flux4day.12C.oxic.44.000.170 (v2)... | ecosystem: Environmental > Terrestrial >...
CTGGGAGGCGGTCGCACGGTCGTGGACGTGCCCGCGGGCACGCCGAGCGGGCACGTGGCCCGCGTGAAGGGTAAGGGCCTTCCGGGGCTGCGCGGCGGCCGCGGCGACCTGCACGTGCGCCTGCGCGTGTGGGTGCCGACGCGGCTTTCGGGCGACGACAAGAAGCTGCTCGAGGAGCTGCGGAAGAGCGACGGCCAGCAGGCCCCGCCGCCGTCGCGTTCGCTGTTCGACCGGGTCCGCGATGCGTTCGGCGGCTGAAGCCGCCCCGTCGTTCCTCTACCTTCCGGCGCTCCGCACGCTGGGCGAGCGCTTCACGCTCGAGGGCGAGGAAGCTCGCTACCTGACGCGCGTCGTGCGCGCGCGCGAGAACGAGCGGGTGACGGCGAGCGACGGCTCGGGCCACGTCGCGGTGCTGCGCGTGGAGCGTGCCCGGCCGGAGCTGGTGCTGGTGCTCGAGTCGGCGCGCGAGCATCCGCGCCCGCCGAGCGCGCGCCTGATCTGCGGCGCGCCCGAGGGCGAGCGCGGCGACTGGCTGGTGGAGAAGCTCGCGGAGCTGGGGGTCACCGACTTGGACCCGGTCGACACCGAGCGCGGCCGCTGGCCCGCCGGGCGTGACGGTCGCTGGGAGCGGCTCGCGGTGGCGGCGCTCAGGCAATCGCGCTCGGCGTGGAAGATGGCGATCCACACGGCGACGGGCCTGAGCGAGGCGATGGCCGCCGCCCGCGAGCGGACGCGCTGGCTCGCGGACCCGGACGGCGCTGCAGCGTCCCGCCTGCCGATGGCCCAGGACACGGTGGTGGCCGCCGTCGGGCCCTCACCGGGGTTCACGGAGCCCGAACGCAAGGCGCTGCGGGGAAGTGGGTTCGAACCCGTTCGCGTGGCCTCGTACCGCCTCCGGACGGAGACGGCGGCGCTGACGGTGGCGGCGCTATGGGCAGCCGCCCGGTCCCCGGCCGGAGATGTCGGGTCGGGGCCGGAGGCTTGACGCCTCCGGGGAGCGGCCATAGACTGCCGTCCGGCCGGTCACTCTGGCCGAACCACTCGACTGTACAACGACTTACACACCCACATCTCTTTCTCGGTGGAAGACATGAGAAAGGGGGGGATTGAATTTGCCAGGCATCAGGGTGAAGGACGGCGAGTCCTTCGAGAGCGCCCTGCGCCGTTTCAAGAAGAAGTGTGAGAAGGCTGGGATCATGGCGGACCTGCGTCGCCATCAGCACTTCGAGAAGCCCAGCGAGCGGCGCAAGCGCAAGCTGAACGCCGCCAAGCGAAAGAACATGGCGCGCCGGTCTCAGGAGAACTGACTCCGCTGACCGGAATTCCGCATCTGACGTGGCTCGACTGGGTCTTCGTGACCCTGTCGGGCTTCTTCCTACTGCGTGGACTCCTGCGTGGAACCCTCGCGCAGGTGTTCGCGTTCGCCGGCCTCGTGCTGGGCGTTCTCGTCGGGTCCTTCGTTGCGGACTGGGTCGGGACGCACTGGCGTGCTGCGCGGCCGGAGATCGTGTTCACGTTGCTCCGCTGGTCGATCGCCGCCTTGAGCGGCCTCGGCGTGGCTGCGGTGATGCACGCATGGGGGGACCTGCTGGCGAAAGCCGCGCACGACGGACCGTTTGGCTGGCTCGACCGCGTCATCGGCGCGGTGCTCGGGCTGGCGGTCGGCCTGGTGTGCAGTGTCGCGGTGCTGGTGTTGCTGCTCCAGGCGCCGGGCCTGGAGTTCGCGCGTCCGCTGGCCGCGCGAGGCGTGACCACCGGACCGCTCATCGCGGCCGGCGATCTCGCGAGCACGTGGAGCAAGCCGTTGCCCGGCGGACTCTGGCTGCACGAACAGCTGCGCAGTGCGGCCCGCCGGTTGGCGGGACGCCGCCAGGCCTGAGCGTCGCGGCTTAAGCCGTTTCTCCGTTGCTCGGGCGGATCCGCGTTACGCGGATGCCCGGCAAATGGGGTCCCGGTCGCGAGCGTTTGTCGTGCATCCGCATTCCCTCGAGCTCATCGAATTCCCGCGCGTCACCGCGGCCATCGCCGCGCGCGCGGTGAGTCCGCGCGCCCGCGCGGCGCTTTCTGGCGCCATGCCGATCGCGCAGGCGTCGCGCCGCGAGCAGGCGTGCGAGCGGCTCGCCGAGGCGATCCGTCGCCAGCGCGAGCCAGAAGCCTGGTGCTTCGCCGCGCCGAGCGCGCTCGCCGACGTGCTCTCGACCGAGGTGAACGAACCGTTCGAGCCCGCCGACTTCGCGATCGTCGCCGAGTGGCTGGACGCGGGCGGGCGCACGCGCGCGATGTGGTCGAGCGAGGACCTCGGCGAGCGCTTCCCGCGGCTCGCGAAGTTGGCCGGCGCATTGCCGGCGCTGGACGCGCTCCAGGATCGCATCGCTTCGACGCTCGACGCCGACGGGCGCGTGAAGGACGGCGCCTCGCGGACCCTGGCGCGCGCGCGGCGCGGGATCGCCGAGGGCGAGCGGGATCTCCACCGTCAGCTCGAGCGCTGGGCGGCGTCGCACGGCGGCGGCGACAGCTACGTGACGCGCGCTGGCGACCGCTTCGTGGCGCTGGTGCCTGCCTCGAGCGTGGCGCGAAAGTCGGCGATCGTGCACGACAGCTCGAACAGCGGGCAGTCGCTGTTCGTGGAGCCGCTCGAGGCCTGCGAGGCCAACAACCGGCTGATCGAGCTGCGCGGCGAGGCCGCGGCGGAAGAGCGCCGCATCCTGCGCGAGCTGGGCGTTGTCGTGCGCGAGGCCGCCGGTGACCTGGAGACGCTCGAGGACACGCTCGCCACTCTGGACGCGCTGCGCGCCAGCGCGGTGTGGGCCGTGGAGCTCTCCGGCGTCGCGATCACGCCGGGCGGGGACACGCTGCGGCTCGTCTCGGCGCGGCACCCGTTGCTGATGATGGGCGAGCAGCGCGAGCGCACGGTGCCGCTGGACCTCGAGCTCGGAGAGCAAGGCCGCATCCTCCTGGTCTCCGGCCCGAACATGGGCGGCAAGACCGTGCTCTTGAAGACGGTCGGCCTCGCGGTGGCGCTTGCGCACGCGGGCCTGCCCGTGCTGGCACGCGAGGGGAGCGCCGTGCCCGTGCTCGCGGACCTGCGCGCCGACCTGGGCGACGAGCAGTCGGTGGACCGCGGGCTCTCGACGTTCGCCGCGCACCTGCTGGCGCTCAAGGCCATGGCCGAGGCGGCCGCGCCCGACGTGCTGCTGCTCGCCGACGAGCTGGGCGCGGGCACCGATCCGGAGGAGGGCGCCGCGCTCGGGCGCGTGCTCGTGGAGCACGCGGCGTCGAAGCGTGCCTGGGGCGTGCTCACGACGCACCTGGGGAGCTTGAAGCGCGTGGCGAGCGAGGTGCCGGGCGTGGTGAACGGCTCGCTCGAGTTCGATCTCGAGACGTTCACGTCGCGCTACCGGTTCCGCCGCGGCGTGCCGGGCGCGAGCCACGCGCTCGACGTGGCCAAGAGGCTCGGGTTCCCGGAGCCGCTGATCGAGCGTGCGCGCAGCCTCACGAGCGACGAATCGCGCGCGTTGGAAAGGTTGCTCGCCGAGGTGGGCGACGCGCTCGCCGAGACCGAGCGCGAGCGCGAGCGCATGGCGATCGCGCGGAAAGAGGCCGACCAGGCGGCGACCGAGCATCGCGACGCGGCCGAGGCGGTGAAGCGCTCGCTCTCCGATCTCAAGCGCCGGCTCACGGCCGAGAGCGAATCACTGCTCGCACGCGCGCGCGAGCTATGGCAGACGATCCAGCGCGAGGCGAAGAAGCGCGACCGGTCGCGCGCGAACGCCGAAGCGCTGGGCGCCTCGCTGGACGGCATCGAGAATGGGGCGTCGACGCTCCAGGCCGCGGCATCGCCGGCGGCCCTGGGGCTTCCCGAGCCGCCCGCGGCGTCCGCGCCCCCGCTCTCGCTGGCGCCCGGCGCGCGCGTGCACGTCACCGACCTCGGATTCGATGCGGTCGTGGTCTCCGGGCCGGACACGCACGGGAACGTGCGGCTGCGGAAGAACGCGCTCGGCATCTCTTCACACGTGAGCAAGCTGCGTGCGGCCGAAGGCGCCAGGTCTTCTGCGCCGCGAGCCGCTTCGGTGCACTACGAGTCGTCGGACGCGCCGCCGCCGGTCGAAGCCGACCTGCGCGGGCTCGAAGTCGTGGAAGCGCTCTCCGCGGTGGACCACGCGCTCGATCGCGCGGTGCTCTCCGGGCTCACGGAAGTGCGCATCATCCATGGCATCGGCACCGGTGCGCTACGCGTGGCGGTGCAAAAGCATCTCAAGACGCATCCCCAGGTGGAATCCCAGCGCTGGGGCGAGGGTTACGAAGGTGGCCGGGGCGTGACCGTGGCGAGGCTGCGTTGAGCAGCGCCGTCGCGGGCAGCGGCCCCAGAGGACGTGAGATGACGATCGACAGCGGCTCGAGGACCCCGAGAGGCAGCGACGACTGGGTGGAGCGCGTGCGCGCGGCCACCGACATCGTCGAGCTGATCGGCGAGCGCGTGCCGCTCCGGCGGGTGGGCCGGAATTTCATGGGCCGGTGCCCGTTCCACGACGAGAAGACGCCGTCGTTCTCGGTCAACGCCGAGCGGCAGTTCTATCACTGCTTCTCCTGCAAGGTGGGCGGCGACGTGTTCAAGTTCGTGCAGGAGACCGAGAAGGTGGGCTTCCTCGAAGCGGTTGAGCTGCTGTCGCGGCGCGCCGGCATCCCAGTGCCCGAGCGGCGCGCCGGCGAGCGCGGCAAGCGCGCGGCGCTGCTCGAGGCGCTGGACGCCGCCGCGACCGCGTACGAGCAATGGCTCGGCGACCCCGAGCTGGGGGCCGCGGCGCGCACCTACCTCGAGCGGCGCGGCATCGCGCGCGAGACGCAGCGCGCGTTCCGGCTCGGCCTGGCTCCGGCCGGCTGGGAGGGCCTGGTCGGCCGCCTGCGCGGGCGCTACAGCGACGAAGTGCTGATCGAGGCGCGGCTCGCGGGGCGCAAGGAGGGCGGCCGCTCGACGTTCGACTGGTTCCGGAACCGGCTCATGGTGCCGCTCGTGACGCCGGGCGGCGCCGTGGTCGGCTTCGGGGCGCGCGCGTTCGGCGACGAGCAGCCGAAGTATCTCAACTCTCCGGAGTCTCCCGTCTATCACAAGGGTCAGTTCCTGTTCGCGCTCGAGCAGGCGCGGAAGGCGGCCAAGCCGGAGGGGGAGATGGTCGTCGTGGAAGGCTACTTCGACGCCATCGCCATGCACCAGGCCGGGGTGCAGAACACCGTCGCGACGTCGGGCACGGCGCTCACCGCGGACCACGCGCGCACGCTGCGCCGCATGGTGCGCGGCGTCGCGCTCACGTACGACGGCGACGCCGCGGGCCAGCAGGCCATGCTGCGCTCGCTCGGCGTGCTGCTCGCCGAGGGCCTGGACGTGGTCGTGGTGGACCTGCCGGCCGGCGACGACCCGGACTCGCTCGTGCGCCGAGACGGAGCGGACGGATGGGGCCGGGTGCGCGATGCCGCCTATGATGCCGTGGAGTTCGTGCACCGCCACGTGCGGCGCACCGCGACCGGAGGCGATCCGCGCGAGCGCGCGCTGCACGTGGTCGTGCGGCTGCTTGCCGGCGTCACGGACCCCATCCGGCACCGCCTGCTCGTGGAGCGCTCGAGCCAGGTGTTCGGGTTGTCCGAGGCCGTGATCGCGCGCGCCGCCCGGCTCTCGGCCAAGGGCGCCGACCGCGCTCCGGAGCCGGTGTCGATTGCGGTAAAGGCCCAGCGCGAGGCCGCGACCAGGATGGACCGCGACCTGCTGCTGGGGCTCTGGCACGCGCAGGACCTGCTCGCGGAGGTCCGCGAGTCGCTGCTCCCCGAGTACCTGAGCGAGGGTCCGGCGCGCGAGCTATACGCCGACTGGCTCGAGCACGGGGTCGGGCTGCCGGACGGGGAGTCCGGCGCCGCGCGGCTCGCGCGCGAGCTCGCCGCCTCGGGGGGCGAGGAGCTGAACCACGAGGCGCTCGTGCTCGGCGCCGCGGTCGCGCTGCGGCGCCGCTGGCTCGAGCACCGGCTCCGGGCGATCAAGTTGCTGACGGTCCAGACGAAGGACCCCGACGCGTTGAAGAAGCTGCAGAGAGAGAATTTCGAACTGGCAAAAGCGCTGAGCGAACTCAGGGTCTGAGGAGAATGCCCTTCATGGTGAGCACCGTGACGAAGAAGCAGTTGAAGGAGAAGGAGAAGGTGGAGCAGCGCCGGCGCATGGACGAGATCAAGTCCCTGGCGCTCCGGCAGGGCTACGTGACCGAGGACCAGATCGTCTACCTGCTGGACGACGACCTCGACCCCGAGAAGCAGGTGGAGCAGATGGAGGAGATCCACTCCATGCTCAACACCCTGCACATCGAGGTGTTCGCGAGCGAGGAGGAGGCGCACGAGCGCGCGAAGAAGCTGCGCAAGCTCGAGGACAAGCGCCCCTCGGCCGCGGCGAAGGCGGCCCCGCCGCAGCCCGTGCGCTACGACGACCCCGTGCGCATGTACCTGCGCGAGATGGGCCGCGTCCCGCTGCTCACGCGCGAGGGCGAGGTGGAGATCGCGCGCCGCATCGAGGCGGGCGAGCGCCAGATCGTGTCCGCCCTGTTCCGTGCCGAGCCCGCGCTGCGCGAGATCCGCGTGCTCGTGAAGAAGCTCAAGGAGGGCCAGCTCAAGATCGAGGACTTCATCAAGGTCGACGACGCCGCGGCCACCGAGCAGGCCCTGAAGAAGGAGCGCCTGCGTGCGGTGAAGATCCTCGAGCGCGTGTTCGCGAAGCAGAAGCGTTACAACGAGCTTATGGAGAAGCAGGACGACCGCATGGCCGACAAGGAGCGCGCGAACTTCCGCGGCTCGTTCGCCAAGGTCGAGGCGGAGCTGCAGCAGGAGATGCACAAGCTGTCGATGAACCCGCGCATGGTGGAAGGGCTCGCGGCGCCGCTCAAGGCGCTCGCCGAGCGTGCGCTCGAGTTCGAGGAGCAGGTCACCGACATGGAGCGCCAGTACGGGCACGGCGTCGAGGACATGAACTCGTTCGCCAAGCGCCTGAAGCGCGGCCCGGGCGAGCTGCGCGCGGTGCGCCGCGAGTCGGCGCTGCAGCCGGCGCAGATCGCGGAGTTCCAGAACGAGCTCAAGAACCTGCGCAAGAACATCAAGGCGCTCGAGGACGAATCCAAGCTCACGCGTGACCACCTGCTCGAGATCTACCGGCAGATCCGCGACGGCGAGCGCGCGACGGCGCAGGCCAAGCGCGAGATGATCGAGGCGAACGTGCGCCTCGTGATCTCGATCGCCAAGCGCTACACGAACCGCGGGCTCGAGTTCCTGGACCTGATCCAGGAGGGCAACTCGGGGCTGATGCGCGCCGTGGACAAGTTCGACTACACGAAGGGCTACAAGTTCAGCACGTACGCCACGTGGTGGATCCGCCAGGCGATCACCCGCGCGATCGCGGACCAGGCCCGCACCATCCGCGTGCCGGTGCACATGATCGAGCACATCAACCGCGTTGTCCGCGTGTCGCGGCGGCTGGTGCAGGAGCTGGGCCGCGAGCCCACGCCGGAGGAGATCGCGGAGCGGCTGGAGCTGCCGGTCGACAAGGTCAAGGCGATCATCAAGGCCGCGCAGGAGCCGATCTCGCTCGATCGCCCGATCGGCGAAGACGACGACTCGAACCTCGGCGACTTCATCGAGGACACGAGCGTCGTGAGCCCGGCGCACTCGGCGTCGTCAGCGATGCTGCGAGACGAGGTGAACGAGGTCCTGAAGACGCTGACCCCGCGCGAGGCGAAGGTCATCCGCCTGCGCTTCGGCCTGACCGACGACGGCGCGCAGCGCACGCTCGAGGAGGTGGGAGCGTTCTTCAACGTCACGCGCGAGCGCATCCGCCAGATCGAGGCCAAGGCGCTGCGCAAGCTCCGCCACCCGACGAGGAGCCGCCGGCTCAAGGCGTACACCGAGCTGCTCTAGCACCGGCGCGGGACGCGGCGTGGCCGCGTCCCGCGTGCGGGCTCACGGCCGAGGCGTCGGGAGCGGCGGGAGGTCGAACGACATGCCCGCCGTGATCGTGTCGCCGGGGGCCGGCACCACGATCGAGAGCTGCTTCGGCTGGTAGCCCTGGTGCGCGGCGAAGGCGGTCCACGTGCCCGGTGGCAACGGGCCGAGCTGGTACGTGCCGTCGTCCGCGGTGGTCGTGCCCGCGGGGAACTCGGCCACGACGACGGCAGTGCCGCCGAACACGATCTGCCCCGTGAGCGTGATCGTGCCGAGCACGATCGACTGTGGCCGCACCACGAGCCGGAAGAGCACGGAGTCCACGGCGGGCGCGGGGTGCTGGGCCACCTGCCCGGTCGAGGCCGCGACCAGGAGCGGGACGTGCACTGGTGACGTCGAGAGGCACCAGCGACCGTCGTGGAGCGCGAACCGCGCGACGCCGGACGTGTCGGTGACCTGGGGATGGAACTCGTCGCCGTCCAGCCGTACGGCGAACACCGTCGTGCCCGCCACGTGCGCGCCGATCGTGTCGGTGACGACGGCGGCGACCTGCCGCGTGGGGGCGGAGGGCGCGGTGGAGGACGAGCTCCCGCACCCCGAGACGCTCAGGGCGAATGCGACCACCACGGCCCGGCACGCCCACGCGGGACGCGCGCTCGACATCGGAGGTCCTCCCGGCGCGGCACCTCCCGCGGCCGGGAGCGGCGGCCGTTTCGGGACGCCGGACGATTAGTGGGTGACGCGCTCCGCGACGATAGCAGGTGAGTGGCCGCGGGGTGGGCAAGGCCACGACCCAAGCGCGGAAACCCCTGCGGCGCTTGACGCTTTCGGCGGGCCGGTGCTACAACGCTCCGGCTTCCGTCGCAGGGGATGGGCAGTCGACGCTGGGCCCATAGCTCAGCGGTCCAGAGCCGCCGGCTCATAACCGGTAAGACCCTGGTTCGAATCCAGGTGGGCCCACAACCTTGCGCGCCGCAGCCTGGGATGGGCGAATAGCTCAGCTGGTAGAGCACCTGGATCACAACCAGGGGGTCACAGGTTCAAGTCCTGTTTCGCCCACCATTCCTCACACTCGACGCGGCGACGTGACCGAAGAACTCCGCCACCACTGGGACCTGCACGAGATCGACGAGCAGGCCGTCGCGCGCGAGCAGGTGCTGGCGAAGCAGCCTGAGGCTCGTCGCGAGCTGGCGGCGAAGGTCGCGGCTGCGCGCGCCGTGGTGCAGGCGATCGACCAGCGGCTCACCGAGTCCATGAAGCGGCGGCGCGTGCTGGACCGCGAGATCGCAGCGTACGACGTGCAGCAGAAGCGCTACGAGCAGCAGCTCCTGTCGGTGACGACGCAGCACCAGCTCGAGGCGATGCAGCACGAGATCGCCGCCGTGCGCGCGAAGCGTGACGTGCTGGAGAACGAGGCGCTCGAGCGCCTGGAGGCGGAGGAGCGCGACGCGACGGTGCGGCCCGCGAAGGCGCACGAGCTGGAACGTTCCGAGGCGGCCGCGCAGGCGGTGATCGCCCGGCTCGACGATGAAGCAGCGTCGATCCAGGCCGAGCTGGCCGCGCTGCAGGCACGCCGCGCGGAGACGACGGCGAAGCTCGCGCCGGCCGCACGCACGCGGTACGAGAAGCTGCGCTCCGGGCGCGCGGGGCGCGCGGTCGCGGCCATCGAGAACGGCGCCTGCGGCGGCTGCCACCGCGGCCTGCCGCCGGCGAGCCTCCAGGAGGCGCGCCGCCGCGAGAAGCTGCTCGTGTGCGACGGCTGCGGCCGGCTGCTCGTGCTGCCGCCGGAGCCGGGCGGCGCGTGAGCGGGGCCGCTCCGGCCGAGGCGCCCGCATCGCGGCTCTCGCGGTCGCTGCAGTTCCGCCGCATCGCGGTCGTCCTCTCCGGCGGCGGCGCCCTCGGCGCGTACGAGATCGGCGTGCTGCGCGTGCTCGAGGCGATCGCGCTCGTGCCCTCGCTCGTGGTCGGCGTCTCGATCGGCGCCATCAACGCGGTCGCCTGGCTCGCGGCCGGCCGCGACGCGACCAAGATCGAGAATGTGTGGCTCACGGCTCGCGGCGAGACGCTGGGCGTGCAGTGGGTGTCGCTGGCCCTGCGCATCTCCGGCGCTTTCATCGCGCTCATGGGACTGCTCGAGATGCTGCTGACGCTCGCCGGCTCGGGGGAGCTGTCGGGCGCCTACTGGCTCTGGCGGCACGGGAACGCCGCGTGGGACCTGCTCTCGACGCAGCTCGACGCCTCGTTCTGGCTCGTGCTCGCGCTGATCGGCGCGCTGGGCGTGGTGTACGCGCGGCAGGTCGCGCGCTGGCTGGAGCAGCGCAGGGGCGATACCGACCCCGAGGTCGCGCGCCGTCGGCTGTCGCGCGTCGCGCTGCTCGCGGCGGTCGTGCACGTGTTCGTCTGGGTCATGGGTTGGCCGTGGCCGCATCGTTTCAGCGCCGCGGTCGTCATCCTGCTCGCGCTCGCATGGGCGGCAAGCACGCCGGGATTCCTCGGCCGCGGCCTGCGGAGCCTGGCGCTCGGCCTCATGCCCGAGACCGGCGGCCGCGGCCTGTGGAGCGGGCGCGCGCGCCGCCGGATACTCGAGAGTCTGGTCGCCTCCGGCGACCCTCGCGCGCTGTCTGGAACGGGCACCGGCCTGGTGGTGAGCGCGCTCGCGGTGGACCGCGGCCTGGTGACGCACTTCGTGAGCTGGCCCGAGGTGGACGCGGACTTCGAGCGGCGCATCCGCGACGAGCTGGGCGAGGTCGTCCACTTGAGGGACGCCGCGGAAACGATCTCGGCGGCGGTGGCGTCGTCGGCGATTCCAGGCGTGTTCCAGCCCGAGCGCGTGGGGGGCCGCGACTTCGTGGACGCGGGCGGCTTCACGAACCAGCCGCTGCACGTGGCGATCGCGCGCGGCGTGGACGCCGTGCTCGTCGTGCTGCTGTCGCCGAGCCGCCCCGCCGAGCTGGCGAGCACGCCGGACGACGTGGTGGCGCTCGGCAGCCGGCTCCTGGAGCTCGCGAACTGGCGCGACCTCCAGACCGAGCTCCGCCATCTCCCGGAGGGCTGGAGCCGCGAGGGCGCGCCGGCACGCATGTGCGTGGTCGAGCCGCCGTCGCCGCTCCCCACCTCGCCGCTCCAGTTCGATCCCGCGCGCGCCGCGGAGCTGATCGAGCTCGGGAAGCGCGACGCCTGGGCGGCGCTCGAGCGCGCGGGCTGGATCGAGCCGGCGCGCTCGGCCGCTCCGCCCGCGGGGGGCTTGAGCGCGCCGCGCCCGCCGGATAGCCTCACCGGATGACATCCTCAGGCGCCTGGATCTTGCGGGCGGATGGTGGCTCGCGCGGCAATCCCGGACCGGGGGCGCTCGGCTACGTTCTGTGCGATGCTTCCGGCGCCGAGGTGGAAGCACGCGGCGAGTACCTCGGGTCGTGCACGAACAACGTCGCCGAGTACCGCGCGCTGATCGCCGGACTCGCGGCGGCGGCCCGTCACGGCGTCCGCTCGCTGGTGGTGCGCATGGACTCCGAGCTGGTCGTGCGCCAGATGCTCGGGCAGTACAAGGTGAAGAACCAGGGTTTGAAGCCGCTCCACGCCGAGGCGCGGCAGGCCGTGGCGAAGCTCGGCACAGTGAAGTTCGAATCGGTGCCGCGCGACGACAACGGTCGCGCGGATGCGTTGGTGAACGAAGCGCTGGATGCGGCGCTGGGAAGGTAGGTCGGAGACCAGATTCCGAGTTCCCCAGGTGATCGCGCGGGGCGTGCCGACGTCGCTCGAAGTCCGGGCGGCCAAGGCCGGACCGTGAGGAAAGTCCGAACTCCACAGGGCAGGACGCCGGGTAATACCCGGGGGGCGTGAGTCCACGGAAAGTGGAACAGAGAGTAGACCGCCAACGGGCGGCGCGCCGCGAAAGCGGTGCTGCCGCTGCGGGCAAGGGTGAAACGGTGAGGTAAGAGCTCACCAGCGGCGCCGGTAACGGCGCCGGCTCGCCAAACCCCGTCCGGAGCAAGACCGCGTAGAGGGGGAGGGGTGTGTCCCGCCCCGTGTGCACCCCAGGGTCGGTCGCCACGAGGCGATGGGAGACCATCGCCCAAGTCAAATGATCACCACGGAGCGATCCGTACAGAATTCGGCTTACGGGGGACTCGGTTCGTGACGCGCGGAGGCCCGGACCCACGGAGGGGACCGGGCGGTCCGAGACCGCGCGCATCCGCGCGGGCGGCGCCGCCGCGCTCAGCGAGCGCCGGCTGGCTCGTCTGGGCCGTGCCCGCGCTCGTGGCGCTCGCGCTCTACGCGCGCACGCTGCGGTTCGCGTTCGTGTGGGACGACCTGGACCTGATCGTCCGCAACGCGGCGCTCCACGGCCCGGACTGGCGGACCACGCTGGCGCAGGATTTCTGGCAGTCGACGGGCGGCGGCACCGGGATGTGGCGGCCACTGGTGACGCTGTCCTACCGCGTGGATGGGGTGCTCTCGGGCTGGCAGCCGTGGGCGTTCCACGCGGTGAACGTTTTCGCCCACGCCGCCGCCAGCGCATTGCTCGCGCGGCTCGCGCTCGCGCGCGGCGCGCCGCGCGGTGTGGCGATCGCCGCGGGCGCGGCGTACGCCTCGGCTCCGGCGATGAGCGAGTCCGTGGCGTGGATCGCGGGGCGCACGGACGCGTTCGCGTCGCTCCTGACGCTCGCGGCACTGGCGCTCGCGCGAGGCGCTCGCGCGCACGACTCGCGGATCCGCGCCGCCGGCGTGGTGGCGTGCACGGCGCTGGCGCTGCTCTCCAAGGAGTCCGCGCTCGTGCTCCCGCTACTGATCGCCGCCGACATCGTCGACGAGCCGGGCGCCGCGTCCGCACGCTCGCGGCTCGCGGCCGCACTGCGGGCGGCGTGGCCTTCGCTCGCGGT
>Ga0306920_100009735_pt1 | contig 12844 bp, 15 predicted proteins | sample flu12Cox44000170_FD_204666 | JGI IMG/M metagenome (GOLD analysis project Ga0306920, IMG submission 204666) | Lab enrichment of tropical soil microbial communities from Luquillo Experimental Forest, Puerto Rico - flux4day.12C.oxic.44.000.170 (v2)... | ecosystem: Environmental > Terrestrial >...
CGCGCGTCATCGAGGCGTCCCGCATGCGCGTAGCAGGAAGCCAGATACCGATATATCCCGGCGTGGCCGGGGAGTTCGTCCAAAGCAGTAACAAACATGGCGATGGCATCGCTGAAACGGCCCTCGAAAAAGTGCGCTACAGCAATGCCGTAGACTTGGGTGGCGTTCGGATAAAGCCGGCTGAGGCGGATGCCAGTCTGCAAATGCTCGACCGCGACATCCAAGTGACCTGCCCACAGCCTTAGCCACCCACTTATCCCCCAGCCGCCGTAAAAGCTCGGGTTGAGAGCGAGCGCGCGGTCAATCAGCTTGATTGCGGGCTCGATGTCCTCTCCAAAATACCCGTGCATGTAAGCGACTTCGGCGATCGTGCCCGGATCGGTGGGTGCGGCTTGCAGCGCACGCTGCGCGTAGCCGAGAGCCGCGCGGCGATGCACGGCTGGGTCATCTACTCCGCCAATCGTAGTGAAATGGTGATGACAGACTGCCGCTAACGCGAGGGCCGGTCCAAATCTCGGATCGCGCTCTAAGGCTCGCTCTAGAAGAACGAGCGCGGATCGGATGCGCTCCCGATCCCAGGAACGGCAGTCGGGCCGAGCACGTAGGTAAATGTCGTAGGCGGTCAGGTCGGTTGTGGGACGGTCAGCCGCACGCCTGATTTCGGCAGCTTGTAAAGTCGATTCAATGACCCCAGCAGCACTGAATGCGACTTTGTCTTGAAGGTCGAACACGTCTTCAAACGAGCCGTCAAACCGATCAGCCCAAAGATGCGTGCCGCTTTGCGCATCGATTAGCTGTGCGGTAATTCGGACGCGACCAGCCGCTTTGCGGACTGAACCTTCCAGGACATATCGGACGCCAAGCTCTCGCCCGATCTGCTTCACGTCGACCGTTTGGCCTTTGTAGGTGAATGTCGAATTGCGAGCGATAACGAACAGCCAGCGGATGCGGGAGAGCGCAGTGATGATCTCCTCGACCATGCCGTCAGCGAAATACTCCTGCTCGGGGTCGCCCGACATGTTTTGGAATGGCAACACGGCGATGGAGGGTTTATCAGGAAGCGGAAGCGATAAACCTCCGACCGGCGTGCCAGTCGGCGAGGTCTCAGCCTCGATCCGATATGCCTTTATCGGCTGGGCGATGTTCTTTACTTGCTGCTGACCGAGATCGACGAACTCGACAGGCAGCTTCGTCCCGATGTGCTCCCGAACCGTACCCGAGACGCAAATCCCACCCGGCTCCGCAAGAGCCTCCAATCGAGCGGCAATGTTGACGGCATCACCGAACAGGTTGTCGTTCTGCACCATGATGTCGCCGACGTGGAGCCCTATGCGGAACCGCATCTGCTCATCGGCAGGTCGATCCGAATTCTCCTTGGATATGGCCTCCTGCACCGCGACGGCACACTGCACGGCGTCGACGGCGCTGGCGAAATCGGCGACGAGGCTATCGCCAGCCGTGTTGAAAATCCGACCGCGGTAGTAGGCGATGAGGCGATCAGTGATGACCCGATATGCTGTGAGAGTGCGAAGGGTGCCGACCTCATCCTGCCCCATCAGGCGGCTGTAGCCCTCTACATCGGCGGCGAAGATCGCGGCGAGCTTCCGTTCGACGGATGGCGCTTCCAAACCTCGGCACCACCCCAACTTCGAGTATAGACCGATCTTGTGCGAGATCCGAGGGGTTCTCAGCCATTCTGAAGCCCGCTGGTAAGCCACCTCAGGTTTGGACGAGGTTTTCCATCGTCTCAACGAGATCGTCACGTACAGGCTCGGCCAGGGGGTTGCGCAAAAAGCGGCTCGGAGACCATCAATACGTCGGCATCGCGTTCCCGGCCATCGGCTTATTTACTTTGGCGGCAACCCCTGAGCAGGCGTAATCTCCTTAGGCGAGCCCATCAACGAGGGATTCCGGGCGAGCACTTGCAATAAAGATCGTCTACCGCGGGCCGTGCTTGTTGAGGTGACCGTCCATCCAGAAGGCAAGATCGGGAGCCCCTTGACCAGTAATCCCGACAGCCGTGCCCAGATAGGGAGGGACACACAATGGAAGGTAAACCAGCTTCGCTTTACACCCGTTTGGGCGGATATGACGCCATAGCCGCAGTCGTTGACGATCTGCTTCCGAGGCTGCGTTCGGACACACTGCTCAGCCGGTTTTGGACGAGCCCGCGTAGTATTGATACGCTGAACCGCGAACGCCAACTAGCGATCGATTTTATAGCAGCAGCCGCAGGAGGGCCGACTATTTATCTGGGCAGGGACATGAAGATGTCCCACAAGGGTATGGGCATTACAAAGGCTGACTACGCGGCGTTCATGCGATGCCTGTCCGCCACCCTCGACACGTTTGCAGTGCCCGAGCAAGAGCGGAGTGAAGTCGTAGCTTTTACAACCAGCTTGGAATCGGAAATCGTAGAGGCATAGTCGATCGCTCACCATTTCGTCTCCGGGATTAGTGAGTGCGGGCGCTCAAGGCAGGCGTAATCTATTTTCTGCTCATGTTCGCAGTTGGGTGGGTCTTGGGGCCTATCCGGGAACTCTGGGCGGTACTGCGGTTCGGTCGCGTGATCGCGTTGCTCTTTGAAGCCGTCTTCATGCTGATAGCGATGATCGTCTCATCACGTTGGGTGATGCGACGCTTCGAGGTGCTCCAGACTCTCCGCTCGACGATCCCAATGGGTCTGGTGGCGCTTGGGATATTGACACCCGCTGAGATCGCGGGCGTCCTGTGGGCGCGGCGGTTACCCCTCCAGGAATATTTGGCGAGTTTCGTGACCGCTCCCGGCGTCATCTCACTGGTCATGTTCCTGCTGTTTGCCGCAATGCCGTCTCTGATCATGCTATTAACACGCGGACGACGCAGAGCGATCTCCTGAGACTCCTGGTCCACGCCGGAAGCCACGATGGCTTGGAAAGCGAGTTAGACGAGACCGATACTGGAGCCGGTCGAGCAAGCCCGCCAGTCCCGCGTGAGCGTTGGATGTACTATTGATGCGGCAAAAAATCGGGATAAATCCACGGTATCAGCACCACACGATAGCGCTCCATTTTTGAGGAACAAATTATGACCGACGATGTATTTCAACAGTTGACGAAATTGGTCAATGACCCGAGCCTGCCGCCGTCCGTTAACAACGCATTACGCACCGCCCGAAACCACTATCTGGACGAAACAGCCCGCGAGGCAGATCGGGAAGAGAACGACAAATTGGTAGTACGGCAGCTTATCAAGGACGAACTGTATGAGAACGGCTACTGTATCATGAAGCGCCGCCGCGATAAGGACCAGTATTGGCTGATGTTTGACCAGCCAATGACCCTCGACGAACTTGTCGGCTGGGTGACCCGCGAACTGAACGGGAATTTTGACAGCTATGTGAAAGAAGCGCTCGCGTCTGACTGTCCGTGGATGTTCGCCTGTAAGGGGCCCGCAGAATGAACCGAAGGGCCGGGGAACACCCCGGCCTCTTATCTGGGATACACACAGGCCATGAAAGCCCGCAAAATCCTCGCCTCTTCTCGGGTGATCATGGGCCTTCAGCCACGAGACCGTAACCCGGTCCTAGCCAGGGAGTGAAGAAGGTGTAAAGCGACTGAGCATGCGCGGCCGGATTAAACCATGCCGGGTCGCTGGTATGCTCGTTTCGCGCAACTATTTTGTTCGTCGTATGGCAGCGGGGGCGCGACGCATCCGTTATCGTCATGGCTCGATGCGCTTAGACCCGGAGGGCGGCTTTTGTTTCCGATGACAACATAGCGGGATGGTCCTGACGCGATGCTGTTGGTGAGCCGCCGCCCAGAACGTAAATTTGCGGCACGCTTTCTGTGCCGTGCGGGGTTCATCGATTTCCAAGGTGCACTGATCGGGCCACAAGCCGCAGACTTGCAGCCGCTTTACGGTGCGATCAAGGGTCTGCTGTGAAGTCGCTGCGCCGTGATAACCATGCGAAGGATGAGACTTGCTGGTTCCATGGCAAGGGTTGGTGCCCCTCCCGGAAGGAGACTGACGGACGACATTGACGGGTGTAGCTTGATCGAAAGGCATAGGAAGCGTAACGGAGGCAATGCTGAGTGTGGAAACTGCCGAGAACGAATTCGTTATCGATTATCCGAGATTATGCGCGCAATGCCGCCGCTGATGCGGGTGCTCACGGTCGCTCGCCGCCTCTGTCTTCCTGACTGGCTGGTGTTTTCGGGTGCGGTGTACCAGCCAGTGCTCAATCATCTAACCGGTCGCCCGCTCGACTACGGAATCAAAGATTACGACTTCGCCTATTTCGACGCGTCCGACCTCTCCTACGAGGCCGAGGACGCAGTGATACGCCAAGTGAAGGCCGCTTTCGACGAACCGCTGCGGAGCATGGTCGAGGTTCGCAACCAAGCGCGCGTGCATCTCTGGTTCGAGGCAAAGTTCGGCGAGCCATATCCGCCTCTCTCCTCCACGGCTGAGGCGCTAGAGCGCTTTGCCTCGCCGATGTTTGCGGTCGGCGTCCGACTTGAACCCGACAACCGGCTGCACATCGAGGCTCCCTTCGGTCTCTCCGATCTATTCGCCCTGAGCCTGCGAGCCAATCCTCGCCGAAAGACGGTTCACTTCGCCCGGACCTCTGTCGATGTACGACTACGGTGGCCCGAACTGGTGATCGAAAGCGAGCCAACTCGCTTTTCTGGCATAAACTGAATGAGAGCGGCCCTCGAACCTCAGATTCTCATCCTCTGTCCATTGGCCAGAGAATGGTCGTTTCTGGTGAAGACGTTCGAGGCATCGCGGCATGTCGAGTGCCTTCACGGATCGAAGCCGCGTATATCCCCGACTGGTGCGCCCTGGTGGCACCTGGAGGTCACGGAAAGACACAATTCGCCGTTCAGGCGCAATATCTAATCGACCGGTTTTCGTCGGCCGAACTCGTGATCTGTGCCGGTGCAGCCGGGAGCCTCGCGCCCGAGCTATCCGTTGGCGACGTCGTGGTCGGGACGGAGACAGTGGAGCATGATTACCGCCAACTGTTTGCGACGCGCCCGCTGCCGCGTTTCCCCGGCCATGGACCGTCGATTGACGCCTTGCGTCAATCGGCGCAGGGCATCAGCGACTTCCACGTTGACTTCGATGTGATCGCAAGCGGTGACGAGGATGTCGTCACGTCGCGGCGCGCCCAGGCGATCCGCAACCAGACGGGTGCCGTGTGCGTTGCCTGGGAAGGCAGCGGGGCGGCGCGTGCCGCCCTCTTCAACGGCATCGGCTCGCTCGAAATTCGCGCCGTAACGGACGCCGCCGACAAGGAAGCACCCCAGCGGTTCGACGCTAACCTGCCAATCGCCATGGGAAATCTCGCGAGCCTGTTGCGATTGTGGTTGGAGGTGGGCCGAAACCCTTCGCTGACCGGGACTTGATAGGGGCTCCAGAAGCGATTCACGTTCTAGCCGTAGCTTCTGCACGGGCGATCTCCTCTACGCTGTAGCGAAGCGCCCGGAAAACCTCGTTGGTTTCAGCCTGAGGCGGTCCGCCAAAGAAGGGATTGATGTATTCCCAGACAATCTCCCCGTCTCTGGTGACTTCGAAAAAACGTCCGAATGAAGCCTCATTGATCAACGTGTTGCCGTTAGGCAGGCGTTGTGCATTGCCCATGCGGGGCGAGAAAAAGTTTGACACCGGTCTATCCTGATAGGTCCAGACGACTTCGTTGGTAGCTGGATTGATCTCGATCACCCGCGAAAACGGCAGCGGGTCATCGACACGATGGACTCCGTTGTCGAAAATCAGGATGTTGCCGTTCTCTAATGGCGTTGGCGCATGCTGACCCGCGAGCGTCGGCGGACCGAGCTTCCACACAATCTCTCCCGTCCTGCGATCGACGCGGATGACGGTCGAGGTAGGCCGGTAGCTCGCCAGGATGTCGCCGTTAGGTAGCTCCAGGATGCTATTGCCCATTGCCCACAGCGTCCGAAGCGCCTGGACCTCGGCGATACCGTCCGCCACCGGATCGAGATGCTCCCAACTGCGCCACTCCCAGACGGTCTGCCCGGCAAGAGTCAGTTCAGCCAAGTAATCAGCGTACATCACGCCAACGTCCTCCTGCGGCTGCGGAGCGTAGAGGGCTGAGGGCAGATTGTGGTCTTCCGCCCCTCCTTTGACTTTCCCGGCTATTTCGGCGGGAACTTTGCCCAGACAATTCAGCAGCACGTTTCCGTTGCGCAGCAGAATCCCGATGTGATGGTGGTCCGGGTGACGCACCTCCCACAGCACCTTGCCGTTCCAGTCGGCTTCCAGGACCACACCGCGCCTTTAAACGGAAAGCGGCTGAGAAAGTTGTCTTCTGAAACGCGCCCGCTATAGAACAGCGTCCCCCGCTCGGTGAGATAGCCGAGTAAGCCGGGCGCATATGGCAGGTACCATGTGTGGACGACCTCTCCCTGAAGGTCGATGAGATACACCGTTTTATTTTGCTCGAAGCGAGGAGTAAAAAGGGTAAACCCGGACATGCGCGTTCAGGATTGTATCCACGCAAGCCGACACCCCGGCGTTTGAGCGTGTTCTGCTGGACTACGTTGGACATCGGGATCTCCAATTCCACCCCGAAGAATATGGTACGTTGGGGGTGGTCCGTCATTCGTACTCGGAGACGACAGGACATCGCTGTTGTGTTGGGCTGATGTAGTTCACCCCGACGTTTTCGCCCACGGATTTCGGCGGAGACCAACGAGTCGCCACGGTTCAAAATATCGATCCAAGGGAGGCAAAGTGATGCGGGAGTTCGTTGATAAAGCTGCTTTTGTGACTGGCGGCGCGAGTGGCATCGGGCTGGCATTGGGCCGTGCTCTTGCCGAAGTGGGCTGCAAAGTAATGCTCGCCGATATAGAGAAGATTGCGCTAGATGCGGCGGTGGTGAGTCTCTCAGGTTCCGAACGAGAGATACGAGGTATTGTCTGCGACGTTGCCGATCCTGCTTCCGTCGACACCGCTGCCGAAGCAACCATTTCGGCCTTCGGCAAGGTCCACATCCTATGCAACAACGCCGGGGTTGGTGCTCTGGGAGGCATCGACCATATCGCGCTCGACGACTGGCGCTGGCTTCTGGACGTGAACCTGATCGGCGTCGTCAATGGAGTGCGTGCCTTCCTGCCGCACATGCGAGCGCATGGCGAGGGCGGGCACATCGTCAACACGGCGTCGATGGCTGGGATGGTGAATTCGCGCGAGGCGGGGGGGCAGGGCTTCGCACCCTATCCGGCAGCCAAGTATGCCGTCGTCGGCATGTCCGAGGGGCTCGCCATGGAGGTGAAGCCGCTCGGCATCGGCGTGAGCATCTTGTGTCCGGGAGTCGTCCGCACCAACATCCTGGAGAGCGCTCGCAATCGCCACAAGCGTTATGGCCCAGCGACACCAGTAGACACGACGAACCCGCTTTACGCTCGATTTGTGGAACATGTCCGCACTGGCATGGACCCTGCGGAAGTGGCGCAACGAGTCATGGCCGCTATTCGTAATGATGAACTTTACGTGTTCACGCAACCGGAACGACGCGGCGCGGTCGAAGAGCGCTTTCGGGCGATACTCGCCGCGTTCGACAGGGCAGCGGCTCCTCCGGTGTAAAATCGCCTGCGGGTGCTCTCGCGATAACCCCAGCCGGGAACGAGGCGCTGGAGCGTCAAGAGAATCGCTTTTTAGGGCGAAAGCTGATTTCAATGGGTTTCACGCTGCGTCGTGCCACTTCAAGTGATGCGGATGCAATAGCAAATGTTTATCATACTTTGTTTCGGCTCCTGACCTTTCTGCCGATGTTGCACACCATCGAAGAATATCAATGGTTCATTTCCAACGTGACCCTAAAAGAATGCGAGGTCACGGTTGCGGAAGATGAAAGCGGGATCGTCGCCTTTCTCGCGCGCCGGGGAGAGGAGGTCCGCCTGCTATATACTCGTCCTGACCGGATCGGCATGGGCGCGGGCACTCATCTAATCGATGCAGCAAAGGCCAGTGAGATTGGCGCGCTCGAACTCTGGTGCTCTGCGATCTCTACGGCCTTAAAATTTTCGTCGAAAGCGATCCGAGCACCATGTTGCAAGCTGCTCTTCGTCGCGGCGGTGGTGCCTGGGAGAGAGAATGGCGCAAGCTTTTCTTGCCAAGTGTGGACATCTACATGCTCACCCATCCCGAGCCCTGTGCCGATTTATTGGCTCCAGGCCGAGGCTTCCGCGGGCAGCGCCACGAGTAGGCACTTGCTTGCCAATTGGACGCTGAGCAAATGTTTCAATCCGGCGCTGTTATCGCTGATCCGAGTACCGTCACGGACCGTAGGAAGTGAGAGGGACAAAAAAGAACAGTGGATAAAATCAGCCGGGGCCGTGCCCGCGTCGGGAGATGCAGTTGCGGAAAGCTTGGAGCAAGTTGCCTTTAGAGGTGCCGATGCCGGGCAAGCACAGAGACATCGATCATTGGTCTCGGATTGCGTCTGAATGGACGGCATGGGCGCGTGCCCCAAATCATGATGCGTTTTGGGCGTACCGAGGTTCGTTGCTTGCGTTCATCGGGCAGGGCACTGGCGACGCTCTCGATGTGGGCTGTGGTGAGGCGCGAGTCTCGCGCGTTTTGAAGGAATGCGGCTACTCGGTGACGGCGATCGATCCGGTCGAGAAGCTCGTATTGGCAGCCGAGCAGGCTGGATCAGCCGACGCCTACAGGATCGCGGCGGCGGCTGATCTGCCGTTCGAGAATTGCAGTTTCGATCTCGTCGTCGCCTACAACGTGTTGATGGATGTCGAGGATGTTCCGGCAGCGCTGAAGGAAATCAGGCGGTTTCTGCGTCCCTCAGGAACCCTTGTTATTTCGATTGTGCACCCCTTTGCCGATCGCGGGCGCTTCGCTGGTTCGGAGACCAACGCTCCGTTCGTGCTTCAGAAATCCTATTTCGGTCGCGAACGCTTCGAGGACACCGAGGTGCGTAATGGGTTAGCAATGCATTTCGCTGGCTGGTCACAGCCCCTGGAGAGCTATATGGCTGCGTTGGAAAATGTGGGATTGGCGATCACGTCGCTGCGGGAGCCTGTTCCAGACACGGCTGCTAAAGACAGCCATATGGAGCGCTGGAACAAGGTTCCCCTCTTCCTCTGGCTGAAGGCAAGGTTGCTGCCGTCTGATCAGTAGCTCGAAGATCTCATTGCCGCGAGCGACATGGCCGGGACCGGTAACAAGCGTCAGATTTTTCTACTAGTGGAGAGGCCACTTAGCAACGCGTTGTGGGCGGCAACGCTAGCGCGATGACAAACACCTGAGATCCACCATATGGACCGATCGGGCGAATTGAACATCCTGCGCCGCGCCTATGCGAAGCAATCATGGCGCGCCCGATGCTCGATGACGCTCGGCTTGAGTCAGCTTTCGCCGAGCGACGCGAGGATTTCCTGGGTCCGGGGCCATGGTCGATTATCGGATGGCTGGGCGACTATGTGCTGACGCCGAGTGCCGACCCCATTTATCTCTATATCGTCGACATACAGCCGGGGCAGCGTTTGTCCATATTGCAGAGCCTTGATGTGGTTGTCGTGACCCCCTTATGGCGAAAATCATCAGGGCTGACCGGGGTCGCAGTGCTGAACAATTTCGTATTGCCGGTGGCAGCCAAGCATCGAAAACGCCATTTGTCCTGCGTGAAAATGGTGCGACGGGGCAGGAAGACCGGACCTTTACCTCTACGCGGGAGGTGTCCTCATGTCAGTGGTAGTCCGGGCCGCTTCGGAGGCGGACTTCGACACGCTTATTTGGCTCAATCAAATAGTTCAGAGCCTCCATGCGGCGCTATATCCGGGCGACTTCAAGCGGGTGATCGATCCGGTGGCGGTAAGGACGTTGTTCGCAACACGATTGGCCGCTCCAGAGCACGTAGTAGGTATCGCGGAGGCTGATCGCGTCCCTGTCGGCTACGTTTGGTTCGAGGTACAAGCCCGCCCGGAAACCGCATTTAATCCTTCTAGACCCCGCATCTACGTTCACAACATCTCGGTTGCGCCGGGGGCCCGTCGCCGGGGGGTCGCCACAACCTTGATGAGCTACGTTGAACAGCAAGCGGCTTCAAAAGGCATTTATGAAGTTGTTTTGGATACGTGGGCGGAAAATCTGGAGGCGCGCCGTTTTTTTGGGTCGCAGGGGTTCGCTGAGTTCAACGTAATGCTTCGCAAGAAGCTCCCCGAAGGTAGCTGAGAGGCGAAAACGCCGCTATTCATGGCGGCATTACTTCCCGTTTGTGCTGCGACGGCTCACACGCTGCCATCAGACTCCCGCGAAATCTGCGTGCTGATGGAGACGTTCATCACGACAACATTCTCCATTTCGGCGAGCAAGGATGGCTCGCCATCGACCCAAAGGGTCTTGTCGGAGAACGCGGCTTCGACTACGCAAATCTTTTGCAATCCCGAATATGAGGCGGCAACACACCCTGGGCCATTTCGCGCGACGGGGCAAGCGGGTGACCGAGAAAGCTTGTCTGGACCGCGATCGAGAACCCACTGTAGGGCGCGTCACGGTTTCCTCGGGCATCGCATACTCTCCCGGCCGTTAGTAGGCGGTCTATGGACGCTTGAACTCTGATGGAGCACGATCATGCCAGAGCCGCCGATCGACTCCTGAAATGGATCGGAGACACTCAGCCATGCCAAGCATCGAATCGATCTGGCGCTATCCTATCAAGGGGCTTACCCCCGAGCGGCTCAATGCGGTGACCCTTACGCCCGGCCGGTGCCTGCCGCATGATCGCCGCTTCGCGCTTGCTCGCGCCGATACCGAATTTGATCCGGCGCGCCCGGAGTGGCTGCCCAAAATCAAATTCGTCATGCTCATGCGCGAGGAACGGCTTGCCGCGCTGCACTCGCGCTTTGACGCGGGGAGCGAGCGGCTCGTGATCGAGCATGAAGGCTCCGTTGTCTTCGAGGCGCACCTCGACAAGCCGGAGTCACGCGCCGCGCTCGGCAGGTTCATCGGCACGTTCCTGGGGCTGGACAAACCGCCACGTCTCGTTGAGGCGGTAGGACACAGTTTTGCCGATGCGCGGCGCAAGCCCAATGCGACGACCGGCCAGTACGTCTCGCTGATTAATCTTGCCAGTCTCGCCGCTCTCGAAGCGGTGATGGAAGCAACACTCGATCCGTTACGCTTCCGAGCCAATCTCTATCTCAACGGCGTACCCGCCTGGGCGGAGATGGATTGGATCGAGTCGCTGATCGCGATTGGCGAGGCGCGCCTTCGTGTCCTCGCGTCCATCACGCGCTGCGCCGCAACCGAAGTCAACCCGGCGATCGGTGTGCGCGATCACGACACGCTCGGCGGTCTCAAGCGCGCTTTCGGTCACACGATCCTCGGCATTTATGGTGAGGTGGTAGAAGGCGGCAACATCGACGAAGGCGACACTCTCGCTGTCGGAAAGCAGTGGTACGGCGCGTAGGGTGGGCTGGTCAATCGAATCTCGTCGGCGGCATTCGAGGCTATGCCGCCCAGATGCCTATTGCCCACCCGCCCGATCCCGGCTCGGCGGCTCAAATCTTTCTAGGGTAGCTCGAACTCGCGGGGATCGCGGATGGTCGGAGAGGATTTCCTGGGGTTCAGGTAGACGTCGACCGGTTCTCGGATTTCCGTCTGGTGAGCCCGTTTTCGCGTCGATGCTCGAACGTGGATTCGAGGTCGAGGTCGTCCCAGGAACGGTTATGGGCGACCTTCTGCGCGTCATATGCGTGCTCGTCGTCGCCATCGTCCTCCGCGGTCGCGATGTAGACATTGCGCCTACTTTCATCCGGCACGCGCAAGACACAGAAGCAACTGATCCGCTTGGGATCGCCTTTCAAGTCGCCGATGGGATGGCCCTGCCCTTCGCGGAAGACGCGTTCGACTTCGTGACGGCATTCATGTCGCTGATGGACATGCCGGATCAGGCACGTGTGCTGCGAGAGGCGCACGGGTGCTAAGACCGGGCGGCTTCCTACAGTTCTCAATCCTCCACCCTTGCTTTGTCCCAGCGCACCGCAAGGTGTTGCGCGAGGCGGACGGTAGGACGAGGGCCATCGAGATCGCGGGCTACTTTGATACGATAGACGGGCGGGTAGACCGTTGGTGGTTCGAGACCCTGCCTCGGGAAGAACGCGAGCGGGTCGGTCCGTTCCAGACGCTTCGGTTCCATCGGACATTGAGCGGATGGGTTGAGATCATCTGCCGGGCGGGGCTGGTGATCGAGCAGTTCGGAGAACCTTACGCGAGTCCCGAACTTGCCGAGGCCGAACCCGTCGTAGCGGACACTCGAGTCGCCCCTCTCTTCCTGCACGTCCGCGCCCGAAGCCCCGAGTCCTGCACCAGGAATCCGCGCGGACCGAGTTGACTGATGAGACCATTCTTATTTGTGCGCTGGCCGAGCGGCCCAGACCTGCCAACCTTCGCCGTTACCTATTGGATCTTCGCTGGCGCGCCGGGAAGCACGGCGACGACGCCTTCTGGATTGATGTTGAAAGCCAAAAATGTCAACGGCTCATTGCCGGGGTTTCCCCATTGGTGCACAAGGCCGAACGGTTCATAGATCAGGGAACCCGGCCCGTGCGCCTCTGTCTTGCCGTTCACCGTGTTAGCTCCCGTTCCCGAGACGATGTAATACAGCGCCGCTCCCGAGCGGTGGTGTGGGGGGTTGGAGGGCATCTGCGGCGGAAATGTGACTCGTGTCAGGTTGAGATCATAACTTCCCGGCTTCAGGTCGGGGATTGATGTCGCTGTACGATATAATTCCCTCACGACGGCAGGTGCCGTCTCGGCAGGCCGATCTAGGTCCGCAGCCGGAGAAAGGAAGAAATGGAGGAAGGTCGATGGCTCCCCG
>Ga0306920_100009736_pt1 | contig 12844 bp, 12 predicted proteins | sample flu12Cox44000170_FD_204666 | JGI IMG/M metagenome (GOLD analysis project Ga0306920, IMG submission 204666) | Lab enrichment of tropical soil microbial communities from Luquillo Experimental Forest, Puerto Rico - flux4day.12C.oxic.44.000.170 (v2)... | ecosystem: Environmental > Terrestrial >...
AGCCGTGACGCGCGCCGGGAGCTCACGCAACAAATCCTGCGTGCATTCGAACCGGAAATTCGCAAGGATATTGATCAATGGTATCAATTCACTCCCATCTGGCCGAAGAAGAGGTAGCACCATCCCAGGCGGTGCCCGGGTTTTCTGTTCTTTATCATAATCTTCATCCTACTCATAATCCCCCCCCGCAGTCGGAGCGGAAAACGATTAAGGGCAAAATTAAGATCAAGATTAAGATCGCAAGCGCGGCCATGTTTCCAGCCGTGATGTACCTGGCCATTTCGTTGGCGCAAGCTGCGGATACCAGCACCCCATTCAACAAATGGTTCGCGGTGCAGACCAATCTGCAAAGCTGGTCGGGCGATTTCATCCAGACGCGCACGCTGAAGGTGCTGAATCAACCGCTGATGTCCACGGGCAGGGTCTGGGTGACGCACGACGAATTTCGCTGGGAACTGGGCCAGCCGGTGCAAACGGTCGTGCTCCGTCAGCCGGACCAGTTGCTCATCATCTATCCCCGGCTCAAACAGGCGGAGAAGTATCCACTCGGCGCGGTGCCGCCGGGTCCGATTAAAGATGCCCTGGCCCTGCTGGACGCCACCCTGCCCCGCGACCGGGCGACCATGGAAAAAAACTTCCAGCTGATGACGGCGGCGGAAACCAATTCCATTCTGCAAATGGCGCTCCAGCCCCGAAGCGAGTCCGCGCGCAAATTCATCGCCGAAATTGTCATCGGGTTTCACACGAACGACTTCACGATTGCCGCCACGGAAATGCGGTTTGCCGACGGCTCCCGCCTGCGGAACGATTTCACCAACGTGATCCTTAACCAGCCGATTGAACCAAAAAAGTTCCAAATGGACTTATCGCCGGATTATAGTGTCGTTGAACCGTTGAAGCGATAAAGTGTTGAAGCGGAAGCCCGCGTCAATGCTTCAACGCTTTAACGAGAATTTATGAGCGCATCGCCCGACATGTTGCAATTCGTCATGAAGTCGCTCCCGCACGGGCCGGAGTTCCGTTTCGTGGACCGGATGGTGAGTCTGACACCCGGGAAGCAAGGCGTGGGCGAATATCGCGTCCGCGGTGACGAATATTATCTGCGCGGCCATTTGCCGGGCGAACCCATCCTGCCCGGCGTGTTGCTGGTGGAAGCCGCCGCACAGGTGGCGGGCATGGTGGCGCAGGAAGACCCCTTTCACCCCACCTGGCCACGCATGAAACTCAGCGCGCTGCGCAATGTCAAAATCCTCGGCTCGGGCCGGCCCGGCGACATTCTGCAAATCGAAGCCACCATCGCTGGTTGCCTGGATTATTTGATTCAAGCTGAGGTCACCGCCTTCATCGCCGGCACACGGGTGTTGTCGGCGGAACTCACCCTGGCCGGTGTGGATAAGGCCGGCAGACCGGCTGCTCCTGGAAAATGATTGCGCTGACCAAACCACCCTCGCGTACTTTCCGGTTTGAACGGGACACCATCGCGTTTCCGCACGAGCTGGTGTGGCAATACCATTTTGATCCGGTGACCGGCGCGATGACCATCGTCGATTCCAATCCGCCGCCAACATATTATCATCATTGTTTTGTCATGGTGCGCTCGACGCGCCAGTTCTTCTATCACGCCCGTTTCGCGCCGGAATTGCCCGGGCTGGAACCGAAGGAATACCGGCAACTCATCCGGGAAATTGTCTCCCGCAACCCGCGCCAGACATGCGCGGAATCGGAACGGGTGGTCATTCCCGGCTTCGATGGCTTGCGTTCGTTCAGCCGAACCCACGAACCGCTGCTCAAAGCGGGATTGGGGGGGGCGTGGCAATCGTATGTTCTGCGGAGCCACTGGCGCATGGTGTTTCCGGTCCATCGCTGGCAACAGCGACGGATGGCGGAAAAACTGAAACGGTCCCTGCCGAGACGCGGCCTGAGCCTCGTGCATCTGTTCCGTTTTCCCAACATCACGATCAACCACGGCATCGTGCTGTACGGCCTGACGGAATCGGAGCAAACCATGGAATTTGAAGCGTACGATCCGAACATCCCCGAACATCCCGTCAAGCTGGTCTATGAGCACCAGCGGCGGGTGTTTACCTTTGCGCCCAGCCGCTATTGGGGTGGCGGGGATTTGAACGTGATCGAAATTTTCTGCGACTGGCCCTTTTGATTTTTGATTTGCGATTTGAAAAACGCCGCCCTGAACGGCGCACAATCCTCAATCATGAATCGTAAATGATCAGCGTCGGCGGGGGCGCCAGAAGCCAACACCGAAAAACAGAAAGCCACAGGTGTTGATGCCCAGAATGTAACCAATGTTGTAGAGGCGTCCGGAATTGTTCGGTGCATAAATCGGCAGATCCTGTCCGACCAACAACCTGGGCAGCGCCGCGGGCATCAACATCCCGTGCAGGATTCCCGCCCGGAAACCGGCAACGTGATCGGGTTTGTAGGTACTGGAGCAGGCCCAGCCCTGAACCAGGCCCAGCGCCACGGCCATTACCGTCAAAACCACAATTTTAAAAGCCGCGAATTTCACCCGGGAAAAGCGGTCGCGCGGGACAGCTGGTGGAATGGCCATCGGCTCGGGAATGGATTCTGCCATCGGGCACAGGATGTTCCGACCGCCTGACGCGGGGCAAGCATATAATGCCTCGTCGCCTCCCCGCATCCAAGCTTGACGCCGTGGAGAGCCGCGTCATACTACCAGTGGAAATGAGCGTTGAGAACCAGCACGGGTTCGTCGCCGGCGCCATGGCCGGGTTGGCATGTCAGCCGGTTTCCATACCGGCAACCGACGTGGTTGCAGCCGCCGTCACCGCCATTTCGTCGCCGATCCAAAACAAGCAATGACCTCAGAGAAGGACCCCAAAGCCATTGCCGCGCAACTCTGCCAGTTCGCGCGGACCAATTTCGTCGCCGAAGGAACGGAATTCGATGAAAACAGCCCGTTGGCCCAGGCCGGCATTGATTCGTTCGCACTGGTGGAACTGCTGCTCTTTTGTGAGCGCGTCATCGGCGTCCGGGTGCCGGATTCGCATCTGACGGGTAAAAATCTGACCTCGATGGCCACGCTCGCCAACTGCATCGCCGAACTGGCCCGCAACGGCCACGTTTCAACCTAGGCGCCGACCGTCCGTCTCCTATGTTTGAGTTGCCCCGTCAGATTCGATTGGCCGGCGGTGACTATTTCATGCACGGCCAGGACCACCGGATGCGGCAGCACGGATTGCCCGGCAATGTCTGTTGCGCCATTTTCCAGCTGGACCGGGGATTCGATGCGGAGCGGTTGCGGCGGCGCCTCGCCGAATCACCCATCGTGGACTGGCTGGCCCGGGTGCGTATGACGCGTCGATTGCCTCTGCTGCTGCCGGTTTGGCGCACGTCGGCCAGGCCCGGTAACATCTTCTTTCAATCCCACGAACTCAACGGCACCGGGGATACGCCGGGACTGCTGCCCAAAACGGTCGCGGAACGGCAATTACGCGCCGAATACGGGCCCGGGCTCACCTTCGATGTGGTCCATCAAGCCAACGGAACCAGCCAGTTGTACCTTTCCTGGAACCACACGCATCTGGACGCCCGCGGTCTGGATTTCCTGTTGCATCATTTGAATGCGGACAGCACGAAGAATGGGGCGCCCACCCTCCAGGATTTAATCAGCCCCAAACAAACCGGCCGCCGGAAAACCAGTTGGTGGTCCACCGCCAAAATGGCGCATGGCTCGATAAAGTGGTTGCACGAATCCGGCCGGGAACCCCTCTTCAGCCTGGTGCCACCCGAGCCCCGCTCCGGTCCCTGTCGCAACCATCGCCGCATCGTGCGTTTCACCGAAACGGAATCGGCCCGGATTGACGAGCGCTGTCAGCAGATCACCGCCGGTTTCCGGCGCAGCCATTTTTTCCTGGCCGCCTCCATTCGCGCCCTCCACACCATCGCCGTCCGCCGCGGCAACCGGGACGGGGCTTACCTGGTTCCGGTCCCGCACGACACACGCCGCCATGGCGCCAAAGGCCCCATTTTTTCCAATCACCTCTCCATCCTTTTCTATCGCATCGAGCCGCGACACGCCGGACGGATCAGTGATATTGTCAGTGAACTCACCCGGCAGATGACGGACCAGATCCGCGATCACTTCCCTGATTGCTGCATGGCGGCATTGGAAATATTCAAGCCGATGCCGCTGGGCTATTACGTGCGTCATTTGGAATCACCCACCCGCGGAAAGGTTGCCTCCCTGAGCTTTTCGGACTCGGGTGAAATCTGCCCGGGCATGACGGAATTTTGCGGCGGCCGCATCCTGGATGTCACCCACCTGGTACCCTGCTGGCGGTATCCCGGCCTGACCATCTTGTTTTTGAGATTCGGCAACCGGCTCTCCGCGATATTATCGTGGGTGGATGATTGCCTGACTCCGGCCGAAGTGGACGGACTGGAACAGGACGTCCGCAAAGCCCTGCTCGAGGAGGATTTGACATGAAAGTGCTCCTGGCGGCCACCAATCGCGAGCGCTCGCCTTATCCCGTCGCTCCGTTGGGGGCGCTGTGCGTTGCCGCCGCCGCCCGGGCCGCCGGGCACGAGGTGAAGTTCCTGGATTTGGGAGCGGAACGAAAACCGCAAAAGGCGCTGCGACAAGCGCTGGCGAAGGAGAAATTCGGAGTCGTGGCCTTCGGCATCCGCAATCTCGACAGCAGCTGGGCTTTCGCACCGCGCTCCTATTTCACCGAAGTGCAGGAATTCACCGAAACCGTGCGACAACATTTCGCCGGACCCCTGATTCTGGGCGGCACGGGTTTTTCGGTTTCGCCTCAGGGCTGGATGCAGCGATTACAACCGGATTGCGGGGTTATCGGTGAGGGCGAATACGCGTTTCCGGAAGTGCTGACGCGCCTGGAAACCGGTCGCTCCCTCGAAGGTATCCGCGGCGTCCTCACGACCACTGGAAACGATGGCCGGAATACCACGCCGACACCGGCGATTGAATCGCTCGCCCAATTGCCGATGCCCGCGCACGAGCTCTGCCGCTACCGGCGATACACCCGGCGCGGCGGGTTTGTGAGTGTCCAGACCAAACGGGGATGTCCGTTTAAATGTGCTTATTGCATTTATCCAAAACTGGAGGGACGCCGCTACCGGCTCCGGCCGCCCGAAGCGGTCGTGGAGGAAGTCGCGTCCGTCGCCGCCCGGTCGCAGATGCGCGATTTCTTTTTCGTGGACAGCGTGTTCAATGATCCCCGGGACCACGCGCTGGCCATCTGCCGGGAACTCGCGCGGCGGCGCGTGCCAGTCCGGTGGTCGGCCTTCTGCAACCCAAAAGGTTTTGACGCCGAGCTGGCGCACGCCATGAAGGCCGCCGGTTGCAGCGGAGCGGAATTTGGACTGGACGTGGCCTCCGACAAGATGCTGGCCGCGTTCAACAAGCCATTCGGACAGGAGGAAATCCGGATCGCATTGCAGGCGGCGCATGAGGCCAGGCTGCCCATGGCGATCTATCTGCTGTTTGGCGGTCCCGGCGAAACCTGGGCGGACGTCGAGGACACCCAGAAGTTTTTGGACAGCTGCAAACCCGCCACCGCCGTCTTTGCCACGGTCGGTATTCGCGTTTATGAAGGCGCGCCCATAGCCGACGTTGCCGTGCGCGAAGGCCAGGTGAAACCGGACCAGGACCTTTTCGAACCGGCTTATTACCTTTCGCCGGGCCTGGCCGAAGATACTGAGAACAAATTGGACCGGATCGCGCGGCGGCGCGCGGAGTGGACTTCGCCGGCGGATTGGCGCAAGACCGTGGTGCGTTATGGACAGAAAGTGTCGGTGCTGCTAAACGTGCGGCCCACGTGGAAATACATCAGCAGTTACGGCCGCCACGTACGGCGGAAAATACCGTGAGCAAGGCGGCCCGCACCGGAGGTACGACCATCGCCTGTGACGTGCTGGTGATCGGAGGCGGGGCAGCGGGCGTGGCGGCGGCAACCGCGGCCGGCCGGACTGGTGCGCGGGTGGTGTTGCTGGAACGATACGGCTTTCTCGGCGGCCTCGCCACCACCGCGCAGGTCGGCACCATTTGCGGACTTTATCTGCGGGACGCGGCCGGTGCCGGGGCCGTGCCGGTTGGCGGCGGATTCGCCCAGGAATTTGCCGCCCGCCTCCAACACACCACGAACGTGAAACCCGTCCGGGTCATGGACACCGGCCTTTGGGTATTGCCCTATCCCCCGCCTGCTTTTGCTCACATCGCCGACGCACTGGTGAGTGAATCCAAAAATGTCACCGTGATCCTGCACGCCACGGTGGCGGAAGTGCACGCGGAAGGTGCCCGGCTGAACGAAGTTCGCGCGCTGGCATGGAACGAACCTTTGCTTTTCCGGCCGAAAGCCGTGGTGGATTGCACCGGCGAAGCGACCGCTGCCGCCCTGGCCGGCGCCAACGCGGAAAATGGCGGTGCGGACCAGGCACCCGCCCTGGTGTTTGTGATGGAAAATGTGGATCCCGGTCTGGCACAACGCGGGTTGCTCGAGGTACGACGCGAATTGCACCGGGCCGTCGAGAGCGGGACTTTGCCCGCGCTCTGCGAACGGCTGTCGCTGGTACCCGGTTCCGGCGCCCAGGGCCGACTGGCATTCAAGTTGAGTTTGCTGCCCGCCAACCCCGACCGCGCGCTCTGGCAACAAGTCACGGATTGGGAACGCGAAGCCCGCGCGCTGCTCGAACCGCTCCGGAAATTCCTGGTCGGGCATGTCGCCGCCTGCCGAAATGCCCGCCTCGACTCCGTCGCCCCGCAACTCGGCGTCCGTTCCGGTCGCCGCATTCTGGGCCGGGCCCGGCTCTCGGACGAAGACGTGCTGAACACCCGGAAATCTCCATCGGGGATTGCCCGCGGTTGCTGGCCGATGGAACGCTGGACCAGCAGTCCCAGACCGGAAATGACTTATTTCGCCGAACGGGATTACTATGAAATCCCGATGGACTGCCTGCGCCCGGTGGAACTGGACAACGTTTGGGCCGCAGGCCGCTGTTTTTCTGCAACGACAGGAGCCATGACCTCGTCCCGCGTCATCGGCACCGCCATGGCCACCGGTTGGGCAGCCGGAACCGCCGCCGCGTTCGAATCATCGGGCCGCCCAGCGGCGGACGCAGTATCAGCCATTCGGCAGTCAATGGCTCAATGAAGACTGGCGAACCTCGACCGGATTGACCAAACTCAAAGACCGAAATAAATTTTTGGTCAATGAACGTTTTTGGGAAGCTTGCGCAGTCCGCCGGCCAATGGCCCGACCGGATTGCCATCATCGACGCCGGCGGCACGCTGGATTACCAGTCGCTCTGGCACGAAGTCGAAGCCTTGCGCCTCCAGCTCGACCGGCTGGGCGTGCGCGAGGGACAAGGCGTCGGCGTGCGGGCGCGCAACGGACGCGCGTTCGTCATCGGCGCGCTGGCGGCGCTCGGTTGCGGCGCAGTCATCATGCCCATTCATCACCAGATGAAACCGGCGGAACTGGCGGACCTGCTGGCGCGTGCGCCCTTGTGCGTCATTCTCGACGATGGCAGCAACCCAGCCCGGCCCGGCAAGACCATCACGCTGGAAAATCCGGGTGGCAATGGTTTGCGCTTCACGCGGCTGGACGGCCCACAAGCACCACTGGCGCCCGCCATCAAGGATGCTGCCTTCGTGCGGTTCACTTCGGGAACCACCGGCCAGTCCAAGGGCGTCGTTCTGACCCATCGCGACATCCTGGAACGCACCCGGGCCGCCAATTCCGGACTGGGCCTGACGTGCGAAGACAGGATCCTTTGGGTCCTGCCGATGGCCTACCATTTTTATGTGTCCATCGTCCTTTATCTCGAGGTCGGGGCCACGGTCATCGTCAACAATGATTATCTGGCCGAAAACATTCTGGATGCGGCGGCGAAACATCAGGCCACGTTCCTTTACGTCACCCCAATGCACATCCGCCTGCTGACCGGCGAGGGAACAGGGCGAACGTTGCCGCCTTCAATCCGGCGGGTGATGTCGGTCTCCAGCCGGCTGGACCCACAGGCGGCACGCGATTTTCAGGTCCGGTACCATGTTCCTGTGTCGCAGGGATTCGGCATCATCGAAGTCGGATTACCCATCATGAACATCACCGAGGCGGCGGAACATCCCGAAGCCATTGGCCGGCCGGTCCCGGGTTTTGAAGCCAGGGTGGTCAACGAGGCGATGAAATCCGTGCGCGATGGGGAAACCGGCCAGCTCGCCCTGCGCGGGCCGGGCATGTTTTCCGGTTACCTGAATCCGCCGCGCCTGCGGGCGGAAATATTGCACGAGGGCTGGTTTCTGACCGGCGACCTGGCGCACCGGGACAGCGACGGCCGATTTGTGCTGGACGGACGGACTTCTTCGGTCATTCACATTGCCGGGCACAAGGTCTTTCCGGAGGAAATTGCCGGTGTGCTGGACCAACATCCGGCGGTGTTGCTTTCGCGCGTTTTTTCCCGCCCGCATCCGCAATTTGGCGAGGCCATTTGCGCCGAAGTACAGTTGCGCAACGGCAGTTCCTCCAACACGAGCGAAGACATCCTGACGTTCTGCCGCCAGCAGCTTTCGAGTCACAAAGTTCCGACGTCGTTGGAGTTCGTTTCGGGAATCAGCATGACCTCGAGCGGCAAGGTCCGCCACGGCCCCCCTCATTTCCCAACCGGGCCTGAGCCGGTCTAGATCTTGACCCCCGGTTTCGCGCGGTTCCGGAGAAAATCCTTTCGCCACTGGGCGCGTGCCAGTTTCTTTCCGTGCCCGTTGAGGCCGAGGGAATCCACAAACCACCACTCGCGCGGCACCTGCCAGCTCGGCAGTTTTTGGAGCAGGAACTGTTTCAATTCCTCCTGGCTGCCGCGGCGCCCCCCCGAAACACACGCCACGATGTGGTCAATCCGGTCCGCGTTGCCACTCGGCACGCCGAAGACGAGGCATTCGTCCACCGCCTCATGTTTCTGTAGCACCTCCTCGATCGCCGCCGGTGACACTTTCCGGCCGGCGACGTTGATGTGTTCGCTGGTATGGCCGCGCAGACCAATCGTGCCGCGCCGGATTTCCGCCAGATCGCAGGTTTGAAAAATGCCCCGGGCCAGAGTGGGTTCCGGTGTCGGCCAATAAGTCCGGCCCACCGCCCGGCTCCGCACCACCAGCGCACCTTTGCGGTTGACCGTGACTGTCACATTTTTCATCGGCCGGCCCACCGAGGTTTCGTCCGTGCGCGGTGTTTCCGTCGTATCATAGGCAATGCCACCGCATTCGGTGGACCCGTAGAAATTATGAATTTTGACACCGTGTTCCTCAAAGACTGCGCGCTCCAACGACAAGGGCAGTGTGGCTCCCGCCGAAATGGCCAAACGCACATTGCTCAGAATCACACCCGCCTTGTGCCAGGCGTGCCAGAGCGCCGGCACCCCGGCCACCGTCAGCTTCCAATGGGCCCTGGCCGCGCCCCGCAAAATTTCCGGCAACGGCGCGGGCGCCAGAAAAAGCGGGATGCCATGGAGTAACAACGGCAGCACCAGGTTGGAAAATCCGTAGGAATAGGCCAGGGAAATCACACCCAGGTTGGGCCAGTCCGGTCTCAATCCCATCGTGGTCACGATGTTCCGGGCATCGGCCATCAACTGGGCTTCGGTAAAGGCGACCGCCCGCGGCACACCCGTGGTGGCGGGTGTGGTTTTAAGATGGCAACACGGCGGCGGCGGGAGCGGAACCGCGAGCGGCCGATGATGCGCTTCGAGCGGACACACCACCCTGCCCCGGCGCCAGGCCCGCAACACCGTAAAAATAAATTCAGGAGAATGGCCCTGCGGGAAAATCATGGCAGACTTGTCCGGTAGAGGCGTTTGGGCTTCGCGGTCCATCTGAGCAAACGTCCAACTTTGTCCGGAAGCCAGATCCCGCAAAGCCACTTCATCACCCCTGTCCTTAATCACCTTCTGCCAAGCATCGTAAAGCATCTGCACTCTCTGTTTAAGCGAATCACCGTTCCCGTGGCAAGCCTGTTCTTGGTGGTTCTACCGGGACCGGCGCACCACTGGTCAATGGATGGCCAGCGTTGCCGGATCGGTTTTCCAACAGGCGGGGCGGGACCAGAATTGCAACATGCCGTGCCCGAACCGCGAGGTCGTGGTCAGCCCCGAAGCCATGCAGGCAATCCGGTGATTGAAGAAATCGTGCATGGCATCGGAGATTTTGCCGGGAAATCTTTGTTCAAAGAACATTCCGGTCTTGTACATCGCAAAGATGCGGCCGTCGTAGAAATACTGGATGAGTCCCATCCAGGCCTTGAGGAGTTTGCGCATTTCGCGTACATATCCCGGCAGATCCTCCAGCCGTTCGACCAGCAATTCCGAGGACCGCAGCGCCAGCCACATACCGGGCGACAGCATGGGATCCACAAAACCCAGGGCGTCCCCCGTCATCACCCAGCCCGGCCCGCAGCCACGCCGGGAAACCAGTTGATAGTTCGTGTATGTGGCAATCTCGGTAATGCGCCGGCGATTCCGACCGGCGGCCGCCAGCAGCGGATCGTGGTTGATGATGCCTTCCAGTCGTTCCTCGGGTGTCGTGCCAAATTTGGCGGCGTCATCCTTGTTGAGCACCACGCCCACGGAAAGACAATCGCGCAGCGGGATGCGCCAGCACCAGCCATAAGCCAGTCGGCCGATGATGACCTGCCCGCGCGGGGTTGGGTCGTCAAAATTCTCGTAGTGGGCAAAATAGGCCACGTCCTTGCGCGGGCCGACTTCCGCGGGGATTTCCAATGTGCGCGCAAACAACCGTCCACGTCCGGTGGAGTCCACCAGCAAATCCGGTTGCCGGCCCTTCAGCCAGGGTGCTTGCTCCAGGGTTTCCGCTGCCAGTTGCAACCCGTCTCCGTCGACGCGTTCGATTTTTGCCCGCACCTTCGCCCGCTTGACACCCAGTTCGGTGGCGCGCTGGTCCAGAAGATTATCGAAGGCCGGACGCGGTGCGTTATAGGCGTAAGTCGGCAGGACCGAACCGGTCAGCGACAGAAAGCTGAAGGCGATTTGGTCTTCCGGGCTGAAGGTGAAGGTGACGCCGGGTTTGTGCTGGCAAATGGCCGCCGCGCGTTCCTCCAAACCCAATTTCCGGAGCACGGGCAAAATTGCCGGAATGAGCGACTCCCCGACAATCAAATCAGGCCGGCGGCCGTCGTCGAACAGGGTCACGTCCATGCCTTTCATCGTCAGCAGTGACGCGAGGGTGGCGCCCGATGGGCCGCTGCCGATAATGCCTATGGTTCGAATGACATCCCGTCTGGCCATTCAGTGAAAACCCTCCGCTCCGGTTTGAAAATGGTGGCTCATGCTTTCCTAATGCAGAGTATTATGCCCATCCGCCGGTCTGGTCAAGCGGGAGATGTGCACACGTTTCATTAATTAAGAACCTTGCGGCCGTGGCAGGCATGGCCGGATTCGACGCTTGACTCGGTTTCGCGGAAAAATAAACTCGCCGCCAACGGATGCTGAACGGAACCGGTGTTTCATCCCTGTCCGGTCCCATAAACCAAATGATTAAAACGCTATGAAAAAAATCCTGTTCCCGCTGTTGTCCGCACTTGCCATCCTGAACGCGGTGCCCGCGTGCCTCGCTTCACAGACGCTTTACCCCGTCGTCGTCAACGGTCGCTGGGGTTTTATCAACAAATCCGGCGAGACGGTCATCAATCCGCAATTTGACAAGGCCGGAGGATTTGCGGCCGGGCTGGCCCCCGTGCGCATGGGACGCTGGGGTTATGTGGATGCTTCGGGGAAAATGGAAATCAATCCGCAATTCGACAAGGCCGATGTTTTCAGTGAAGGCCTGGCGGCGGTAAGACTGGGCGGCGGGGGCGGTTTCGCTCCCTATGACTACAGTCCGTTCCACGGCGGCGGCCGTTACGGCTTCGTCGATACGAACGGCAAATACAGCATCAATCCGCAATTTGAAGACGCTGGAATGTTTGGCGATGGCCTGGCACCGGTCCGGATGGGCGGGCACTGGGGGTTCTGTGACAAGTCCGGGAAAATCATCGTCAATCCGCAGTTTGACAAGGCACAGTCGTTTTCCGAAGGGCTCGCGGGCGTCAGGTTGGACGGCAAATGGGGTTACTGTGACAAGTCTGGAAAGACGACCATCAGCACACAGTTCGACGAAGTCGGGCGTTTTGCCAAGGGCCTGGCCCCGGCCCGGCAGGGAAAACGCTGGGGTTATATTGATCCCACCGGAAAGTTTGTAATCAGCACGCAGTTTGAAGACGCCGCCGAGTTTTCCAATGGCCTGGCGCCGGTGCGCCAGTCCAAACGCTGGGGATTCATTGATCCCAGTGGAAAAATGGTCATCAATCCCCAGTTTGATGAGGCCAACCCGTTTATGGATGGCCTGGCCTGGGTCAAGGTCAGCGGCAAGTTCGGTTACATCGACGCAACTGGAAAGTATATCTGGAATCCGTCCAAGTAAGCCGGCCGTTTTTTTTCAGGATGTTCAGCATGGCGGCGCCGGGCCTTGAGCCGCGGTAGGCAGCGTAATGTGCACCGGTGAATCCGCCCGGGCAGGCGAACCTTCCGCGCGATTGAGTTCGCGCCACCACTTCCACCACCGCAGCGAGTCGGCCACCGGACGAATATGACTTCTCCGACTTCGGCCGATGGCCTGAATGGGCACAAACTCAACCGGATGCCTCGCCGCGAGGAACGCCATAAGCGTCTCGGATTCGATTTCAAAATGCTCCGTGCTCAGCGACAGACCTGCCCAGGTTTCCAGGTGGATGAGGCGAAACCCGCATTGAGTGTCGGGCAGGTGGCAACCGGCGCGGCGCGACAACTGACGGCTCATCCA
>Ga0306920_100009737_pt1 | contig 12843 bp, 8 predicted proteins | sample flu12Cox44000170_FD_204666 | JGI IMG/M metagenome (GOLD analysis project Ga0306920, IMG submission 204666) | Lab enrichment of tropical soil microbial communities from Luquillo Experimental Forest, Puerto Rico - flux4day.12C.oxic.44.000.170 (v2)... | ecosystem: Environmental > Terrestrial >...
TACCGGCGAACTCGACTCGCTCAAGCGCTTCAAGGACGACGTCAAGGAAGTCAAGCAAGGCTTCGAATGCGGTATGTCGATCAAGAACTTCAGCGACATCGTCGAAGGCGATCAGTTCGAAGTGTTCGAGATCACCGAAGTCGCGCGTACGCTGTAAGAGAGCGGCGCCCGCGGGCAGGCCTTCGGGCCGCTCGTGGACTTACCCGCGGGTTTGCCGATAAGCGGGCGGGGCAGGCGCTGGCCAGCCCCGCCCGTTTTGTTTTTTGCGCGGCCGTGTGCGTGTCGATGGACGCAACGCCGCCCGAATGCCTCGCAGATCAAGAGGTGGAATCATCATGCCGAAAAAACGTTCTACTCCGAATCGCAACGTCCAGATCGCCGATCAGATCCAGCGCGATCTGTCCGAGCTGATGCGCGAAGTGAAAGATCCGCGCGTGGGTCTCGTGACGATCCAGAGCGTGGAACTCACGCCCGACTACGCGCACGCGAAGGTCTACTTCACGACGCTCACGGGCGACCCGAAGACCACGCAGGAAGCGCTCAATCACGCTGCAGGCCACCTGCACAACCAGCTCTTCAAGCGCCTGCACATTCACACGGTGCCGACGCTGCATTTCCACTACGACCAGTCGGTCGAGAAGGGCGTCGAGATGTCGCGTCTGATCGACGAGGCCAACGCCACGCGCGCGAAGGACGACTGACGCGGCCAGCATGACTGCATCATCGAAAAAGAATCAGGGCGAGACGCGACCTGACGCGGCCCGACCTGACGCGGCCCGTCCGAAGGTGCCGCGTCGCCTGCTCGACGGCGTGCTGCTGCTCGACAAGCCCGTTGGCCTTTCCAGCAACGACGCGTTGATTCGCGCAAAGCGTCTCTATCGTGTGAAGAAGGCGGGCCATACCGGCACGCTCGATCCGCTTGCGTCGGGCTTGCTGCCGCTGTGCTTCGGCGAGGCGACCAAGTTCTCGCAGGATCTGCTCGACGCCGACAAGACCTATGAGGCGACGATGCGCCTCGGCATTCGCACGGCCACCGGCGACGCCGAAGGCGAGGCGATCGAGACGCGCGAGGTCACGTGCGATGAAGCCCAGGTGCGTGAAGCGATGACGCGTTTTCTTGGCGACATCGTCCAGGTCCCGCCGATGTATTCGGCGCTCAAGCGCGACGGCAAGCCGCTCTACGAGTATGCGCGTGCCGGTCAGACAGTCGAGCGCGAAGGGCGCCAGGTGAAGATCCTTGCGCTGGAGATGCTCGCGTGCGCGCTGCCCGGGGTACCTGAGGTGACGTTTCGCGTGACCTGCAGCAAGGGCACGTACATCCGTACGCTCGCGGAGGACATCGGCGAGGTGCTGGGCTGCGGCGCGCATCTGGTGATGCTGCGGCGCACGGGCGTGGGCGCGCTGACGCTCGAGCATGCGGTCACGCTCGATGCGCTCACTGCTGCCGATGAGCCCGCGCGCGACAGCTGGCTGAGGCCCGTCGATGCGTTGCTCTCCACGTTTCCCGCCGTGACGCTCGGTGCGGAAGCTGCGCGCCGCTTCACCCACGGCCAGCACCTGCCGCTCAACGAGCTGGTGCTCGACCGCGCGGCCTGCGAGGCAGCGGAGCGCGTGCGCGTGTATGCAGAAGATGGGCGTTTGCTTGGCGTCGCGAAGGCCGCGAACGGCGTGCTTGCGCCGGAGCGTCTGGTCGTGAGCGGCGCGGGCTGAGCACCATCCACATCGCGCCCGAAGCTCCCGAAGCGCCCACAGCGCGCAAACAAAAATGGCACGCCGGCGAACAACCGGACGTGCCATTTTGCTATCAACGCCTTCTGTCGCGTCAGCGCAGAAACCTCAGTGCGCCGCCGAAGCCGCCGCGCCCGCATCGGCGCCGCCTGCGCGCTCGGGCCGCGTGACCCAGATGAGTGCGATCAGCACGATGAAGATCACCGAGGAGATCCAGAAGAGATCGTTCACCCCAAGCTGCGCGGCCTGCTGCGAGAGCATCCGGTCGAAGAGTCCGTGCGCCTGCGAGGGATCGAGACCCGCGCTCTGGAACTGCTGCATCGACTGATTGAAGATCGGGTTGGTCGGCGTCGCCACCTCGGTCAGGCGCGCGTGGTGATACGTCGTGCGGTGATCCCATGCCGTCTCGAAGATCGAGGTGCCGATGCCGCCGCACATGATCCGCACGAAGTTCGACAGGCCCGATGCCGCGGGAATGCGGTGGCCCGGCAGACCCGAAAGCGTGATCGACACGAGCGGAATGAAGAGGCCCGCCATGCCGATGCCCTGAATGAGCGTCGGCAGCGTGAGCGCCCAGGTGTCCACGCCCGTGGTGTAGCGCGAGCGCATCCAGAAGCACAGCGCGAACACGACGAAGGCCGTCGTCGCGATATAGCGCGGGTCGGTGCGCGGCAAGATCTTGCCGGTGATCGGCGAAAGCATGATCGCGAAGAAGCCGACCGGCGCCATCACGAGACCTGCATCGGTGGCCGTGTAGCCGATGTCGGTCTGCAGCCACAGCGGCAGCAGCACGAGGTTGCCGAAGTAAAGGCCGTAGCCCACCGAGAGCGCGATCGTGCCGCCTGTGAAATTGCGCCGCGCGAACAGCGACAGGTCGACCACGGGGTGATCGGCGGTCAGCTCCCACACCACGAAGAACGCGAATGCGATCACGGCCGTGAGCGCAAGCACGATGATCGTGGTGGACGAGAACCAGTCCAGATCCTTGCCCTTGTCGAGCATCACCTGGAGCGAGCCCACCCAGATGATGAGGAGCGCGAGGCCCACGCCGTCGATCGGCGCCTTCTTCACGACCGAATCGCGATTGCGGAAGATCGCCCACGTAGCGAGCGCCGCGACGATGCCGACCGGAATGTTCACGTAGAAGATCCACGGCCACGAGATGTTGTCGGAGATCCAGCCGCCGAGAATCGGCCCGGCCACCGGCGCGATGAGCGTGGTCATCGACCACATCGAGAGCGCCATGGGCGCTTTCGCACGCGGATAGCTCGCGAGCAGCAGCGTTTGCGAGAGCGGGATCATCGGGCCGGCCACGGCGCCCTGCAGCACGCGCGAGGCGAGCAGGAAGGGCAGTGTGGGCGCGAGGCCGCACAGCCACGACGAGATCACGAACAGGATGATCGACGCCATGAAGAGGCGCACCTGGCCGAAACGCTGCGTGAGCCAGCCGGTGAGCGGCACGGAGATCGCGTTGGCCACCGCGAACGAGGTGATGACCCACGTGCCCTGGTCCGACGACACGCCGAGGTCGCCCGAGATCGACGGGATCGACACGTTCGCGATCGAGGTGTCGAGCACGTTCATGAACACCGCGAGCGACACCGCGATGGTGCCGATCACGAGTTGCGCGCCCTGCAACGGCGCATGGGCGACGGGTTGTTGTGGTGCTGCCATTGCGTCCTTTCTTGTTGACCTGTTCGAGGCAACGCGAAGCAACGCTGGCGCAGGCTGAGGATCAGCCCGCGCCAGCGTTTGCGAGTGCTTTTATCAGGGCTTCAATCAGCTGCTTCGATCAGCCTTTCGTGCTGGACTTCGCGGCGTGTGCGGACGAGACCTGCGCCTTGCCCGTGGCGTTGCCGGCTGCGCTGCTGGCGCCGTTGCTCGCCGCCTTGTGCGCATTCGGGCCGGCGTTCTCCGCGATGATGCGCGCGATCTCCGCATCGGCCTCTGCGCCGTACTTCGCGAACACGTCGGTCTCGTAGACCGTGTTCTGCGCGTTGCCGAGCTGGCTGCCCGAATCGTTGCGGATGTTCACGTCCACCTGCATCGACAGGCCGATGCGCAGCGGGTGCTTCTGGAGGTCTTCCGGATCGAGCGAAATACGCACCGGCAGGCGCTGCACCACCTTGATCCAGTTACCCGTGGCGTTCTGCGCGGGCAGCAGCGAGAAGGCCGAGCCCGTGCCCGCCGAGAAGCCCACCACCTTGCCGTGATAGACCACCGACGAGCCATACACGTCGGCCGTCATCTCGACCGCCTGGCCGATGCGCATGTGCTTCAGTTGCACTTCCTTGAAGTTGGCGTCGACCCACAGCGAGTTCAGCGGCACCACCGACATGAGCGGATTGCCCGGCGAGACGCGCTGGCCCACCTGCACCGAACGCTTGGCCACGTAGCCCGTGACCGGTGCGGGCAGCGTGTTGCGCGCGTTCGCGAGATAGGCGTCGCGCACCTTCGCGGCGGCGGCCTCCACGTTCGGGTGGTTGGCGATGGTCGTGTTCGCGGTCAGCGCGCGGTTCGCGGCGAGCTGCTGCTGCGCGGCTTCGAGTGCGGCTTCGGCGCTGCGCACGGCGTCGCGGGCATGGGAGATTTCTTCCTGCGATACGGCGCCCGTCTGCGCGACCTGCATGCGGCGGCGCAGGTCGTCCTGTGCGCGCGAGAGATCGGACTGGCGCTGGGCAACCTGCGCTTCGTACTGGCTGTCGTCGGCGAACAGGCCGCGCACCTGGCGCACCGTCTGCGCGAGCTGCGCCTCCGTTTGCTCGAGCGTGACGCGCGCATCGGCCGGGTCGAGCAGCACGAGCGGATCGCCGACGTTCACGGTTTGCGTGTCGTCGGCTTTCAGTGCGATCACCGTGCCGGTGACCTGCGGTGTGATCTGGACGACGTTGCCGTTCACGTAGGCGTCGTCCGTGCTCTCGGTGAAGCGCGCGACGAGGAAGTAGTAGAGGCCGTAGGCAACGGCTGCAATCACGATCACGAGGACGAGCAGCGTCATCATGCGCTTGCGCTTGCCGCTGTTCGCGTTCGGCTGCGGGTTGGCCGCCGGCTGCTGGGGGGTGCTCATGGAAGGATCTCCGGGTTCTTGCGTGCTGTTCGTTCAGTTGTTTGTGTCTGGCTTGCTGCCAGGCCTCGCGCTCAATTCGCCGCAGGCGCCGCGCTTGCCGATGCCGCCGCGCTCTGCGCCGGCGTTGCCGCCCGCGTGCCGCGCCAGGGCGCGCCGTTCACGTCGCTTTGGCCGCGCGCTTGACTGCCCGCCTCGCTGCCGACTTCGACGGGCGGCGCGATCTGCGCGTCGTGCGCGTCGAAGCCGCCGCCGAGCGACTTGATGAGCGCCATCTGCTGGTCGCGGCGCTGCGCCTTCAGGTTCGCCACCGTCTGCTCCGCGGCGAGGCGGTTCTGGTCGGCGTTGAGCACCTGGAGCTGCTCCGAGAGCCCTGCCTTGTAGCGGATCACGGCGAGCTGCCAGGCGTTGGTCGAGGCGTCGAGCGCGCGCTGGGCGTCCACGAGCTGCGTGTCCGCCGAGCGGATCGTGGAGACGCCGGTCGCCACGTCCTGGAACGCGCCGATGAGCGTCAGGTTGTAGTTCGCCACGTCGAGCTCGAAGTCGGCGTAGCGGCCCTTCAATTGCGCGCGCAACGCGCCCGCGTCGAAGAGCGGCAGATGCACGGCCGGCCCGATGTTGATCTGGCGGCTCGTGAAGTTCAGGAATTTGCCCCAGCCGAACGCGTCGAAGCCGAAGCCCGCCGCGAGATTCACGTCGGGATAGAACTCGGCTTTCGCTTCCTTCACGTCGTGCATCGCGGCTTCCACCTGCCAGCGCGCAGCGACGATGTCGGGACGGCGCGCGAGGAGGTCGGCGGGCAGGTTGTCGGGCAGCGCGACTTTCGCGACCGGGTTGAGTACCGGCTTCGCGATCTGCAGGCCGCGGTCCGGGCCCTTGCCGAGCAGCGCGCCCAACTGGTAGCGCACCGATTCGATCTGGCCGTCGATCTGCGAGAGGTTCGCCTGGCTCGTCGCGATGTTGCCGTTCGCGGTCTGGCGCTCGACGTTGGTGTCGAGGCCCGCCACCACGCGGCCGTTCGTGATCGTGCCGATGGTCTTGCGGTTGTCGATCTCGTGCACGGCGATGTCGCGCAGCTCATAGAGCTGGGCGAGCTGGTTGTACGTGCGCGCCACCGATGAGGCGAGCGTGATGCGCGCCTGCTGCATGTCGGCCTCGGCCGCACGCTGCGCGGAAACGGCCTGCGCGAGGCGCTGGCGGTTCTTGCCCCAGAGGTCCAGATCCCACGAGGCGCTGGCGAGCACGTTGTTCTCGCTGTACCAGGTGCCGCCGTACGGCGGCGGGAAGAGGGCGTTGGCCGAATACAGCTCGCGCGTCCAGGAATAGCTCAGGTTGGCCTTCGGGAAGAGCGCCGAGCGCGAGGTCTCGATGTACGACGAAGCCTTGGCAAGGCGCGCCTGTGCCTGCGCGATGGTCGGATTGCCGTCGAGCGCCTCGTCGATCAGCCTGGGCAGCTGCGGGTCGCCGAACTGGTTCGCCCAGTCGAGCGTGGGCCACTGGCCACCCTGCGCCGGAATGCTCTGCGAGGTTTCGAACTGCCGCGGCTGATCGATGGTCTTGTCGCTCTTGATGCCGATGTAGTTCGCGCAACCCGAAAGGGCGAGCGCCGCGACCGCGGCGGCGACCGCCGCCCGGCAGGACAGCGCCCGCACGGCCGGAACTGGCGCAAACTCGGTTTGGGATTTCATTGCTCGTCTCGATGCGTGAGAAGGTGTGGTGATACTGGACGATGCAGCTATTTTCTTATTCGGTGAGTTCAAATTTGCTTGCCCTGTCATCAATTGGCAGGCGGGTTCGAGCTCTGACTAGCGTCGCAGCTATTCGAGAGGATTCGCCGCAACATGCTCTTCAGAAAGCCGACTTCCTCCGGCGTGAAGCCGGCGGAGAGATGCTCCGTGACGCTGCGGAAGATCGCCGGCATGCGCGCGGCGATGGCAAGGCCCTCGGGCGTGAGCGCAAGGTGTACCGCGCGGCGGTCTTCGGAGCTGCGCACGCGCTGCAGGAGCCCGCGCTTCTCGAGGCGGTCGACGAGCCGCGTGACGGCGCTCGCGTCGATACCGTACTCGCGCGCGAGCTCGGCCGCGAGCGTGCACTTGCCGGTCGCCACCATGAAGAGAATGCTGGCCTGCTGGCTCGTCACGCCGAGTTCGGCAACGGCGCGCTGGGTGACCATGTTCGACATGGTCGATTTCACCCGCGAAATCAGGTAGCCGACGCTCTCGCCGAGGTCATAGTCGCGAACTTCGGGCGGGGGCGTGGGAGTCGGATCCGTCATGATTCTGCTGCGACTGCAATGGTTGACCAGGCATGGATTATAGGAGCGGTTAGTTGACGCGGCAAGGTTTATTCTGCCTTTGCCGAGAAACCTTTGCAGAGTGGGGGCTTAATCCGGCCCTGCGGGGCGTGAGAAAATCTGGCTCGAACAGCGCGCCGGCCCGGGGATATATTGTGGGTTGCGCCGGTCCGTTCCGTCCTGGGCGAATCGTCGATCAAGGTGGCGGCGGCTCGTCAATCGCGCCCTCGCCAGGGTTGCGCCGCGGCGACACCTGGCACCGCGGCACCACCCGATCCAGGGTGCTCCCTCATTTGCGCAGGATCATTTCATTCGCGCATGCTATAATTTCAGGTTCCCAAAAGTGCGCCATTGCAGCGCTGCTGAACCGATCCGCCGGCACGAAGCAAATGTAAAGTGCCGGGCGGCTCGAGGCGGTGGCCGCGCGCCCGAGCCGGGCCTGCCAGCAGGGCATGCGCGGCGCACTCAACTGTACCCAGGTTCCTATGTCCCGCGCTCTTCGCAACATCGCCATCATTGCCCACGTCGACCACGGCAAGACCACGCTCGTCGACCAACTGCTGCGCCAGTCCGGCACCTTCCGCGACAACCAGCAGGTCGCCGAACGCGTCATGGACTCGAACGACATCGAAAAAGAGCGCGGCATCACGATTCTCGCGAAGAACTGCGCGGTCGAGTACGAAGGCACCCACATCAACATCGTCGACACCCCGGGCCACGCCGACTTCGGCGGCGAAGTGGAGCGCGTGCTGTCGATGGTCGACTCGGTGCTGCTGCTCGTCGACGCCGTGGAAGGCCCGATGCCGCAAACGCGCTTCGTCACGAAGAAGGCGCTCGCGCTCGGCCTGAAGCCGATCGTCGTCGTCAACAAGATCGACCGTCCGGGCGCCCGCATCGACTGGGTGATCAACCAGACCTTCGACCTGTTCGACAAGCTCGGCGCGACCGAAGAGCAGCTCGACTTCCCGGTGGTGTACGCCTCGGGCCTGAACGGCTACGCCTCGCTCAGCGCCGATGCGCGCGAAGGCGATATGCGCCCGCTGTTCGAAGCGATCCTCGAACACGTGCCGGTGCGCGACGCCGATCCGGAAGGTCCGCTCCAGCTCCAGATCACGTCGCTCGACTACTCGACCTATGTCGGCCGCATCGGCGTGGGCCGCATCAAGCGTGGCCGCATCAAGCCGGGTCAGCCGGTGGCGCTGCGCTTCGGCCCGGACGGCGACGTGATGAACCGCAAGATCAACCAGGTGCTGTCGTTCAGCGGCCTCGAGCGCGTGCAGGTCGAGTCGGCCGAAGCCGGCGACATCGTGCTGATCAACGGCATTGAAGACATCGGCATCGGCGCGACGATCTGTGCGGTCGACACCCCCGAAGCCCTGCCGATGATCACGGTGGACGAGCCGACGCTCACGATGAACTTCCTCGTGAACTCGTCGCCGCTCGCGGGCAAGGAAGGCAAGTTCGTGACGAGCCGCCAGATCCGCGACCGTCTCACGAAGGAGCTGAATCACAACGTCGCGCTGCGTGTGAAGGACACCGGCGACGAAACGACGTTCGAAGTGTCGGGCCGTGGCGAGCTGCACCTCACGATCCTGATCGAAAACATGCGCCGCGAAGGCTACGAGCTGGCCGTGTCGCGTCCGCGCGTGGTGCTGCACGAAGTCGACGGCGTGAAGCAGGAGCCGTACGAAATGCTGACCGTGGACGTCGAAGACGGCCACCAGGGCGGCGTGATGGAAGAACTGGGCCGCCGCAAGGGCGAAATGCTCGACATGGCTTCGGACAGCCGCGGCCGTACGCGTCTGGAGTACCGCATTCCGGCGCGTGGCCTGATCGGCTTCCAGGGCGAGTTCATGACGCTCACGCGCGGCACGGGCCTGATGAGCCACGTGTTCGACGCCTACGGCCCGATCAAGGAAGGCACGCTCGGCGAACGCCGCAACGGTGTGCTGATCTCGCAGGACGACGGCGCGGCCGTTGCCTACGCGCTGTGGAAGCTGCAGGACCGCGGCCGCATGTTCGTGAAGCCGGGCGACGCGCTGTACGAAGGCATGATCATCGGCATCCACAGCCGCGACAACGACCTCGTCGTGAACCCGATCAAGGGCAAGCAGCTCACCAACGTGCGCGCCTCGGGCACCGACGAAGCCGTGCGCCTCGTGCCGCCGATCCAGATGTCGCTCGAATACGCCGTGGAATTCATCGACGACGACGAGCTCGTGGAAGTCACGCCGCAGTCGATCCGTCTGCGCAAGCGCCATCTGAAAGAGCACGAGCGTCGCCGCGCCAGCCGCGAAGGCGCTGCCGAGTAATTTGCAGTCGTCGCTTTTTTCCGCACCGCAATGCAAACAGACTCACAGAAAAGCCGCCGCTTCACGGGCGGCTTTTTTGCGTCTGGCGGGGATTGCATTGCGGTGCAGGAAGAGAGCGTTGCGAACGCCGCAAAAGCCCATGTAAAAAGGCTTCCCACGCGGTGTTCGGTCGCATTGCATCCTGTGGAGAGATGCGCATATGCGCTATACTCCGCGGATGCATGATTTAGGTCCTTCCAAGCAGACTTGATTCGCAATCCGCTAAACGGTCAGGCCGTGGCGCGGAAGGTTGAGTAACCCGCTATTTCTCGAGAAACTCGAAGAAAGGTGAGCGTAAATGTCGGAAACGATGAAGCAATTCCAGCTGAACTCCTATTTGTTCGGCGGCAATGCTCCGTATGTCGAAGAGCTATACGAAGCATATCTTGACAACCCTGCGTCCGTTCCGGACACCTGGCGCGAATACTTCGACGCACTGCAAAACGTGCCGTCGTCGACCGGTTCTGCCGACAGCGACGTCGCCCACGGGCCGATCGTCGAGTCGTTCGCCCAGCGTGCCAAGGCCAACGCATTCGTCCAGCGTGGCGGCGGCGAAGATCTCGCCACGGCGCGCAAGCAGGTCTACGTTCAGTCCCTGATTGGCGCTTATCGATTCCTCGGCTCGCAATGGGCCAACCTCGATCCGCTCAAGCGCCGCGAACGTCCGAACATTCCCGAACTCGAGCCTGCGTTCTACGACTTCACCGAAGCCGACATGGACCAGACGTTCAGCGCAACGAACCTGTATTTCGGGTTCGAGCGCGCGTCGCTGCGCGAGATCGTCAAGGCGCTGCGCGACACGTACTGCGGTACGATCGGCGCGGAATACATGTACATCAGCGATCCTGAACAGAAGCGCTGGTGGAAGGAGCGCCTCGAGTCGATCCGCTCGACGCCCAGCTTCACGGCTGAAAAAAAGAAGCACATCCTGCAGCGCCTGACGGCCGCCGAAGGCCTCGAGCGCTTCCTGCACACCAAGTACGTCGGCCAGAAGCGCTTCTCGCTCGAAGGCGGCGAGTCCTTCATCGCCGCGATGGACGAAACCGTCCGTCACGCAGGCGCGAAGGGCGTGCAGGAAATCGTCATCGGCATGGCTCACCGTGGCCGTCTGAACGTGCTGGTCAACACGCTCGGCAAGATGCCGGCTGACCTGTTCGCCGAATTCGAAGGCAAGCACGTCGACGACCTGCCGGCCGGCGACGTGAAGTACCACAAGGGCTTCTCGTCGGACGTCGCGACCGAAGGCGGTCCGGTCCACCTGTCGCTCGCGTTCAACCCGTCGCACCTCGAAATCGTCAACCCGGTGGTCGAAGGTTCGGCGAAGGCCCGTATGGACCGCCGCGGCGACGCGGACGGCCTGCAGGTTCTGCCGGTGCAGATCCACGGCGACGCGGCCTTCGCAGGCCAGGGCGTCGTGATGGAAACGCTGAACCTCGCGCAAACGCGCGGTTACGGCACGCACGGCACGCTGCACATCGTCATCAACAACCAGATCGGCTTCACGACGTCGGACCCGCGCGATGCGCGTTCGACGCTCTACTGCACCGACGTGGTCAAGATGATCGAAGCGCCGGTGCTGCACGTGAACGGCGACGATCCGGAAGCGGTCGTGCTGGCTATCCAGCTCGCGGTCGATTTCCGCATGCAGTTCCACAAGGATGTCGTGGTCGACATCATCTGCTTCCGCAAGCTCGGCCACAACGAGCAGGACACCCCGGCGGTCACGCAGCCGCTGATGTACAAGACGATCGCGAAGCACCCGGGCACCCGTGCGCTGTACGCCGAGAAGCTCGTGCAGCAGGGCGTCATCACGGCGGAAGACGGCGACAATTTCATCAAGGCCTACCGCTCCGCGATGGACGAAGGCCACCACACGGTCGACCCCGTGCTCTCGAACTACAAGAGCAAGTACGCCGTGGACTGGGTCCCGTTCCTGAACCGCAAGTGGACCGACGCCGCGGATACCGCAGTGCCGCTCGCCGAACTCAAGCGTCTGGCTGAGCGCATCACCACGATCCCCGAGAACTTCAAGGTTCACCCGCTGGTCGAGCGCGTCATCAACGACCGCCGCGCGATGGGCAAGGGCGAAGCGAAGCTCGACTGGGGCATGGGCGAACACCTCGCGTTCGCATCGCTGGTCGCTTCGGGCTACGCAGTCCGCCTGACGGGCCAGGACTCGGGCCGCGGCACGTTCACGCACCGCCACGCCGTTCTGCACGACCAGAACCGCGAGCGCTGGAACGACGGCACGTACATCCCGCTGCAGAACATCGGCGAGAACCAGGCGCAGTTCACGGTGATCGACTCGGTGCTGTCGGAAGAGGCCGTGCTGGGCTTCGAATACGGCTACTCGACCGCCGAGCCGAACACGCTCGTCGCGTGGGAAGGCCAGTTCGGCGACTTCGTCAACGGTGCGCAGGTCGTGATCGACCAGTTCATCTCGTCGGGCGAAGTGAAGTGGGGCCGCGTTTCGGGTCTCACGATGCTGCTGCCGCACGGCTATGAAGGCCAGGGTCCGGAGCACTCGTCGGCGCGTATCGAACGTTTCCTGCAGCTGTGCGCCGAGCACAACATGCAGGTCGTTCAGCCGACCACGCCGGCTCAGATCTTCCACGTGCTGCGCCGCCAGATGATCCGCCTGTTCCGCAAGCCGCTCATCATCTTCACGCCGAAGTCGCTGCTGCGTCACAAGGAAGCCGTGTCGGATCTGTCCGAACTCGCGAAGGGCACGTTCCAGCCGGTCATCGGCGAAGTGGACGAGTCCATCGACGCGAAGAAGGTCAAGCGCGTGGTGGCCTGCTCGGGCCGCGTGTACTTCGACCTCGTCGCGCATCGCCGCGAATCGAAGGCGAACGACGTCGCGATCATCCGTATCGAGCAGCTCTATCCGTTCGCGCACTAGCAGTTCGAAGCGGAGCTGAAGAAGTACGACAACGCGACCGAAGTGGTCTGGGTGCAGGACGAGCCGCAGAATCAGGGCCCGTGGTTCTACATCGAGCACCACCTGAAGGAAGGCATGAAGGAAGGCATGAAGCTCGCGTACAGCGGCCGTCCTGCTTCCGCCTCGCCGGCCGTCGGCTACTACGCGAAGCACTACGAGCAGCAAAAGTCGCTGATCGAAGGTGCATTCGGCCGCCTGAAGGGCGCGCAGGTCGCGAAGTAAGCACTAGAGCAACCGAACCGGGAAAGTGCGCGAATTCAACGCGCGCTTTCCCGCGCTCAAGTGCGCGACCCGGTTCGTCTTACGGGGAAGTCCCCGAGAAAGTATTCAGGAAAATCAAATGGCTATCGTAGAAGTCAAGGTCCCGCAGTTTTCGGAGTCGGTGTCGGAAGGCACGATGCTGCAGTGGAAGAAGAAGCCGGGCGAAGCTGTTGCCCAGGACGAAGTCGTCATCGAGATCGAAACC
>Ga0306920_100009738_pt1 | contig 12842 bp, 9 predicted proteins | sample flu12Cox44000170_FD_204666 | JGI IMG/M metagenome (GOLD analysis project Ga0306920, IMG submission 204666) | Lab enrichment of tropical soil microbial communities from Luquillo Experimental Forest, Puerto Rico - flux4day.12C.oxic.44.000.170 (v2)... | ecosystem: Environmental > Terrestrial >...
ACGCGAATCATCTCCTCATCCCGCCTGACCGTCGAAACGAGTTAGCCCCTTGCCCAGAATTTTAAATTCCGCAGCTTGCGTTCCACATTCTGTGCGATCCAGATCGAGCTCTTCCCTTTTAGATACCCGATCACCTCCGCCACTGAATATTTCGGTGGGATCGATATCAGCATGTGCACGTGGTCGGGCATCAGGTGCCCTTCCTCGATTTGGCACTCCTTGCGCCGAGCAAGCTCGTGGAATACTGTGCCCAAGTGCCGCCGGATTTGCCCAAACAACACCTTCTTGCGGTACTTCGGCGTGAACACGACATGGTACTTGCACTCCACGTGGTTCAGGTGATTGTGATCTTGTGACATTGCGATCTCCTTGAGGGCCTCGCGGTTCCCCCAAGGAGATCGTATGACTTCGTGGCCCTACTCCCGAAGCTGTACAACTGCCTCTATTCGCTCCGGCAGAGCCGGAGGCTTAGCGGGAGAGTTAGCAGCATAGAAGACTACTTCTCGTCCCATAAAGACGTACAATGAAGGTTCGATCATGCAGGAGATAAAGGTACGGGCGGCTCGTTTGTCATAAAGCCGCGCAAACCAGCTGGATCCTGTATACGATTAACGCGTCCTTGCCTTGTCTACACGTCGACCATTTCGCAAAGGCGTCCGGCCGAACCTGTGCATTAGTTTTTTTTGTAGATTGACCATTCAGCATAGCTTGCCTTCACTTTCCAGGTCCGATTCGCCTCAGTGAGAGTGGAGTAGTGCCATGGCACGTCGAATTAAGAAGCTTTATCCAGCGCTCAAGCATGGAGCGTATTCCGCCTCGGGACTTCTTCCAGGAGAAGATCCGCTTGCCTTTGAGGAGCTGCACCAGAATCTTATCACGTACTATGACCCGAACGGGCCGCTCCAAGAATCTACAATTTTGGATGTCGCCCGTACGATGTGGCGCAAAGAAAACCTCCAAACTTTTCGCATAGCTGAGGCGGCACGCAGGCGATATTCGGCCATTCGAGCACAAATGATTCCGTCCGCATCGCCAGCGCTGCAGCATCTTGAGTATCTCAGAGACGACTGGATCCCTCCTACTGCTGCGAAGATCGAAGCAGCGACAGAAGCTGCAGAGGCGCGCGCTCGGCAAGAACTTGGGGAGAATTACAAATTCGTTGAACTGGGCGATTTAGCCACCCCCGCCCAACTGCTTGCCGAGCTGGAAGTCGAAGAACGTTTAGATGCCAGGATCGACAAACTTCTTAAGCGATACGCGATATTGAAAACCTTTGAGTCCCTTACCTCGCGTTCCTCCACCGAGTTGCCTCGCATACCTGGACCGAAGAAAGCTGCCTAGCTCCTCCTGCGCGCGGTGGCATGGTCCCAATCGCGGGACACATCGTGGCTTGCGCTGTAATTATGCAGTTACTCAACTATAAGTTGTTTTGTTGCAAATTGAAAAACAAAATTTCCAATGTAATCAATGGCCTAATTTGGACCAAAGACGCTGCCTAGAACCCAGGATCCGCACCACCTGAAGCAGATCTCAGTCCGGTAAGCGGGTTCTTCCCATCGGGGGAGGTACCGTTGACGAGTATTATCTTTATGCGAGTTGTGGCTTGGTTCTTACTAACAGCGATCATAGTGATGTGGCGGAGAATAAAAAAAGCGAATGAATCTGTCAGAGGCTCAGGATGCCGGCCATATGCCAATGGCGAATCGACCGGCATCGGCTGCAGGCGGATGTTCTGCGCGACGGGCTCGCCCGCGCGCCGGCGCCGACACCGGTTCGCGGTTCACATCCTTGATGTTCTCTCTGATGAGTAGCGCTGCTCTACGGTGAGATTGAGCTTGTGCTGCGGCGTGACCGCGGGCGCCGCCGGCGGTGCAATCGCCGGAGCATCCGGCACCGGGCCATGCGCGATCAGCGTCGTGGCGGCACAGCCGAACAGGAATGCGAGCACGGCCGTGTGGCGCTCGACCGAAGCCTCGCGCACAGCGGCGAACAGCCGCTTAACGATATCCGGCTCCGCGGCGGAGCCGGCGATGTTGTTCGATGGCGGTAGGGCTCGCCGATGTTATATAAGGTCCGGCGTCCGAATGCTCCTTCACGAAGCGCACGATGAGAGTCGGGAATGTCTCGCGTGGAGCGAGCGGGTCGGCACCTCGTGCTGGGCGGAAATTCATTCGGCGAACACGTGGCGTGGCGCACCCTTGCGGGTTAAGAAGCTCATTCTCATTCTTGTGGACTCTGCCGGGTACCCGGCGCGCCCCATATCGATGCCCATCGCGTTTCACAGTGCACGGCTGCCGGTGCCCGGCTGGACATTGAGGAACACTGCCAAGGGAGGATCAGGCAATGACCACACGTCGCGACTTTCTCAAGGGCGCGGCCGCCGGCAGCGGCATCGTGTTCTGCGGATGCGGGATGACGGGGACAGCCCGGGCACAATCCTCGCCCGCGCGCGCCTTGCCGGTGATGGTCAACGGCAAGCGCATCAAGACCATCGATGTTCACGCGCATTGTCACTTCCACGAGGCCGTCAATCTGATGGGGGAGGAGGCAAGCTCCGTCCTGCCGCGGACCAAGGGCGCGCAGGAGCATTTCATTGTCGTGGAGGAGCGCCTCAAGGGCATGGATGCCCAGGCCATCGACATGGAGGTGCTCTCCATCAACCCATTCTGGTATCGCAAGGACCGCGACACGGCGGCCGCAATCGTCAAGGTGCAGAACGAGAAGCTGGCCGAGCTATGCGCTTCTCGCCCGGACCGCTTCGCCGCCTTTGCCTCGCTCGCCCTGCAGCATCCGGATGTTGCGGTCGAGCAGCTCGAGCACGCAGTCAAGCAGCTGGGCCTGCGCGGCGCCGCCGTCGGAGCGAGCGTGCTGGGCGAGGATTTCTCCGAACCCCGCTTCCATCCGGTCTGGGCAAAGGCGGAAGAGCTCGGTGCGGTGCTGTTCATTCACCCGCAAAGCACGCCGGATCTTGCGAGGCGTTTCAAGGGCAATGGCTGGCTCGCAAACACCATCGGCAATCCGCTCGACACGACCATCGCGCTCCAGCATCTGATCTTCGAGGGCACGCTCGACCGCTTTCCCGGCCTCAAGGTCCTGGCCGCGCATGGCGGCGGCTATCTTGGCTCCTACGCGCCGCGCTCCGACCACGCCTGCTTCGTCTCGCCGAAGAACTGCAACCCCGACATCAGGCTCAGGAAGAAACCGACGGAATATCTCAACCAGCTCCATTTCGACGCGCTGGTGTTCACTCCCGAGGCGCTGCGCCACCTGGTGGCGCAGGTCGGCGCCAGCCAGATCATGCTCGGCAGCGATCATCCCATTCCCTGGGAAGAGCATCCGGTCGATCACGTCTTTGCCACGGAGAGTCTCACCGACGACGAGAAGGCGGCAATCCTCGGAGGCAACGCGACGCGCCTGCTGCGACTGGCGTAGGTTTTTCGCTCTGACGCAATTGCAACGCCGCAAAGACATCGCCTTGCTGTACGGCGCGCGCGCGGCGCGCGGATTCGGCGACGGGTTCGCGGCCATCCTTCTGCCGGCCTATCTCTCGCAGCTCGGCTTTAGCCCATTGCAGATCGGGATCGTCGCCACTGCCGCGCTGCTTGGATCCGCGCTGCTCACGTTCGTGATCGGGCTTCTGGCTCCGCGCCAGGACTTGCGTACGCTCCTGATGGGCTGCGCGGCCCTGATGATCGCAACGGGAGCGGCGTTCCCGAACGCACAGCATCTCGCCTTCATCGGCCTCATCGCCTTCATCGGGACCATGAACCCGACCACCGGCGATATCGGCGTGCATGTGCCGCTCGAGCAGGCGATGCTCGCGCACGGCGTCTCGGACAAGAACCGCACGCGCACATTCGCGCGCTACAGCCTGTTCGGCGCCCTTTCCACCGCGGCCGGCGCGCTCGCAGCCGGTGCGCCGGACCTGCTGGTCTCCGCCGCCGGCATGGACCGCAACGGCGCCTTCAAGATCATGTTCTACGTCTACGCTGCGCTCGGTCTCGTTGCGGGCCTGCTCTATTCCCGCCTTCCGCGCGGCGAGAAGCAAGCCGCGGCGCCGCAGACGCGGGCGCTCGGGCCCTCGCGCTTCATGGTTTACAAGCTCGCCGCCCTGTTCAGCCTGGATGCATTCGCCGGCGGATTTGCAGTCCAATCGCTGCTGGCGCTGTGGCTGTTCGAACGCTTCGACCTTTCGCTTGCCGCCGCAAGCGGCTTCTTCTTCTGGTCGAACGTTCTCTCTGCATTCTCCTATCCGGTGGCCGCGCGTCTGGGGACCCGGTTCGGGCTCATCAACACCATGGTCTTTACCCACATGCCGTCGAACATCTGCCTCATCCTGGCGGCCTTTTCCGGAAGCCTCACGGTGGTGCTTGCGCTTCTTCTGGTACGCTCGGCGCTTTCGCAGATGGATGTGCCGACCCGCACATCGTTCGTGATGGCGGTCGTCACGCCGGCCGAACGGACGGCGGCAGCGAGCATCACCGCCGTGCCGCGCAGCCTTGCTTCCTCCGTCAGCCCGGCAATCTCCGGCGCCCTGCTGTCGAGCGCGTTTATCGGGCTCCCGCTCGTCGTCTGCGGCGTGCTCAAGATCGTGTATGATGTGGCGCTGCTGGTTGCATTCCGTCACGTGCGGCCGCCGGAGGAGCGAGGATGACCCCGGGAAGAGCACGCGCACTTGCGCACGCCGCCCGTCGCCGCGTGCTCACCGGGCTTGCCGTGCTGGGTGTGGCCGCCGCGCCGCTCCTGTTCGCCGCTTCCGGGCTCGCGGAGCGCAATGCGGGCAGTTCGCCGCAATGGGTGGAGGAGCTGGCCTCGGCGGTGGTGCGCATCAACGCGCACATCGACCCGCAAGGCTATACCGTCGCAGGTCTCGGCCGCGAGCGCGAAGGCTCGGGCATCGTCATCGACGGCGACGGGCTGGTGGTGACCATCGGCTATCTCATGGTCGAGGCCTATGCCGCCGAAGTGACCGACAGTCACGGCCGTACGGTGCCGGCGAATGTGGTCGGCTATGACCATGAGACCGGCTTCGGACTGTTGCGGGCAGTCGAGCCGGCAAGGCTCGAGCCCAAGCCAAAGCCCATGCCGCTCGGCAAGTCTGCCGCCGTGAAGGAGCACGACCCCGTGCTGATTGCGAGCTCGGGCGGCAGCGGCATGGTCAGCGCGGCGTACGTGGTTGCCAAGCGCGAATTTGCCGGCAGCTGGGAATATCTGCTCGACGAGGCGCTGTTCACGGCGCCGCCGCATCCGGCCTGGAGCGGGGCCGCGCTGATCAATAACGAGGGCAGACTGGTGGGCGTGGGATCGCTCATTGTCGGCGATTCCGCCGGCAACGGCGAGAATGTGCCGGGCAACATGTTCGTGCCGATCGACCGCCTGCCTCCGATTCTCGCCGACCTCATTGCGGATGGCCGGGTGGCCGGACCCGGGCGGCCATGGCTCGGCCTCAATGCCGACGAGCTGCGCGGTCGCCTGCTCGTCGCCCGCGTCACCCCCGCAGGCCCGGCGGACAAGGCCGGCATCAGGCACGGCGACGTGATCGTGGGTGTCGATGGGGAGAAGCCGGGAAGCCTCGCCGACTTCTATCGCAAGGTGTGGTCGCGGGGCGGTGCGGGTGTCACCGTTCCGCTCGATGTGCTCCGTGACGGAGACCGGCAGCGGATCGACGTCAAGTCAATCAATCGCCTTGAGCACTTAAAGCTAAAATCGACTTTCTGATTGCAAGCTGCTGAATATTTTCAGATTCCACCGGTCACGCCACGAATACACCTTGAGATAGTTTGCTTTGCGTGTGCTCTCATTCCGAGTATTTTGTCAGAACAGACCCAAAGTGCTTCTCCGCAACGCTTCAGCTTACGGCGAACCAAGCCGCGGAGCCGCCCCCAGTGCGGTCCAGCATGCGACTTTCGATCAGCCATTTTCCCGGGTTATCGGCGACGAAGGCGATGCGCTCGACCGGGGCGACGACGACCAGCGTGTCCAGCCAATAGGGCTTCCAGCCATCGTCGAGCGCGTCCAGCAGGCGAAAATGATGGCCGTGCACATGCACCAGCCTGGCAGAAGCGCCTACGTTGCGCAGCGCCAAGCTCACGGATCGTCCGCGTTTCACGGTAAAGAGCGGCGCCGCTGGAAGGTGAAATGCGGAAGCTTTCCCTTCCGCGGAATTTTCGCCCAGAGACATGTCGACCCTGAGCGCATTTCGAAGGTCGATGCGCGCGGGCAAAGGATTGGCTGGCAGGGGCAGCGGCTGTGATCGCTGGCGCGCTGCCGGGGCCTCGCCCGTTGCCTGAGGGACAAGGCGCGCGATCGGGGTTTCGTCGCGAAAACCGCTGAGAACCGGAGTAATCCCGGCCGCGCCGGCACTCACATCGAGGAACAGATCGAGCCTGCCACCCGGCGCGAGCCCAAGGCGGCCTTCGCGCGGGACAAACGGCTCCGCGGGCTGGCCGTCGATGGCCATGACCCAGGGCGCAGCGCCAGGCAGCCGCAGAGCATAGCCGCGTGCGCTGGTGGCGTTGATGAGACGCAGCCGCAGCCGCTCGCCCGGCCGCACCGCAATATCAGGCCGCACCGCGCCGTTGACCAGAGCGGGCTCGCGCGCGCTCGGCTGGGTCGGGTCCGGCATTCCCAATACCAGCGCAACGTCACGATCGACATCGACCGCCTCTTGTTCATCGACGATGAGCGCCCCATGCAAACCCTGGTCGAGCTGCTCGGCGGAATGGGCGTGGTACCAGAACGTGCCCGCGTCGGGTGGCCGGAAACGGTAATCGAAGCTCCCGCCCGGCGCGACGGGCATCTGGGTGAGGTCCGGGACGCCGTCCATGGCATTGGGGCCTCGCACCCCGTGGCAATGAAGGCTCGTCGGCTCGTCAAGCTCGTTGAAGAGGCGAAGGTGGAGCTCCTCGCCCTGCCGCAGGCGCAGCAGCGGCCCGGGAATGGCTCCCTCGTAGGCGAGAAAATTCCTGTCGACGTGCGCATGCAATGTGCGCAAAGGCGCGCCGGATGTCTGCTGCGCCCGCGCGGCACCGCATGAGGCGGCAGACGTCACGCCGAGGAAACCGGCGCCGGCCAGGACTTTGCGTCGCGACAGCATGGCTGTGGTGGCGCTCCAGCGGTTTGCGAACAGCCGTCAGGTTATTCTACTTTTTGGCGTGCGCGGCGCGATTTCGGGATGATATAAGCCGCACCGCCCATGCCGCCCTCTGCATCTGGACCGATGCGGGTCAAACCCGCTATCGGTTGGCTGCCGACGGTCCCCTTGGCGGGCGTGGCGGAATTGGTAGACGCGCGGGATTTAGGTTCCCGTGACGAAAGTCGTGGGGGTTCAAATCCCTCCGCCCGCACCACCCGAGGAAGGGCGCGAAACCCATCGCCGCCTGCGCGGCTCACATGTAGACTGCTGCCATGGAAGTGACAGAAACTCTTTCCGACGGCCTCAAGCGCGAATTTCAGATTCAGGTCCCCGCGGCCGATCTTGAGGCGCGCGTGTCCCAGCGCCTGGGCGAACTCAAGGAGCGCGTTCAGCTGCGCGGTTTCCGGCCGGGAAAGGTGCCGGTCACCCACCTCAAGAAGATCTACGGCAAGCGCGTGATGGCGGAAACCATCGACGAGGTCATTCGCGAGCTCAACGGCAAGATCGTGAGCGAGCGCGGCCTCAAGCTCGCCACCGAGCCCAAGGTCACCATCCCGAACGAAGAGAAGGAGGTTGAGAAGCTCATCGGCGGAGGGGTCGATCTCGCGTACACCCTGGCGCTCGAAGTTCTGCCCAAGATCGAGCTCGCCGATTTCAGCGGGATTGCGCTCGAGCGTCTGGTTGCGGAAGTCACCGAGACAGATACCGATGAAGCGGTCGCCAAGCTGGCAGAGCAGAGCAGGGCCTATGCCCCGAAACCCGACGGGGCAACGGCCGAGTCCGGAGACCGCGTCGTCATCGACTTTGTCGGTCTCGTCGACGGCAAGCCGTTTGAAGGCGGCTCCGGAACCGACGTGAGCGTCAATATCGGGTCGCAGACCTTCCTGCCCGGCTTCGAGGATCAGCTCGTCGGTATGGCATCCGGCGAGAAGCGGTCGGTGAAAGTTACCTTTCCGGCCCACTATGCCAAGGCGGAGCTTTCCGGCAAGGAGGCCGAGTTCGATGTGACTGCGAAATCGGTCGAGTCGCCCGTCGCGATTGTCGTCAACGACGAGTTTGCGAAATCGCTCGGCCTCGAATCGCTCGACAAGCTGCGGGAGGCCGTCAAGGGACGCCTTGTGCAGGAGCACGCCGCGGCGAGCCGCCAGCGCGTCAAGCGCCAGCTGCTCGACAAGCTCGACGAGATGCACAAATTCGCGCTGCCACCCACCCTTGCCGAGGACGAGTTCAAGAACGTCTGGAGCGCCGTGGAAGGTGATCTCCAGTCACAGGGCCGCACGTTCGCCGACGAAGGCACGACCGAGGAAAAGGCGCGCGAGGAATATCGCGGCATCGCGGAGCGGCGCGTGCGGCTCGGCCTCGTGCTGGCCGAGATCGGCGCCAAGAACAACATCACCGTGACCGAGGAGGAGATTACGCGCGCCGTCGCCGACCGGGCCCGCCAAGTTCCGGGCCACGAGCAGCAGCTCTGGGACTTCTATCGCAAGAACCCTCAGGCGGTAGCCAACCTGCGCGCGCCGATGTTCGAGGACAAGGTCGTCGATTTTCTGTTCGAGCTGGCCAAGGTGACGGACAGGTCGGTCTCCCGCGAGGAGCTCTACCGGGACGACGAGGACGACAAGCCGGCCGAGCCGGCGCGCGCGTAGCGCGATCCGCTCGCGAATCGCGGGATGTGGTATCGGAGCAGGCTTGATTCTCGATTCGAAGCATCCGTGCTTGTGGCCGGCGCGCCGGTGTATATGTATCCGGGAGCAGACCAGGTCCGCGTCAGTATTCCCTGCGGCGAATGTCCGCCATCACCGATCGGCGAGGAAGGTAGGCGACAATGCGTGACCCCATCGACACCTATATGAACACCCTGGTTCCGATGGTCGTCGAGCAGACCAACCGGGGCGAGCGCGCCTACGACATCTTCTCCCGGCTGCTGAAGGAACGCATCATATTCATCAGCGGAGCGGTCGAGGACATGATGTCGACCCTGGTGGTCGCCCAGCTCCTGTTTCTGGAGGCGGACAACCCCAAGAAAGAGATTGCGATGTACATCAACTCGCCGGGCGGGGTGGTGACCTCGGGGCTCGCGATCTACGACACCATGCAGTTCGTGCGCCCGGCGGTGTCGACCCTTTGCATCGGGCAGGCCGCCTCCATGGGATCGCTGCTGCTCGCCGCAGGACAGAAGGGCATGCGGTTTGCGCTGCCCAATTCACGCATCATGCTTCATCAGCCCTCCGGCGGCTTCCAGGGCCAGGCGACCGACATCATGCTGCACGCCCAGGAGATCCTGAACCTCAAAAAACGCCTCAATGAGATCTACGTCAAGCATACCGGGCAGGCGCTCAAGAAGATCGAGGACGCGCTCGAGCGCGATTACTTCTTGACCGGCGAGTTGGCGGTCGAATGGGGCATCGTCGACAAGGTCATCGACAAGCGGCCCGAGGACGTCTCCAAGGCGGCGTAGGGGGCGGCTGGTCCGCCCCGGTTCCATTTTCACGCGGGCGGCGCGGGGATGCCCAAAAGCCGCCAAAAAGTTGACACGACGTTGAACTTTCATGATTAACGCATTCTTGATTGTCGCCGCCCTATCGTGGTTCGCTAGGACAGTGGTCCATCGCGAATGGCGGCCAAAATGGGCGCAGAGCTGTGACCTTGCTGCTACGGACTCTTAAAAGGGCCCCTGCTATGCTGAGTTGCAGCGCGGTCGGCTTGCCCGGGCGGCATACCGGAGAAAGGGTATGAGCAAGGTCGGCAGTAGTGATTCCAAGAATACGCTCTACTGCTCGTTCTGCGGCAAGAGCCAGCACGAGGTGCGCAAGCTCATCGCCGGCCCGACCGTGTTTATCTGCGACGAATGCGTCGAGTTGTGCATGGACATCATCCGCGAGGAGAACAAGTCCTCGCTGGTGAAGTCGCGTGACGGGATCCCGACTCCCAAGGAGATCAGGAAGGTCCTCGACGACTACGTGATCGGCCAGGACCACGCAAAGAAGGTCCTCTCGGTTGCCGTTCACAACCATTACAAGCGGCTCAACCATCAGACCAAACACAACGATGTCGAGCTCGCCAAGTCCAATATCCTGCTGATCGGGCCGACCGGCTCCGGCAAGACGCTGCTGGCCCAGACGCTCGCCCGCATCCTCGACGTGCCATTCACCATGGCGGACGCGACCACGCTCACGGAGGCAGGCTACGTCGGTGAGGATGTCGAGAACATCATTCTCAAGCTGCTGCAGTCCGCCGACTATAATGTCGAGCGCGCGCAGCGCGGCATCGTCTACATCGACGAGATCGACAAGATCAGCCGCAAATCCGATAATCCTTCCATTACCCGCGACGTGTCGGGCGAGGGCGTGCAGCAGGCGCTGCTCAAGATCATGGAGGGCACGATCGCGTCGGTGCCGCCGCAAGGCGGGCGCAAGCACCCGCAGCAGGAGTTCCTCCAGGTCGACACCACCAACATCCTGTTCGTGTGCGGAGGCGCCTTCGCGGGGCTGGAGAAGATCATATCCGCGCGCGGGCGCTCGACCTCCATCGGGTTTGGCGCCAAAGTGATGGCGCCCGAGGATCGCAAGTCCGGCGAGATCTTCAGGGACGTCGAACCCGAAGACCTGCTGAAATACGGGCTGATCCCCGAGTTCGTCGGACGCCTTCCCGTGGTTGCCACGCTGGAGGACCTCGACGAAGCTTCGTTGAAGCTCATCCTCACACAGCCGAAGAACGCGCTGGTAAAACAATACCAGCGGCTGTTCGAGATGGAATCGATTGACCTTACGCTGGCGGAAGAGGCGCTTGGCGCCATTGCGCGCAAGGCCATCGACCGCAAAACCGGCGCGCGGGGGCTGCGTTCCATCATGGAGGGCATCCTCCTCGATACGATGTTCGACCTTCCGAGCCTCGAAGGCGTGGAAGAGGTGGTGATCTCGAAGGAGGTCGTCGAAGGGCCACGGCCGGTCGACAGGCTCATTTGGGTTCCGCAAAACCGGGAGCTGATTGCGGTGCGCGAGGACGCTATCGTCTGGCGGCGCGCGGGACTGTCGCCGGAGGCGCTCACCGAAAACGTGGGGAAGGACGTCGCCGACAAGCTTGCGCGCGCCCCCGTTCAGCATCGCGGCGAATACTCAACGTCTCCGTTCCAGGAGGTCTCAGGTTCCGGTCTCGAGCTGCGGGTGCGGCCCCTCTACACCTACGCAGACCGGGCGAGTGACGCGAGCGCCTGAGAATTGCACAACCAGCAGGCGATCTGGTTGCGCGATTCGTTCCGGCGATCTCGAGGCGGCAAGTCAACCGGCCTTCTATTTGCTTGATTTTTCTGGCTTCCTTGACTCCAATCCGGTCCGTCGCCACCTATGGAGGCGAACGCAAAGTGAAGGGATCACCTTCTCCCGGGAGGTTTCGTAGACGCCCTCAGTCCTACTGCCTCCTTCTGGGTCCACCTCTGCACTCGCCCGCGGCGCCGGCTTTTCGGGTCGCGGTGGAGGGGCACAACATAAGGGACTTGGGGCCATGACCAGCGCCAAACCAAAGCCGTCACTCGTCGCGGGCGAGACCCGCGCCTATCCCGTCCTGCCGCTGCGCGACATCGTTGTCTTCCCGCACATGATCGTTCCGCTCTTCGTGGGGCGCGAAAAGTCGATCAAGGCGCTGGAAGAGGTGATGCGCTCGGACACTTTCATCCTGCTGGCCACGCAGAAGAACGCCGCGGATGACGACCCGGCGACGGGCGCGATCTACGAGGTCGGCACGCTCGCCAGCGTATTGCAGCTGCTCAAGCTGCCTGACGGCACCGTCAAGGTCCTGGTCGAAGGCGCCGCCCGCGCGAAGGTCGAGCGCTATACCGATCGGGCGGAATACTATGAAGCTGCGGCGCTGGTGCTTTCCGACTCCTCAGGCGAGCAGGTCGAAGCCGAGGCGCTGGCGCGCTCGGTGATCAACGAGTTCGAGAACTATGTGAAGCTCAACAAGAAGGTCTCGCCGGAAGTGATCGGCGTTGTCCAGCAGATAGAGGACTATGCCAAGCTCGCCGACACCGTGGCGTCGCATCTGGCGGTCAAGATTCCCGACAAGCAGCTGATCCTGGAGACCCCTTCCATCACCGAACGGCTGGAAAAGGTGCTCGGGATGATGGAGAGCGAGATCTCCGTGCTGCAGGTCGAGAAGCGCATCCGCACCCGCGTCAAGCGCCAGATGGAGAAGACCCAGCGCGAGTACTACCTCAACGAGCAGATGAAGGCGATCCAGAAGGAGCTCGGCGACGAGGAGGGCAAGGACGAGCTGGCCGAGATCGAGGAGAAGATCAAGCGCATCAAGCTCTCCAAGGAAGCGCGCGAGAAGGCCCAGCACGAGCTCAAGAAGCTGCGCCAGATGTCGCCCATGTCGGCGGAGGCGACGGTGGTGCGCAATTATCTCGACTGGCTGCTCTCCATCCCGTGGAACAAGAAGAGCAAGGTCAAAAAGGATCTCAAGCACGCGCAGGAGATTCTCGACAACGATCACTACGGCCTGGAGAAGGTCAAGGAGCGGATCGTGGAGTATCTCGCGGTTCAGCAGCGCGCCAACAAGCTGACCGGGCCCATTCTCTGCCTGGTCGGTCCTCCCGGCGTGGGCAAGACCTCGCTCGGCAAGTCGATTGCGCGTGCGACCGGCCGCGACTTCGTGCGCGTATCGCTCGGCGGCGTGCGCGACGAGGCCGAGATCCGCGGTCACCGTCGCA
>Ga0306920_100009740_pt1 | contig 12842 bp, 11 predicted proteins | sample flu12Cox44000170_FD_204666 | JGI IMG/M metagenome (GOLD analysis project Ga0306920, IMG submission 204666) | Lab enrichment of tropical soil microbial communities from Luquillo Experimental Forest, Puerto Rico - flux4day.12C.oxic.44.000.170 (v2)... | ecosystem: Environmental > Terrestrial >...
CAGCCCTGCCACGCCACCCTCGGGCGCGGCTGATAGGGGGGCTTCACCCATGGCATGCACCCACCCTGGCAGGGAGATCTGCCTGCATGCCGATTGTAGAGCGCCCCCGCCTGTCCAGGCATGCTGGAACCGCCGGGCGGCGAGCTTAGCAACGCCGGACAGGTCCGCCATCTCGCGGTCGGCTCCGGCGCGGCGCGGCCGGGCCGTGAGCGGGCGTGCGTCGAAGATTGCAGGCTCCTTGCCGTGCTGTCAGGCGAGCGTGCGTGCATCCAGAATCGCGGACCCATGGTGCCCCACCGGGCGCACGGTCGCCGACTGGCTTGCCCGGCTTGCCGGTGAGGGTGTGCTGGCTTGACACGGGCGCTGTGCCTGCCAGGGGTTGCTCAGCACGATCTCCGCGAAGGGCGCTCTGCCTACCACCTTGGGGGTAAGCAGACCGGGGCCCGGCTGGCATCCCATCCCAGGAAGATTCCACCCCCCACACCCCTTCGAGCGATGCCTTCCCCTTCGCCTGCCCATACCGTCGAGACGAAGAAAACACTCGGCCACCTCCCCTGGAGCTGGCCACATGCGGCCGCCACGGGCCGACGACAAGGAAGCGTGAACGCGCCTGCCCGCAGTGGCAGATGACCGGCCAGGAGCAACTCGGCGGCGTCCGGCCTGGCCGCAGAACAGGAAGCAACGATGAACAGCAAGCCTGTTGTCCCCGGGCGCCGGCAGCTGAGCCGGGGGCTGGTGGCTGCAGGCTTGCGACTCCGATCCGACGCTAAACGCGGTGCCGCCGGGCGGGCACCCATGCCGGGCTCTGGAAAGGACCAGGATGTGACCGCACACCGCTATGACCTGGTGATCGTGAGCGCGGGCGGCGGCAACCTGCTGCCAGGCGAACAGTTCGCTGGCGGACGGATCGCCGTGGCCACTGCTGGGGGCGGGGAGGCAGGCCGTAACCGCCGTGTCGCCCGGACCGTCAGGCGGCTGGCCGCCACCCGGGTGGCCGAGATGCACTTCGAGCCCATAACGGCTCGGTAGAGATCGCCGTCGCAATGGAGGCTTCATCCCGGCCGCAGTTGGAGCGCGGTTCACGGCGGCGGCCGTCCGGGCAGCCTCCTCCGCTGCCCCACCATCTGCAAGGCAGTGGGGCCGGGTGGCTGATCGCTGCTATTGCGCTGACCGCCGCGTCGATCGTGATCTTCGCCCGCGGCCTGCAGGGCCCGGCGGTCGGCGTTACTGTCGCCGATGATGCGGTGACGAGGTGGCTGGCCACGGCCCGGGTGCCCGGCGTGACGCCGATCGCGCGCGGGCTGGCCGAAGCTGGATCGGTGCCGGTGACGACGGCGATCGCATACGGGCTGGTGGCCCCGCTGCTCGTGCTGCGGCGATTCCGGCACCTGCTGGTCTTCGTGGCCAGCATCGAAGCCGCGAACGTGCTGAGCGGGGCGATGCAGCAAATGGTGCAGCGCCCCCGGCCGTTCGGGGTGCCGATCAGATTTGGCTGGGGTGGCTTCGCTCTGCCGTCGGTCCAGATCGTGTACCTGTGCGCGGTGGCGGTCGGGGTGCTGTATGCGCTGGTTCCGGCCGGCCGCTGGCGGCAGGTCGGCGAGCGCATCGTGTCCGGGCTGGTGGCGCTGGTCGCCCTGGCACGGGTGCGTCTTGGCGTGGACGCGCCGACGGACGTGCTGGTCGGTGCGGCCATCGGGGTGACGATCCCGCTGCTGGCATTCCGCTGGTTCACCCCCGACGAATGCTTCCCCATCGCTTACCGCCGGGGCCGCAGCGCCCATCTCGACCTCGGCGGGGCACGGGGCGGGGCTATCCGCAGCGCTATGACAGATCAGCTCGGCCTGGTCGTCACCGAGGTGCAGCCGTTCGGCCTGGCCGGCTCCAGGGGTTCCACGCCGATGCGGCTGCGCTGCGAGGGCGGCCCGGGCACGTATCTTTTTGGCAAGCTTTACGCCCGGTCCCATCTGCGCGCCGACCGGTGGTACAAGCTGGGCCGCGAGCTGTTGTATGGCCGCCTCGAGGACGAAAAGCCCTTCAGCGGGGTCCGCCGGCTCGTCCAGCAGGAGGACTACGCGCTGCGGCTGATGCGCGACGCGGGCCTGCCCACGCCCGCGCCGCACGGCTTCGCCGAGCTCACCCCCGAGCGCGAGTACGTCCTGGTCACCGAGTTCTTCACCGACGCCGTCGAACTCGGCCAGGCGGATGTGGATGACGGCGTGATCGACGAGAGCCTGGCCATCATTCGCCGGCTCTGGCACGCCGGGCTGGCCCACCGCGACATCAAGCCCGCCAACCTGCTGGTCCGCGACGGCCACGTGCTGCTGATCGACGTCGCCTTCGCCCAAGCGCGCCCCAGCCCGTGGCGCCAAGCCGTTGACCTGGCCAACATGATGCTATGCCTGGCCCTGCGCACCCCGCCCCAACGCGTCTACCAGCGGGCACTGCGCCAGTTCACCACCGCCGAGATCAGCGAGGCGTTCGCCGCCGCGCAGGGCCTGGCCCTGCCCTCACAGCTGCGCCACGCACTGCGGACCGCCGGGCGCGACATCCACGAAGAGTTCCTGCGGCTGCTGCCCGAACGCCCCCGGCCGATCAGAATCCAGCGGTGGAGCATCCGCCGAGCAGCACTGTGGGCCTGCGTGGCGCTCTGTGCCTTCCTCCTGATCGCCAACGTTCCCGGCCTGGTCCGAGGGAACTTCACCGCGGACACCGGACTTCCCGGCGCCAGCCTGGGCTGCCAGTCCCTGGACGGGCTGTGGGTGGAGGCGCAGTCGGTGCCCTCAGCCGCCCTGCTGCCCTGTGTCCGCCCGCTCCCGGTGGGCTGGACTTCGGCCCGCAGCAATGCCGGGAGCGGCCGCTCGGTCATCACCCTCGACAACGACCGGGCCGGGACCGGTGCGCTTCAGCTCATCCTTACGGCCCACTGCCTGACCGGCGATGCCACCCGGGTGCCTTCCCCAGTCCCCGGAGTCCGCCGATTCGCCGCCCGCCGGGCGGCAGGTGGCAGTTTGCCACTGTCCTGGTACGACCTCTTCCCTGGCGGCTGCGTCACCATCCAGCTCCACTCACAAAGCAGGCTGGCCGCCATCGACTCCGGGCTGCCCCATCAGGTGATGCTCATCCTCGGCTACATCCCACGGCGATACTTGCAGCACGCGCTGCAGCAGCAGTCCGGCGGCCGGCTGCACCTGACCTGACAGGTGCACGCAACGCCCCCCGCTGCCCGGCCGTGAGGCCGAAAGTACCGGCAGCGCGATTCCCAGCGGGAGCGAGGGTGTGGCGTTCGTTCTCGATCGAGTTGATCGTCTGCCGCGACACCCAGCGCCCGCGCCAGCCGGCCCTGCGCGAGGCTCTGCCGTGTCCGCAGCCTGCGCGCCTGGTTTTCTTATCGCCGCTGGGCAATCACCCAGCCGCGCCCCCGTGGCGCGACGGGCGCCGGCTGCGGCGCGCGCCACCCCAGGCGGCAACCACGACCGCCGGGATCCAGCCCACTGCGATGATGGGCGCCCAGCTGCCCTGGCGGATTGCCACCACGATCGAGCTCACCGCGACGAACACCGCGGCGAGCCCCGCGACCGGCCACAGCCATCGTGTCCATGGCCTCATGACGAACGAACCTCCCTCCTGTCAAGTGTCCTTGCACCCTCGCGCCGTGGCGTCGTCAGCGTCCCGGCTGGCTGGAACTCAGGGCCGCCGCAGCGAGGACGGCTAGGCTCTGTAGCTGTTTTACGGTGGCCTCCTCTGCAGACCGGCTGACCGGGTCGTCGTGCCGCCCGGCCCGCCGGGATGTCCCAGCAGCGGGCCGGGCGGTGCGTTGCTGATCTGGACGGTAGGGGCCCGCTGCGCTGCACGGCATCGCTCGAAGGGGTGGGTGCGGGGGGAATCTTCGCCGCGCACGGCGCCGGGCCGGGCCGGGAGGGCTGCCTCGAAGGAGGTAGCAGCCGCGGTGGTGCTACCGGAGCAGGCCGGGCGCGCGGGCGGTGCCGTCCGGCCAGCCGCCTTCGCTGCCCACCATCTGCCCAAGCAGCGGGGCCCGACGGTCCTAGCTCAGGACGGCCGAGTCCGGGCCAGCGCTGTGCGCGGTGGTACGGCAGCTTTGGGCGCGGGTCATGCTGGGGCTCTGAGGTAGGCGATGACAGCCAGGACCCGGCGGTTGTCGTCGCTGTCTGGCGGGAGGCCGAGCTTGTCGAAGACCGCAGCGACGTGGCGCTCGACGCTTTTGGGGCTGAGGTACAGGCGCGCAGCGATGCCGGCATTGGAGCGGCCTTCGGCCATCAGCGTCAGGACGGCCCGTTCCCGGTCGCTGAGCCGCTGCAGCGGGTCGACCGCCCGGCGGCGGGTGACCAGCGCGCGCACCAGGTCGGGGTCGAGCACGAGTTCGCCGCGCGTGACCCGGTGCAGTGCATCGGTGAGCTGGCCGGTGTCGCCGACCCGCTCTTTAAGCAGATAACCGGCCGCCCGGGGCAGGCCTTCCACCAGCCGGGCGGCCAGCGCGATATCGGCGTACTGGGAGAGCAGCAAAACGGCCACGCTCGGGTGTGCCGCGCGGATGTGCTCGGCGGCTTGCAGCCCTTCGTCGCTGAAGGTGGGCGGCATCCGCAGGTCCAGCAGAACCACGTCGGGAGGCTGACAGTCAACGAGCCGCAGCAGCGACGCGGTGTCCGCGGCCTGACCGGTCACCGCGATGCCGCGGGAGGCCAGGGTGTGGGCGAGGCCCTCGCGCAGCAACGCGGAGTCCTCGGCGAGCATCAGGCGCATGGCAAGTCGGCCCGGATGGTCGTCCCGCCGCCAGCCGGGCTGGTGACGGTGAACCGGCCGCCGAGGGCGGCCACCCGGTCGGCCAGGCCAGTCAAGCCAGACCCACCGCGGGCGGGCACGCCGCCGATCCCGTCGTCGCGGACCTCGACGACCAGGCGAGTTCCGTCGCTGCACGCGGTGACCTCGGCTTTTGAGGCCCCTGCGTGGCGGGCCGCGTTGGCCAGCGCCTCGCTGATGACGAAGTACGCAGTTGACTCGACCGCCGGAGGGTACCGGGCTGGCACGATCTGGATGTTGACGGGCAGCGGGGCGAGTGCCGCGAGGGTCTCCACGGCCGCAGCGAGGCCCTCGTTGGTGAGCACGGCGGGGTGGATGCCGCGGCCCAGTTCCCGTAGTTCGCCGATGGCCGCGGTGATCTCGCTGCGGGCGGTGTCGGCGAGCCGCGTCAGGTCCGGGCCAGCGGCCGGGTCGGAGGCCAGCCGGTCGCTGATCATGGCGATGGTCAGGGATAGGGCGAGCAGCCGTTGCTGGGCGCCGTCATGCAGGTCCCGTTCAACTCTACGGCGCTCCTTCAGGCCTGCCTGGACGATCCGGGCGCGGGACGCGCGGACCTCTGCCAGCTGGGCGGCCAGGGCAGCCTGCAGCCGCGCGTTCTCCAACGCGAGCCGGGCCGCCGCGACGACGGCATCAAGCAGCGGCCGCTGGTCGAGCAGCTCGCTGTCGTGTACAAGCACGGCGAGCGGCTCGCCGTCCGCGTTGACCTCGGTGGTGGCGCGCCCTGCGGATGGCTCGGGAGCAGCTGACCGGCCGTCGGCGCCGACGAACGACCGAGTTTCCGGCTCCCAGTACCAGACTGTCAAGCCTGGATCGCCGAGCGCAGAGGCCAGCGCCTGCTGGACGCCCGCCGGGCCAGGTGCCCGGTCGAGCGCCAGCACAAGGTCGGCCACGGCCGACCGGGACTGCCGGATGCGCACCAGCCCGACCAGCAGCGCGACCGGCACGCTGAGGCGGATGAGGGTGACCCAAGCGGCCTGAGCGTTGTTCGGGGTCAGCCCCACCAACGTGAGCACGTCGTCCAGGATCAGCGCCATCAAGGTGGCCAGGCCCGCGAACCACAGCGGGTTCAGCGCGCGGCGGGCCGGGCCGCTGGAACGCCACCAGCGGCGAAAGACCAGCGCCAGCACGGCGCCACCGATCACCACGATCGCGATCCTCAGCTCTGTTTCCAGCGCGCGGAACACCGCGGGGTTGTGCACCGTGGGGAATGAGTTGACACACGGGCACCGGATATAGTCGCGCAGGTTCACGAACACTTCCCGCACGCCGTTGACCACCAGGACCTGCAGGTACGCTGCAGCCAGCACGGCCCGCTCCAGCCGGCTGCGCACGGCCCGGCTCGGGTACGACAGCAGCAACTGTGCCAGCAGCGGGTCCACCAGGTTGCCCAGCCAAGCCGCGTACGGCACAAGGGCGTGCACGTACAGCGCCACGCTGTCCAGGTTCCAGATGACGCCGATCGCCGTCATCAGCGTGCCGGTGCGGTCCAGCTGCCGCGCCTGGTAGGCGACCACCCCGCCGGTGATATAGGCCCAGCCGACCAGGGCGTCCAGGACAGCCTGATACCACGGGACCCCGGCCCCGTGCTCAAGGACGGCATCCACGGCGGCGAAGGCGCCGGCGCCGGTGATCGCCGCGATCACGGCCCAGCGTGGCAGACCCGGCCGGGACCGGCTCACGACTGGTCGCCTGCCAGCAGCGTGGCCAGCGCCGGACCGCTGATCATTTCCTTTGGCAAGAAGCCGCGCACCGGTGCGGACTGGAGCCGGGCCGAGAAGTCGCGTCTGTCGTGCCCGCTGGTCAGCACCACCGCGCTCGCGCTGCCCGCCGCGGCAAGCCGGTCCGCGACAGCGAACCCGTCCATGTCGGGCAGCACCACATCGAGCAGGACAACGTCGGGGGCTAGCCGGGCGACCAAGTCGATCGCGGCGGCGCCGGTGGCCGCCTCGCCGACGATCCGCCAGCCGGCCGCGGCCAGCCGTTCGCCGGCCGCCTCCCGGAACCGGGCGTGATCGTCGACGATAACCAGCGTGCCCTGCGGGGCCGGGAACGTCGCGATCACGGTCCCAGTCTGCTCCCCAGCGCCCAGCCGGCACAGAGGGAAAACCCTCGCCAGCATGACCACCATCCCCCTGGGCTCCGCCCAGCGGGCCCGGCAGCCTGCATAGCAGAGGCCATGGTCAGTTCCGGTCTTGACGAGGAAGAAACAAAGCGATGACCTACCGCCCGCCCGCCGGCGAACCAGCCGCTCGTCCGCGGTAAGGGAGAAAGATTAGTTAACACTGACCATTGGAAAACTAACGTTACTTGTTACTAACGAAATTCAAGACCTGAATGGCGAAGGTCTCCCAAATGGGGAGCGTGCTTATGGGCGAGCCGACCACCTTGGCCCCGCTCGGAAATGGCCTAGTGGGGCTGGACGCGCTGCTCGCAACCAAGCTGCACGTCCCGCGCACGCGTCGCGGCCTGGTGGCGCGCCCGCGGCTGGTTGACCGGCTCACCGAGGGACTTCAGGGAGAGCTGACGGTGGTGTGCGCCCCGGCCGGGTTCGGCAAGACGGCCCTGCTGGCGGACTGGACCCAGCGCAGCGGCCATGCGGTCGCCTGGCTGTCGTTGGACGCAGGCGACAACGACCCGGTGCGGTTTTGGCGCCACGTTGCCGCTGCCGTCGAGGGCGCGCAGGCGGGAGCTGCCCGGCAGCTGGGGGTGGTGCTGTGGCCGCCTGGCTCGTTCAAGACGGTGATGACCACACTGGTCAACGACCTGGCCGCCGCACCAGGGGAGATCGTGCTGGTTCTTGACGACTACCACCTGATCGAGTCGCAGACGGTGCACCAGTCACTCAGTTTGCTGCTGGAGCACCTGCCCGCCGGGCTCCGGCTGGCAGTTGCCAGCCGGAGCAACCCGCCGCTGCCGCTGGCGCGGCTGCGCGCCCGCGGCCAACTGACCGAGGTGCGCGCCGCCGAGCTACGGTTCACTCCGCAGGAGGCCGCCGCCCTGCTGCGCGAGGCCATCGGGCACGACCTCCCCGAGAGCGCCGTCGCCGCGCTGGCGGCCCGCACCGAGGGGTGGGCGGCCGGGCTGCAGTTGGCCGCGCTGTCGCTGCGGGGCCGGGAGGACGCCGACGGCTTCGTGACGAGCTTCTCCGGTGATCACCGCCATGTGCTGGACTACCTGGCCGAGGAGGTACTGGAGCAGCAACCGGAGCGGGTGCGCACCTTCTTGCTGGAGACCTCGGTGCTAGAGCGGTTGTGCGGGCCGTTGTGCGACGCGATCACCGGTAGTTCCGACAGCCAGCGGCTCCTGGAGGCCATCGAGGGGGCCAACCTGTTCCTGGTTCCCCTGGATGAGGTGCGCGGCTGGTGGCGTTATCACCATCTGTTCGCGGACCTGCTCCTCGTCCGCCTCGCCCAGGAGCGGCCCGAGCGGCTGCCGGGCCTGCACCGCGCCGCGGCCGCCTGGCTGGAGCGCCACGGGCTGGTTGACGACGCGATCCGGCACACGCTGGCCGCCGGGGACACCGTCGCCGCCGCCGAACTAGCCGAGCGGAATATCGAGCCGCTGCTGGGGCGCGGCGAGACGGCCCGGTGGCGGGCCGCCCATGTGACCGGGCGCCGCTGCGGGGCGATGCTGGCAGGCGATCAGGGCGCGTCGGTCACCGGGTGGATAGATGCTCTGCCTGCCGACCTGGTCCGCTCCCGGCCCCGGCTGTGTGCCGTGCGGGCCATTCAGGCAGCCATTGCCGGCCAGGCCGGTGCGCTGGAGTGCTGGCTCGACACCGCCGAACAAGCCCTGGACGCCGCGAGCGCGGATAACCCGGCCGGAGCGGGACCGGTCCTGGCTGGCTGGGCGGGCTCGCCCCTGGCAAACATGCCGGGAACGCTCGCAGTCTTGCGCGCCGACCTCGCTCGGCTCCGCGGCGACGCCCACCGCGCCATCCGGCTGACGCGGGAGGTGCTGTCCCGCATGCCCACAGGGGAGCGCGTTCTGCGGTTCAACGCCGACTGGAATCTGGCCCGGGCACACTGGGTCAACGGCGACCTCTGCGAGGCCGAGCACGCGCTCGCCGGGCTCACCGCTGCCGCGCAAGCGGCCGGCGAGTACTACCTGATGCTGGCGGTCTGCTGGGAGCTGGGGCGGGTGCAGCGCGCCCGGGGGCGGCTGGGCGCGGCACTGGCCACCTGCCAGCAGGCCCTGGCCGCCGGCGCCGAGTCGGGAAGCGCCTCGTTGCCCGCCCTGGGCATCGCCCGGCTGGGCGTGGCCGCGGTGCTGTATGAGCGCGGCGAGCTGGCTGCTGCGCTTGAGTACGCGACCGAGGGGGTGGCGCGGTGCAGGCAGCTGGCCGGCGCCCGAATGCTGACCGAGGGCCTGGTCCTGCTGGCATGGGTTCGGGACGCACTGGGCGACCGCGCGGGTGCTCTGGCCGCCATGGCCGAGGCTGAGCGGGTGGGGCCGAGCTCGGACGTGGTTGGCCTGTTCAACCCGGCCCCGGCGGCGCGTGCGCAACTGCTGGCCCACGGCCAGCTCGAGGATGCCGTCGGGTGGGCGGCGGCCAGGGGACTTAGCGCGGACGACCCGCCAAGCTACCCGCGTGAGCGTGAGCACCTGCTTCTGGCGCGGTTGCTACTCAGCCAAGGCGAGCCCAAACGGGCACACGCGCTGCTGGAACGGCTGCAGACCGCGGCGGCCGTCCAGCAGCGCACCGGTTCAGTGATTGAACTTGGAGCGCTGCGGGCGCGGGCGCTGGCTGCGCTTGGGGACCACGCCGCCGCACTCGCCGCCCTGGCCGCGGCGCTCGCGCTGGCCTGGCCCGAGGGGTACGTGCGCGTGTTCACCAGCGAGGGCGCGCCGCTGGCCGCCCTGCTCGACCAGCTCATCGCCGGTCGGCGCCGCGGGGCGCTCGCGCCCGGCGTCCCTGGGGAGTACCTGGGCCGTCTGAGGGCGGCCTTCCAGCCGGGCGACGGGCGCGCCGCCCCGCCCTCGCCGAGGCCGACGGCCCCGGTGGTAGTGGCCGGATTGGCGGAGCCGCTGACCGACCGGGAGCTTGAGGTGCTCGGGTTGCTGGCAGCGGGCATGGCGAACAAGCAGATCGCCAAGCAACTGGTGGTAGCGCTGGAGACGGCCAAGAAGCACGTCAGCCACATCCTCGGCAAACTCGGCGCCGCCAATCGCACCCAGGCCGTGGCACACGCCCACGAACTCGGCCTCCTGCGGTAGTAAGACGCCCAGCCGGCTGCCTTCTTTCCTTTACCTCCTTCGAGGCAGCCCGCCAGGGCCCGGCCTGCGCCGCGCCCGGCAAAGATTCCACCCGGGCCCACCCCTTCGAGCGATGCCATGCCCGGGGCCTGCTCCTACCATCCAGATCAGGAACGCACCGACCGGCCACTACCTGGAGAAGGTCGGCTTAGTGCGTCGACACGACACGGGCGAGGGTGAGCGAGACGCAACCGCCGGCGCACTACGAGATCACGGTCGAGGGCATCCTTGACCTCCACTGGTCAGCCTGGTTCGACGGCCTGCAGCTGGCCAGCGACGGCGGCCGGACCATCCTCACTGGGCCGGTCGCCGACCAGGCCGCCCTGCACGGCCTCCTCGCCAAGATCCGCGACCTGGGCCTTCCCATGCTCGCGGTGCGCCGTACCGAACCGCCATTACCAGTGCCAAACACGCCGCAGCCGGGCGGCACCGCCGGACCTCTCGCAGCGGCAAAGCCAACAGGCCTCACGAGATGACCTTGATGACAGCTAACCAGCCCCCACGGGTTGCGGCGGTGTGGCGGACCGCCCGCCGCGCCGCGGCGGCACTACGGGCTATCCACGACGAGCACGCCCTGATGTGGGACTTGTTCTGGCATCCAGCCGGACAGGCGAGAAGGGACCGTCCATGACCACTGATCTGCATCCGGCCCGGCTGGGACCGGTGCTCCGCTCACGCCAGCGCAACCGTGTGCCGCTTGCCACGGCGGTGTCACAACCAGGCAGTGAAGTCAATGCTTGACCTGAGCGAGGAGATCCTCAAGTCACTGCGGGCCAGCCCGGTCATCCTCGGCGTCCTAGTCGCCGGGCTGAACGACGAGCAGATCCGCTGGCGCCCCGCTCCGGGGGAATGGGCTGTCGTCGAGGTGGTGGCGCACGTGGCCGACGTGGACGAGCGCGCGCACGCCCGGCTACGCCGCATGCTGGCCGAAGACAACCCGTTTCTGCCCGCGTTCGACCAGGACGCGCTGGCCGTGGAACGCGGCTACATCAGCATGGACCTGCCCAAGCAGGTTGCCCGGTACCGGCAATCACGCGCCGCACACCTGGCCGACCTCGGCGCGCTCGACCGGAGCCAATGGCATCGGACCGGCCACCATGAGGCCGCCGGGGACCTGACCGTGCAGCTATATGAGGCCCACGTGGCCAGCGAGGACGTCGATCACCTCGCGCAGATCGCCCGCCTGATCAGCCGGTCACCACAGGATTGATCGCCGATGCGCACAATGGCCGTGGCGGCGAGCCAAAGGGGACGTCGGTCTAAGCGCGCGGTGCTGCCGCACCTAAACCGGGTGTACCGAGCGGCCCTGTGCCTGGCAGGCGGCCAGGCGGCTGCGGAAGACCTGGTCCAGGAGACATTCGCCCAGGCGGTTGCGGCGTTTGGCCAGATTGAGCCCGGCGCCGATGTGGCGGCGTGGCTATACGGCATCCTGGTCACCACATTCGCCGACGGCTCCCGGCCCGGGCAGGATGAGCTCACGGCGCTACCTGCCAGCGGTGCAGGGGACTGGCAGTTGTCTCACGGCGGGTCCTCCGGCCGCGGCCGGCCGATGTCGGCGGAAATAGCGGCCGTGGCACAGCTTCCAGGTGCCGACGTCAAACACGCCCTGCGCGAACTCCCCCCGGATCTGCGGATCGTGGTGTACCTGGCTGACGTGGAGGCTTTGGGCTGCCGGGAGATCGCCAGCATCATAACAGTGCCGCCCGAGACGGTGCCCTCGCGGCTCCGCCGCGGCCGCCGCCAGCTGGGAGAGCTTCTCCGCGATTACGCTGCAACCCGTGGCCTGGCCACGCCTTCCTGCCCGCGCCCTGAGGAGGACGACGAATGAACGGCAACATGCACGCGACCCGACAGGACACCGAGCTGATATCGGCGCTGCACGTCCCTGGCCCGGCCGGCGCGCATGTCGGCAAGCTCAAGCTGTTCGGCCGCTTCGTCGGCTCCTGGCACCTGGACTGGACCGGGCATGACGCCGACGGGCAGCCCGCGGCAATGACTGGCGAGCTGCACTTCGGCTGGGTCCTGGGCGGCCGGGCGGTGCAAGACATCTGGATCGTCCCCGGCCGCGGGCAGCCTGGCGAGGGCCAGCCGCCGCTGGCCTTCCACGGCTCGACCATCCGGTTCTATGACCCGGCGATCGACGCCTGGCGGTCCACCTGGATCGAGCCGGTCAACGGCCGGGTGCGGCGTTTCATCGGCCGGTCCTCGGGCGAGGGCATCGTGTTGCTGAGCGATGAGGAGGACCCGCACCTGCGGTGGTGCTTCACCGACATCACGGCCGACTCGTTCACCTGGCGTGGCGAGACCTCCCACGACGGCGGCGCTACCTGGCAGTTCGACGAGCAGATGCTGGCGACCCGGGCCGATCCCGGATAAGTGACTGGGAGTCACACCCGAGCGTGCTGCAGCGAGAGCTGCCGCCCAGGCGGCGGCGCGGGGCGCGGTGGCCGATGCCGCGGAGCTGGCCGGGCAGGCGCTCCGGCTGACCCCGCCCGGGGCGAGTGAGTATGACGGGCGGCTGCTGGCGCTGGCCCGGTACCTGATCGACGCCGGGGAGGATCCCCGGGCGGCCGCGCTGCTGGCCGAACGGGCCGGGGCGCTGCCGCCCGGCCCGGTGCGTGCCGCGGTGTACCTGCTGCTCGGGGAGGCCGCGGATTCCCTGGCCGGGGTGGAGGAGCACCTGGCGCGGGCGGTCGCCGACAGCGCCACCGATCCGGGGCTGCGCGGCCAGGCGCTGGCCGCGGCGGGCGATGCTGCAGGTGACTTGCCGG
>Ga0306920_100009741_pt1 | contig 12842 bp, 12 predicted proteins | sample flu12Cox44000170_FD_204666 | JGI IMG/M metagenome (GOLD analysis project Ga0306920, IMG submission 204666) | Lab enrichment of tropical soil microbial communities from Luquillo Experimental Forest, Puerto Rico - flux4day.12C.oxic.44.000.170 (v2)... | ecosystem: Environmental > Terrestrial >...
CTTGGCCCGGCTCACCGGTATCGATGTGGTCTGCGATTTCCGCGCGGCCGATGTCGCGGCGGGCGGCGAGGGGGCGCCTCTCGTCCCGGTCTATCACGCGGCGCTCGCCGCGGCGCTCGATCGGCCGCTCGCGGTTCTCAATTTGGGCGGCGTCGGCAACGTGACTTGGATTGGGCCCGCCGGCGAGGATGAAATCCTCGCCTTCGACACCGGACCCGGCAACGCGCTCATCGACGATTGGGCGCTCGCCCATACCGGCCGTGCCGTCGATATCGACGGAGCGCTCGCCGCGGCCGGAAAAGCGGACGAGGCGCATATCGTGCGTTTTCTCGCCCATCCTTATTTTGACCGTCGGCCGCCCAAATCGCTCGACCGCGATGAGTTTGCGGCGTTCGTGCCGAAGACGCTCGCGGCTGCCGACGGGGCGGCGACGCTGACGGCGATGACCGCCGCGGCCGTGGCTCGCGCATCCCGCCATTTTCCGGCGCCGGCGCGGCGCTGGCTCGTTACCGGCGGCGGGCGGCGCAACCCCGTCTTGATGGCGGCGCTGTCCGCGCGGCTCGGGGTGTCGGTCGAGGCGGTCGAGCATGTCGGATGGGACGGCGACGCGCTCGAGGCCCAGGCGTTTGCCTACCTTGCCGTGCGCGCCGTTGCTGGCTTGCCACTTAGTCTGCCAAGCACGACCGGCGTCGCGCGGCCGCTGACCGGCGGCCGGTTCTTCCGGGCGGTTGCGCAAGCGGACGGCAAATAAAGGCCGCATTAACCAAGCGTTTCCCCTTTCGTCTCTAGAATCGGCCGGCGACGAAAGGGAGCCATTGGTGGGCGAGAGCGAAGCTGAACGAGCAAGCGGCGGCAGATTCTCGGCGCGGCTCAGCGAGCGCTTCGAGATCTATGGCGATCGCGCACTGCCCGATTTGCGCTCGCCGAGTGCGGCGGCGTTTGCCGCTGCCGATCGGGAGCGGCCCACCGCCAACCTTTTCGCCCTCGTTTGCGAGCCGGGCGCCTTGCCACGCCACGATGTGGCGAATGCGCTGCACGAGCTGCGCTCGGAGGTGCTCCTCGCGCCACTCGAGGCCGGCGCTGTCGAGTGGGGCGCCGGTGGATCCCGACAGTTCGCCATGGTCTTCGAGCGTCCGGCCGGCACCCGCGTCGTCTCCTCGCTCAACCAGCCGATCACCCCCTTCACCGAGAACGATCTTGTTCACCACGCGCTGCCGCCGCTCGTCGCAGCGCTCCTGGACCTCTTCGCGAGCGGCGCCACCCATCGCGCCATTCGCCCGACCAACCTCTTCTTCCGCGATCCCGCCCAGCGCCTCATCGCGCTCGGCGAGTGCGTGAGCGCGCCGCCCGCGTCCGAGCAGCCGGCGGCGTTCGAGCCCATCGAAAGCGCGATGGCGATGCCGATGGGCCGCGGCGACGGCAGCGCTGCCGACGATCTCTACGCCCTCGGCGTCACGCTCATCTTTCTCTTGCTCGGACGCTGCCCTTGGGCGGCGATGAACGACGAGCAATTGCTCGCAGAAAAGATCACGCGCGGCTCCTACTCCGCGCTGCTCGGCAACGAGCGCATCATCGGCATGATCAGCGAGGCGCTGCGCGGACTTCTCGCCGACGATCCGCGCGAGCGTTGGACCGCCGACGATCTCATCCATTGGTTCGAAGGCCGCCGGCTCTCGCCGAAACAGCCGGCGATGGTGCGTCGTGCACCGCGGCCGCTCGAGTTTGGCGGGCAGTTCTTCGTCACCGCGCGGTCGCTGGCACATGCCTTCGCGCGTTCACCCGCCGCGGCGGCCCGTGCGGCCAAGTCGCCCGAATTCGAGATTTGGATGCAGCGCAGCCTCGCCGATGAGGATCGCGCAAAGATGGTGGCCTCGGCGCTCACCGAAGCATACAACCTCGGTGCCGCCAGTCAGGAGGAGCGGCTCGTCGCGCGCGTTTGTACGGCGCTCGATCCGCCCGCACCCATTCGCTACAAGAGCATCGCCATAGCGCTCGATGGGTTCGGAACGGCGATGGCGGCGGGCTTCCGCGGTCAGGTATCGCTGCAGCATCTCGCCGAACTCATGGGCGGACGGCTCGTGCAATTCTGGTTTTCGGCGCAGTCGGGGCTCAGGCCGGAGCAGATCGGCATTCTGAAGGCGTTCGATCGACTCCGCCTCCATCTCGAGGATCGCCGTCCCGGTCTCGGCCCAGAGCGCGTGCTCTACGAGATGAACCCGCGTCTCCATTGCTTGTCGCCGCTCGTCGAGGTCGATCTCGTTTTCGAGCCGGGCGAAATCCTGCCGGCGCTCGAGCGTGCCTCGGAGAAGCGCCAGGACGACGATTTCCAACTCGATCGCCACCTCGCGGGCTTCATCGCCGCGCGGTTCCGCAATGCCGGGACGGATTGCTTCGATGCCCTGAGTTCTGCTGATCTGACGCAGCGAATACTGGGCGTGCTCTATCTTCTTGCGCGTCTGCAGGGGCTCAAGGGAGCGCCGCTCGTCCCGGCGCTGGCGCAACGGCTGGCGCGCCAGCTGCCGCCCGTCGTCGAGCGCTATCACAACCGCACGCGCCGGGCCCGCATCATGGCGGAGCTGCCGCGGGTCGCGGCCAGGGGAAATTTGACCGACTTGCTGGCCCTCGTCGACGGGGCCGCCGATCGCCAAAAGGATGTCGTCGGATTCGGCGAGGCGCTGCGCGAATATGCAATGGTGACCCGAGAGCTCGAGCGGCTGCGGATTGAGGCGCCGCGACGCGGCGACGTCGCCGCGCAGCTCGGCGCCCGCTACGCCGCGACCGCTGCGACCTTTCTTGCCTGGCTCATCGGCCTCGCCGCGATCGTCGTCACGGGGTAGGGGATGGCGCGCACGACGACCTCCGCGAAGCCGGCATCGGCCAAAGGTGCGGCGCGGCCACCGGCCAAAGCGGGCGCTACGGCCCAGCCGCGCGCGCCCAAAGCGGCGGGCCCGCGTCGCAGCCGCAGCAGCGGCAGCACCATGGTCACGCTCGCCGTCATCGTCGTCACCGTGATGGCGATGGCGGCGCTGCCGCTCTGCCTGCTCTTCGTCGCGGGCATGCTGCCGAGCTTCGTCGCGGCAGCGGTCGATCGCGCGCCGCGCCGCTACTTCACGCGCACGGTGGGGGCAATGAATCTCGCCGGGCTGGTGCCGGGGGTGCTTCACCTTTGGGAGGCGGGGATCACCTTCGCCAGCCTTCGACAGGTGGCATCGAGTCCCTGGACCTGGCTTGCCGTCTATGGCGCGGCAGGGGTGGGCTGGCTGCTCTTCTTCACGGCGCCCACGGTGGCGAGCGCGCTCCTGGACGTCAAAGTCGATGAGACGCAACGCCGCTTGGAGGCGCGCACCAAGACGCTGGTCGAAGAATGGGGCGATGAGGTGACCGGGCGGAAGCCCTCGAACTGAGCCCTAAGACACGCGGCCCAGGTGCTGGTAGAGCCAGCCGCCGAGGCTGCCGAGCACGGTCCAAAAGATGGCGCCCACCGCAAGCGATGTCGCCGCGAACTCCGCGCCTAGGCGCGCCGATGGGCCCGCCGCTTCTGCCGGCGCGAGCGGCGCACCGACGAGATGCGGCAGCACGAGGAGGGCGATGCCGGCGGCCACCCACGCGGCCCCGCGGCCAAAGGCGATGAGAGCAAGGCCGCTCGCGGTCGCGACCGCCGTGCCCAGCCACCAGCCTTGCCGAGCCATGAGCTCGGCCGCCGCCGTGCCCGGCAGCATCGGCGGCAGTCCCAGCGACGGCGCCAGCGAGAAGGCGGCGAAGCCGGCGAGGCCCCAGAGTAAGCCTTGGGCGGCATCGGTTTCGCGGCCCGCCAAGATCTCGCGGAAGGCAAAACCCGCGCTGAGCAGGAGGCCGAAGCCGCAGGCGATGACGACATCAGCGAGAAGGGTGGCACCGGTTCGCTGCCAACCCGGCGCCGGCTCCCACGCCGCGCTCTCATGATCGGCGTCGTGGTCATTCGCCTCGAATGTCTCGGCTACGGCGATGAGCGGCGACAATTTGGCGATGTGCAGCGCCCCGGAAACGAGACCCGCGGCGATGCCTGCGATAATCGCCGTGAGAAAGACGCGGCGAAACACCGGTCGGTCAGTGGCAGGGAAAGGCGAACGAATGCCGGCTGTCGTGCGCCGCATTGTGGACAACGGAGATGGGCGAGAAGCCGGTGCCCAGCACCAAGAAGGCACCGAGTAGGACAGCGCAAATCGGCGCTGCCAACAACCCCAGCGATGTCTCGAGGCCAGTGACGCGCGTTTTGGTTTGCATCATCAATCCCCTCCCTCTAGGGCCAAGGCTAGGCTCCGGCACTAGCCGCATCAAGGGGGTCATTGGCCCGGCAGCAGGCGTCGGTCGCTCGCCGCGGTCTTGATCGCGCGCTGTAGCTTCTCGAAAGCGCGCACTTCGATCTGGCGCACGCGCTCGCGCGAGATATTGTAGCGTTGCGACAAGTCTTCGAGTGTCGTTGGCACCTCTTTCAGCCGCCGCTCGACGATAATGTCGCGCTCGCGCGGCGTCAGATGCGTCATGGCGCGGCGCAGGAGGTCGCGGCGAAGGCCGAGCTCCTGGCGCTCGCTGAGGCTCGTCTCCTGATCCTCGACCTCGTCGACGAGCCAATCCTGCCACTCGCCTTCGCCTTCATTGCGGAGCGGCGCGTTGAGCGAGTGGTCGGGGGCGGCAAGGCGCCGGTTCATGTTCACGACATCGACCTCGGGCACGCCGAGCTCGGTGGCGATCTTCTTGACGTTCTCCGGCGAGAGGTCGCCGTCCTCGATCGCCTGGAGCTGTCCCTTGAGCTTGCGCAGATTGAAGAAAAGCTTCTTCTGAGCGGCGGTGGTGCCCATCTTCACCAGCGACCAGGAATGCAGGATGTATTCCTGGATCGAGGCGCGGATCCACCACATCGCGTACGTCGCGAGGCGAAAGCCGCGATCGGGATCGAAGCGCTTCACCGCCTGCATCATGCCGACATTGCCCTCGGAGATGAGTTCCGAGAGCGGCAGGCCGTAGCCGCGATAGCCCATCGCGATCTTGGCGACGAGGCGGAGATGGCTGGTGACGAGGCGATGCGCGGCCTCGGGATCGGCGTGCTCGCGCCAGCGCTTGGCGAGCATGTATTCCTCGCCCTGCTCGAGCATCGGGAACTTGCGGATCTCCTGGAGATACCGCCCCAGATTCCCTTCGGTGGAGATGCTCGGTAGCGCCGGGGTCTTGGCCATTGCCATCATGCGCTCCTCGTGCCGCGAGCGGGCGCGGCACAACGCGCTAACATTTTAATCGAGCGGCCGTTGCTTGTCTAAGTCTCCACCGATTCTAAAAAGCTGATCAACTCACTAATATCGCCGGGAAGCGGGCTTGCAAGCATGATCGGCTCGCCGGTCGCGGGATGGACGAACCCCAGTTCCGTGGCATGAAGTGCCTGGCGCGGGAACGCGGCAAGCCGGGTTCGCGCCGATAGCGGCAAGCGCTGGAGACGGCCGGTGCTGCGCCGATCGCCATAGGTGGGGTCGCCGATGATGGGATGCCCTTGCGCGGCGAGGTGCACGCGGATCTGATGCGTGCGTCCCGTCGCGAGGCGGCATTCGACGAGCGCCACCCAGTCTTTGAAGGCGCGAAGCACGCGGTAGCGCGTCACCGCTGTTTTGCCGCCGCGCCGCAGCACCGCCATCTTCTTGCGGTTCTGTGGGCTCCGGCCGATGTTGGCGGCGATCTCGCCAGCGCGCGGGCTGGGCACGCCCCAGATGAGCGTCTGATAAGCGCGCGTGATGCGCCGCGCGGCGAAATCGGCGGCGAGCGCCGCCTGCGCCGCCTCTGTCTTGGCCACGACCATAAGCCCGCTCGTGTCCTTGTCGAGGCGGTGGACGATGCCGGGCCGCTTGACGCCGCCGATGCCGGCGAGGCTCTCGCCGCAATGCGCGAGCAGCGCGTTGACGAGGGTGTGGTCGGGATTGCCGGGCGCGGGATGGACGACGAGACCCGCGGGCTTGTCGATGACGATGAGATGCGCGTCCTCGTAGCGGATGGCGAGATCCATCGCCTGCGGCTCAGGGCGATCGGCGACGGGCGGCGGCAGATCGAGAATGAAAGTCTGTCCCGGTTTGACCCTGAACGAGGGGTCCCTTATCGTCGCGCCCTCCAGGCTCACGCGGCCCTCTTCGACGAGATGCTTGACGCGCGTGCGCGAAACTTCCACGAGCTCGCGCGCCATCAGCCGGTCGAGCCGTTCGCCGGCATCGGCCTCCACGGCGGTGACGTGCCGCAAACTGCTCGCGGCCGTGGGGGTGGGGCGATCGATCATGCTGGTAGACTGGCGGGAAGCATGCGGGCTCTCAAGGTCCTGGTGGTGGTGATGGGCGTGATGTTGGTGGGCGGCACCGCGGCGCTCATCGCGGCCATCATCGATCGCGCCAGCCGCCACACGCCGCAAAGCGCGACGACGCCTGCCACCCGCGGCTTCGAGCACGCAGCGATCGAGCTACCGCCCGGCGCCCGGGTGTTGGGCGCCGAGCTCGCTGGCGACCGCATCCTCGTGCGCCTTGCACGCGACGAAGGCGGCGAGGCGCTGCTGCTCATCGACGTCAAGACGGGCGCCCCGCTCGGAACCATCGATCTTCTTCCCACCAATGCCATCGAGGCCAAGCCATGAACTTCCGTAGCGATAATGTCACCGGCGCCGCCCCCGAAATCCTCGCCGCGCTGATGACGGCCAACGAGGGCACTGCCGCGTCCTACGGCGCCGACGCCATCAGCGCGCGGCTCAAGGAGCGCTTCAGCACGCTCTTCGAGCGCGAGGTCGCGGTCTTTCCAGTGGCCATCGGCACGGCGGCGAACGCGCTGGCGATCGCGGCGGTGACGCCGCCCTGGGGCGTCGTTTACTGCCACACCGAATCTCACATTCAGGTCGACGAGTGCGGCGCGCCCGAATTCTTCACCGGCGGCGCCAAGCTCATGCCGCTCGAGGGCGAGGACGGCAAGATCACGCCCGCCGCGGTCGAGGCGGTGCTGGTGGAGCCCGGCATCGTGCACAGCCCTCAGCCGGCCTGCATCAGCATCAGCCAGGCGACCGAAGCTGGCACGGTCTACACCGTCGAGGAAGTCGGAGCGCTCGGTGCTTTGGCACGCCGACGCGGCTTGAGCTTGCATGTGGATGGGGCGCGTTTCGCCAATGCCTTGGTGGCCTCCAATGCGAGCCCGGCGGCGCTCACCTGGCGCGCCGGCGTTGACATCCTCTCCTTCGGCGCCACCAAGAACGGCGCGCTCGCGGCCGAGGCGATCATCGTTTTCGATCCCGCCCGCGCCGCCGATCTCGCCTACCGGCGCAAGCGCGGCGGGCATCTCTTCTCGAAGATGCGCTTCCTTTCCGTACAGCTCGAGGCCTATCTCGCCGACGGGCTCTGGCTCAGGAACGCGCGCCACGCCAACGCGATGGCGGCGCGGCTCGCCGAGGGGCTGGCGGCGACGCCGGGCGCCAAGCTTATTCACCCGGTTCAGGCGAACGAGATTTTCATTGCGCTGCCGGAGCCGGTGATCGCCACGCTTGAGTCGGGTGGTGTCGGTTTCTATCGCTGGGGCGGTCCGGGAGAAGGAATCCTGCGCCTGGTCACCGCTTTCAACACGCGCGTGGAGGATGTCGACGCGGTCATCGCGCTGGCGCGGCGCGCGTCACGCTGATCAATCCTTTGCTAACGGTAGCCGACCTATAAAGCGCGCTGCGCCCGCGATGTTGCCGCGCGGTCTTCGTTCTCCCGCAGATACGGCGGCGACAGGGGCGAGTGTGTCGGTGAAAGTCGGCGAGGATGGCAAAGCGCACGGGTGATCAGGCAGAGGCGGCGAAGCCGCCGCTCAGGAAGGCGAAGTCGCCGGCGGCGCGGACCCTCGGCCCGGTCTCCGATCTCGAGCGCCATCTGCCGAACGACTGGTGGCGCACGCTCTTCAACTCGCTCTACCTCGAGACCGACGGCGACGTCGTCGAAAACGATCGCAATACCGAGCAGGAGATCGAGCTGCTGGTGCGGAGCGCCGGGCTCGAGCCCAACGACCGCATTCTCGACCTCTGCTGCGGTCAGGGTCGCCACGCGCTCGAGCTGGCCCGCCGCGGCTTCAAGCAGGTCACCGGCATCGACCGCTCGCGCTATCTCATCCGGCTCGCGCGCAAGCGCGCCCGCCAGCGGAACCTCTCCCTTTCTTTCCACGAGGGCGATGCCCGCAAGTTCCGCGTGCCGGAGAGCAGCTTTCACTGCGTCTGCGTCCTCGGCAATTCCTTCGGCTATTTCGACCGCGAGGAGGACGATATCGCCGTCCTCGAGGCGGTGAAGCGGGCGCTCTCCTCGGGCGGCACGCTGGTCATGGACTTGACCGACGGCGATTGGATGCGCGGCCATTTCGAGGCGCGCTCGTGGGAATGGATCGACCGGAACCACCTGGTCTGTCGCGAGCGGGCGCTCGCTGGCGACGGCGAGCGGCTCATTAGCCGCGAGGTGGTGGTCCATGCCGAGCGCGGCGTCATCGCCGATCAATTCTATGCCGAGCGGCTCTACTCGAAGGAGCGCATCGAGCAGCTCCTCGAGAGCGTGGGCTTCACCAATCTCCGCTTCCGTGCCTTGCTCGCCACCGACAGCCCGCGCAACCAGGATCTCGGGACGATGGCGCAGCGCATGGTCCTCGCCTGCGAGGCGCCGCGGAAGGTGGAGCGGACAACCCGCCAGGTGCCCTTCCCGGAGGTGACGGTGTTGTTAGGTGATCCGCGCCTTCCGGATCCGGTGAAGCGCAACGGCCGCTTCAACAGGGAGGATCTCGAGGCGGTCGTGCGCTCGCGGAGATTCCCGGCTACCGCTTCCGCTACCTTGACAACCATGCCTCGCTCTTGGCCGATCTCCGCGCGCAGCGACCACACTTCGTGCTCAATCTCTGCGATGTGGGCTACGACAACGACGCCTTCATGGAGCTCCATGTACCGGCGCTTTTGGAGATGCTCGACATTCCCTATAGCGGCGCCGGGCCCGCCGGCCTCGGCCTCTGCTATGACAAGGCACTGGTGCGCGCCGTGGCGGCCTCGCTCGACGTGCCGGTGCCGCTCGAGACCTACTTTAGCTCCGACGACCAGGCCGCGACCGCGCCGTCGGTCTTTCCGGCGCTGATCAAGCCCAACCATGGTGACGGCTCGATCGGCATCACCCGTGATGCCGTGGTCGAGACCTGGGAGCAGGCGATCGACCAGCTCGGTCGGCTCCGCGAGGAGATGCCGGGCCGGCCAATCCTGATTCAGGAGTTCCTGACCGGCGCCGAATACTCCGTCGGCATCGTCGGCAATCCCGGTCTCGCGATCCGCGCGCTGCCCGTGCTGGAAGTCGACTATTCCGGACTCGACGGCGACCTACCGCGGCTTCTTTCGTACGAGTCAAAGTGGGTGCCGGACTCCCCCTACTGGGAGCAGATCGCCTACCGCGAGGCGCAGCTCGACGAGGACACGCGGCGCAAGCTCGTCGATCATTCCACCATCCTTTTCGAGCGGCTGGGCTGCCGCGACTACGCGCGCTTCGACTTCCGCGCCGATGCCGAGGGCGAGATCAAGCTCCTCGAGGTCAATCCCAATCCCGGCTGGAGCTGGGATGCGAAGCTCAACATGATGGCGACATCCGCCGGTCTCCGTTACTCGGAGCTGCTGCGGCTCATCATCGAGGCGGCGCAAGAGCGTGTGGCGGCGGCGCGGCCGCGTCTTGCCATGCCGGAGCCGGAGCGCCGTGCCGTTGGCCAGCGCTGAGGCTCGGTGGTCGTTGCGGCAGCGGATCGAACCGTTACCCGCGGTCGGCGCGTCGCCTCGGCGCTGCGGCGAGGCCCGCGATGCCGCTCGCGCGACACGCATCGCGAAAAAAATTTCGCTTGCTGTGAATTTTTTCTTGCATCGCTGTGTTTTGAGCGTATGTATCGAACCACGACGCACTCGCACGTGCCTATGGCCCTTGTGGTTATGCAACGACGTAACGCGTCCTTTTTGGCAGAGCCGGTCGGCGTGGACCGGTCCCGAGAGGGAGGTCGATATGGTTGCAATCCCGACCAGGGCCGCAGCGCCCTGGCCTGACGAGACACCTCGCTTCATCAGGGCCGCGCGCGGCAGCGGCGGTCGAGGCGCTAACGAACCTAGCAGTCAGAGTTGAGGAACGCGTTCGCGCGAGCGGGGATCACTACCCGTGAACGGGACGCGCTGTCGGCTCACCGTCCTCCCTCGGGAGGGCAGCGACCCCATGCGTCGTGCGCCTCTGGCGCCGATGCAGACCTCAGTTCCAGGAAAGACTGCAGCAATGAAGAAGAATAGAGACAAGAAGTTTGAGCGTAACCGCAAGATCGAGCGCTTCCTCGCCGAGAAGCAGCCGGAGACGCCTTGCCTCGTCGTCGATCTCGACGTCGTCGCGGAGGCCTATCAGCTGCTCCGGACATACCTGCCGATCGCCAAGGTGTTCTACGCCGTGAAGGCCAATCCCGCGGGCGAGATCCTCGATCTCCTGCGCGGGGTCGGCTCCAGCTTCGACGTGGCAAGCCGGGGCGAGGTCGATCTCTGCCTCGCGCGCGGCGTCAGCCCAGAGCGCATGTCCTTCGGCAACACCATCAAGAAGGAGCGCGACGTCGCCTACGCCTATGAGAAGGGCGTCCGTCTCTTTGCCTTCGACAGCGCCGCCGAGCTCGAGAAGCTCGCCCGCGCCGCCCCGGGCGCCCGCGTCTTCTGCCGCATCCTGGTGGAGAGCGAAGGGGCGGAGTGGCCGCTCTCGCGCAAATTCGGCTGCGCGCCGGAGATGGCGGTGGAGCTCTTGGGCCAGGCGAAAGTAGCGGGCCTCGACCCCTACGGCGTCTCCTTCCATGTGGGCTCGCAGCAAACCGACCTCGGCCAATGGGACAGCGCCGTGGGTCGCGCCGCGCGCATGTTCTCGCTGCTGGCGGCGAGCGACATCAACCTCCGCATGGTTAATATCGGCGGCGGCTTCCCCGCTCACTACCGCGGCGACGTCCCCGGCGTGGAACGCTATTGCCAGGCGGTGATGGCGGCGATCACGCGGCACTTCGGCAACGACCTGCCCGAGATCATCGTCGAGCCCGGCCGCTCCATCGTCGGCGACGCCGGCATTATCCAGAGCGAGGTGGTGTTGGTAGCGGCGAAGGCCTACGGCGACGAAAAGCGGTGGGTCTATCTCGACGTCGGCAAGTTCAACGGCCTCGCCGAGACCATGGACGAGAGCATCAAGTATCGCATCCGGACGCCCGCCGACGGCGGGCCCTCCGGCCGCGCCATCCTCGCCGGCCCGACCTGCGACAGCGCCGACATTCTCTACGAGAAGACCGAGTACCGCCTGCCGCTGGCACTCAAGCCCGGCGACAAGGTGCAGATCCTCTCGACTGGCGCCTACACCTCGAGCTACGCCTCGGTGGGCTTCAACGGCTTCGCCCCGCTCAAGACCTACTGCATCTAAACGTCGTCTGATGCGTTACTCGCTTACCCTCTCCGCCCCCTAGGGCGGAGAGGGTGGGCGATTGGGAAATGCTCGGCGCTTGCCGAGAGCGATATCCCCGCTCAGCTATCGCCCCATCAAGCACTTCATCCTGCATCGCTTCGAGGGCGAGACCTGGGTCCCCTCAGGCGACATCATCGCGTGAGCGCGGCGAACTGAGGAGGGGCTCAATCGTCCGCTGCAGCGAGCGCGCGCTCTTCGACCTCGCGCGAATATTCGAGAAGGCTGACGGTGACGGTGGTGCCGCGGCCGGGCGCGCTGTCGATGCGCATCGCGCCGCCGTGCAAATCGACCAGCGCCTTGGTCAGCGGAAGACCGAGGCCGGTGCCGGCGTAGCGTCGCGCCAGGCGGCTGTCGATTTGCGAGAAGGGCTTGAGCGCCCTCGGGATGTCCTCCGCCGCTATGCCGATCCGGGTGTCAGCGATGACGAGGTTGATGAACCCGGCTTCCGCCTTCGCCGCGCCGATCGACACGCGACCCCCCGGCTCGATGCGCGGCGGTACGCCTGATTCGACTGCACCCGCTCTAAGGTGCCGACCCACAGCATGAAGGTGTCGCGCAGGCCGCACTGACACCGGCGCCCGCGCGCACGAAGGCCGACATCACCTCAAATCGATCCATCATTCTCTCATCTGACGAGATAGTGAATCCCATAATTTACCGATTATCTCGCTCGGCGCGAAGGTTGATAGTCCGTCCGTGGTGACCTCAACCACTGGATCGTCAGGAGGAGTCCTGCCATGGCCCTCTCATTCAGCCGCGCCGCTCTCGCCGCCGCGTCACTGCTTGCCCTCGCCGCATGCGATGCGCCGACGGCACGTGCCGACAGCACGTCACATACGAAAGCCGCCCCGGATGCGGCCGCCGTGACCTACGCGACAGCGACCGTCGACGGCCGCACGGTGTTCTACCGCGAGGCCGGCCGAAGAGGAGCGCCGGCCATTGTGCTGCTGCACGGCTTCCCGTCCTCAAGCCATATGTACCGCGGCCTGATCCCGCTGCTCGCCGATCGCTTTCACGTGATCGCCCCGGACTACGTCGGCTTCGGATATTCTGACGCACCAGCGGCGTCCGAGTTCGCCTACACCTTCGACAATCTCGCCAAGGTAACCCAGGGCCTTATCGATCAGCTCGGTCTCGGCCGCTACGTGCTCTACATGCAGGACTACGGCGGGCCGGTGGGGCTTCGCCTCGCGACCGCACATCCCGAGCGCGTGGCCGGTCTCGTCGTCCAGAACGCCAACGCCTATCTCGAGGGCGTGGGAAAGCCGGTCGCCGATGTCTTCCTGCCGTTCTGGAAAGAGCGGAATGCCCAGACCGAAGCGGCGGCGCGCGGGTTCCTGAAGCCCG
>Ga0306920_100009742_pt1 | contig 12841 bp, 11 predicted proteins | sample flu12Cox44000170_FD_204666 | JGI IMG/M metagenome (GOLD analysis project Ga0306920, IMG submission 204666) | Lab enrichment of tropical soil microbial communities from Luquillo Experimental Forest, Puerto Rico - flux4day.12C.oxic.44.000.170 (v2)... | ecosystem: Environmental > Terrestrial >...
CCTGCTTATCGGCGTCGTGGGCTGGCTTCAGAAGCTCATCGACAACCCCATCTCCGCAACCATCGCAGGGCTCCTGCTCGCCTTCACGGCGCTCGGCGGTGTCGTGCTCATCGTGGTCGGCGCGCTCGCCCGGTTCGCGGCCTCCATGTTCGCCGTCCGCACCGCCGCCACTGAACTCGGCGTCGCCAACAACGGTGCCGCCCTCTCCTTCCGCACCCTCACCGCCGCCATCACCGGGGCGGAGGCCGCCGCGGGCACCAGTAGCAAGGCGATGACCGGGCTCGGCTTCGCGATGAAGGGCCTCGGTGTCGCGACTGTGGCGATGATCGCCATCCCGATCCTCGACGAACTGCACCAGTGGGCGCTCGAGGCCGACGGCGCCACGGTCTCGACCGACAAACTCGGCAAGGCGCTCGGCAACATCTCCAACGGCCAGGACACCGCCGCCTCCATCAAGCAGGTCGAGGAGCAGATCCGCGCCCTCGCGAAGGCGTCCGACGATGCGATCCTCAGCGACGGGACCAACAAGGTCGGCGACGGCCGCAACGCGATCGCGAACAAGGTCAAGGCAGACCTCCAGACCGCCCAGCAGGTCCTTGACCAGGGGCTCGGCATCCTCGGCAAGAAGACGCAGGACTTCGGCATCTTCAACGGCTGGCTGAGCCCGCAACTCGACCAGGTCAAGGCCGTCGCGCAGGGCATCGCGGACGCCTGGGGTAAGGCATCCACCGCCACCCAGCAGCAGTCCCTCCTCGACTACTTCGACAAGCTGAAGGCGCAGGCCCACGACGCCGCGCTCAAGGGCGGCGAGTCCGCGCGCGCGTTCGAGGAGGGCTGGAAGTCCAACATGGCGCCCGCCATCGCCGCCATCGGCTCCGGGGTCGACGCACAGAAGCTCCTCGCCGAGCAGTCCAAGCAGACCGCGGACGACATCACAAACTCGATCTCCGACATCACGTCGTCCACCGAGGCCACCCTGTCCGCTCAGAAGGCGATCTACGACCTGGGTGCCGCGCTGGGGCAGAACGGCGCGCAGTGGAGCCAGTACTCCGAGGCGGGACGTGCCAACATGGGCGCGCTTCTCGGGGTGGTCAAGGCGATCGCCGCCGAGACACCGGGCGACTCCGCCACCATCGCCTCCAACCTCCAGGCCCTCTTCGACCAGATAGTCAAGGGCGGCTACGCCAGCGCGGGACAGCTGACAGTCCTCCAGCAGATCATCGCAGGCCTGTCCGGTGGCAAGGCCGTGCAGGCGGCCTCTGCGGACTTCACCTCGCTGTTCAACGGCGTGCAGGACGGGTACCAGAAAGCCGCCGCGGCGGCCGAGTCTTCCGCGAAGAAGCAGCAGGCGGCCCTGAAGCAGACCCAGAAGGAGGTCCGCACCCTCGTCGACTACGCCAACGACCTGTCCGGCGTGTTCACCCGCGCCTTCGACCTGCGCTTCGGCGGCCAGCAGGGCCTCGACTCGATCGCCTCCGGCTGGCAGAAGATCCAGCAGCAGATCGAAGATGCGAAGAAGTCCCTCGACGACCTGTACGCCAAGCAGAACCAGCTCTCCGCATCGAAGGCGACCAAGCAGTACCAGTTGGGCATCGCGCAGACTTACGGTGACGCCGTACAGGCCGCGCAGTTGCAGTCCGACATCGGGGACATCAACAACCAGATGGCGACCAACCAGGCCGCCATCGTCAAGGCCCAGCAGACGATGACCCTCTCCCTCCAGGGCAACTCGGCCGCCGCCATCCAGAACCGCTCCGACATCCTCGGGCTCGTGCAGTCCTACGACTCCTACGTGCGCACCCTCGCCGCCTCCGGCCTGTCGCAGGACCAGCTGAAGGCGAAGGTCGCACAACTCAAGCAGGAGTTCATCGCCCAGGCCACCCAGCTCGGCTTCTCTGGGCAGGACATCCAGACCTACGCGAAGCACTTCGACGACCTGTCCACCGTCATCGCCACCGTCCCGCGCAACGTCACCGTGTCCGCCAACACGAACCCTGCCCTGCAAGCGCTGAACGAGTTCCTCGCCAAGGCGAACGCGGCCAAGGCGCGCGTGCAGGTCGACGCCGCGGCGAGCCCGAGCGCGTGGTCCAGTCAGGGACAGGCCGCGGGCGCCGCGTTCGCCAACGCGCTCAACGCCACCCTCCAGCAGGCCGCCGCGCGCTTCGCGACCAAGTTCCCGTCGACCGGACCGCTCCTGTCTGGATACGTGTTCTCCAGCGCCCGCACCGGCGGCTCCAGCATCAACCTCAACAACCTGCTCGACCCGTTCGGCACCTTCGGATACGCCAGTGGTGGCTACACCGGCCCCGGCGGGAAGTACGACATCGCCGGAGCGGTCCACAAGGGCGAGTTCGTCTTCGACCAGACGGCCACCAACTTCTTCGGCACCTCCTTCCTGAACAACCTTCAGCAGGCGGGCCGCAGTGGCAACTTCGCCTCCATCAACTCGAGCGGCACCGGGCCGCTCAACGAGGCGCGCCTCGCGGACATGATCGGCCGCGCCGTCGCCGCCTACGCGCGGGACCCCTCCATCAACGCCTCCGGGATCAGCGCGGCGGCCCGCATGGTGAACATCGCAGACAACGCCCAGGGGAGGGCCTGATGCCTCAAATGTGGTTCGGCACCCGCGGATACGAGCGCTGGGTGAAAATGCCCAAGCCGGACGTGGCGATCCCGTACACGAAGTGGATGTCCTCCACCCAGCAGCTCAGTGGCGGCATCTCCACCCAGGAGTCCGCCGCAGGGCACAAGGACTACTCCTTCGAGTGGAACGGCCGCATCGATGAGATGCGCCAGATCAGCGACATCCTCCGCGGCGTCTACAACACCGACGAGGACCGCGGGTCCCTCATCTACTTCATCGACCCGTCCGCGAACACCCGCAACCACTTCCCGATGCTGTGGGCGGCGCCCTACCTGTGCGGACTGGACGCACCGTCGCTCACGAAGACCATGCGGCCCACCCTGACCGCCACCCCGACCAACACGTTCACGCTGCCCGCCCGCACCGCAACCTTCACCGTCGGCACCGACCTGCTTCTCACCTTGTACGTGCCGTGCCCTCCCGGCTGGGAGATCCGGTTCGCCCTGTACGGCCCGTCCGCGGTCACCGGCGGCTACCAGACGACCCCCGAAGGAGGCTCCGCGACCGCACGCAACGTGCTCGCCAACACCACCTACGGCACCGGGCTCACTACCATCTCCGGGGTGACCGGGGTGGAGTTCTCCCTCACCCCCAGTGCGGGCACCGTCGCCATCACCGCAGGCCTCCTCTATGTGGTCCCCATCGGCTACCCCACCCTCGGCCCCACCACCTACCAGTCCGGCGAAGGCCACTCCGGGTGCAAGGTGGACGGCGTGCCCGCATGGACCACGAACACCGTTGCCGATGAGATCAACTGGGCCAACCAGTCCGCCCACCTCGTCGAGCGAGGCTCCTGGCTGTGACCGTGGACATCAAGATCGGCGGCACCAACATCGCCGCCGGCGACTTCCAGGTCTGGGCGCACGACGCCACCGTCACCGAGGACGCCTCCCCCACCTCCCTGTCCGACTCGTTCGGCGGTGTCGGCTCCATCAACGCGGGGACGCAGACCCGCGAGGACACCCTCCTCTCCCAAGGGTCCGAACTGGAGGTCACCTTCACCCCCGGCGGCACGCGCAAGGGCATCATCACGCAGGCGTCCGACACCAACGGCAACGCCGCGCTCACCGCCGACACCGTGATGGCGACCCTCAATCGCATCATCAACGCGCCCGTCGTCAAGACCACCCTCGGTGACGCTCTCCGGCAGTACTTCGGGCTCGCCGGTCTGTCCATCACCCAGTACTCGATCGACCCGGATGCGGACACCCGTGCCGCGCTCCTTCCCGGATGGAGCGGCAACTGCTGGTCGAAGATGAAGGAGTTGACGGCGGTGGAGGCCATCGACTTCAACGAGGTGAACGGCGTCGTCCAGGTGACCCCGCGGGACGCCGACCGGGCGATACTCCTGGACACACAGGACTCGAAGGGCCTCGCCCTGACCGAGTCCATCATGGGCAAGCGCGTGGAGACCCACTTCTACGACTACCGGCAGATCACGAACGAACTCGTGTACCCGCCCGCCCAGTTCGACTCGACCTACGGCTACTCCTCCACCCCCGGCTTCCGCCGCGACTACGAGACCCTCTCCGTCACCCCCGGCTCCCCGCTCGTGGTGGACGTGCCGGTGATGGCATCCCTCACCTCCGTCCAGCAGCCGGTCTGCGTGAAGGACCCGCTCCCGCCGGACTACGTCGGGCCGTCCGCCTACAACATCACCACCAGCAACGCGGGCGGCGGCTTCCAGCCCGTCGACCCGGAGGAGTGGTATATCCGCGGCGGCTCCGTCACGGTGCAGATCCTGCCCGACACCACCACCCTGCGCATCACCGTCGACGCCGGAGACAACATCTTCGCCGCCGCCCCGTTCCACCTGGGCGTGTCGGACGGGTCGGGCATGTTCTCCTGTCTGCGCATCAACGGCACCGGCATCGCGTTCACGAAGACCCGGCTCCGCCAGCCCACCTCCATCCCCGACAACCTCACCGACCAGGACATCGCAACCTCCACGGACTCCATGTTCTGCCGCACCCTCGACCAGGCGCGCGCCATGCTCCTCGCCCAGGCCGGGGAAGCATCCCGCTCCATCACCAGCCTGAACGCCGGAATCCGGTTCACCGATATTGCCCTCGGCCAGCGCGCCGGGGCGATCGTGAAGCGCCCGGAGGCGTTCTACCGCGTCCGCACCGCCAGCACCACGGCGGCCGGGATTTCCCTCACCGCGGTCGGCGCGACTAGACTCCGCGACCTTACCGACGCCTTCACCGGCAAGACCTATGCCGACCTGACGGCCATCTGGGAGGGATACACGATGCGCAACTTCACCACCGCGCCCCTGCGGCAGGCCACGCCACCGGCCCCCGCACGCCCAGTCCGCACCGGCTACGGCTTCGGCGGCTACGGCGTCGGACCCTACGGGGGCTGAGCATGGTCGTCAACATCCCCATCCCGGCCGACCTGCCGCCGGGCGCCCTCGCGGCATGGAAGCAACTCGTGCAGACCGTGCAGGACCTTCAGCTCGCCAACGCGCAGCAGGATGCTGCCATCGCCCAGGCGAAAGTCTCCAGCACGGCCCCCGTGCAGGGCACCCTCAACCAGCCGGATCTAGTGAACGCGAATGTTCAGATCGGCGACGCGCCCACGCTCTATGTGCAGCCGGACGCCTACTTCACCCGCTCGGGCCTCACCCGAGGACTCGTCAACGTGTCATGGGACTACCGCGACCAGGATGGGCAACTACTCGCCGGCCCATCGGAGAGCTTCCAGGTCTACAAGCGCGTCGTCCGCGAAGAGAGCGACTACCCCGCCTACGCGGATATGCGGATCGACCCGCCGCCCACTGGAGACGCATCGCTCGCACTCCAGACGGAGTCGCTGTACGGCGTCATCGACGAACTCGACATCCTCACCACCTACGCATTCAAGGTGCGCTCCATCTCCAGCCTCGGCGTGCCCGGCAACTGGTCGGACGAGGTCACCGTCACCACCCCGAAGGAGCCGCGCCTGCGGCCCATCGACCCGCCGCTTCTCGATGACCTGGGAAGCGGCGGCGCCGGGGTGACCTGGGACTGGACCCAGCGCTGGAGTTCGGGAACGCCTGGCTACCCGGATGTGCTCGGCATCACGGGTACGAAGGCGGCTTTGCCGCTCGACACGGGCCGATCGGTCATGTCCTCCTGGGCGGCCTCGAATGGCAAGGTCTTCGTCCATGCCGATGTGGACGCGGGCCACGAGGCGAACGCCTTCTACGTAGTCAACCCGGATGGCACGTACTCGACCCCCGACTTCCACCTCCTCATCCTCACCTCGAGCAGTGGAACGACCGTCGATCAGGTGCAATTCGCGCCCGGGCCGGACGGGCATCTGTATGGATGGAGCACATACTTTAACAATGCGTCGTGGGCACAGCCCGCGAGTATCACACCGCCCGTCGGGGCAAACCAGAACTGGGAAGTCATCTGGCAGATCAATACCTCTTCGAATGCTCTGAGCGCGGTCGCCGTGCGGGCGCAGACCGTGGACTATTCACCCTGGAGTAGTATCTCCCCTGACCTGCCACAGTCCACCACCAGCGGCATCGTACGGTTTCCTAACGGCGGGATGAGCGGATACGTCACCCTCAACACCTCCACGCTCGCATTCAACACGACGAGCTGGAGCAGCGTCAGCGCTTTCGGCGCCACCGTCGTCAGCCTCGGGGCGAACAACTTCGTAGGGCTCGCACGCGACAGCCTGACCGGCAATACCTATACGCTTGTCCGGTTCAACACGGCTGGCACGATGAGCACGCAATCTCTTGCCGGCGCCATCCTCACGCCCCCGCCGGGGAATAAGGCGATCCTGTTCGGCGACCCCGTGAGTGGCCTGTTCATGCGCGCGGGCGGCTCCGTTTACAGCATCGACAACTCCGGGAACACCTTCCTGCTCTCCACCGCGACCGACACCAGCGGTTACCACTACGGCGTTGTGCTCGTCGGCTACACGATCGGCGCGAAGGGCTACGACAGCGGCAATCAGAGCGGCTTGTGGATCACCAACGTCATTACCGGCTACCTCTATGAGGTCTACACGACTTCGCTCGATAGCGGCGCTACGCACAGCGGCGTCTTCAATTCGCACAATGTGGCCGTTTCCTCAGGGGATTTGGATCTCATCTGGTCGAACACGAGCGCCTCCCAGATGCCCAAGTCCATTCCTGGCGCCGTCACGCGCGCCTACGTCGAGTCTGCTCGCGGCATCACCTTCATCGACGGCGTCACCATCGCCGGCGACCCCGGAATCCTTCCATCCGCCCTGACCCCGGCAAACCCGTGGCCGGAGATCAAGTACGTCATCGCGCAGCGACTCACCGGCCCGGACACCTGGACAGATGTAGGCACATACCTAGGCCCCGGAACACTGAATGACCCCGTCCCGCCGGGCACCTATCAGTACCGACTCGTACCGGTGAGTGCGACGGGCGAACGCGGCACGCCGACTACGGCCGTCACAATCACCATCACCTAGACTGCGCTCTCGCCATGCCGACCCCCCTCTACTCCTTCCCCACGATCGCAGACACCGCCACAGTCAATGTGCCGGACTCGATCAACGGCGCCGTGCAGGGAATCGAAGACCAACTGCCCTACCGGGTAGTGGCGACTATGGCCGAACTGGGCGCCACCACAGGCCCCACTCACCCGGACGGGCAGATGGCAGTCCTGAAGGCCGACGACGCCGGCGTGCTAGGTGGGTCGTACTTCCTCCGCAAGGGCGGCAAGTGGCTGTTCGCGGGCGGGCATGTGGCCGACCTGACCACGTTCCTCGCGCTCCTGTCCTCCAACATCGGCACCCTGCCTGGCGCGATGGTGTACGACGCCGCGACAACCTCGCTCCGCTCCTTCTCCTCCACTACCGGCTCCAACTCCACCATCCAGGAGGTGGGCGGGTCCACCTGGATTCCGATCCCGCAGGCCGCGGGTTACGAGAACATCAGCGGCGGCGCACCGTTCGCTTACCGCGCCGTCCCCGGTGGAGTGGTCCTGCGCGGCGGCATCCACCGGGTGGGGAGCAGTCCCATCCCCGGCGCGACCGGCAGTGTCATCGGCAACCTGCCCGGAGGGGCTCGGCCCACCTACATCGCGCAGGGCAAAGGCACCGGCGTGAACGAATCCAATGTCGTCCTGCGCTTCAATCCCGACGGCAACATCCTCGTCTGGGCGATCACCCTGCGCACCACCGACTACATCTTCCTGGACGGGATCTTCATCCCGCAGGGGTCGTAAGGAGTATGAGCTAATGCCCACCGTTGACGGAGTCGCCGCACTCCAGACCTTCCAGTCCTACTCGAACATGACGCCGGGGCGATGCCTGCTCTACACCTGGCTCGCATACAAGGCGCACGGCGCCACCTCCAGCACGACCTACGCGACCGCGATGGATGCATACAACGCGACTGGCGACCGCCACACCGACAAGAACCCGCCCGCCGGTGTCCCGGTATGGTTCGGAGCGAACTCGTCCTCGTCCGCCGGAGATGTGGGCATCTCGGCGGGCAATGGAATGGTCTCCGCCGTCTGGTACTCGGGGTGGCACACCGTCTCGATCGACCAGCGCGCCGCAGAGACCGGTCGCCCCTACCTCGGCTGGACCGGGCGATTCATGACCGACAACGTCATCCAGTACGCGATCCCTGCCAGCGGGGGCGGCGGCGGAACCACCACGGACGCCACCTTCGTCCAGTCTGCGCTCAACCTCGTCGACAACGCAGGGCTCACGGTCGACGGCAACATCGGCCCGCTGTCGACAGCGGCCATCAAGAAGTTCCAGTCCGAGCACGGCCTCACCGCCGACGGCATTGCAGGCCCCATCACGCAGAACGCGCTCGTCCAGGCGCTCCTGAACCGCACCGGCGCCAGCCTCACGGTCGACGGGCAGATCGGCCCGATGTCCACCGCCGCGATCAAGGCTTTCCAGCAAGCGCATGGGCTCACCGTGGACGGCATCGCGGGACCGCAGACCAAGGACGCGCTTCTCGCGTGGAAGCCCGTCCAGCCGCCGCAGTCGCCCTCGGTCGGCTACAACGCCACGAGCCGCCCCACGGCAGACATCCAGACCTTCCTTCACATCACGGCCGACGGGCAGTACGGCCCCGCCACGACCGCCGCGGTGAAGGCGTACCAGGCCTCGGTGGGGCTCACCGCAGACGGTATCTGGGGACCGCTGACGGACGCCAAGGCGTTCCCGTCGCCCGTCATCCCCCCGGATGCGCCGGACAACCCGCGTAACCTGCCCACCTACACGCCCGTCTACCCCGGCGCGAAGGAGGGGCTTGTCGCCCCCCTCGGCGACGGCGCGCGCGGCTCGAAGGGCAACCCGCCCGTCGAGGTGCCAGTCATCATCGACCGGTTCATCATCCACCACACTTCCACCCCCGGCAACGACCAGCTGGACTACTTCAGCTACAAGAACGACCGCTCCTCCTGCCCCACGTGGTATCTGCGGACGGACGGGTCGGCGATCGAACTGATCCGGCCGAAGATGAAGCCGTGCTCCACCGGGCCGGAGTGGAACTGGCGCTCCGTCGCCGTCGAGGTGCTGGACGTGGACGCCAACTGGACCGTCTCCGATGCGCAGTTGGAGTGGCTCGCGCAGGCGATCGCGTGGCTCGCGGAGTTCGACGGGAAGGAGTTGGACGGAGTCCCCGTCTCCTTCGCCATCGACCGCGATCACGTCATCGGCCACCGCGACGCGGTAGCCACCGCGTGCCCCGGCGACTTCCTATACAACAAGATCCCGTCGATCATCACCCGCGCGCAGGCAATCTACGACGCCAACCACCCGGTCGTGGTGCCGCCCGACAATCCGCAGCCGCCCGTGATTGATGTTGCGGCCATCCAGGCCGCACTCCAGCAGATCGATGCGGCGACCGCCGCAATCGGGAAAGCGATCAGCACATGAACGAGGACGGTCTCGTCGTCATCACGTCCAACCAGGTCTACGAGAAAGTACTCAACATGGAGAAGGACCTGGGCGAGATCAAGGCTCTTCTCCAGACGCACATCGCCACTGAGGCGGATTCGCGCACTGCGCAGGAGAAGCAGCTGGCAGATCACGAGGCACGGCTCCGCATACTCCAGGACCGCAAAACGGTGAGCCCTTCACAGATGTGGATCGGCTTCGGCGGCGCGCTGGGTGCTGGCGCCGCGCTCGTCGCAATCCTCCAAGGGATCGGCGTCCTGCCCCGATAGTGGACAGACTGTCGCGCACCCCCTAGACTGCGCGACCGCCGTTCGGAAGGAGCCTTTCATGGGCCGTTCGCCGCTGTGGGACAACGAGGATTTCCTCGCCGACTGTCGTTCTTCGATGCAGAAGAAGGACATCATGGCAAAGTGGGAAGTATCCTCAGGGCTTGTCGTCGATGTGCGGAAGGCGCAGAGGGGCGACCTTGAGCGTCGCATGGTGAGCCTGGATGGGGAAGTCCCCGCGTGGCCCACCATCCAGCCCGCGGACCCCATGGAGGTCCACTATCTCCAGCCGGAGGCACGGCCCGCACGCGGCGGCCTCAGCCTCTCGTTAAAGTGCGCCGACCCCCAGATCGGCTTTCGCGTCCTCGAAAGCGGTGCCATCGAGGTCTTCCACGACTGGCAGGCGATGAGCGTCTTCATCGAAGTGTGCCGCCGCGAGCAGCCCGAGAACATCACCATCCTCGGCGACTTCCTCGACCTGCCCAGCCAGAGCAGGTGGGCGCAGGAAGCTGGTTTCGCCCGGACGACACAGATGGCGATCAATGAGGGCCACAAGTTCCTCGTGCTCCTGCGCCACGCGGCCCCCGACGCAGAGATCGTGCTCGTGGAAGGCAACCACGACAAGCGCATGCAGAACTTCATCGAAGCCAACGCCCTCGCCGCCTACGGCCTGCGCCGCGCGAACATGCCAGATGAGTGGCCGGTGATGAGTATCACCTACCTTCTCCGTCTGGACGAACTCGGCGTGACCTACTTTGACGCCTACCCCGCCGCCGCGCACTGGGATGACGACAGTACCCGCAACATCCACGGCACCCGCGCGAACTCCCGCGGCTCAACGATGAGCCAGTATGCCAACGAGGCGCCGCACATCAACACCTGGGCCGGGCACACGCACCGCGCCGAAGTCGTCTACAAGACCGTGCTCGGCCCCCGCGGCGAGCCGATCGAGTCCTATGCCGCGAACCCAGGGTGCCTCTGCAAGACCGACGGCACGGTCCCCTCCGTCCATGGCGCCCTGCACGCGGACGGCTCCTCGGCGCGGGTTGTCGAAGACTGGCAGAACGGCTTCGGCGCCAACCTGTACGACAGCAAAGGCAACTCGTGGCCGCAGGTGTACCGCATCCGAGACGGCCGCGCCATCTACAACGGTGAACTGTTCACGGCCTAGACCACCCACCCAACAACAGACAGGAGAGCCCTATGGCAGACGACATCTTCCTCGGGAACATCATCAAGTCCACGAAGATCCGAGGCATCCTTTACGACGCCGGACAGGCGCTCGGCTACGGCCTGCTCCTGTGCAACGCAGGCGTCGTGTACCTGTTCAGCCAGAGCGCAATCCATCAGTACCCGCTCTGGCTCGGCACGGCCACCGCCGTCTACGCAGCAGGCGCACCGTACGTCTTCGGCATCGCCAAGAGCAACCTGCCGACCAACCAGTTCAGCACTCCCCCGGCGCCCGAGCCCACCGCTCCCGTCGTAGAGCCGCTCAACCCTGAGGTGCCCGACACGACCCTGTGAGGTGATCCACAATCTCGGAAGCGCCCGGCTTATCACCGGGCGCTTCTCGTTGGGGAATATCAGCTGACGTTTATCCGACTCTCGGCTCCCAGTCATGCGGCATGAAGCCGATCTGGTGAGCGCGCTCCACCTGGGCGCCCTGGACCGAGAGTATATCGGGCCTTTCCGATGCCTCCGACGTATCGGCATCCGCCGAGCACTGGTGCTCTTTGCGCCACTCGCGGATGAAGTTGAGGCGAATGTCGCGACCTTCAGGACTAATACCATCGGTGTCGAGCGAGATCCTCCCACCGCAGACGCCGCACATCTCGAAGAATTCCTTAGCCATCACTACTCCCCTCTCGGCGGCCACAGCATCTTAATGGTGGGAAGGTGGCGTCGTGTCTTCATCAGCGCGATCACATGCCTCGCAGAGTCGCGGGCGTGCTGTTGCCCCGGCCACCAGTAGCCAGCGCGCTTCAGGAGCAGGTCATCCGCTTGCGCTTTCATGACGTTTCTCTGGCCGACCCAGCCGGGAAACAGGACATGCAGCGCTCCTTCGATCAGGAGCGGGGTGGTGTCCGGCTTCACTGTTCGACCATCGAGCACGAACGTCTCCGCCACCACCTCATCCCAGGGGCGCCGGACCATCGTCTCCACATCCCACCACTGGAGGAAGCCCTCGAGACCACCTTCAATCTGGCCGTGGTCGATCGGCTCCAGCGGGGTGAGCGGACTGTAGAGCCACGTAGACCAGCCGCTTGTGCCGCCGGGGTCGAGGGCGAGGAGGCGGGTCATGACCGCCCCCCGGATGGGCGCTCCACCACTGGCCCGAGCGTCGCGTACCGCATGAACTCGGCAGTCTTCATGCCGAACCATGCCGCGTTCTCCCGGATCTGATCCCGTTGCTCCGGGGTCACCTCGAAGTTCATCAGGACCTTGCCTTGCGTCTTCGCCATGTATTTTCTACCTTCCCGCGTGTTCTTACTGTGTGATCCGGTTCGGATCTGCTAGTGGATGGAGATTCGCGTGTGGTGCGTGTTGCTCGCAAGAAACAGGAGGATCTACGCCACCGCCTTCATCCGCTCGGGGACGCGCGATGGCTCTTTGGTACGGCGGATGTCGAGCCAGTCCCGGAGCGTCATCGTGCCGGTGGGGAAGGGCAACTGAATCTCATCCAGTACGTGGTCTGCTGGGCCACCCTCGATCGCATCGGCAACGGTGTTCAACTCGTCCTTCCACAGGGACACGCTGCGGCGGTTCGGGTGCGCACTGCGCTCGATGCGACGCTCCGTCTGGAAGATGGCGTACAGCAGAAGCTTGCGGAAGCCGAGCGTGCTGGAGAACTGCTCCGACGTGCAGTCCGGGTCCTCGGCGCGCTTCTGGATGAGCACGTTCGTCTGCCATAGGTGCTCCGTGAGCGCATCCAGAGTCCTCTCCCGCAGGCGCTCATCCTGGAACGGGCTGTCCGCCCGCGCCGTATACGTGAGGTCCACCGTGACTTCGTCGATGAAGTCCGGCTCCCCCA
>Ga0306920_100009743_pt1 | contig 12840 bp, 9 predicted proteins | sample flu12Cox44000170_FD_204666 | JGI IMG/M metagenome (GOLD analysis project Ga0306920, IMG submission 204666) | Lab enrichment of tropical soil microbial communities from Luquillo Experimental Forest, Puerto Rico - flux4day.12C.oxic.44.000.170 (v2)... | ecosystem: Environmental > Terrestrial >...
GTGCTGATGGTATCGCCGCCCAGCAGTCCGTACTCGCGCACCCGTGGATAGATGCTGAGGTTGGTGATGTGCCGGTCCCAGTAGGTCGTGTCGCCTGGTGCTGCCACAGTCAGGCTGCATGCGTACACGGTGTCGGGCCGCACGCGCGCCTGGCAGGTGTCGCCGCGGTCGAGGGCGTAGATCCGGTTGAGCCGCCCGCCCGCGCCGTCGCCCCCGGCGGCGAGCGCGACCGCGTTGTGGAGGTGGAGGAAGCTGGTCCCGGGGATCGGATCCTTCTGCGTCATCGGGTAGACCGCCGCCGTGGCCTCCGACATCGGATCGGGCTGCGGGCGCGCGAACAGGATGAAGAGCTGCGAGCCGAAGCGCTGGGTGATCAGGATGTCCTGCACCCGGTCGAAGCCGGTCCAGGCCGACACCACCTGGTAGCTCTTGTCCGCCGGAATGGCGCGGTTGCCGCGATGCTCGGTCGGCATCTCGAAGTTGGTGCCGCAGCCGGCGGCGAGCGCGCCGAGCAAGGCGAGGGCGCCGAGCACGGTGACCGCCAGGGTGGCGCGCGGGGAACGCGGGCGGCGCATCAGAATCGCAGCCCCAGCGACACGCGGTGGATGGAGCCCAGGAATCCACCGTCGGTGTAGGCGTAGTCGACCGTGCCCTGGGTCTGCCCGATCGTGGCGTAGAGCCCGGCCCCGGCGGAGAAGTTGAGCTGGTCGGCGTTGAACTCGTAGCCGGTGCGGAGCGCGAGCCGCCGCTGCCAGGCCCATTCCAGCCCGGCCTTGGCGAGCTGGCGGTTGTCGGCCGGCTGGTCGAACTCGACCGAGGTGGTGAGGCGCTGGGTGGCGTTCTCGAGCGGCTCGAACGCGAGCCCGTAGCGGAACAGGAGCGGCGGGTCGAAGCCGTCGTAGGCGCGCACCTCGCCGGTGTAGGGCGAGACGTAGCTGCCGCCCGGCTTCATCTCGGCGCCGAAGTTCGAGAGCGAGGTCGCGATCCGCACGCTGCCGTAGCCCAGGTAGTAGATCGAGCCCAGGTCGAACAGCACCGAGTTGGTGGTCGGGCCCCCGACGTCGGAGCCCAGGTCCTCGCGCACGTACTTGACCCCGCCTCCGACCAGCAGCTTGTCGGTCCAGCGCCGCGCGTAGGCCGCCCCGATCAGCACGTCGGAGTAGGTGAAGGTCCGGCCGGTGCCGAACGGCATCAGCTCGGTCGTCTCGTCGAGCTGGGTGGCGAGCGCCCCGATCTGGAACGCCAGCGAGCCGCCCAGGCGCCGGGCCGGCACCACCCAGGCGATGTGCTCGTAGTTGATGCTGCCCGGCCACGAGACGTGCGAGAACTCGATCGCCTGGCGCTGGACCGAGGCCAGGCCCGCGGTGTTCCAGAAGATCGCGCTCGGGTCGTTGGCGACCGCGACGAACGCCTCGCCGATCCCCACCGCGCGGGCGCCCACGCCGATCTTGAGGAAGGTGCCCGACGAGGTCCCGGTGCGCTGCTCGCCGAGGTTGAACTGGGCCCGCGCCGGTGCGGGTACGAGCGCGGCGAGCGCCAGGACCGCGAGCAGCGGCAGCCCGGCCTTGAGGCATGCGGGCCTAGAAGTCGTAGTCAAGCTGCAGCCTCCACTGGACCGCCGGACCGTAGTTCGACGGGTCGTCGACCTGCGAGACCCGCGTGTAGTCGTTGATGAGCGGGAAGTTGCTGCGATCGTACGAGCCGACCCCCCACACCCGGCCGAGTCCGGTGACCGGATCGACGCGGTAGATCACGTGGGTGTTGAAGATGTTGAGACCGGCGAGGCTCAGGTCGAGCCGCCGGCCCCCGAAGGGGAAGATCCGGTCGATGCGCAGGTCGGTGGTGGTCTGGAACGGCGCGTTGCGCGAATAGGGCTCGCCGTTCGCCTTGGTGAGCGGATCGAGCGGCGTGTAGGCGCGGCCCGACTCGCCCTGGATGTAGAGGTTGAACCCCATGTTCCGGAGCCAGCCCCAGCGCTCGGGCGTCTTCTGGTCGAAGCGCAGGTCGAAGCTGATGTCGAGCTTGTGGGGCCGGTTCCAGCTCACGAAGGTCTCGGACAGCGGGGTCTCCGCCGCGTCGCCGCCGTTCTCCTGGACGATCTTCTGCGCGTTGGGATCGCTGCTCTTGCCCAGGGTCTGCTGGAAGGTGTAGCTCACCTTGCCCGACCAGTAGGTGCTGCGGCGCTTCTCGAGCTCGACCTCGAAGCCCTTGGAGCGCGCGAAGTGGCCGTTGAGGTAGACGAAGTAGGGCGTGAGGCTCTGGCCGGTGGTGCGCTGGAAGGTGGTGGCGGCCGGATAGTCGTAGGTGTCCTTGACGAAGAAGGTGGCGTTGATCGCGGCGGTGGGCAGGAACTGGTGCTTGCCGCCCAGCTCGTAGTTGATCGAGACCTGCGGATTGAGGTCGGGATTGCCGAGCAGCGGGAACGATTCGCTCGAGATCGAGGTGAGCTTCGAGTAGACGTAGCGATAGGACGGCCACTGCGTGAACATGCCGTAGTTGAAGAAGAAGCTGCTGTGCTCGGTGATGGGGTGGGCGACCACCAGCCGCGGCGAGAACTTGACCTTGTAGCGGCGCCCGAAGAACGACCGGGTGTCGTTGTAGAAGCTGTTGCGGGTCACGCTCGAGACGTTGGTGTTGCCGGTGTCGGCCAGCGCCGCCTCGGCCTCGTGTCCCGGGAACCAGTAGTCGGCGCGCAGCCCGAGGTTGGCGGTGAACCCCTCGTACTCCAGGCGGTCGCGCACGTAGACGTCACCCACCATCGGATGGACCCGCCACAGGTCGTGCGCGCCGCCCAGGGTGTCGGGGTCGTAGACCCACGGGTCCTGGATGGTGACGAACTGCACGGTCTGCCACTGGTGCTCGAGCCCGACCTCGATCTCGTGGCGGTGGTGCCGCTGGGTCAGGCTCCAGGTCAGCCCGTAGCTGGTGGTGCGCCGGTCCTGCCAGGTGTTGTCGTCGCCGGTGTCGACGAAGAAGTCGGTGCGCTTCGTGGAGTCGGGGAGCGCCAGGTCGTCGGGCTCGACGTAGTCGGTCCAGCGCTTGCCCTGGACGTCCTGGCGCTGGGCGAAGAAGTAGCGCGAGAACTGGAACTCCGTGAATCCGCTGCGCGTCAGGGTGCGGCGCCACTGCAGCGAGGTCGTGACGTTGTCCTCGAAGATGGTGGGCGCGTGGGCGATGCGCTTCGCCCACTGCCACGGGTAGGCGGGGTCGCCGGCGTCGCCGGTGGCGTTGATGAAGGTGCGGCTGAACCCCTGGTCGATGGCGATGCGCTTCGAGAAGTTGAAGCTCACCTTGTCGGCGTCGCCCGGCTTCCAGGTCAGCGCGTAGCGCGCCCCCCAGCGGTTGTCCTCGGAGGGCGAGAAGAAATCGCCGTAGGTGAAGTGCCAGCCCAGGAACGCGTCCTCGTAGCTGGAGCGCAGGCGCGCCGGCAGACCGCTGCTGCTGTTGAAGATGCTGCCGAGCGGCGTAGGGCGGTCGCCGAACAGGTTCTGGAAGCGGGTGTCGAGAGCCGATCCCGTGATGTCGATCAGGCTCGAGTACTGGCCGCGCATCCCGATCTTGTTGAACAGCCGGCCCAGCACCCCGTCGGGGCCGCCGACCACGAACTGGAACGTCCGCCCCCCGTAGCTGCCGGCGGCGGTGGTGAACCCGCCGGCCAGCCGGTCGCCGCCCTCGCGGAGCGTGACCTCGACCACCCCGGACAGGGCGTTCCCGTAGCGCACGTCGTAGGCGCCGGTAGCGACGTTGACCTCGGAGACCGAGCGCGCGTTGAGCGATCCGGCGGTCGACTGGCCGGTCACCAGGTCGCGGTTCGTGACCCCGTTGACGACGAAGATGGTCTCGTCCGAGCGCCCGCCACGCACGTGGATCTGATCGTTCTGGGTGTCGATGCCGGCCTGGCGCTGCAGCACGTCGGCCACGGTCTGGACCGGCATGTTCTTGATCTCGGCCGCCCCGACGCTGCGCACCGTGGTCCCCTGCTTGACCTCGACCAGGCGGCGCTCGGCGGTAACCTCGACCGCCTTCTCCTCGTGGACCACGATCTCCTCGAGCGGGATGTCGAGGGTGATGGGCCGGCCGGCCTCGATCCTGACCGCGGGGCGGGACTCGGCCCGGTACCCCAGGAACTGCACGCGGATCTCGTAGCTGCCGGGCGGCAGGCCGGGCAGGAAGTACTGGCCCTCGGAGTCGGTGAGCACGCCCCGTTTGGCCTCGACCACGGTCACGCTCGCGAACGGAAGCGCGTGGCCGGTCTTCTTGTCGGTGACGCGTCCGGAAATGGTGCCGGTGTCGGCGGCGCGGGCGGACCGCAGCACGGCCAACGACAGCGGCGCCAGGAGCGCGAGCAGGACCAGGGTGCGTCTTCGAGGCATGGGGACGGTGCTTCCCAAGTGGACTCCCGAACCTAACCACTGACCCTTACGGAATCAAGCCAACATTCCGGAAACGCGGCTCATCGCTCGCGGTCCGACTTGACGATCAGGAACCTGCCCCGGCTCACGGCGCCGTTGTCGAGATTCTCGACCGAATAGATGTAGAGGCCGGTCGCCACCGCCTGACCCTGGCGGCTCACCATGTCCCACGCGTAGGACGCGCCGGACAGCACCGGCGGCGGTGTGTCCAGATTGTGACGGGGGTCATAGAGTCCGCGCGTGCCCTGTCCCTGATAGGTCGTGCCGTCGAAGCGGGTCTCGAACACCAGGTCGCCGGCCAGGGTGTAGATCCGCAGGTGGGCGTGGGGCGGCAGGTTCGCGAACCACAGGTAGTGGTCGCGCACCAGCTGCCCCTGATCCCAGCGCGCCTCGACCCGGTACGGGTTGGGGAACACGGTGACGCCGGCGCCCGACTCGCCCGGCGCCGGCAGCGGCACGGCCAGGAACTTGTTCTGGCTCGCCCCGCTCTCCAGGCTCGGTGTGCTGGCGTCGCCGATGTCGTAGCTGGTCACGGCGCCGAAGTAGCTGAAGCCGTCGCGCAGCCCGCTGATCGAGTACTTGTACGGATAGAGGTGGTTGCCGATCTGCTTCGGCACCGGCAGCCGGATGCGGTCGAGCCCGGTGTTGAATCCGGTGGTGTCGACCAGGTCGAACTGCGCGACGCGGCGCAGATCGGAGCGCGAGGTGCCGAGGTAGACGCGGTAGCCCTCGAAATCGTGGAAGCCCGGCGCGCTGCTGGTCGAGTCGGTCGCCAGCTCGGGCGAGTCGTCCCAGTAGAGGTCGAGCCGGCCGGCGCCGCTCTCGACCTGGAGCCGCGGCGAGGGCGGCGGCGTGGGCAGCTTGTAGTCGATATCGGCGGCGAATTGCGCGTAGTCCGCGTGCTCCAACAGCTTGGTCTCGTCCTCGCCGCCCACGAACGCGAAGTCGACCGTGACGCTGTCGCCGTAGTCGAGCTCGCGGTGGATCCCGGCGCGGTGCCCGAGCGGGCCCACCGACAGCAGCATGATCGGCGAGCACGAGCCGCCCGGCAGGCAGTCGGAGGTGCCGAGGATCAGCCCGTTGGTCATCAGGTCGTAGCGCTGCACGTCGGTGGCCTTCGACGGGTCGCCGGGCTGATAGGACCACCAGTTGAAGCTGATGGTGGCGCTGTCGAGCGGCGGATCCGAGATCTTGAGCAGCTTCACCGAGGCCCACGGCGGGCAGACGCTGAAGGAGCACGAGGTGGGGTAGGGCGACGAGGAACAGTAGTGCTCCTTGTAGAGCCGGCGCGGCGCGTCGTATTCGATGTGCGTCTTGTAGTACCAGCCCGAGGGCGGGAAGCTGGCGTAGGCGTTCTTGGGGCCGCTCACCAGCTGCGCGTAGAGCCCGACGGTGAGGTCGGTGAGCGGCTGGCCGTGATTGATGATGGTGTAGCGGTGGATCACGAACGCGTCCGCGACCGGGAGGTCGAAGCCGAGCGTGAGCTGGTGGACGACGATGTCGAGCGGGGTGTGCGGCTCCTGCTGGAAGCCGAAGGCCGGCTTGGCGGGCTCGTCGGAGTACCAGGTGTCGAGGTCCAGATCCGAGATCGCCGCCGGCGAATAGCGGTCGCTGTTCAGGATGCGCGAGCGCTCGACGAAGCCCAGCGTCGCCGGGGTGAACTCGGTCTCCGAGACCGCGTCGCTGCCCTGGGCGTTGTCGACGATCGCGGACGAGACGCCGGTGAACGCGCCGTTGTCGTTGATCGCATGCGCCCCCACCCACAGCCCGGCCCGCGACATGTGCTCGAAGCCGTCGCCGAGCGGGAACTCGAACGAGGGGTTCTTGTTCAGGAAGTTGGTGCCGAGGAAGCCGTAGTTCGAGACCGCCAGACCGACCCGGTTGGCGGTCTCGAAGGTCTGGGCATAACGCACCGAGTCGGGGAGCACGAAGGCCGGGCCGGCGGGTGCCGGCGCCGGGAACCCGAGCGCGGCCAGCGCCAGCACCGCCCGCACCGCGCCGCGCATCACAGCCCCGTCACGTGCCGGTCGTACTCCTCCGGAAACTCCTCCATGAAGATCCGGTCGATCTCGAGGTTGACATCCCGCAGCACGCGCGCCTTCTGCGCGTAGGGCAGGAACGAGCTCTTGAAGCCCATGATGACGATGCGCTTGATCTCGTAGGGACTGAGCCGGAACGCGCGCGCCGCCAGCGTGAACTCCTGCGACACGGTGGTGGCCGACACCAGGCGGCTGTCGGTGTTGAGGGTGACGCGCAGCCCCTGCCGGAAATAGTAGCCGAACGGATGCTCGGGCATGCTGCGCACGGCGTGGGTCTGGACGTTCGAGGACAGGCACACCTCGAGCGGGATGCGGTGATCGTTGACGTAGCGCATCAGGTCGGGGTCCTCGCGCAGCCGCGTGCCGTGCCCGATGCGGTGGGCCCCGCAGTAGTGGAGCGCCTGGGCGATGCTGGCCGGGCCGAAGGCCTCACCGGCGTGCACGGTCGAGTTGATGTTGTTCTTGAGGATCAGCTCGAACGCCGCGCGATGGGCCTTGGCGGGATAGTCCTTCTCCTGGCCCGCGAGGTCGAAGGCCAGCACCCCGCGCCCCTTGTAGGCCACCGCCAGCTCGGCGAGCGCCATCGACACCTTGGGATCCATCGAGCGGATGCCGCAGATGATGACGCCGGTCGTCATGTTGTGCCGCGAACCCGCGTCGCGCAGCCCGGCGATCACCGGATCGACGATGTCCTCCCAGCCCAGCCGCCGCTTGCGGTGCAGCACCGGTGAGTAGCGCACCTCGAGGTGGCGGATGTTCTCCGCCGCGGCGTCCTCGGCCAGCTCGAAGGCCACGCGGTACAGCGCCTCGCGGCGCTGCATCACGCTGAGCGTGAGGTCGAAGATCCGCAGGTAGTCGCCGAGGCTGCGGGTGCGCCGGCCGGCCTGCAGCATGCGGGTGAGGCGGACGAGGTTGGTGGTCGGCAGGCGCACGCCCTGCTCCTCGGCCAGCTCCAGCATGGTGCGCGGCCGCAGGCAGCCGTCGAGGTGGCAGTGGATGTCGGTCTTGGGCAGGCGCTGGACGACGCGTTGCGTCAGCCTCATGCGCCCGCCGCCCCGCCGCGCTCGAGCGCCATGATCTTCCGCACCCGCCGCTCGTGGCGGCCGCCGCCGAACGGGGTGGTGAGGAACAGGCGCACGAGCCGCTGGGCGAGGCCGCGGTTGACGATCCGCGCTCCCAGGGCCAGCAGGTTCGCGTCGTTGTGCTCGCGACAGTTGAGCACCGTGGTGTCGTCGTGGCACAGCGCGCAGCGGATCCCGGCCACCTTGTTGGCCGCCATGGTCGAGCCGATGCCGGCCGCGTCGACCACGATGCCGCGGGCGGCGCGGCCGGCGGCGACCTCGCGCGCCACCGCGGCGGCGAAGTCCGGATAGTCGACCGCGGCGGTGGAGTGGGTGCCGCAGTCGTGGACGCTCCAGCCCAGCTCGTCCTCGATGTAGCGCGCCAGCGCCTGCTTGAGCTCGAAGCCGCCGTGATCCGAGCCCAGCGCCACCCGCCGCGCCGCCGCCCCCACCGCCGCCGCGGCCGGCGCGGCCCCGGCGGGCTCGGGCCCCAGGGCGCGCTCGACCGCCTCGCGCACCAGACGCCGCACCTCGGAGGGATCGATGTCGCGCATGGCCGGTCGAGTCTAGAAAGCGTGCCGGGGGCGGTCAAGCGCGGGCGGGATGCGACGGCGGCGCGAAGCGCGTAGAATGGACGGCTCTGCGCGTCGCCGGTCCCCGCGACCGCCCTCGAGGAGCCTCGTGATCCGACCGTCCACCCTCGCACGCAACGCGCTGCTGCTGGCGCTGGCGCTCGCCGCCCGCGCCGGCGCCGCGCCGGCGCCGGGCGCGCCGCCGCCCGCCGCCGCTCATGCCGGGGCCAGGATGCTGCCCGACAGCACCTGGCTCGAGAGCTGGCAGCTTTCGAACGGCCTGAAGGTGGTGACCCTGGACATCCCGGGCTGCCGCGCGGTCGCGGTGACGGTGGCCTACCCGACCGGCAGCGACGACGATCCGCCGGGTACCCCCGGGTTGGCGCGGCTCATGGCCGAGGTCGAGATGACCGCCCCCGCCGGCGACACGCCGGAGCGCAGCCGCGCCGAGATGGAGAGCCTGCGGCCGCTGGGCTGGAGCCTCAAGACCAACCCGCGCGCGATCCAGCTCTCCGAGGTGGCGACCCGCGAGCAGTTCCCGGGCGTGCTGCACCAGGTCGCGGGCCGGATGCGCGGGGTCTCGGTCACCCCCGAGGCGCTCAAGCCCGCGCTCGCCAGCGTGCGCCGCGATGTCGGCGAGCATCTGCTCGGGAACCCCGACGACGCGCTCTATTACCAGTCGCGGGCCTACGCCGCCGGGGCGGGCGAGAAGGACGTCATCGATCAGGCGGGCGCCCGGGCGCTGGCGGGGATCGACGCCCGGACGCTGGGGGAGCGCATGCGCGCCACCTTCGTCCCGGCCGGCGCGGTGCTGGCGCTGGCCGGCGGCCTCGAGGGGTTCAACGTCCACGCCCTGGTCGAGAACCAGTTCGCCGGCCTCCCGGCCGGCGCGCCGCCGGCCCGCGCCGCCGATCCGGCCGGCGCCGGCTTCCATCCTTCGGTCCGCTCGGTGGCGCGCGACGACATCCATCGGCCGATCGGCGTGATCGGGGTGCGCGCGCCGGCGCTGTCCGACTCGCTCCACCCGCGGTTCTTCCTCAGCATGCTGGTGATGGGCGAGTTCTGCCATCAGAGCTGGGCGCCGGTGCCGCCGGTCTCGACCCGCTTCCGCTACTCGATCCTCGACGAGCCCGATCTGGTGCGCTTCTATCCCGCCACCGCCCCGGAGACCACCGATGCGGGCGCGCTGGGGCGCGAGCTGCGGCAGACGCTGGGTGCGCTGAACGCGATGGTCGTGCTGGCCAACGAGTACCAGGGCTACCGCTACGGCGTGCTGTGGCTGCTGGGCGGTCCGATGACGAAGCGCGTGCTGGCCCAGGTGCGCAGTGACGGCGCGGCGCTCAACAACCTGTGCAACAACCTGGCGGCCCGCGAGCTCACCGGCGGCGAGGCGTTCTGGTCCCGCTACCGGGTGCGCTTTCTCGAACCGGTGGAGCCCGGGATGTCCGATTGGGCGCGCTGGGTGTGCCTGCCCGAGCACCAGGTGGCACTGCTGTTCACCCCGCAGCGCAAGTAGCCGGGCGCCGCAGGCGCGCGGCGTTGACCCTGGATTCGCGGCTGCGCTACTTTGCGGGGTGGCATGTCGCGTCGCATCCTCATCGGCATCGCCGGGGGCTCAGGGTCCGGCAAAACGCTGGTCGCGCGCACCATCGTGCGCGAGCTCGGCTCCGACCGGGTCGTCATCATCGACCAGGACTCCTACTACAAGGACCTCGAGGCGATTCCGCTGCGCGAGCGCGTGGGGCGCAACTTCGACCATCCCGACGCGTTCGACGGCGAGCTGCTCAAGCGCCACATCGCCGAGCTGCTGGCCGGGCGGCCGGTCGAGCAGCCGATCTACGACTACGCCGCGCACCGGCGGCTGGGCGAAACCCGCCACATCGGCGAGCACGACGTGATCGTGCTCGAGGGCATCCTGATCTTCGTCGACCCCGATCTGCGCCGCATGATGGACATCAAGCTGTTCATCGACGCCGACCCCGACGTGCGCTTCATCCGCCGGCTGCGCCGCGACCTGGTCGAGCGCGGGCGCTCGGTCGACAGCATCATCCGCCAGTACGAGGAGAGCGTGCGCCCCATGCACCTCCAGTTCGTCGATCCCTCGAAGCGCCACGCCGACGTCATCATCCCCGAAGGCGGGCACAACAAGGTGGCAATCGACCTGGTGAAGACCAAGATCCGCGAGCTGCTGCGCGAGCGCGGCGTCGAGGCCGTTCCCGCCGACGGCCGCGCCTGACCCGGGTGCCATGGCCGAACCCACGCCGCACTTCACCAACCAGGGCTGGATCGAGGTCATCGTCGGCAGCATGTACAGCGGCAAGACCGAGGAGCTGATCCGCCGCCTGCGACGCGCCCAGATCGCGCGCCAGCGCGTCGAGATCTTCAAGCCGGTGATCGACGACCGCTACGCCCGCGACCACATCGTCTCGCACAGCGAGCTGCGCATCCCCTCGCACTCGATCCGCGACGCGCGCCAGATCCTCGACTACGGGCGCGACGCCCAGGTCATCGGCATCGACGAGGGCCAGTTCCTCGGTCCCGACCTGGTGCGGGTGTGCGAGCGCCTGGCGCGCCGCGGCAAGCGCGTGATCGTGGCCGGGCTCGACCAGGACTACGCGGGGCGGCCGTTCGAGCCCATGCCGCACCTGCTCGCCATCGCGGAGTACATCACCAAGACCCTCGCCATCTGCATGGTGTGCGGTGGCCCCGCCAACCGCACCTACCGCAAGGTGCGCCGCAGCGGGCGCGTGCTGGTCGGCGGCGCCGATCTCTACGAGGCGCGCTGCCGCCGCTGCTACGAGTTGGGCCGCCGCGCCCGTCATGACGCCGCACGACCCGGAGGAGCCGATGCCGCACCGTCCGATCATTCGCGCAACAATCGCCCTCGCCGCCGCCGCCGTTCTCGCAGCGGGGTGCGGAAAGCGCGCTGAGCCGCCCGCCGCGCAGGCGCCGGACCGCGCTTCGCGTGGTACCCCCACCCGCCTCAAGGTGGGCCTGGTGTTCGACGTCGGCGGGCGCGGCGACAAGTCGTTCAACGATGCCGCCTGGGCGGGCCTGGAGCGCGCGCGCACCGGGCTCGGCGTCGAGGTCCAGACCCTCGAGACCGGCGAAGGCAACGACCGCGAGGCGGCGCTGCGCCAGCTCGCCGCGGCCGGCAACCAGCTGGTGTTCGGCGTCGGGTTCCTGTTCTCCGACGATATCCGCCAGCTGGCGACCGAGTTCCCCAACATCAAGTTCGCGTGCGTCGACTACACCGTGAAGCCGGGCGAGCCGCTGCCGCCCAACCTGGCCGCGCTGACCTTCAGGGAGGAGGAGGGCTCGTTCCTGGTCGGCGCGCTGGCGGCGCTGCTCAACCACTCCGGCAAGCTCGGCTTCGTGGGCGGCATGCAGATCCCGCTGATCAAGAAGTTCGAGGCCGGCTACCGCGCCGGCGTGGCGGCGGTCGACCCCAGGATCGCGGTGCTGGTCAAGTACGCCGGCACCACCGGCACGGCGTTCAAGGATCCCACCAAGGGCAAGGAGCTGGGGCTCGCCGAGTACAACCAGGGCGCCGACATCATCTTTCACGCCGCCGGCTCGACCGGACTCGGGGTGTTCGAGGCGGCGCGCGAGAAGCAGCGCCTGGCGATCGGCGTGGATTCCGACCAGTACGACGAGGCGCCGGGCTTCATCCTGACCTCGATGATCAAGCGCGTCGACAACGCCGTCTACGACACGATCGCGAAGCTCGAGCTGGGCGAGTGGCACGGCGGGGTCCAGGTGTTCGGGCTGCGCGAGCACGGGGTGGGCTGGGTCTACGACCAGCACAACCAGGCCCTGGTCCCGGCCCCGGTCAAGGCGCGGGTCGACTCGCTGGAGCGCGAGATCGTCGCCGGCCGCATCGCGGTCCCGGCGCAGTAGGCGCGGCGCGCGCGGGGCCCGCGGTGTGGACCGAGCTCGGCGACCGGATCCTGGTGCGGCAGTCGAGCGTGTTCTGGATGAACACGCTGCTGCTGCTCGACCCCGGCCACACCGCGGTCATCGACCCGGGCGTGCTGCCCGGCGAGCTCGACGACATCGCCGCGCGCGTCGCCGACCGGCGCCCCGAGCGCGTCACCCTGCTGTTCAGCCACGCCCACTGGGACCACGTGCTGGGGCGCCCGTGGTGGCCGGCGGCCACGACCATCGCCCATGCGCGCTTCGCCGCCGAGCTGCGTGAGCGCGAGGCGCTGATCGGGCGCGAGGCCGAGTTCATCGCCGCGGCCCGCGGCGAGGGGTGGCGCGAGCCGTTTCGCGCCTTCGAGCCCGATCTCGCGATCGAGGGCGAGCGCGCGGGCCAGCTGGGGCCGTGGACGCTGGTGCTGCGCGACGCGCCCGGGCATTGCGCCAGCCAGATCACGGCTCATCTGCCCGCGGCGCGCCTGCTGTTCGCCGCCGACATGCTGAGCGACATCGAGATCCCGATGCTCGACGGGCCGCCCGCGGTCTACGCCCGCACGCTGCGCGCGCTGGCGCCGTTGTTCGAGTCGGGCGCGGTCGCGACCCTGGTGCCCGGACACGGCGCCCCCGCGCAGGGCGGCGAGCCGGCGGTGCGCCTGTCGCGCGATCTCGCCTACCTCGAGCGCCTCGAGTCCGGGGTGCGCGAGGCGCACCAGCGCGGCCGCTCGCTGGCCGAGATCGAGATCGCGCTCGACCACATGGACTACGTGGGAAAGACCGCCGGGTACTCGATGCGGTCCGTCCATCGCGCCAACGTGCACTTCGCCTACGCCGCGCT
>Ga0306920_100009744_pt1 | contig 12840 bp, 9 predicted proteins | sample flu12Cox44000170_FD_204666 | JGI IMG/M metagenome (GOLD analysis project Ga0306920, IMG submission 204666) | Lab enrichment of tropical soil microbial communities from Luquillo Experimental Forest, Puerto Rico - flux4day.12C.oxic.44.000.170 (v2)... | ecosystem: Environmental > Terrestrial >...
TACCGAGGATGGTGATGAGTTCGTCCCGAACAAGCTTGATGACCTGCTCGGAGGGCGAGAGTGCGGTCATGACTTCCTGTCCGAGGGCCTTTTCGCGGATGTGCTCGATCAGTTGCTTGACGACATTAAAATTCACATCGGCCTCAAGCAGCGCCATGCGGATCTCTTTGAGCGCTTCGCCGATGTTTTCTTCGGTCAGGGTGCCTTGTCCGCGCAGGTTCTTGAAGGCTCGCTGGAGCTTATCTGTAAGATTCTCAAACATTTAGTTCTTGGTTGCGGCAGCGTGGTGTGGGCCGCGAATAATTAGAATATCACGCGAAAAGACCTCTTCCACGGTTGGCACTCGCTTCGAACGCGCATGGGAACGCGCCTCGCCAGACTAGGAGGTTGGGAGGAAGGCCTCTTTCGGGAGTTCTCGTGGGTTCCGCTCGTCCTTTTCCAGCTTCGCTTGCCCTAACGGTTGACGACGTTCACCTAGTTTCGCGGCGAATGCTCTTAATTTCTGCCTGCTGCGACTTCCCAAAAAACTCGAAAGCAGATGGAAGCGCGCTTCTCTCGCCATAGCATCCTGAGCCCACGTCAGCGACTTTTTGCGCAAGCGGTAAAGCTTGCCCTTCCAAAACAGTGCCCGAAGCAAGTTTGCCAGCAGCCTGCTAGCGGGTTGGCTGCGCATCGGCTTGACGGAAGACCTCTGCTGCCGCGATTACCGTGTTGGTGTGGATGGTGACGGTGTCTTCGACCCTGATGGCGTAACCGCCGGCAAGGGTCACCATCACGGGGATGTCGCGGGCCCGAGCGGCGCGGAAGACTAATTCGTCGCGTTGTTTGAGTCCCTCGAGGGTAAGGTCTAGGCCGCCCAGCTGGTCTTCGCGGAAGGGATCGGCGCCCGCCACGTAGCAGATCAACTCGGGTTCGAACTGGCGGAGTCCGGAGCTGAGCGCGTTGTCGAGCCAAGCCAGATACTCGGCATCCGGGCAGCCGTCGGGCAAATTCACGTCGATGGAAGACGGAGGCTTGACCATCGGGTAGTTATTCTCCTGGTGCAACGAGATGGTGAAGACGTCCTTGCGAGGGCCTTGGCGAATGGTTGGGCTGTGGCTGTGAGGAAGCTTTGCAGCAGGCCAGGAAGGTAGCGTGGCGGCATTGTGGCCGATGTGTCCGAAGATAGCGGCGGTACCGTTGCCCTGGTGGACGTCGCAATCCACGGTCATGGCACGCTGAATAAGCTTGCGCTTCTGCAGGCTGCGGATGGCGATGGCAAAGTCGTGAATCATGCAGAATCCTTCGCCATGGTCGGGGAAGGCGTGATGAAATCCACCCCCGATGTTGACGCACACATCATCAGTCAGCGCCCGCTCGGCGGCGAGGATGGAGCCGCCGGTATGGAGCATGAAGGTGTCGACCACGGTAGGGGAGAAGGGGATCTCCATCTGTAATTCTTCGCGGGCGGTCAGACTGCCCTCCATGAGCTTGTTGACGTAGTGCGGGGAGTGAACCAGCATCACGTCGGATTCGCTGGCGGGCTGAGGGGCAAGGAAGTCAGATTCATCCACGTAGCCCTGTGTGAAAAGGCGCTCGCGGATCAGGCGATATTTGTCAGCGCGAAAGACGTGCTCGCCAATAGGGAGGAAATACTTTTCGCTGTAGACCAGTTTGAAGGGCAACATGGGCCGATTGTCCGAATGCCGCTGAAGCAAGATCCCTCGCGGACTGAAGTCCGCTGGGGATGTCAAAAACAAAGGGCTTATGCGGCACAGCCAAAGCTGTGCCTTTTCAAAGCACGCCTGAAAGCGACTCTTCAACAGCTGTAAAGCCGGGTTCATCTACGAACCCAGGTTGCACCGCTGAAGCAGCGCTCCACCCTATATACTCCTCTGACACGGCTCCAAAGCTACGAACAATTGATTCTAGAAGGGTCGAGCCGGAACGCAACCAAGAAGTTTCAACCGGTATTCGAGCACTTTAAGCGCCGTCGTCGACCCCCAGTAGGTGTTGCCGCAGGGTGTACTTCGGTGGTCTGGACGGAATTCGAGGAATAGTTCAAACTCAGCTGGCTGTCGCAAACTCATCCAAATCAGGAGATTCTACGCATGAAGCGAGTATTTCTTCTTGCAGTCGTAGGTTTGTCTCTGTCCTTCGTGGCGCTGACCGCAGCGACCGCACAAGTTCCCTACAAAGAAGGCGCCGTGGAGCGTGTGGTTCTGCTCCGCATTACGCCCGGCCACTTCGACGCGTTCATGGCCGACATCAAGAAGAATGTGATTCCCATCTGGGAGGCGGAGAAGGCTTCTGGTCTGATTACGGATTACCAGATGTTCCTGAACACGACACGCTCGGGCGCTGACGACTGGGATCTTGGCTACTCACTGCTGTACAAAAACATGGCGGCTTTGGACGGACTGCCAGACAAGGTGTTCGACCTTCGCATGAAGCAATACGGGGACCAAGCTGCCGAGCAGAAAGTAATCGACAAACGAGTCGAGAATGCGCACGTGGTGAGCAGCTACTTGGTTCGCGACATCACCCTACGGTAGCTGAGATTCGGCCGACAACTCTGGTGGCGTAGCTGAGACTGCGCCGCCAATTCTCTTTCTGGGTGTTTCTCGCGCAGTGGGTGCGGTATCGAATCCGAGCTGTGATTTAAGATGACGAGCGATGGCCAGCGCCGCCCAATTTGTCTCGCTCGGCCGCGCCGCCCGGCACAACCTGCTGGCGACAGCGGGAGCGGTGCTGATCGTGGTCTTCGCCACGCTTGCAGTCTTCGGGCCATGGATCGCACCGCAGGATCCCACTTACATTGATTTGCCTTCCCGCCTGATGGGTCCCTCTGGCGCTCACTGGTTCGGCACCGATGAACTGGGCCGCGATATTCTGTCGCGCGTCATTTATGGGGCGCGGATTTCGATGCTGGTGGGGAGTTGCGTGGTGGCGTCGTCACTCACGCTGGGGCTGATCTTCGGGTCAATCGCGGGCTACTACGGCGGATTCCTCGATCGCTTTCTGAATGTGATCGTGATGAATGCCTTCATGTCGTTCCCGGGAATTCTGCTGGCGATTGCGTTTGTGGCCTTTCTTGGCCCGGGACTGTTCAACCTGGTGCTCGCGCTCTCGATTGGCGGATGGGTGGGCTATGCCCGCCTGGTGCGCGCGCAGGTGCTGGCGGTGCGGGAGCGGGAATTCGTGGAAGCGGCGCGCGCGCTGGGAGCAAGCGACACGCGGATCATCGTGCGGCACATTCTGCCAAACATCATTCAGCCGGTGATTGTGCAGGCGGCGATTGGAATGGCGGGTGCGATTCTGGCGGAAGCGACGATGAGTTTTCTGGGGCTGGGCGTGCCGCCTCCGACGGCGACTTGGGGGGCAATGCTCAACGATGGCCGTTCGCACCTGTTCGACGCACCTAACCTGGTGCTGTTCCCTGCGGCCGCAGTCATGCTGGCAGTGCTGTCGTTCAACTTCATCGGCGACGGATTGCGCGACTACCTTGACCCGCGCTCGCGGATTGAGGCGGGGCTGTAAGGCAGTTGTCAGTGGCCGGTTGTCAGTTTCACAATCAGGTTCACCACCCTTCGACTTCGCTTCAGGGCAGGCTCGGCGCGGAGGACACGGAGGTTTGATGGCAAGTAGCCAGTTGGCAGCCACCCGTTGCCAGTGACCGGTAGTCCAAGGTCACTGATTTAGGCACTCGGGTGTTCCAGAATTTCCGTCTATACTCCGGGAGTTGCCATGTTATCCATTCCATTTCGAACTCGACTATCGGCAGTTGCCGTCGTTGGCCTGACGGGGCTGACGGCGGTTTCGTGTGGCGGACAAGCCGCTCCGACAACGCCGTCGTCGTCACCTGCTCTTCCGACCTATCAGTTGGAATGGGCAGATGAGTTCAGCGGGCCAGACGGATCGGCACCGGACGGGACGAAGTGGGCGATCCAGACGGGCGGCAACGGCTGGGGCAATAACGAGTTGGAGTACTACACAGCGCGCCCGCAAAATGTACAGGTTTCCGGGGGAAACCTGGTAATCACGGCGCTGAGGGAAGATTACACCGACCCCGACCAGGTTGCGCGCCATTACACCTCGGCGCGATTGCAGACGAAGGAGCTGTTCTCGCAGCGGTACGGGCGGTTCGAGGCACGGATCAAGATTCCGAAGGGACAGGGAATGTGGCCGGCGTTCTGGATGCTGGGTAACAACATCGATACCGCCGGCTGGCCGGCGTGCGGCGAGATCGACATCATGGAGAACATCGGGAGGGAGCCGTCGATCGTCCACGGCACACTGCACGCACCCGGGTATCCGCCGGAGGGATACACGGCTGCGTATACTCTGCCGAACGGGCAGGCATTCTCAGACAGCTTTCACCTGTACGCCGTCGAGTGGGAGCCGCGGCAGATTCGCATTTACGTTGATGGGAACTTGTATGCAACAGACACACAGGCGGGATCTCCGGCGCCGAACTCCTGGCCCTTCGGCCGCCAGCCATTCTTCCTGCTGCTGAATCTCGCGGTGGGCGGAAATTGGCCCGGGAATCCTGACGCTACAACGCAATTCCCACAGCCGATGCTGGTGGATTACGTGCGGGTGTATCAGAAGAAGTAGCTAGAAGTAGCTGGAAACTGGCGACTAGTAGCTGGTTACTGGCAGCCCGTTCTTGCCAGTCACCAGTCACCTGACACGTGGAATACTTTAGACAGTTAGCGCATCCAATACTACATGGCTACCGCGAAGGCAATCCTGGGCGGCGGATGTTTCTGGTGCGTCGAAGCCGCATTCGTACAGTTGGAAGGCGTGGAGTCGGTGCGCTCGGGCTACATGGGCGGACGGCGGCCGAATCCGACCTATGAGCAGGTGTGCTCCGGCACTACCGGACATGTGGAGGTAGCGGAGATCACGTATGATCCGGCGAAGATCAGCTACCGCAACCTGCTGGAAGTGTTCTTCACCGTGCATGATCCGACCACGTTGCATCGCCAGGGCAACGATGTGGGTGAACAATACCGGTCTGTGATCTTTTACCTGAATGAAGAACAGCGGCAGACTGCGCAAGAGGTGATCGCCGAGTGGACGAAGGATAAGGTGTTTGCCGATCCGATTGTCACAGCGGTTGAGCCGGCGCAGACGTTTTATGTGGCTGAGAATTATCACCAGGACTATTTCAAGAACCATCCCTTCCAGCCGTATTGCATGTTTACGGTCGCGCCCAAGGTGAAGAAGGTGCGGCAGAAATTTGCGGCGCGGTTGAAGGCGGCAGTGTGAGGTTGTGGCCTGCCTCTACAGAAAATCACTCACCACGGAGACACGGAGAACACCGGGAAATCCGATTCAAGGGTTCCCGCGCTCTAAGTGTCGGCGCGGTGAAAGTTAAGGTGTTCCCAGCTCGACCAGACACACTCCCTGGCGGAAAGCGATGAATCGCGAAGGAATTGAAAACAAATTCTCCGTGCCTCGGTGGTGATGTATCTCACTGAGTCAACCGGAGACGCTTCCGGGGTACAATACGGCGATGGCGGACTCGCTCAATCTAAGCCTGTGGTTCCCCAGCTTTCGTGAGACGGAGATGCTTCCGCGCGCGGTGTCAGTGATGCGGCAGTTCCTGTATTCCGAAGTGCGCGAGGGAATCACCTATTTGTCGGTGCATCCGGTGGCATGGTCAGAGCCAACGGTGATGGAGCAGCGATTCAACCCGGGGATTTCTCCCGAAGAAGCGGCAGAAATCACGGGTGAATTTGCACACGACGATTTCGCGTTCGTGTTCGAGGCCTTCTGGGACCTGTGGGTGCCGAACGACGACGAGAGCGGAGACGCGTGGGTGCAACGTCCGATTGCAGTGCGGTTCATCGTTCACGGAGTGCAGTTCGACGAGGGCATCTACACCGATGACGGTCACGTCGAGGTAGATTTCGGCCTCGACACGCCTTTTCTGTTGGAAGGCCTGGAGCTGTCGGCGAGGAACGAAGGACATGTGCGCTACAACGTCGCGAAGCTGGTAGCGTTCACGCTCGCCGTGCAAAACAATTGCGGATTGTCAGGGCGTGTGTTGTGGTCCGAGTCGGAGAATAATCTCGCGCAAAAGTTGATCGCGCAGTTGCAGCATACACATTAGGGGATCTCTTGCCGCCGCTTCGCGGCTCAATTGTCTTTCATTCATACACCCCCACCCCACACCGGGCATTTCTCTTGTGTGGACGAATAAAACTACGCACTTTCCAAACAACGGCCCGGCAAGATGCCGAGCCGTTTCGTTGATACAGCGGGATTGTGTCTATTTGGTGCGTCCGCCCTCGATTTTCAACTCGACGCTGGCACCGGCCTGGGCTGCCGCCAGACGGGCCGTCAACACCCGGAACGGTGAGCAGGAAACATAGTTGAAGCCGTTCTGCGCACAGAACTCGACGGAAGAAGGATCGCCACCGTGCTCGCCGCAGATGCCGATCTTGATGGTTGGTCGCGTGCTACGGCCCTTCTCCACCGCGATCTTGATCAACTGTCCGACACCTTCGCGATCCAGGGTAGCAAAAGGATCCTGCTTCAGGATGCCCTCGCCGATATACGTCGGGAGGAACTTGTTGATGTCGTCGCGCGAAAAGCCGAACGTGGTTTGCGTAAGATCGTTGGTGCCGAAGCTGAAGAATTCCGCTTCCTGCGCGATCTCACCGGCCACCAACGCGGCACGCGGTAACTCAATCATGGTTCCGACCAGGTACTCGACCCTGCTCTCCTTCTCAGCGAAGACCTCTTCGGCCACGCGGCGCACGATTGCCGCCTGGTTGGCCATTTCCTTCAAGCCACCCGTCAGCGGAATCATGACCTCGGGCTTCACCTTCACGCCTTCTTTTTGGACCTTGACAGCGGCCTCGAAGATGGCGCGCGCCTGCATCTCGGTGATCTCGGGATAGGTGATGCCGAGGCGGCAGCCGCGGTGTCCGAGCATGGGGTTGACCTCGTGAAGCTGATCAACACGATTTAACAAGTTGCGCAACTCCTTCAACTTGGGCGACTTCGACTTGGTGAGTTCGAGTTTTGCGATTTCGACCATCAGGTCCTCCCGGCGCGGCAGGAATTCATGCAGCGGAGGATCGAGGGTGCGGATGGTGACCGGGAAGCCGTCCATGGAGCGGAAGATGCCGACGAAGTCGGCGCGCTGCATGGGCAAGAGCTTGCGCAGCGCGGTGCGGCGATCCTTCTCGTTAGTCGCGAGAATCATGGTGCGCACGTGCGGCAGGCGATCCTCGGCGAAGAACATGTGCTCGGTGCGGCACAGACCGATGCCTTCAGCACCAAATGCGCGGGCCTGCAGTGCATCGCGGGGAACGTCGGCATTGGCGCGCACGCCCATGCGGCGGAATGGCTCAGCCCAGTTCATCAGCTTAACCAGTTCGGGATCGTCAGGACGGGCGGGAACGGTGTTGAGCCTGCCGTTGATAACGCGGCCCGTGGTGCCATCGAGCGAAATCCAATCGCCGCCCTTCAGCACCCTGCCCTTGATGCGCATTTCGCGGGCTTTTTCATCCACATCGATATCACCAGCGCCAGCCACGCAGCACTTCCCCATGCCGCGCGTGACAACCGCAGCGTGGCTGGTCATACCACCACGGGAGGTGAGAATTCCGGCCGCAACTTCCATGCCGCCGATATCTTCGGGCGTGGTTTCACTACGGACCAGGATCAACTTGGCGTGGCTGTCTTTGTGGAACTTCTCCACCGCTTCCTCGGCGGTGAAGACGATCTGCCCTACGGCCGCGCCCGGCGAGGCGGGCAAACCGGTCGCCAGCACCTCGACGTCAACGCCCTTCTCATCGAGGCTGGGGACGAGGAAGTCGTACAACTGATTGGGCTCGACGCGGAAGATGGCTTCTTCCTTGCTGATCAGGCTCTCTTCGACCATCTGGATCGCAACGCGCACGGCGGCGCGACCGGTGCGCTTGCCGTTGCGGGTCTGCAACATGTACAGGCGACCGTCCTGGATGGTGAACTCGAAGTCCTGCATGTCGCGGTAATGCTTTTCCAGACGTGTGGTAATCTCGCGCAACTGGTTGTAAACCTCGGGCTGGATCTTCTCGAGCTCGGAGATGTGAACCGGAGTGCGAATTCCCGCGACAACGTCTTCGCCCTGCGCGTTCATCAGGAACTCGCCGTAAAACTCTTTTGCCCCGGTGGCAGGATTGCGGGTGAAGCCTACGCCGGTGCCGCTGGTCTCGCCGAGATTGCCGAAGACCATCGCCTGAACATTGACGGCGGTGCCGAGGAAGTCGTCAATGTTGTTGATGCGGCGATAGGTCTTGGCCCGTTCATTCAGCCAAGAGCGGAACACGGCATCACGCGCCATCACCAGCTGCTCATGCGGGTCCTGCGGGAATTCCTGCTTCGTGTGCTTGACGACCACTTTCTTGTAGTCAGCGATAACTTCCTGCAACGCCTTGGCGTCGAGGTCGGTGTCGAGCCTGACTTTCTTCTGCTTCTTCTTTCCGTCGAACACGGCTTCGAAGGCATGCTTGGGGATGTCGAGCACCACGCTGCCGAACATCTGGATGAGGCGGCGGTAAGAGTCGTAGGCGAAGCGGGGATTGTTGGAGCGTTTGGCCAGGCCCTCAACGGATTTGTCGTTGAGCCCGAGGTTGAGGATGGTGTCCATCATGCCGGGCATCGAGAACTTGGCACCCGAGCGGACACTTACCAGCAGGGGATTGTCGGCGCCGCCCAACTTCTGGCCCTGCAGCTTCTCGAGGCGGGCAACTGCTTCATCCATCTGCCGGTTGACCTCGCTGGAAACTGCTGCGGTCCGCATGTATTCGCGGCAGGCTTCGGTCTGAATGGTGAAACCGGGAGGAACAGGCAATCCGGCATTGGTCATTTCGGCGAGCCCGGCGCCCTTGCCGCCCAGCTCGTCTTTCATTTTTCCGTGGCCTTCGGCGTGGTTATCGCCAAAGAAATAGACATACTTGACCGATTTTGTGTCGGCGGCTGCTTTGTGATCAACGTCAACGGTTGGTGTGCTCATGATCAGTCCTTTTACTCTCTAACGAAGTTAGGAAGATTTGGTTTCGGTTACGATCTCGCTGAAATCGGCGATGGTGGAAAATTCTCGCAATAGTGTTTGCAAAAGGGCCAGACGATTGGCACGCACGCGTTCGTCGTCGACCATGACCATAACCTTGTCGAAAAACAGGTCAATCGGCTGGCGAAGGCGGCTGATCTCGGTTAGCGCTGATTTGTAATTCCTTTGCTCACGCAATGGGCCGACTTTGGCGGCAATCCGTGGAACACTCGCCGCCAGGGCCCTCTCCGAATCCTCGGTCAGCACCGCCGGATCGAGCTGGCCGGCAATCTTCTTGCCACCTTCGTGGGCCTGGCGGAGGATGTTCTTCGTGCGCCTGAAGGCGACGGAAATCGAGGCGAAATCCTCGGAGCCGCGCACCTGGGTCAGCGCTTCGGCACGGGCGATGGCGTCGACCAAGTCGTCGCTGTCGGCGGCCAGAACCGCATTGACCACGTCGTAGGCAAAACCGCGAACGTCTCGCAGGTAAAACTCCAGGCGCTCGCGCATGAAGCTGGCTAGCGACTCCCCGAAGATCACCTTTTTGTCGAAGCGCTGTTCGGCATCCGTGCCGGCATATTCAGCCCGCGCGTCAGCGAACAATTTCGCAATTGGAATCGGTAGCTTGTGCTCGGCGATGATCTTAACGATGCCGTTGGCGGCGCGCCGCAACGCAAATGGATCTTTCGAGCCGGTGGGTTGGAGCCCCAAGGCGAACATTCCAGCGATGGTGTCGGCTTTGTCTGCAATTGCCAACACCGCGCCTTCCAACGTCGGCGGAACATCGTCGTCCATCGATTCGGGCTGGTAATGGTGGTAGATGGCGTCGCCAATGGCGTCCGCTGTCGCCTTGGGCAGCGCGGGATCAAGTTGCTGCACCTTGGCGTAGAGACCACCGACGATGCCCTGCAATTCGGTGAACTCTTTGACCAACTCGGTGGTGAGATCGGCCTTGGCCAGCAGCGCGGCTTTGAAGACAACGCCGGGGCGAATCGCCACGCCGGCTTCGCGTACGATCTCGGAGATCAGGCTCCCTAATTTCTGGTTGCGAGTTGTCTTGTCGTAGTAGTTGCCGAGGTCTTTCTGGAAAGTCACCGATTTGAGCATATCCACGCGCTGGCGCAGCGAGATCTTCTGATCGGTGTTCCAGAAGAAACGGGCGTCGTTGAAGCGGGCGCGCAGGACGCGTTCGTTGCCGTGGCGAATGAGTCCGTCGGGGTCGCTGTCGGTGTTCAACACCGCAAGGAAGTGCGCCGACAGTTTTCCGTCGGCGTCTTCGAGCGCGAAATACTTCTGATGGTCGCGCATCACGGTGACCAGGACTTCGGCAGGCAGTCTAAGAAATTCGGGATCGAAGCTGCCGAGAATCACTGACGGAAACTCGGTGAGATTGACAACCGTGTCGAGCAGAGACTTGTCCTCGCGCCAGCGCGCTCCGGGCACGGTGCGAGTGGCGGCATCGAGAGCTTCCAATATTCGTTGCTTGCGCTCGGTAGATCTAAGCACCCCTGCCCCACGCAGGCTCCCAACGTAAGCTCCAGGATTCGCAATCGTTACGGCTTGGCTCGCCATCATTCTATGGCCGCGGGATGTGTTGCCAGCCTGAATTCCAAAGACTTCCACCGGAACCACTTGGTCATCCAGCATCGCAACCAGCCAGCGCACAGGCCGGACGAACGTCTCGCCTCGCTTGCGCCAGTACATAGTCTTCGGCCAAGGGATTCCGCTAATCTCGCGGGGGAGTAATTCTGCCAGAATTATGGCTGCGTCCCTTCCCTGCCGCAGGACGGTAGCCTGCAAGTACAACGCTTTCCCCACCTGCTTTTGTTCAAGCGCTTCGAGCGGTACCCCAACTTTCTTGGCAAAGCCTTCGGCTGCTTTCGTGGGTACACCGTCCTTGTAGGCAACACTGACCGCCGGCCCAATCACGGTCTCCTTCACGTCTTCTTGCTTTGCCAAAATTCCATGAAAGATAACTGCCAACCGCCGTGGAGTCGAAAACAGGGTGGGGCTCTGCTCATCGTAGGAACCGGCCAATGGGAGACCCGTCTCGTCATCATGCGGACCGGGCAGCAAACGGGTTGTTTCTAGCAAACCCGTCACGCTTCCCCATAGGTGTCCGATCGCCTCCGGGATCATGGGCGCGGGGATTTCTTCGGTTCCGATCTCGAGGAGGAAGTCAGGCATCTCTAGTGCGTTCCAGTCATCGTGCCGCAATCGCTGGTTGGGTGACGTGATTCGAGTCGCATGAGCAATGAGCAACTAGCAATTAGCCTTTAGCCACGACCTCGAAATTCGCTGCCGCACGCGAGTCCACCTCCGGAGTTGCGTCGGCTTCGTGATTCTGCTGATCGACATACGCCTTGGCGACACCAACTGCAAGTGCCCTAATCCGAGCGATGACACCCACGCGTTCGGTGACGCTGATGGCGCCGCGGGCATCTAAGATGTTGAATAGGTGTGAGCACATCAGGCAGAGATCAAACGCTGCGAGCACCGGGAAGCGCTTACGTTCTTCGGGCGCGAACTTCGCAGTTGAGGCGTCGGCTTTGCCTGCCTTCACGTTCTTGTCGCGATCTATTTGCGTACCGTCAGAGTATTGCTCGAGCAGAGCCCGACATTCCGCTTCGTACAGGCGCAAATGCTCCCAGGCCATCTCGACATCTGCTTGTTCAAAGTTATAAACGGAGAATTGCAACTCGTCCTGGAAGCGAATCTCGCCATATTTCACGGGACGCCCGTCGGGGCCGACAGCCCATGTAATGTCGTAAATGCTGTCCACGTCCTGCAGAAATGCGGCGATGCGCTCAAGTCCGTAGGTCAACTCGGCTGCGATGGGATCGAGATCGATTCCGCCGCACTGCTGGAAGTAGGTGAACTGGGTGATTTCGAGGCCATCGAGCATGACCTGCCATCCAATGCCCCATGCGCCCAGGGTGGGTGACTCCCAGTTGTCTTCCTCAAACTTGATGTCATGCTTGCGCAGGTCGATGCCAATGGCGGTCAACGATGCCAGATACAAGTCCTGCACGTCGGCCGGTGGCGGCTTAAGGATGACCTGATACTGCATGTGTTTGAAAAGGCGATTGGGATTCTCGCCATAGCGGCCGTCAGCGGGACGGCGCGAGGGTTGCACGTAACCGACACGATAGGGCTTGGGGCCGAGCACGCGAAGAAATGTCTCGGGGGCCATGGTTCCCGCGCCGACTTCAACGTCGTAGGGCTGTTGCAGCACGCAACCGTTGCTGGCCCAGAAATTCTGCAGACGGAGAATGAGTTCTTGAAACGTCAGCGCGTTTTGTGAAGAAGCCAATGTTTCTTCCTGAGTGCATCCGGCGACGGACGGCCGGAATTTTCTACTTCAGCTACAGCTTTTTCAACATCACGGCGGTTACCAGCTTCTTCTCGATGTGGCGCTCGATGATCTGCAGCAAATAGCGCCGCAGATCCGCGCCTTGAGCTGGCCGCCAAGGCTCAACCCCAAAACTCTCGAGCGGCATGCGAAACATCTCAATCGCCATCGCCCTCGACGCTGCGGTCAGCTCTGACGAAGCCAGTCGCTTGTGCTGCGGGCACATCAAGCCGTCCGACAGCGCGTGATAAAACGCCTTGCTGTCGTTAAGCGACTGCCCGCAATGGCTACACACCCCGATCTCCGGCAAAAATCCAACCAACCGCACCAGCCAAAGCTGGAAGTACGTCAGCGGAATCCATATGGAACCGGTGCGCAACTGGCGCAGCACCGAGACTGCCAGCCGATAGAGAGCATCGTTCGCTTCACGGTCAGGTAGCAACTCATCCAGTGCCTC
>Ga0306920_100009745_pt1 | contig 12840 bp, 12 predicted proteins | sample flu12Cox44000170_FD_204666 | JGI IMG/M metagenome (GOLD analysis project Ga0306920, IMG submission 204666) | Lab enrichment of tropical soil microbial communities from Luquillo Experimental Forest, Puerto Rico - flux4day.12C.oxic.44.000.170 (v2)... | ecosystem: Environmental > Terrestrial >...
CAGTCCAGCAGAATCCTCGTATATTGTTGAATGTGCTGTACTTGTTCTTCGCTCAGCCGCAACTCGAATTCCTTCATGGCACGCTCGATCACGGCCGGGGAGAGGGCGCCCGCGCTGCCAGTTGTCATATTAGTAAATCACCTGTGGATTTCTTCTAAAACGTTCGCTTCTTTGGCCGAGGTGCCCAGCAGAAACTTTGCGCCGGCGATTCCGGCGACCACATCGAGTGCGGCGTGCCATACCACCACGGGAACCAGACTATGGTACGCGATTCGGACCAGAGCGAAAATGACACCGAGGATCCCGGTCCCAATGCTGCCGCCCCTTCCCTGGTAGAGGTGGGCCACACCGAACATGACCGCCGAGACGACCACCGCGAGCCAAGTGGCGCCACCGGCGCGCACGACTGCGGCCATCACGAAGCCCCGAAACAGGAACTCTTCGCAAAGCCCGGCGGTGAGGGAGAGGAGAAGAAACAAGGCGGTTTCGCCCCGCGTGCGCGGGAAAAGCCGCGAACCGAGGGCGCGCAGCCGCTCGAGATTCGGATGGCTCGAGCGAGCCATGCGCTTCAGGTTGGCCCAGTGCGCGACGGCGATGAGGCCGCCGCCAACCAGGCTGACGACAAGAACGCTGCTGCTTTGTCCGCCGTGAAGCCCGAGCTCGCGCGGAGAAAGCCCGCGGGCGAAAGCGCGCCAGGCGACCACGAGAGCGAGCGCCCACTGGAAAAGAATGGTCAAGGCATAGAGCTTCAAGCGGTCGCGACCGGTAACTTCGGAGAGCAGCATGAGATGGCGCATACGTTGGTATCCGCGCCAGGGCAAGAGGATTCCCAACACCAGAAAGATGAGCCAGAAGTCCCAGGGCATGAGGTGATGAAAGCACGGAGACGTCCTGTTCTGCAACTCGGCGCGCGGCCGGGCATCCTCTATAATGTCAGGCGATTTCGAAGGAGGCCCTTATGAGCGATCGCGTCAAGTTGACGACGATGGCCAAGGCCGCGGGTTGAGCAGCTAAGCTGAGTCCCGGGACACTGGACTCCGTTTTGCGGCAACTGCCGCGACAGACTGATCCGAACGTTCTGGTTGGCTTTGAAACCAGCGACGACGCCGGGGTGTATCTGCTCGACGAAACGACGGCGCTCGTGCAGACCGTCGATTTTTTCACGCCCATCGTGGACGATCCGCGCACCTTCGGTGAAATTGCCGCCGCCAATTCGGTGAGCGACATTTACGCCATGGGCGGGCGTCCCATTTCCGCGCTTTCGCTGGTCGGTTTTCCAGAGCAGGGCGATCCCGCGATTCTCACTGCGATCCTGGCGGGCGGTCTCGCCAAAATGATGGAAGCGAAGTGCAGCGTGATCGGCGGGCACTCGATTCGCAACGAGGATTTGCTGTTCGGGTACGCGGTCACGGGGGTTATCGACCCGAAGCGGATTTGGAGAAATGTCGGCGCGCACGCCGGCGATGCGCTCCTTTTCACGAAGTCCCTGGGGACGGGAGTCATTTCGACGGCGCTCAAAAAAGACCAGGCCATTCCGGAATCGCTTTTGGCGGCGACTCGATCGATGAGCACCCTCAATCGCGGGGCGGCGGAAGCGCTCGCCGAAATTGCCGGACAGGAAAGGTGGCGGGGTGCGATCCACGCGGTTACCGACGTGACGGGATACGGACTACTGGGCCACGCGCGTGAGATGGCGCTGGGCCATCCGGAAAAGGGAATCGCGCGCGTTTCCATGGAGATCGACCATCGCGCCTTCGGGTATCTGCCGGGCGCTTTAGAAGCCGCGAAAAATGGGTATCTGCCGGGCGGTCTGAAGAACAACCGCGATTTTGTCGGTGAGTGCGTGGAGTTCCAAGCGAGCGTAGGACCGGAATACCGCGATCTGCTTTTCGATCCGCAGACCTCCGGAGGGCTGTTCATCGCGATCGAGGCGGGTGCGGCGGAGGAGGCAGTGCGCCTGATGGGAAGGCGCAACGTAGCCGCTAGCCGTGTCGGCAGCGTCACGGGGAAAAAATCTTCACTGCTTCAGGTGAAATAATCCGAGGCCGGAAATCCGGGGCAAATGGACACCATCACACATGGTATTGCCGGGGCGCTGATCGGGAAGGCGTTTTGTTCGGGCGACAGCATGTTTCCCGTGAAGCCGATGAGCCGGGCACGCATCACCACCTGGGCGCTGATGCTCGGAGCGATTTTCCCGGATAGCGACGTGGTGCGCGGGATGTTCTCGAAGAACGACCTGCTGATCATCACCTGGCACCGCAGCTACACGCATTCGTTCGTGATGCTGCCCTTGTTTGCGCTGGGGCTCGCGGGTTTGACCTTTTGGGTGGCGCGGCGATTCGGCTGGAGCGCGCCTTCCTTTTTGCTGCTTGCGGCAATTTACGCGCTGGGGATCTTCAGCCATATTCTGCTGGACCTGGTAACCACATTCGGAACCATGATATGGACGCCGCTGTCTAGCGCGCGCCCGGCGTGGGACCTGCTCTTCATCGTAGACTTTGCGTTTACGGGGTTGCTGCTGGTGCCGCAATTGTTGGCCTGGGCGCACCGCGATCCCGAACATGCCAGGCGTCGCGCCGTGATGATGTGGCTGCTGTTCGTGCCGGTAACGTTTGGCATTGCGGCGATCGGGCGCATTGTCGGCGCGCCGATTTCCCTGCTTGCCATCGTGACGACGATCGTGGTTTTTTCGCTGCTGTTTCTGGTGCCGGCGTTTATCGGGTGGGGTTCACGGCTGAGCCTCGGGACGTGGAACCGGGCGGGGTTCGCCGCAGCTTCGGCCTATCTGGCGCTGACCATTTTTGCGCATCACACCGCGCTCTCGCGCGTAAAGAGGTTCGTGGAGTTTCAGGGGGTTCACCCGGATGCCATCGGCGCGCTGCCGCTGCCGCCGTCGCTGTGGAAGTGGGACGGCCTGGTGCGCACCGCGCGCGGTGTTTATGAAATGCGAATGGATCTCGGACAGCCGTCGGGGATTCCGAGAACGGAGGCGGAAGCGGCAGCTGCGGCGAAGACACCGCTGACCTACAACTATTTTCCCGATGCACCCGGAAACAGCTGGATCCAGCTGGCCCGGCAGTTGCCGGAGGTGCAGAAGGTGTTGTGGTTCGCGCGCTTTCCGGTGACCCGGTTCCACAAAGAGGGGCAAGAGGCGGTGATTGAGATACTGGACTTGCGGTTTGCGAGGGTGCGGACGGACCGGCCGGCGGCGTTTACCTACCAGGTGCGGTTCGACGCTGCCGGCAAGGTGGTTTCCCAGGGGTGGGAGCGGGAGTAGAGGCGGACGGAGCCGTCCCACGCTGCAAAATGGGCCCTGTCTTTTCTAGCGGAGCCTGTCTCTCCGGTAACCGATGAGATAGTTGATCAAAAAGGTATTGCGCCAAACTGCCCATAGCCAGGCGGAATTCGGGGATCAACGGGACGGTTTGGCGTCAGCCGGGTGGATCACGACTTGACGCTGCGGGCCGATCCCGGTGCTTTCGGTGCGCACGCCGGGGAAGGACTGCAGCGCGAGGTGGACGATGCGGCGCTCGCGTGAGCTCATGGGATTGAGCTTGAAAGGCTGCCGGGAGGATTGCACGCGCTCGGCGGCGGCGCGTGCCATCATTCTGAGCTCTTCGATGCGGAGGGAGCGGTAGCCGGAACAGTCGAGGAAGATTTTGTCCTGCCAGGGAGGTTCTAAGCGGAGAGCGCGCTGCGCAAGATGTTCGATGGATTGCAGCAGCTCGCCGCCCCGTTCAAGGAGGAGATCCTTGTCGCGGCCGGAGAGTTCGGCGAAGACCTCGGCGCCGTCATCCTCGGGAGCGGAGCCCTGGGGGACGGAGCGGACGGTCGCTGTAAGGTCGAATTTTCCGGTTTGCAGGGTGGTTTCGAGGAATCTCCGCAAAGCGTCTGCGGCCGCAGGGCGATTCAGCTGGTTGTTCTCTATCAGGTTCAGGGCCATATCCGGATAGCTCCGCGTTCTGTCGTCGGATTCGTCAGATCTTGCCGAGCCCCAACGCTTACGGCGTCCTTAGAGTGCGTCTTGATGCTGGATTGCTCGGACTATTTTTCAATCTGTCGAAAGACGAAAGCCCCCAAGCGCTGTCGAGCGTATGTTACGACAGGCTAGAGCAAGTAGCTCAGGATTTCTTTGCGGCTTTGGCCGGCGTAACGGGATGGGTGCGGTTGAGGTACCACTGCTGGGCCACACCGACGAGGCTGCTGGTCAGAATGTAGACGGCGAGGCCGCTAGAAATGGGGACGACGATGAACATGACCGCAAAGGAAAGCGGCATGAACTTCATCATCATCTGCTGCTGCGGGTCGGTAGTGGTCATAGGGGTCATTTTGGACGCGAAGTACATCGCTGCCCCCATGATGATCGGCAGGATGTAGTAGGGGTCGCGTGCGGAGAGGTCCCGGATCCACCAGAACCAGGGGGCGTGGCGCATCTCGATGGCCGAGTTCAGCGCCCGGTTGAGGCCGAACCAGATCGGCATCTGCGCGAAGGCCTGGACGCAGCCGCTGATGGGATTGACGCCTTCGCGCTGGTAGACGGCCATGACCTCCTGATTCATTTGGGCTTTGCGCGGATCGTTGATTTTGTATTTCTTGTAGCGATCCTGAATGGCTTTGATCTCCGGCATGACCCGCTGCATTTTCAGAGTGGTTTTGTAGCCGGAAATGCGCAGCGGGAAGAGCAACATGTTGACCACCAGGGTCAGCACGACGATGGCCCAGCCCCAGTTGGGAATATAGTTGTGCAGCCATTTGAGGCTGTGGAAGAGCGGGTCGGCGATGATTTCAAGCCAGCCGAAGTTGACCAGAGCCTGCAGCGGCGGATTCATCCGTTTCAGAAGGTCAAAGTCTTTAGGGCCGACAAAAATGCGCATGACGGACGGTTCGGCGGAGGTGGCGGCGGCGACCTGCGGAACGGGCTCGGCCTTGTCTTCCTGCCTGCCCTGATTGTCGGTCACCTTGATGGTGTGCCAGGTTTTCCAGTGACGCGTTTCGAGCCTTCCGGGAGGAGTGCCGACAGGCGGCAGAAACACAGCGGCAAAGTAGCGGTCTTGGATGCCCGCCCAGTCTTTGCCGCCCTGCCACACCTCCGGACCCCATTTGCCCTGATCCTCGAGCTTCTTGTGAGCGAAGGTCGCGAGCCTGCCGCCGGCGTCGCTGTAGAAAGTGGTCACGGTTTCGACAGGGATCGGGTTGGTAACGGTAATATCGCCGAAGCCGCCGAGCCAGGAGAGCCCGGCTGTGATTGGCTTGCCGTCAAGTTTGGCGGAGACTTCGCTATGCACGACGTAGGTGTCGTCGAAAGCGAAGTGCTTTCTGACTTCGAGATGGCCATCGCTCCAGGAAAAGTCGACTTCGGCGGGAGCCGTGAGGGTGCCGGACACAGGTTGGTTCTTCGAGGTGACGACGTACAGGCCCGAGCTGGCGGACTGGTCGAGGTTCGCATCGCTTAGGGCGACGCTGAGCGGCCAGGCAGCGAGTTCCCGAGAAGTGTCGGGATGGACGAGGTCGAGAGTGCCGGGCGGTCTGGCGTCGTCGAGGTATTTCTTGAGTTGCCAGCTTCTGACGACGCCGCCGCGGTTCGAGAACTCGACGCGGTAAAGACTGCTCTCAATGACGACCGAGCGCTCCTGCGTGTCGCCCTTGGCGGCCGCAGGAGGCATGGGGGCGATGGCCGTACCGGAAGCAGCCGGCGAACTGGAGGCAGAAGAAGCGGAGGGCTTTTCTGCCGGAGCCGGCGCAGTGGGGGAAGCGGACCGGTTCTGCCGCTGCGAAGGCGGAAGCGGTTTCGGAGCAAAGAATTTTGCCCAGGCAAGGATGACCACCATCGAAAGCAGCGAAGCAACGAGGATGCGAAGTTCGGGGCGAAGACCTGAGTCTTTTGGCTGATCACTCACAAACGTATTCCGTCCTTGTTTGGCGCAGAACGGCCGATGGCGTGGCCGACTGCTCAATGAGGTGTGCTTGCTGGTTCATCATTTTTCAGAGAATCGCTCCGGCACAGGGTCGTAGCCAAATTTTCCGGAGAACGGATGGCAGCAAAGCAGGCGTTTTACGCCGAGCCATATTCCGCGCGGCACGCCAAAGCTTTCGATGGCCTGGTAGGCGTATTGGGAGCATGTCGGTTCAAAGCGGCAAGAGCCAGCGAAAAGAGCCGACAAGTATGCCTTGTAGCAGCGCAGTGCGAACAACGAAAGACGAACGCCAAACGAGGGCGGGCCTGCGGCCGAGTGTCGACAGTTGCCGATCACGGATTCTTCAGTAGCTGGAGGAGTTCCGACGTCAGCACGGTAATCGGAGCCGTGGCCACGTTGGGCTTGGGGTGTATGACGATGTCCCATCCTGCGGAAATCTCCTGACGGTGGAGCCGGACCACTTCGCGGATGCGCCTGCGGATGCGATTCCGCACTACCGCCCCGCCGAGACCGCGCTTGATGCTGAGACCGAAGCGGCTCTGCGGCAGGTCGTTCGTTTTCGCGAAAACGATGAAATGGGAACTGGAACGGCGCTTCCCATGGCGGTAAACCGCGTCGAAATCCGCTTTGCGCGCCAGCTTGCCTGCGACTGCGAGCTTTGCGCCGCGCGAGAACTCGTGCCCGGCTTTATTCGGGCGTGAGGCGATGGCGTCCCTTCTTGCGGCGAGCCGAAAGCACCTTGCGGCCACCTACACTCTTCATGCGAGACCGAAACCCATGCGTTTTGGCGCGACGTCGCTTGCGCGGCTGAAATGTGCGCTTTGGCAAAGCAATCCCCCTTCAAACAGATACGCGAGACCGGGCACAGTGGTTACCCGTGCGGTGACTCGCACACACCGCCTTGGCGGTTGGTCGGAATCTTTAAGTTTACTTGCCGATGGCGGAAGGGTCAAGAAAGCTAGGGGTAGGCTATAAGGAGGGGAGGCACTGGAATCGCCTGCCTGGTCGGAGCGATGAGTTAGGCTGTACAATTCTCCCTAAGTGACTCCGAAAATGAAACCTTAACCCGTACTCCTTATTACACCGAGCTGCCCATCAGGCGACAGAGGAGATCTCTTATGGCGATTCCATCCCCAGTTTCGGAACCTAAGAAGCAATCGCTTGTCATTCGTCGTGCTACTCCCATCGACGCTGCAGCGTGCGGAAAGATTGCTTTCGAAGCGTTCCACAGGGTAGCTACCGACCATAATTTTCCTCCAGATTTCCCCTCGCCCGAGATTGCCACTGGTGCCCTTTCGATGATGTTTTCGCATCCGGGATTCTTCTGCGTTGTGGCGGAGCAGAATGGAAGCCTCATCGGGAGCAACTGCATGGACGAAAGGGCGCCAATTGCGGGTGTGGGGCCAATCACAGTTGACCCCGCTTCACAGAATCGGGCGGCGGGTCGCGAATTGATGCGCGCGGTCATGGCTCGTGCGACCGAGCGCAAGTTCGCCGGAATCCGGCTGGTTCAGGTTGCTTATCACAATCGGTCGCTTTCGCTCTACGCCAAGCTCGGTTTCGTGGTACGCGAGCCGCTCGCCTGTATGCAGGGACCAGCAATTCAGAAAACACCGCCGGGATATCTAGTTCGGTCCGCGAAGGCTGAGGACTTAGCTGCGTGCAACGACATGTGCTTGCGGGTTCACGGGTACGACCGGGGAGGCGACCTAAACGACGCCATTCGGGCAGGCACAGCCGTGGTGGCCGAAGTGAATGGGCGCATTAGAGCCTACGCTACCTCGCTGGCTTTCTCCGGTCACGCAGTCGGTGATACCAATGGAGACATAGAGGCGTTGATCGCAACTGCCAAGGAGTTCCAAGGACCGGGGATTCTCGTTCCAATCCGGAACGCCGAACTGTTTCGCCGGTGCCTGGAGCACGGGCTTCGCGTCGTACAGACTATGACGTTGATGACCATTGGGCTTTACAACGAGCCAGCGGGCGCGTACCTACCTTCAATTCTGTTCTGACTTGACGAACGCCGCGCCAGTGCCTTGTAAGTCTGCTAGCCGGATTCCTTGCTCTTAGGTACTTACATGGACGGTTAGGCCGTTCTATCAGGCGCTCGGCAGTCTGTTTGCCGTGTTGCGGTTACTTCCGGGTTGCCGCCGACGATCTGTACGGTGAAAGGATCGTGAGACTGTGAGTGCTATCGGGATGTAGCGACAATTGTCCGCGTGGACCGAGCGTCGGCGCCGAGCCAAGGCATGCCACGGTAGGAATCCGCTACCAGCCATGCGCCAGCCAGCAGCGCCAAAGAAACCAGGGTCTCGCTCCATTGGAAGGCGTCTTTGGAGCCTGCCGCGACGATCGGTACCCACACGAGCAGTAAGAACAGGCCGATCTCCAACGCGGAGAGCGTGGCTGCCAGCCGTGCATACACACCCACTACCACAGCTACTCCCGCGGCAATGAAGGCCCAACCGGTGAAATACGCCCAGAACGTATGCCATGGCAGCCAGGCGGGCACCAACTCGGCCGTATGTTCGAGATAGAGGAAATGAGCCAAGCCGAAGGGGATCAAGGCCAAGCCGTAGAGCACCCTGGCGATGCGCAGGCCGTTTTCGCCGGCGACGAAACCGAGGCGTCGTTTGTCCCACTCAGCGGCGAACCAGACGTACAGTACCCATGCGCCCGCCGTCATCACCGCAGTCCGACAGGCTGCCCACCAGAGATCCACGGTGAAAGAGCGGAAGACGCCTGGCACTCTCAACAGCAGCAACCAAAGCAGGAGCAAGGCGAGCAGCACGCGGCTAGCAGTGGCGGCTCCCCGTTGCCAGAGCAGGGCTATGCCGGATAATAGGGAGATGAAAGCGCAAAGGTAGGCCAGTGCAGGGACACTCTTGGGGATCGGCTCCCATATCGGAGAAAGATTGCCCTTGATCAGGCCCAGGATTCCGAGGGCGATCATGGTGGCCGCAAAGACCGCATGGCTCACCCTTAGAGTACGCACAGCCCCCTCCGGTAGTGCTTGAGTCTCATCAGATACACGCACATCGAGAGCACCCGTGGCTCAATGCTCATCGGTCTGAGCGATCGGCTGCAATATCCACTTGAGTGCAAGTGAATATAACCACGAAGATGACGGGCAACCCAGGCTGGTCTGATCCTGTACCCCCAGTTGGCGATTAGCACGGAGATTTGACGGTTGTTTCTCGCGCGGCTCCGTCCTTTGTAACCAGCACCATGCGGAACCGCGCTTTGCCTTCCATCATGCGGGCGTAAGCCTCAGCGGCTTGTTCGAGAGGAACTATCTCGATCATCGGGCGAATATTCTCCAGGACGCTGAAACCAAGCGTGTCCTCGGCGTCGATCGGGGTTCCGGTCAGTGAGCCGTACACCGAGCGCCCTCCAAAAAGCAGCGGCAAAGCGCCCAGTTGGATCTGGTCTTCTGGTGCACCCAGCACGATGAGTTTCCCGCGGGCTACGAGGCCAGGCACAAGTCTCCCCATAGCATCTCCACTGGTTCCTGTCGCGAGAATCGCCCTGGCTCCGCCCATCCGCTGCAGCACAGCTACAGCATCCTCGGCGGCAGCATCGATGTAAGCGTGCGCACCCAAATCCTTTGCAAGTTTCTCCTTGTCGCGTCCCCGCCCAATCGCAACGGTACGGAATCCCATGTGCCGCGCAAATTGAATACCGAGATGCCCAAGGCCACCAACACCCTGCACAGCGACCAAGTCTCCGGCCCGCAAGCCAGCGTTGCGAAGGGCGTTGTAAGTTGTAACTCCCGCGCAAAGGAGCGGGGCGGCTTCAGCGGAACTTAGTTCGTCAGGAATCGAAGCGATGCCGCGGGCTTCGGCGATCATCACTTCCGCATATCCTCCATCTGCGTTCACTCCCGATACGACTGGGCTCTGACAATTGACTGAATCTCCGCGTCTGCACGGTTCGCACACCCCGTCTTCGCCAGCGATCAAGCCGACACCAACTCGCTGACCGATTTTCCACCGGGACACGCCGGGACCCAATGCGTCAATGCGACCGACCACTTCATGCCCCGGAACGCGCGGCAGAGTCAGGCCGGGGTAGCTGCCGGTGACAGTGTACGAATCGGTGTGACAGATTCCGCAAGCCTCCACCCTAATTCGGACCTGGGCCGCCCCAGGCTCAGGAACGCGGCGTTCCACTACGCGAAGCTGGCCAGGAGCGGAGGCCTCCACGGCTGTGTAGGTACTTGTCATTGGTTTGGCGGAGCCTTTCGACGGTGAACTACCCATGTTCTTTTCCTCCGATCCATCGCACTTTGGTCACGACCCTTAGAACTGGGCTAACGGATTCTATTCACGTTGTCAGGGTTTTGGATACAGTATTCCGGGCCGTTAATGGTTAATAATGCCGTCCGCGGACCTATAATTCGCCGTGCGGCCAAGTGCCCGGTTTGTTGGTCCTGGTTGCGCAAATCATACGGACAACTCGACCGCCCACTGGTTCACGGTGTGTAACGCGGTACTACGCTGCGAAAAGGAGCCGCATGTCAACGATCCGTCTACATCACAGAACAACCTTGACACCCGAGCAGTACATTGCCGGCCTCACCGATTTTGGACCTGGCCGTGCGAAGCTTTTCGGCAATAGCGCCGACGAGTATCTGAAGGTGCATAGTCAGGGTCCGTCGCAAGCGGATGTAACGGAAGGCTCGGGCGGAATTTGGGAACGCCTGCACTACGACTGGTCCGATCCTAATCACGTCGTACTCACGACAACCGATTCCAACACTTGGGGAGGCGCGTCCGGCCACACTTACACCTTCAAGCGTCTGCCCGATGGCATGACCGATATCGACGTGGTCGTCGTACGCGACGGTAAGAACCTCAAGGGATGGCTCCTGGGTTTGGTGGTCGGAACTATCGGCAAAGGCGTACTGGAAAAGGCATTCAGAAATTCAGTCAAAGCGATCGAAGCACGAACTGCAGCTGTGACTACTGCGCGCACTAACACGGCGTAGGATGAGGAATTACAATGCACCCTTTACGCAAACTTCGGGAAGCCGGTAAGCCCACATTCGCTCAGGTCCGCGAACTGCTTGCCGAAAACATCGTATTCAACAGCCCGATCCTGGCACGGTCGATCGAGGGGCGAGACGCCTGCGCCGCGATTTTCACTCAGTCGAGCGCTACGCGTGGCTCCGGTACCTATACAGCCGAGTTTAAGCTCGATGAGCGCACCACCTTCTTGCGCTGGGTGGGGACCATGGACGGCCACAAGTTCGAGAGCTTGGAGGTGATCGTCGATAACGAGCAGGGGCTGATTGCGGAGCGCACTATTGCCCTCCGGCCGTATCCGGCTCTGAAACTGTTCCGCGACGCCATGTATGAATCGCTCAAGGATAAGCTGCCACCCGATGTTTGGGAGTACCCAACGCATTAACTGACATCCTCTGCTGCCGCTCGCCCGGCTCTCAACTCCTGAGAAGCGGGTCTGGTGGTCCGGAGGTGCGAAAACTACAACCGAGTTCCCGGACTTCGGGTTCCGGACTTCGGTTAGGATTTTGAAAACTTACAATTTGTGGCGGGAGGTGGGACCGCGCCAGGAAGCAGAAGTGGATCAATCGCTCGCTCGGCCTCCTGAAGAACAATGACGCACGGTCGAAGTGCTGCGGAGTGAATGGACTCGCATGCGGGATACTTTCCGATAGGCGGGTTAGTAATTAGGCTTTGGGAGACTTCCCGACTGCCCTGGCGCTTGAGAGTCATTGGTGTAATAACCTCTTCTTGTACTGGCTGTCAGCCCGGACGCAGTTGATATCTTTACTTCATGAAAACCTGAATCACTCTTATTTCTTTTTGGAGCATAGGCAATTGTGTAGTCATGACGGGCCTGCTCCGTGAATTTCGGGTATAAGTTCTCCATGGTGTCGCTTTTCTTCGTGTAGGCAATATCGCCACCTGTTGCGCGGGCGTAGTCGGCGAGCATCGAAAACTGGCGTCTCAGCCCATCCGTGCCGATTGCCAAACTGTAAACGCTCACATTGTTCCTGAGGAGCAATTCCACCACCTCGTCGTGCTTGTGGCGATTTAATTTGGGCTCATTCCGACCGTCCGAGACGATCAAGATGATTTTGCGACGATCCACGCCCCGGCCTTGCAACAGTCCTGCCGCAGAAAAAAGCGCATCATCCATCGCCTTGGTTGTTCGTCCACCAGCGTACGCGGGCGCGCCGAGAGGTGGTGGACCGCTGGTCGACGCAGGATCGGTAACCACAGGGTCAGGAATGTAGGGTGGAGATGGGGCTGCCAAAGCCTGCGCGGCCCTCAGCTCGCTGAGGAGATCGTCGGAGACACTCGTGAATTTCTCTCCCGGATAAAAGAGCACGTCATATCGGCACACTATGGCCTCATCCGAAAGGCTTAAACTGCCAGCCATCGCTCCGAGGCTCCTTGCCATTGGTGTTCCCTCTTTCCACTTCGTGTCGCTGTCTACAAGAATTACCAAGGAGAGCGGAAGCCCTTCATCGTCGAACGCGGTAATTCTTTGCTCCACCCCTTCGTCAAAAACATGAAAATCTTCTTGTCTTAGGCCTGATACCAAATTGCCGTTTCGGTCGCGAACGGTCACCGACAATATGATTAAATCCGAGTGAACACGGATAATTTCACGCAGGTCGGGCGATGCCTGCTGTGGCTCGCTCTTTATCTTGTCTTGTGTGCTCTGTGGGAACGCATTCGACGCGGCCACTAGACAAACGAGAACCAGCACCACCACTCGCAGACAGTCGCTGTTATGGACCATCTCTCCCATCAAACGGGGTGTATCAAAACACGAATGAAGCGGCTTCTCCTGCGCGAGGGATGGATCGATAAAAATCAGAGGAAACAGCAAAAGAGCTGGACGCATACGTTTGTTATCAGCAGAGATGTTTGGTCACGAATTGAGGTTG
>Ga0306920_100009746_pt1 | contig 12839 bp, 14 predicted proteins | sample flu12Cox44000170_FD_204666 | JGI IMG/M metagenome (GOLD analysis project Ga0306920, IMG submission 204666) | Lab enrichment of tropical soil microbial communities from Luquillo Experimental Forest, Puerto Rico - flux4day.12C.oxic.44.000.170 (v2)... | ecosystem: Environmental > Terrestrial >...
TCTTCAGCGAACGAGGCGGAAGCGGCGGCCGCCACGCTCGGCTTCCCGGTCGCGCTCAAGGTCGCCTCGGCCGACATCCTGCACAAGAGCGACGTCGGCGGCGTTGCCCTCGGTCTCAACTCGCCGGCGGCCGTGCGCGCGGCCTATGCGGCGATGGCCAAAGGCGTGGCGGCGAAGACCGGGCGCGCGGTCGAAACATTCACCGTCGCGCCCATGATCTCAGGCGGCGTCGAAACGGTGCTCGGGGTGAACCGCGATCCGGTGTTCGGACCGGTGGTGATGTTCGGGCTCGGCGGCATTTTCGTCGAGGCCTTGGGCGACGTGGTGTTCCGCGCCGCGCCGTTCGGCCTCGACGAAGCGCACCGCATGATCCGCGGGATCAAATCGTATCGCGTACTCGAAGGGGTGCGCGGGCAGCCGCCCGCCGACATCGATGCGCTCGCGGCGGCGCTCTCCCGCCTCTCCGCACTTGCCGCCGCGCAAGCGGACGCGATTGAAACGATCGACGTCAATCCGTTCCTGGTGCGCGCGAAAGGGCAGGGGGCGGTTGCGTTGGATGCGCTGGTGATTCCGCAAAAGGGCGAATAGCGAATAACGGTTAGCAAGAAGGGGCGAATGGCGAATAGCGAGTAGATAGATAACGAGCCGAGCCACCCGTTCCCACTATTCGCTACTCGCTATTGGCTATTCGCGGAAACGGACTATGGCCGACCAAATCATCGAAAATCCCACGGATCTGTTCAAACTGCTGCGCGGCAAGCCGCCAGAGGAGGCGAAATTCTTCTGGTCGGGCGGGCCGGTCGAGGTCGCCGAGCGCACGTGGTTCCAATCGGTTTTCAGCGGCTGCACCGGCTTTGCGACCGACGAGGGCGTGGTGCTGGTGGACTCGGGGCTCGCGCCGCTCGGCGCAAAGCTTGCCGCGCTGCTCCGACAGAAGACCGGCGCGCCCATCCACACCGCGATCTTCACGCACGGCCACGTCGACCATGCGTTCGGCCTGCAGTCGTTTCTGCTGCCCGGGCAGAAGCCGCCGCGGGTCATCGCCCATCGCGCCGTCGCCGACCGCTTTGATCGTTACGAGCGCACGCGGCGCCACAACGCGGCGCTCAACGCCCGCCAGTTCGGCGGCGCGGTGCAGGAGGCCGAGGCGAGCGACAAGTTCGATAATTTCAAGCGTCCGCCCATCATGCCCGACACGTTTTATGACGATGAGCTGACGATCGAAGTCGGCGGGCTGCGGTTCGACATCCGCCACGGCCGCGGCGAAACCGACGACCATTCCTACGTTCATTGCGCCGGGCGCGGCGTCCTGTGCCCGGGCGATTTTTTCATCTGGTCCGTGCCCAACGCGGGCAATCCGCAGAAAGTGCAGCGCTACCCTTGGGACTGGGCCGCCGCGTTGCGACGCATGGCGGCGCTCAACGCAAGCTCGCTCTGCCCCGGCCACGGCGGGCCGGTGGTGAACGATGCGGCGAAGATCAAGCGCATGCTCACTGAGACCGCCGATTATCTCGATGCGATCGTCGATCAAACCATCGCCGCCATGGAGGCCGGCTCGCCGCCGCATGTCGACATCGTACGCTCGGTCGTGCCGCCGCGAAGCTCCTCGCCGTGGCTGCAGCCGATCTACGACGAAGCGGAGTTCATCGTGCGCAACGTCATCCGCTACTACGGCGGCTGGTGGAGCGGCCGGCCGAGCGAGCTTAAGCCCGCGCCGCGCGCCGCGGTTGCCGGCGAAGTGGCGCGGCTTGCGGGCGGCACAGTCGCTCTCCTCGCGCGCGCCCGCGGCGTCGCTGCGAGCGACCTCCCGCTTGCCTGCCATCTTGCCGATTACGCGCTCGAGGCGCAGCCGGACGATCCGGAGGTCCGGCGCACGGTCGCGTCGCTTTATGAGCAACGCGCGGCGGGAGAGACGAGCCTGATGGCGCGCAACCTGTTCCGCTCCGCCGCGGCTTACGCCCGCGCCGGTCGACCGTTCGCGTAGATCTGTACGTCCGCGAAGGCGGTAGGAAATCAGGGTAATGTTCCCTGCATTCCGCTACGATCCATGCGGGCTACAACAAAGAGAGGGAGGAAGCGATGCGTGCGACATATCTGCTGATGCTTGCAGCGACCATGCTGCCGGTCGGTGCAGCCACGGCGATGGCTCAGGATGCCGTCGTCTACGGCGCGACGTACCTGGAGGTGGCGCCCAGCGCCGCCGGGCAGGGGTTGGCGCTGCTCCAGGCGCTTGCCGCGGCGACGCGCAAGGAAGACGGCAACCGGCGTTTCCATGTGTTGCAGGAGCGCGACCGGCCGAACCGGTTCGTGGCGCAGGAGGCCTGGAAGGACCAAGCCGCGCTCGACGCGCACCGTAAGGGAAAAGCCTACACCGAGCTCAACGAGAAGCTCGCGGCCATCCGCACCGCGCCACCGGATGAGCGCGTGCACAACGCCCTGGCGCTGTCCCCCGGCGGCCTGCCAGCGCCGAGCCGCGGCCCAATTTGGGTCATTACCCACGTCGACGTGCCGCCGCCGAGTAAGGACGCGTGCATCGCGGAGCTCAAGGCGCTCGCCGAGGCGAGCCGCAAGGACGCGGGCAACCTGGCGTTCGGTGTCGTGCAACAATCGAACCGGCCGAATCATTTCACCGTGACGGAGGTCTGGCAGGACCAGAAAGCCTTCGACGCGCACGCCGTCGCCGAGCACACGAAGAAGTTCCGCGCGGCCCTCGGTCCGATGCTGGGCGCGCCCTACGAAGATCGCGTCTACGCGGCGGTGGACTGAGAACTAGGATGGGCTGAGCGGAGCGATACCCATCGATGGGTTTCGCCGCTCAAGCCATCCTACACCAAAAATCGAATAGCCGCCCTCTGCCGACGGTCGGTTTATTGTTTGAGCACCGTGTTGACGCTGATATGCGGCCACATGATCAGCCGCTTGGGGTCGTCGAATCGCGGCAGGAAGTTCAGGTCGGCCTGTTGCGAGTACTGCAGCTGCTCGAACTCGGACACGTTGCCGCTCTTGTCCTTGACCTGAACCGTCTCGATCCACACCATGCCGGTGAACTTCGTGAGATTGGCATGCTGTGTGACGAATGGGATATTGACGATCGCGCCGCTCGGAACCGTGGATACCGAAAGGGTGACGGTTCGCACGAGCGTCTGCGTCTTGATGAAATCCTTGAGGGTTTGGTTGGGGTTGTGCGCGGTGAAGCCGGGCGTTTTCAGGTTCAGATAGGGGTCAGTGTAGCCGAGCGGGATGGGTTTCCTGGTGTCGGGAAAAGCGCTGTTGTCGGGGATCGCAGGCGCCCCTTGATTGATGCTGTGGGGGCCGATCGCCAACACCTAGTCTCCATGGGGAATCCGCGCGCTGCAGGCGCATGGCTGCGGCTTGCCCCGCCTACACCAGGATGGAATAGCCGCCGTCGATCGGGATGGCGGTGCCGGTGACGAAGTCGGAGGCCGGTGTGGCGAGGAACACCGCGATACCCTCGAAATCCTCCGGTCTGCCCCAGCGGCCTGACGGCGAGCGCGCCAGCACCCGCTCGTGCAGCCCCGCCACCTGCTCGCGCGCGCCGCGCGTTAGGTCGGTATCGATCCAGCCCGGCAGCACCGCGTTGACCTGGATGTTGTCCTTGGCCCAGGAGGTGGCGAGCGCCCTGGTCATTTGCACAATGCCGCCTTTGCTGGCCGCATAGGGAGCCGCATAGGGCGCGCCGAACAGCGACATCATCGAGCCGATGTTGATGATCTTGCCGCCGCCCGCGCGCACCATTTCCGGGTAGGCCGCCTGGGAGCAGAAGAACGCGCCGGTGAGGTTGGTCTCGACCACCAGGCGCCACTCGTCCGCGGTGAGCGCCTCGGGCGGCTTGCGCACCGTGGTGCCGGAGTTGTTGACCAGGATATCGAGGCGGCCGAAACCCGCGATGGTTTTCGCGACGGCGCCGCGGCAGGACGCTTCGTCAAGCACGTCAAGCTCCATGAATGTCGCCTTACCCCCATAGGCGCGCAGCTCCTTGAGCGCCGCCTCCGCCTTGGCACGGTTGCGCGCGGCAATCGCGACCGCGGCTCCGGCCTGCGCCAGCCCCCGTGCCATGCCGAGGCCGATGCCACCGTTGCCGCCGGTCACCAAAGCGACTTTGCCGGTCAGGTCGAACATGTTCATGGATCCCGCGACGCGCTCCCTCTCGTTTGTTGCGGCGCGATATTAACGGCCCATGTGCTGCGCGCCACCCTGCCGCGCCGGAATAGGCCTCCCTACTTGAAGACGGAATGCGCTATGCTGGTGTAATAGACGCCGCCGCCCGAGGAGATGAGCCGATGACTGCGATTCGTGGATACGTCCCGCCGACGACCGATCGCGACGCGGTCGGCGTGCATTCTCTCGACCGTTTCGTTCTCGCGGTGCCGGACCTCAAGCCGGCGGAGAACTTTTACAGGAGTTTTGGGCTCGACGTGCGCGAGGACGGCAACACGCTCGGGCTCAACACCTTCGGCCATGACCACCGCTGGGGCCTGGTGGTCGAAGGCAAGCGCAAGCGCCTGCATCATCTCTCGTTCGCTTGCTACGGCGACGACCTCGCCCGGCTCAAGGCTCGCGTCGAGGGCAACGGCGTCGAACTGCTCGATCCGCCCGCGGGCTTCGCCAGCAACGGCTTCTGGTTCCGCGATCCGTCCCGCGTGCTGATCGAAGTGAAAGTCGCGCCGAAGTCTTCACCCGACCGCAAAGTCGGCGGCGGGTTCACTTCGGCGCCGGAGGGCGTCGCCGGTGCGCCGTACCGCCGTTATGCTTCCGCGACCCGGCCGCGCCGGCTCTCGCACGTGCTCATTTTCACGCCCGACATCGATATCTCGCTCGACTTCTACGCCCGCAACCTCGGCCTGCGCCTGTCCGACCGGGCCGACTTCGTCGCCTTCATGCACGGCATTCACGGCAGCGACCATCATCTTCTCGCCTTCGCCAAATCCGACGCCGCCGGTTTCCACCATTGCAGCTGGGACGTGGGCTCGATCGACGACATCGGCGTCGGGGCCGCCCATATGGCCGACAAGGGTTACGTGAAGGGCTGGGGTCTCGGCCGCCACGTGCTCGGCTCGAATTATTTCCACTACGTGCAGGACCCGTGGGGCAGCTTTGCCGAATATTCCTGCGACATCGATTACATCCCCCGCACTCAGCAATGGCAGGCGCAGCGGCATAAGCCGGAGGACGCGCTTTCGCTGTGGGGTCCCACTCCGCCGGATTATTTCACCTTCAACGCCGAGGCGGCGCAGTAATATAAACGGCCACTCGCGCGCATTTCTCAATATCGTCATGCCCGGCCTTGTGCCGGGCATCCACGTCTTGCTTGCTTCAAACAAAGGAAAGACGTGGATGGCCGGGACAAGCCCGGCCATGACAGGCATCACGCGACCGCATTTGCCTCGTTGAGGCTGTCGAGGAGCGCGGCGCGGCGCATGTATTTGCGTGATGCTTCCGGGTCGTCGGCGATGCGGCGCAGCTCATCGAAATTGGCCGCGCGCACCTTCGGATCCCGCTCTTCCATCAGGCGCTTGTTGGAGATGGTTTGCTGCTGAACGTATTTGACCGCGGCGTGCCGGCGCTGGCGGCTGTAGAGATCGAGCAAGTCTTCGTCAGCCTCCCCGTGCAGCACGCGCGCGAGCTTGTCGGCGAGGTTGATGGCGTCGTGGATGCCGCCGTTCATGCCCATGCCGCCGATCGGATTGTTGACGTGCGCGGCGTCGCCCGCGAGCAGGATGCGGCCCGAGCGCATGGTCGCCGCGACGCACTGGCTCACCGGATAAACGTTGACGTATTCGACGTGATAACGCCCCGCCTTGGGGAAGAATTTTTGCAGACGGGCCTCGATCTTCTGCGGCGCCAGCGCCTCCGCGTCGTCCTCGTCGGCGCGCAAGGGAAAGATCGCGCGCCACAGCCCGCCCGGGCTTTCGCCACGGACCTTGAACAGGTTGCACCACTCGTCCGGGTCGGAGAAATAGTTGCGGTAGACAAGGTTGGGATTGACCTTGGCGAAGTCGAACGTGGTCGCGATTTTTATAAATTTCTCCGGATAGGTGAAGCCCTCGAACTCGATGCCGGCCAGTTTCCGCACGGCGCTGCGCCCGCCGTCGCAGCCGATCACGTAGGTCGCGTTCAGACGCTCGCTGCCGGACGGCGATGCGATCTCGGCCTCGACGTGGTCGCCCCATTGCGTCAGCCCCGTTACGGCGTGGGAGAAGCGCACGTCGAAGTCACCGCCGTTGGCATATTCGGCGGTAATCGAGGCTGTGAGTTTGTATTGCTCGTATTGCAGCACGAACGGGAAGCGGAACTCGTCCGCCATGCGATTCAAGTCGAACTCGGCCACGACCGCGTTGCTGACCCGGTCGTGGAAGCGATAGGTAGACGAGACGTGCCCGAGCGGGATGATCTTCCGCGTCACCCCAAGTTCGTCGAGGAGGGTGAGCGTGGGTGGATGGATCGAGGCAGCGCGCTGGTCGCGCACCGGCGCCGGCTCCTGCTCGCACACGGTGACCGCGACGCCGCGCCGGTTGAGCGCGAGCGCGCACACCATGCCGACCGGGCCGGCCCCGACGATCAGCACGCGCGCATTTGGCTTGCCGCTCGGCATCGACAACTACTGCACCTTGATCCCGAGGTCGTGCACGACGTCGCGCCATCGCACCGTATCGGCGGCGATGATGTCGGCGAACTCCGCCGGCGTCTTGCGGGCCGGCTCGACGCCGATCCGCTGCAGCCGCTCGCGGAACTCGGGGTTATCCTCCGCTGCTGCGATCGCGCGGGCGATGGCGTTGACGATGTCCGGCGGCGTCTTCGCCGGCGCCAGAATGCCATGGGTGGTCGCGATCAGCGGGCTCGGCAGGGTCTCGGAAACCGTCGGCACACCGGGAAGCTGCGGCGATGGGTTGGCGCCGGTGACGGCCAGGAACTTCACCTTGCCCGACCCCAGATAGCCTTTGGTCTCGACCGGCGTAGCCGCCATCATATCGATGTGGCCGGCGAGGAGGTCGGTGAACGCCGGCGCTATGCCCTTGTAGGGTACATGCACCATCTCGAGGCCGGCGCTCTTGAGGAACATGACCGCGACGATTTGCGTGAAGCTGCCCGGTCCGGCGGAGCCGTAGTTCAACTTGCCCGGCTTCGATTTCACATAGGCGATGAACTCGGAAAGCGTGTTTACCGGTAAGTCCGCCCGCACCGCGATGACGAACGGGCTCGTCGCCAGAATCGAGATCGGCGTGAAGTCCTTCATCGGGTCAAAATCGACCTTGTGAGTGAACGGCGCGATGGTGATCTGGAACACCGGGCAGGACATCAGGGTGTAGCCGTCCGGCCTAGCGCGGGCGAGCCGCTGGGCGGCGATGACGCCGGCGGCGCCCGGCTCGTTCTCGACCACGAACGGCTGCTTGAACGATGTCTGCAGCCGCTCCGCCGCCACGCGCGCGATCACGTCGGTGATGCCGCCGGCCGCGAACGGCACCAGCACCTGCACCGGCCGCTCCGGCCATGCCGCCTGGGCGGCGCTTGCGCCGAGCACGGCCGCGAGCGCGGCAGTCACAATCCTCCGCATCGGAGTGGCTTCAGGCCATCGCTTTGGCGGGCTCGACGTCCTTGACCGCGCCTTTCCAGCCGCTCTCGGTCACGTCGAATACGATGCCCTCGGGCGTGGTGTATTTGACCTCGTAATAAACATTCGGCCCGGTCTCCTTGCGGCCGGTGAGATAGCGGCCACCCGCGGCCGTGATGGTCTTGTCCGACTCCTCGACGCTGTCGACCCACATGCCGAAGTGGATGAGGCCACGCACGTCGCTCTTGCCTTCGAAGCCGGCGACCGGCTCCTCGCCGAAGTTGAGCAGCGCCACGTTCATGATGCCGTCGGTCATGTAGACGCCGCGCTGGGCGTTGCCGGCCCGGGTCATCCCGAACGCCTGCTCGAAAAACTTTGCCGCCGCCTCCGGGTCGCGCACGGAAATGGCGATGTGACGCAGCTTGCTGGCCATGGGGTTCCTCCTGAAGCTGGAGCGCATAACACCGCAGTGGATATTAACGGTCAACTTGAGAAACAGAACAGCATTGCGGCGGGCGGGGTATCCTTGCGCCGCCCCCGCCTTTATAGAGAGTCCATGAGCTGGATCGACCACCGTCCGGACGATGCGGCGGGCGCCTTCGAGTCGATGGTCACGGCGACCACCGGCATAGGCGTCGATGCAGCAACCTTTCGCGAGGCGATGAGCCGGCTCGGCGCCGCCGTCCACGTGGTGACGACCGACGGACCGGGCGGCAAAGGCGGCTTCACCGCCACCGCGGTGTGCGCTCTCTCCGACGCGCCGGCCATGCTGCTTGTCTGTCTCAACCGGCGCAGCCGCTCGACGGGCCCCTTCCATGCCAATGGCGTCTTTTGCGTCAACACGCTGCGGGCGAGCGAGGAAACCATCGCCAACGCTTTTTCCGGCCGCACGGCAGATACGGCGACGGAGCGCTTCACGGTCGGCGAGTGGACGACCCTTTCGACCGGCAGCCCGGTGCTCGCCTCGGCGGTGGTGGCGCTCGACTGCCGCATCGTCGAGGTCAAATCGGTCGCGACCCACAACGTGTTCATTGCCGCCATCGAGGCAGTCCGGCTGGGCGACGCCGGGCCCGCGCTCGTTTACCACGACCGCGCCTACAAGCAGGTTTGAAGGAAAGCCTGTGTAAACGGGCTCGGGTCGCCTTGCCTCGCGGGGGTGGGCGCCTATTCTTGCGCCATGCCGTCGACCGCGAGCCTGCCGCTGTTTCACCTCTACGGCGATCCGCCCGACGACCAGGCATTCGACTTCATCCACATCGAAACGATCGCGTCGCGCTCGTCGGTGCACGACTGGACCATTCGGGCGCACCGCCACCGCAACCTGTTTCAGATTCTGTTGATCGAGCAGGGCGGCGGAGAGATGACCTACGAGGCATCGATCGCGCCGTTCGTGGCGCCGACCGTGATCGTGGTGTCACCCACTGTCGCGCATGGCTTTCGTTTCACGCCGCGCGCCACCGACGGCTGGGTGGTGAGCTTCACCGAGGACGTGGCCGACGCCCTCGGCGCGCGTACGGGCGAGGGCGCGGCACGGCTCAAGGCTCTGGCGGCCGAACCGATCGTGCCGCTCGCCGACCCGGCGGAGGGCGCCCGCCTCGCCCGCCTGTGCGCCGATCTCTTCGAAGAAGCCTCGCTCGCGCGCGAAGGCCATCGGCTCGCGACGCGTGGGCTTCTGGCGCTCATCGCCGTCGAAGTGGCGCGGCTCACGGCGAGCCGCGCCCGCACCGGCGCGGTGACGCTCGCCCCGACCGACGCGACGGTCGAGGCGCTACGCCGCCTGGTCGAGGACCACTTCCGGCGCGAACGCTACATCGCGTTTTACGCCGAGCGCCTCGCCATGACGCCCGACCGGCTCAACGATCACGTCAAGCGCGCAATCGGCGTCACCGCCGGGCACCTCATCCGCCAGCGCATGCTCACCGAAGCCAAGCGCCAGCTCGTGTTCACCAATCAGGCGATCACCGAGATTTCCTACGATCTCGGCTTCTCCGACCCGTCCCACTTCGCGCGCTTCTTCCGCAAGAATACGGCCATGACGCCGCTCGAGTTCCGCGCGCACCGCGGCGGCTGATTATGTCTTCTCTACCGCCGCCAGCGCTTCGCCCGCCTCCTTGAAGGCGCGGTTTCCTGCCGGCGCGCCGCAGTAAGTCGTCTGCTGCAAGATTGTTTCCTTGAGGTCATCGGCCGAAAAACCGCCTTCGACGAGCGCCGCACGCACGTGGGTGCGGAACTCCTCCCAGTGCCCGAGAGCCATCAGGGTGCCGATGACGAGCACGCGCCGGGTGAGCACGTCGAAATGCGGGCGCAGCCAGACGCCCCAGAGGTAGCGGGTGATCAAGTCCTGGAACTCGACGTTGAACGGCGTCTTGTTGGCCTCGGCGCGGTCGACGTGGACGGCGCCCATCGTCTTGCGCCGAAAATGCGATGCCGCGGTCGTAGTGCTCCTTGTCGTCCATTTGTCTGCTACCGCCGTTACTTCACGCCAAAGAAAAGGAGCAGCGCGTCGGTGTAGGCCTGTGCCTGCTCGACGTTGGCAATATGCGCGGCTTCGAGCACGACGAGCTTCGATCCGGGAATGCGGTCGCGCAGGAACTCAGCAGCCTCGACCGTGGTGCCCGGATCGTGCCGGCCGGCGATGATCATGGTGGGCGCGGTGATGTTGCGAATGGTCTCGCGGTGGTCCATGTCGCGCACCGCTTCGCCGCAGCCGATGTAACCTTCGACCGGCGTGTCGAGGACCATCTGCTTGAGGCGCGCGACGGCCTGCGGCGCGCGGTCGCGGAAGCCCTTGGTGAACCAGCGCTCCATCGTGCCGTCGGCGATCGCTGCCATGCCGCCTTCGCGCACCGTCTTGAAGCGCCCGTTCCAGATTTGTTTGTCGCCCATGTAGGCGGCGGTATTCGAGAGCACGACCCGGTCAAGGCGTTGCGGCGCATTGGCGCCGAGCCACATCCCGACCATGCCGCCCATCGAGAGGCCGCACCAGTTGACCTTCTGCACGCCCATGCCGTCCATCACCGCGAGCGCGTCGCGGCCGAGCATTTCCATGTTGTACGGACCTTTCGGCGCCTCCGACTTGCCGTGGCCGCGCCGGTCGTAGCGCAAGAGGCGGAAGTGCCGCGTAAGCGCCGGTGCCTGGTCGTCCCACATGTGCAGGTCGGTGCCGAGCGAGTTGCACAGCATGAGCACCGGCGCGCGCTCGGGCCCTTCGATCTGCGCGTTGAGCTTGGCGCCGTTCGATTGGATCATGGGCATGGGTGTCTCCTCCCTAATTTACTTGTGTGGGTCACCGTTTCATTGCGACGATCTGGCGGTCGATAAATTCCTGCGCCACGCCCTGGTAGGCGAGGGGATCGAACAGGCTCTCGAGCTCCTCCGGTTTAAGATGTGCCGTCACGCGCTCATCTTCGCTTAAGACCTCCTCAAGGTGCCGGTGTTCGGCCGAGGCTTTGCGGGAGGCTTCTTCCACCACGTGGTGGGCTTCGAGCCGGCCGAGCTTGCGGCCGAGTGCGATCATCACCGATTCAGCCATGATCGCCCCGCCGGTCGCTTCGAGATTCGCGCGCATGCGCGTGGCGTCGATCTCGAGGCCCTCAACGATCTCAACGGCGGCGCGCAGCGCACCCGACGTGACGAGCGCGAGCGCCGGGAACGTCGGCCACTCCGCGTGCCAGGCGCCGGCCGAGCGTTCGTGCTCGCCGACCTGCGCGGCGAAGATTGTTGCGGCGAGGTTTGGCGCCATGGTCGCGGCGGCAAGCGCAATCGGTGCTGCGACCGGGTTGCGCTTCTGCGGCATGGTCGACGAACCGCCGCGGCCCGGAGCCGCCGGCTCGAACGCCTCCGCCACGTCCGTTTGCATCAGCAAGGTCACGTCGCGCGCGAGCTTGCCGCAGCTGCCGGCGAGGATCGCAAGAGCCGCGGCGATTTCGGCGAGTCGATCGCGATGGCCGTGCCATGGCGCGTCGGGTAGCGGCAGCCGGAGTTCAGCCGCGAGCTTCTCGGCGATAGCGAGCCCCCCTTTGCCGAGCGCCGCGAGCGTGCCGGCAGCCCCGCCGAACTGCAGGACCAAATTCTCGCGCTTGAGTCGGGCGAGCCGCGCACGCGAGCGCGCGAGCGCCGCGCCGTAGCCGGCGAGCTTGAGCCCGAACGGGATCGGCAGCGCGTGCTGGAGCCACGTGCGGCCGGCGACCGGTGTCGTGCGGTGACGCTGCGCGAGCGCCGTGAACCCCGCGACGGCGCGGTCGAGATCGGCGAGGAGCGCATCGATGACGGCCGCGAGTTCCAGCACCTGGGCGGTGTCGATGATGTCCTGGCTGGTGGCGCCCCAATGCACATAACGCGCGGCCTCGGCGTCCGCCTTCTTCACCTCAGCGGTGAGCGCCTTGATCAGCGGGATCGCCAGATTGCCGGCGCTCACCGCGGCTTCGGCAAGCGCCGCGAGGTCGAGCCGCTCCGCTCGGCATGCGGCTTCGATCGGCGCGACCGCCTCCTGCGGGATCACGCTCGCCACGGATTCCGCGCGAGCCAGCGCCGCCTCAACGTCGAGCATGCGCTGGACGCGCGCGGTATCCGCGAGGATCGCGCGCATTGCGGCGCTCGCGAACAGCGGGCCGTAGAGGCCGAGGGAGGGGCTGTGATCGGTCATGGCAGGACGCGGGAGGTCAGAGTAGACTTCGCCGAATGTCGCGCCAACCCGGGCTCGCGGGCTAGGGCCGGATCGGTTGAGCGCCCGGTGTAAGGAGACGACGCATGGCCATGGTGATGAACGGCGAGGTTCAGCTTGCCGCGCCCCGCGAGCTCGTGTGGGAAAAGCTCAACGATACCGAGGCGTTGAAGGCGAGCATCCCCGGCTGCGAGACGTTGGAGAAGCTCTCCGACAACGAGTTCCAGGCGGTCGCGACCAACAAGGTCGGCCCGGTCAAGGCGCGGTTCAAAGGCAAGGTGCGGCTTTCCGACCTCGATCCGCCGAACGGCTATCGCATCTCCGGCGAAGGCGACGGCGGGGTTGCCGGTTTTGCCAAGGGCGGCGCCACGGTCGCGCTCACCGATAAGGATGGCGGCACGCTGCTCACCTACAACGTCGAGGCCCAGATCGGCGGCAAGCTCGCGCAACTCGGCCAGCGCCTCGTCAATGGCGCCGCCAAGAAACTCGCCGATCAGTTCTTTACGAAATTCGCCGCACAGTTTGCGCCGACTGAAGGCGAAGGCGACACTGCGAAAGTCAGTTAGCTAAATTTGAATCTCAGTTGGCGACGACAAGCGGACTGAC
>Ga0306920_100009747_pt1 | contig 12838 bp, 6 predicted proteins | sample flu12Cox44000170_FD_204666 | JGI IMG/M metagenome (GOLD analysis project Ga0306920, IMG submission 204666) | Lab enrichment of tropical soil microbial communities from Luquillo Experimental Forest, Puerto Rico - flux4day.12C.oxic.44.000.170 (v2)... | ecosystem: Environmental > Terrestrial >...
CTGCTGCAGACGCTCGCAGTGGTGGGACGGCAAGCACCGCTGGCGGTGATCATGGAGATGGTCGCGAAGCCACAAATCGAGCGGATGCTCGGGAATCTACAAGCAGGTGAGTTCATTTACGAACAGGTGGTATCGGGTACCGCGGTCGCTTACGAGTTTAAGCACGCCCTGACGCAAGACGTGGCGTACAACTCGCTACTGATCGAGCGTCGCAAGGTGCTGCACGAGCGTGCAGCTCAGGCGCTTGAGGCATTGTTGGTGGATTCTATAGACGAACACCTGGTGGACCTCTCCTATCATTATAGTCGCAGTGGAAATGATTCTCGGGCAATTGACTACCTGGTTCGCGCGGCCCAGCAGGCGCAACAGCGTTCAGCCTACCCTCAATCCGTGGCATACCTGGAACAGGCATTAACACGCTTAGAAGCTCAGCCGTCGGGTCCCGAGCGTGACCGCAAGGAAATCGGCATCCGCTGGAGGTTAGCGGATGCAGCGATGGTCGTGAATGGTTATGCCGCTGCCGAATACGAGCATCACTTGACTCGCCGTTACGAACTCGCCCAGCGCCTGGGCGACACCACGCAGACCTTTTATTCACTGGTCGGGATGTCGGTACAAGCCGCGTTTCGGCTACAGCTGAGCAGGGCGCAGGAGGTCGGCTGGAAGCTTCTGGGCATGGCCGACCACGAGCACGATCGGGACATGCAATTGGAAGCGCATGGCTCACTAGCCAATATTCTTTGGCTAATCGGGGATTTTCTCGCCGCGCGTGAGCATGCCGAGAGGGGTCTCGGATTGTTTGCGAGTACGCAAATTGTGCCAGCCGAGAAGGAACACATGAGGGCCGCATGTCAGTTGTTCGCGTGCCTGAGTACGGCGGCTTTAGGCTTTCCCGACAAAGCGTTGGAGCAGGCGCAAGCGTTTTTGACGTCGGCCAGAGATCGAGGGCTGCTGGCATTAGCAATTGCTCTCAACTGTATTGGGACGATATCACTATCGCGGCGAGATGGAGCGGAGAGTCTGAAACATGGAGATGCCTTGCTCGCACTTGCCTACGAACACGGCTTCAGCACTTGGTATTCATTCGGTCGGCTTATTCATGGCCAGGCACTAGCGTTACTGACGAAAGCGGACGAGGGAATAACCGAGATAAAGATGGCGATGGACTCCCTCGAGGGGACCGGCGTCGTCATTCCCGGTTGGTTGTATTCCTGTCTGGCATTCGCATTTTTGGCCGCGAAGCAGCCATCACAGGGTCTTAAAGTTACTGCCCAGGCCCTTGAAGTCGCAGCCAACACCGGCGAAGCGGGCGCGAAACCGGAACTTCATCGGTTGCACGGCGAGCTATTGCTGATGGGTGATTCAACGAAAACCGCTGAGGGCGAGACGTCTTTTCGTGCGGCTGTCGAGTTGGCTCGCAGCCAGTGTGCAAAATCCGCCGAATTGCGCGCGACGACGAGCCTCGCGCGGCTACTGCGCGAGACCAATCGCGAAGACGAGGCCCGCACGATGCTTGCCGAAATCTACAATTGGTTCACCGAAGGCTTCGATACCGCCGATCTGAAAGAGGCCAAGGCGCTGCTGGATGAGTTGGCCACTTAGGCGCCCATCCACGTCACATTTGCGCCCTTTCCAGATCCAAGTCGTACAGTTCGAGCAGGCGCCGATGGCGACAGCAGCAAAGAGGGCAGGTATACCAATTTCGCTGCGACTGTCCAAAGTCGCTGGCGAGTGTCCTAAGTTCGAGGTGATTGTGTCACTTTGCCAGGCGCGGATCATCGTTAGCGAAGCAGATCGCGTTGCGTTCCTGCAAGTCCTCAATCCCGATTCTGTCGATTGACGCTGCAAAGGTCAAAGCTCGGTCGTCGTTCGAGTGTTTGCGTTTGTACTCCTTGAACGCCCGACGCCATCCGGACTCGTCATCCATTAGGATTTCCTTCGAGAAATCATCAGCGCAGGCCGAGAACGGGTCTGGCTCTTTGGGCGGTACGAACCTTGTCCCTGCACCCCGACGGGCTGCCTGGCTATTGTGTGCAACGTCCGCGGCAGCTTCACAGTCTTGGAGCTTCTCGAATTCGCTGACCCATTCACCCGCCAATCCACCGCCCTTAGGTATCTCTATTCTCACCCACTCCGACAGCGGTGCTTTAGGTGCCTTCCTCAAGGATTCACGCATGCAGCGAAGCATTTGTGCGTCTGAGATGCTTTCGCCGTAATGGACCGCGGCCCTAAGATCGCGCCAAGTCGGCCATCCACCCGCATGGCAACTGCTATCGATATCCGCTTCGGTTGGCGGACCCATTAGGTACCACCCGCTAGTCGGGACTCTCACGGTGGGCAGCAGTAGGCTCGCCACAAGGGCAATAGATAAGGCCGATGCCCGTTTCATCGGGCGCGCCTCCGGAGGGGTACGAACATGCTAGCAGAGCGGTCAGCGAAAAGAACGAGGCCGAGCAAGGCTATTGCAGGGGCCTTGCGCGGGTTGATGCGTGTCCCAATATCCGATGAGCTTCCGCAGGTTTTCATCTTTGCGATGGCGTCATCGTAATAGCCCTGCCCACGAAGCTGCGCCTTCTGACTGTGACAATACCTAAAGAAGCTTCATTTGTGAAAAAGATGGGTCAAACAGTATGATCGGAGGTCAGAGCAGCAGCCATGGCTAGGCACTCCTCAGCCGATTCCTCGGTGTCTCTCCGATATGACAGGGCACTTCTGCTCAGCGAAAAAAAACGCAACCAAGTTCTCGATTTGTGGGAAGTTCAGAAGTATGGCGTCGATAGCTTCGGCGACGCCGATTACGTCTGCCTTTATGGTTTAAGGCCTTCTGATTGGTTCGCTCGTGGTGTCCGGTTGCTCGCGCGCACCGCTGTGGAGTGTACTCGCGATCGCTTAGCAGAATTGATCGGAAGGGACGTTGCGGATTTGGCGCGGGCGGCGCATGTAAACGGCGGCTGTGTAGTCATCGACCCCTTCGCAGGCTCAGGCAATACGCTGTACTGGATTCTTCGCAGTTTGCCCAAGTCAAAGGCAATCGGTTTCGAATCGGACGATAGGATCTTCAGCCTCTCAAGGAGGAATCTTTCGATTGTTGGAGTGCAAATCGAACTCGTGCAAGGGGACTATGTCTCAGGCCTAAAAAGTCTGGCCATCTCGCCAGATGAGTTTATCGTTGCGTTTGTTGCGCCCCCTTGGGGCGATGCTCTTAGCGAGATTTCCGGGCTGGATTTGCGGCGAACAAGACCGCCAGTCGTAGAGATCGTTGACCTCATCACAAGCACGTACAAACAAAATATGATTCTGTCCGCGATACAAGTTTACGAGCTGATTGATCCTTCGTCGCTTGCAGAGTTGAAAGCAAAGTTCGATTGGTCAACTCTGCGAATCTACGACATCAATGCACCCGGCAAGAACCATGGCCTTTTTCTCGGCGCCAAAGGCTGGACCAACTAAATTGCAATGACTTCGACGATGATGAACTATCCCCTCACTCTCGTGCATCTGCTCGAGCGTGCGGGGAGATATTTTTCCAAGGTCGAGATCGTTTCGCGGTTTCCGGATCGGTCGCTGCACCGCACGACCTACGGCGAGCTTTACCTCCGAGCGCGGGCGCTCGCCGAGGCGCTGACGCGTTGCGGAATTGAACGGGGTGATCGGGTCGCGACTCTGATGTGGAACCACTGCGCACATCTGGAGGCTTATTTCGGAATTCCGGCCGCAGGCGCTGTGCTCCACACGCTCAATTTGCGGCTTCATCCCGATGACCTCTCCTATATCGTGAGTCATGCCGGTGATCGCTTCCTGCTCGTGGACGACGTGTTGGTGCCACTGCTCGAGCAATTCAAGGAACGCGTAGGCTTCGAGCGGATCTTCGTCGTGCCGACCTCGAAAGGACACGTCTCCGCGACGAGTTATGAAAGCTATGAAGACCTGCTCAAGACCGCGACCGGCGACTTCGACTATCCGGATCTCGACGAGAACGAGCCAGCGGGGATGTGCTACACCTCCGGGACCACGGGCAAGCCGCGGGGTGTAGTGTATTCGCATCGCTCGACCGTGATCCAATGCTTCAACGTAACTTCGACCTCGTTTCACGCAATTGCACCTGCGGACGTGGTATTGTCAGCAGTGCCGATGTTTCACGTCCACGCGTGGTGCCATCCGTACGCCGCCACGATGGTGGGAGCAAAGCAAGTCTTCCCGGGCCCGCATCTCGATGCGGAAAGCCTGCTGGAGCTATGCGAGAAAGAACAGGTCACTTTCAGCAGCGGCGTGCCGACCATTTGGCTTGCTGCGCTCCAAGTGATGGAACGCGACCCTCGGCGCTTCAGGTTCGCGCCAGGCCTGCGCCTCATCGTGGGCGGGGCGGCGGCGCCGGAGGCGATGATCCGCAGCTTCGATCGTTACGGCATTACTGTAATTCATGGCTGGGGGATGACAGAGACTTCGCCGGGCGCTGCGATTGCCCCGCTCAAACCCTACATGCGCAGTCTGCCCGAGGACGAGCGCTACACATTCCGCGCCAAGCAGGGGTTCGCGGCGCCATTCGTTGACCTGCGCGTCGTGGGTATAGACGGTGAGCAGATACCCGCCGACGGAAACACAATGGGTGAACTCCAAGTGCGCGGGCCGTACGTCACCGGGAGTTACTACGCGACTGCGCCAGATCCGGAGAAGTTCACGGACGACGGGTGGCTTCGGACAGGCGACGTCGCCACCATCGACAGCGAAGGCTACGTCAAAATCACCGACCGCACCAAGGATCTGATCAAGTCAGGTGGCGAGTGGATCAGCTCGGTGGATCTGGAAAACGCGATCATGGGCCATGAGGCGGTAGCGGAAGCGGCAGTTATCGCCGTCCCACATCCGAAATGGGGCGAACGTCCATTGGCGGCGGTAGTGCTCAAACCAGGTGCCATAGTCACCAAGGAGGAATTGCAGATCTTTCTGCAGGGCAAGTTCGCCAAGTGGTGGCTCCCCGACGATTACGTTTTCGTAGACATGATTCCCCGCACCTCGACTGGGAAGTTCCTGAAGATGCAGTTGCGCGAGACCTACCGCGACCATTACTCCTCCGTTTAGTAAGACCTCGTAGCGATGAGCTGCGGAGCGCGACCCAGTCTCGACGCGAGTTGCACGCTCAGATACAAAGCCGATTAAAGAGTCGGCGATGCGCGGTCAGACTTCTCAGCGGCCTGAGCCCCCCATCATTTTGACCCTTGGGGCGCGGTAACGATAAAAGCGGTGGTGGCGATGCCGGCAGGGTGATAACACTAGGCGGAAGCCGCTGCGGCCACAGCGGTGAGCCGAAGCCCCGAGTGAAGCAGAGGGGAAACGATCCAACGAGGTGCGCATAGAACTGACTTGCGAATCGGTGCGCTATCGATGCGCTGCTTGAAATGTGGGAGTGATAACCCAGCCGGAAAGGGATTCTGCGGTGACTGCGGCGCAGCGCTAACGAGTCACTGCCCGAAATGTGGTGCCGTGAATCCGCCGGGCAAACACTTCTGCGGTGATTGCGGGACCGCGCTCTCCCCCAAAAATACCGCTGAATCACCTGCGTCCTTCACAAGGACGCACGACATTACAATCTCAGGCGACCAGACAGCCTCTGCCGGCGGCGAGCGCAAGACCGTCACTGCGCTGTTCGCCGATATAAAAGGTTCGACAGAGTTAATGGCCGAGCTCGACCCGGAGGAGGCGCGCACCATTATCGATCCGGCCCTGAAGTTGATGATCGAGGCGGTCCGTCGCTACGACGGCTACATCGTGCAATCCACCGGCGACGGTATTTTCGCCCTGTTCGGGGCCCCGCTGGCCCACGAAGACCATCCGCAGCGAGCCCTCTATGCTGCACTGCGGATGCAGGACGAACTCCGCCGTTACTCCGCGAGGATAGTAGCCGATGGAGGCAGCCCGATTCAGTGCCGAATAGGCGCCAACACCGGTGAGGTAGTAGTCCGGTCGATTGCCACCGGCGAAGGACACAGTGAGTACACCCCGATCGGCCATACCACCAATCTCGCCTCGCGGATGCAGGTAGCGGCACCGGTGGGCTCGATTGCGGTGAGCGATGCGACCCGGCATTGGTGCGAAGGCTATTTCACATTCAGAGCGCTAGGCCCGACCCGCCTCAAGGGTGTCCAGACCGCTATCGAGGTACACGAAGTCATCGGGCTGGGACCGCTGCGCACGCGTCTGCAACGCGCCGCCGGACGCGGGTTCACCAGGTTCGTCGGACGCGAGCGCGAGCTGGAAGCCATGCGGCATGCGGCCGGACTGGCGCGCGAGGGCCATGGCCAGATTGTCGCAGCGATCGGTGATCCGGGAGTAGGCAAGTCGCGACTGCTGTATGAATTCAAGGCGACTTCCCAAACTGGTTGGAAGGTGCTGGAGACCTTCTCGGCCTCGCACGGCAAGGCTTCGGCTTATCTCCCAGTAATCGATCTTCTGCGAAATTATTTTGAGATCTTGCCCGAAGACGATGACCGCAAGCGGCGCGAGAAGGTGGCTGGCCGAATTGCGATTCTCGACCGGTCACTTGAGGAAATACTGCCATACATCTATCGGCTCCTGGGCATTGTTGAAGGTGACGATCCGCTCGACCAGATAGACGGTCAGGTCCGAAAAGCGCGCACATTGGAGGCTATCAAGCGCATCCTGCTGAGGGAAAGCCTCATTCAACCCCTCATGATCATATTCGAGGACCTGCATTGGCTCGACGGCGAGAGCGAGGCGGTGCTCAACGTGCTGGCCGATGCCATTGCTACAGGCAGCATCCTTCTGCTCGTCAATTATCGCCCGGAATATCACCACGGATGGAATAACAAGGCGTATTACTCACAAGTTCGGCTTGATCCGCTCGGTCGGGAAAGCGCCGAGCAGATGGTCTCGACCCTAATCGGCGACCAGCTCGACCTTTCTCCGGTGCTCCACCTGATCGTCGAGCGCACCGAGGGGAATCCGTTCTTTATCGAAGAAATGGTCCAGGCCTTATTTGAGGAGGGCGTTCTGGCCCGCAATGGCAATGTGAGGCTGGTGAAATCGCTCGCGGATGTGAAAATACCGGCCACGGTGCAAGGCGTGTTGGCATCGCGTATCGATCGGTTAGCGCCTGCGGACAAGGAGCTGCTTCAGACGTTATCTGTCATCGGCAGGGAATTCGAACTGTCGCTGGTCGGACGAGTCATCGCAGCGCCGGAGACCGAATTAAACCAGCGGCTGGCGGCGTTGCAGGCGGCAGATTTCATTTACGAACAACCAGCGGTTTCCGACGCCGAGTATATTTTCAAGCACGCACTGACACAGCAGGTCGCCTACAACTCAATCCTGATGGAACGCCGCAAGCAGATTCATGAACAAGCCGCGCAGGCGATGGAGGCACTGTACGCGACCAATCTACCGGACCATTATGCTGACCTCGCCCGCCATTATGTGCGCAGCGGCAACGCGCCAAAGGCGGTCAACTATCTGCATTTGGCTGCTCAACAAGCACTATCGCGCTCAGCTTACCAGGAAGCTAGCAACCAGCTCACCGCGGCCCTGGAACTCCTTGGTAAGCAAGTCGAAAGTGCTGAACGCGACCAAACCGAAATTGCTCTGGTGCTCGATCACGTGATGAGTACGGGGGGCAGCATCACGGTCATCTCAACTAGTCTAAGCATGTTGGAAAGAGCGCTGCAGCTCTGTGGCAAAATCGGTGACAATTCCAGCCGGTTGAAGATCCTGGAATTTGTAACCAGCTATTACAGCCTCTTAGCGGATAGCCTCAGCCGCGCACGTGCTCTTAACAGCGAACTGCTAACGATGGGTGAGCAGCGGCAGGATCCGGAGCTGGCCGGCTTTGCACGGCAATGGTTCGGATGGTTGTCGATGCACGAGGGAGACTTCTTTGCCGCGCTACAAGAACTCGATCAAGCCTACCGGATATCTGCCATTCCATCTCTTCCGCAGCGCATGCGTCCTATGAATTGGCGGGTTCACTCGCCCGCTTTCGGATCATTTGCCCTATGGGCCTCGGGTTATCCGGCGCGCGCTATTGCGAAAGCCAGGGAAGCGTTCGCGATTGCCCGGGAGATTGCAGCACCCGCGGCCGACAGAATCTTTGCGTGCTATTGGGCCGGCAATCTCAACCTGCTCCTGCGAGAATCAACCACCGCCCGAGCGGTCTGCGAGGAAGCCTACACTCTGATCGCCCAGCATGCCTTGCCTGGCCTGGCTACATCTTTCAGGAGCTCGCTCGAGGCGTGGACTCTAGTACAACTGGGAGAAATCGACACCGGGCTGGCCCAGATGCTGCGGTGCAAGAGCGAACAGAGAATATTCGATCCGTGGCTGAAGAGTGTATTTGGCTCTTGGCTATTTGTGGCACTGGCATATGCATATTTAGCCAGCGGCCGCGCATCGGAAGGCATCGAGGCGGCAGACGAGGGCTTAGCGCTCTGTCGAAGCAGCGGGGTCCGCATGCTGGAAAGCGAGCTTCACCGGCTCAAGGGCGAACTGCTCTTGAAGAACGGTAACCAAGGTACCGCAGCTCAATGCTTTCGCGACGCCATCGACCTGGCTCGTCACCAGAGTGCCAAATCATGGGAACTGCGCGCGACCACGAGCCTCGGGCGATTGCTCGCATTGCAAGGCCGCCGCGGCGAAGCCCAGGGTATCCTCGCCCAAATCTACGGCTGGTTCACGGAAGGATTCGATACCGCAGATCTGAAAGAGGCAAAAGTATTGCTCGGTGAGTTGAGTTAGCGATGCAGTGTTCGAAGTGCAATTACGATAATCCGGCCGACGCGCTCTTCTGTATGAAGTGCGGCGCTAAGCTGGAGCATCGTTGCGCCTCGTGCCAGACCATAAATCCCCCCGACGCCAACTTCTGTCGAAAATGCGGAAGCGCTTTGCAAGCGAATCCCGTGATGAGAGATCCTGTCGCGCCGGCGACACCTTCTTTCGTCCAGAGCTTCGCCGGGCCGCACGCTGATGAGAATCTCGATGGCGAACGCAAAACGGTGACCGCATTGTTCGCCGATATCAAGGGTTCGACTGAGCTGATGGAGGACCTCGATCCTGAAGAGGCCCGTGCGATCGTCGACCCTGCACTCAAGCTGATGATTGATGCGGCCCGTCGCTATGACGGATACGTCGTGCAGTCCACCGGCGACGGTATTTTCGCGCTTTTTGGGGCGCCGGTTGCGCACGAAGACCATCCGCAGCGTGCGCTTTATGCGGCGCTCCGGATGCAGGAGGAGTTGCGGCGCTATTCGGCCAAGCTGGTGGGCGACGGCGGCAGTCCAATTCAGGGCCGCATTGGCATCAATACCGGCGAAGTGGTAGTGCGAGCCCTCGAAACCGGGCAGGGACACGCCGAATATACGCCGATTGGACATAGCACGAATCTGGCTGCACGGATGCAGACCGCGGCGCCGGTCGGTTCGATTGCCGTCACGGAGGCGACGCGTTCTCTCATCGAGGGTTACTTCACACTGAAGGCGCTGGGTGCGACTAGAGTCAAAGGCCTCAGCGGTCCAGTCAATATGTATGAGGTGACGGGGCGGGGACTCTTACGGACGCGACTGCAGCGGGCGGCAGCTCGCGGTCTAACGAAATTCGTCGGGCGCCAGCGCGAGATGGACATGCTCCGGCACGCGCTGGAGCAGGCCAGAGCAGGACACGGCCAGATCATAGCAGCAATGGCCGACCCGGGGGTCGGCAAGTCGCGGCTCTTCTATGAGTTCAAAGCCTTGTCACATTCAGGATGCATGGTGCTCGAAGCCTACTCAGTCTCACATGGCAAAGCCTCGGCTTACCTGCCGGTGATAGAGCTGCTGCGCGGATATTTCGAGATCGGCGGCGATGACGATGACCGCAAACGACGCGAGCGAATCCTGGGCAAGGTGCTGGGGCTGGATCGAGCGCTCGAAGACACGCTGCCCTATTTGTACTCGTTGCTCGGCATCGTCGAATCCGCCGATTCGCTGGCGCGGATGGATCCGAACATCAAGCGACGCCGGACACTGGAGGCGGTCAAACGCGTGCTGTTGCGCGAGAGTCTCAACCAGCCGCTGATTGTCCTTTTCGAGGATCTCCACTGGATCGATGGTGAGACCCAGGCGTTGCTTGATCTGCTGGTCGACGCGATTGCGAGTGCGCGCATCCTGCTGCTGGTGAACTACCGGCCCGAATACCGCCACGAGTGGGGCAGCCGCACGCATTACACTCAACTCCGACTCGATCCTCTCGGCCGCGAGAGCGCGGCTGAGATGCTCTCAGCGCTCTTGGGCGAGCAACCGGAACTAGAGCCGCTGAAACGGCTGATTGCTGCCCGGACCGAGGGCAACCCCTTTTTCGTGGAAGAGATGGTGCAAGCCCTGTTTGAACAGGGAGTTATTGCCCGCAACGGAAAGGTGACGCTCAAGGAATCACTTGGCGATATAAAAGTCCCGACAACCGTTCAGGCGCTGCTCGCCTCACGAATCGACCGGCTGCCACCCGATGAAAAGGCGCTCCTGCAAACGCTCGCAGTGGTCGGGCGCGAGTTTACTCTTCCATTGATCCGATGTCTGGGAGGCGCTTCCGAAACCGAACTCGAACGTATGCTGACCGACCTACAGCGTGGCGAGTTTATCGATGAGCAGCCGGCCTTTCCTGATGCAGAGTACACCTTCAAACACGCACTGACGCAACAAGTGGCGTACAACTCTGTATTGTCGGAGCGGCGCAAAGAATTACACGAGCGCGTGGCGGATGCGATCGAGAAGATTTTCCAGCCGCGGCTGAATGAATACTGCACCGAACTCGCCCGCCATTACAGTCGCAGTGGCAATACCCAAAAGGCGGTCAAGTATTTTGAGCTTGCCGGGCAACAGGCGATCCAGAAATCGGCTCATGGTGAGGCAATCACCCATTTCAATACCGCTCTGGACTTGCTGAAAACCCTGCCCGAGACGCCTCAGCGAGACCAACAGGAACTTGGTTTGCAGATTGCCCTCGGCGTCGCACTCACGCCGATCAAGGGCTGGGGCGCTCCCGAAGTGGAGAACGCCTACACACGGGCCCGGCAACTCTCGCATAACCGCACAGAGAATGCTGAGCTTTTCCCGGCACTGTGGGGACTATGGGTGATTTGTTTGATGCGGGGCAATCGCGATGCCGCCGGCGACCTGGCACAACAGCTGTTCACCCTCGCGCAGCGCGTCCAAAACCCGGATTTGCTCGCGATTGCGCATTATACACTGGCGAACAATCTGACTACCACTGGTGAATTTGAGTCCGGTTGCTACCATTTCGAACAGAGTCTGGCACTCTATGAAACTCACGGCCGCCGCTCCGTCGCATCTTTGATGGGCGGCGAGGAGTTGGCGGTCGTATGCCGGTGTTTTCTGGCGCTCACATTGTGGGACCTGGGATATCCAGCGCGGGCCTTGCAGAGGGCCGAAGAGGCCCTGCATCTAGCTCGGGAGCTGAGGTCACCTTACGATCTTGCCTTTGCGTTGTGGAACGCCGCCGTTTTGCATCAGCTGCGCAGAGAGCCCCAACTAACTCGCGAGCGAGCTGAGGAAGCTATTGCCATTGCTACGGAACAGGGGTTTTCATGGATAACCGCAGTCGCATCTGTCCAACTGGGCTTGGCACTGGTTCAGCAGGACCAACCTCAAGATGGTATCCCGCAAATCCTCCGGGGCAACGAGACTTCGTCCGCCGATCCATACGACCTCCCGTTGTTAGCCGAGGCGTATCACAAAGCCGGCAAAACCGAAGCGGGCCTCCGTGCGCTGAGTGAAGCCGAAAATCTGCTGAATAAGACGGGGACTCGCATCTACGAGGCGGAACTGTACCGCCTCCGCGGCGAGCTGTCACTGAGCCAGAGTGAAACCAATGACGCAGAAGCTGGGGACTGCTTTCGACGCGCGATTGAGGTCGCGCGCAAGCAAAGCGCCAAATCCTGGGAACTACGCGCGACGACGAGCCTGGCCCGCTTGCTCGCCAAGCAAGGCAAACACGCCGAAGCGCGGGCGATGCTTGGCGAGATTTATGGCTGGTTCACCGAAGGCTTCGATACTGCCGACCTGAAAGATGCCAAGGCGCTGCTCGAGGACTTAAAGTGAAGTGCGCAAAGTGCGGCGTTGGCAACCGTGAGGGCCGCAAATTTTGTTCGAAGTGCGGTAGCGCCCTTGCCCGTTCCTGTTCGAAGTGCGGCGCCGCGAATGAACCCACTGACGAGTTCTGCGGTGAATGCGGCACATCGCTGTCATCATCGTCGCCAGTCGGCTCTGAACCGGCCAAGGTCGTCGACTCGGCAATCAGAATATCCGAGGCTCGATCGGAATCGCTCGATGGCGAACGCAAAACGGTCACCGCGCTTTTCGCTGACATCAAGGGCTCGATGGAGTTGATGGAGGACCTCGACCCGGAAGAGGCGCGTGCGATCGTCGATCCCGCGCTCAACCTGATGATCGATGCCGTCAACCGCTATGGCGGTTATATCGTGCAATCCACTGGCGACGGCATCTTTGCGCTGTTCGGTGCGCCGGTAGCCCACGAGGACCACCCCCAACGCGCGCTGTATTCAGCGCTTCGAATGCACGAAGCCATGCGGCACTATGGCGAACGGCTGCGCGCCGACAAAGGGCTTAATCTGCAACTCCGCATCGGGGCGAATATCGGCGAGGTTGTAGTGCGTACGATCCACACCGGCGCCGAGCACACCGAATATAGCCCGATTGGACACTCGACCAGTCTGGCTGCGCGGCTCCAGACCCTCGCCACCCCCGGTTCCACAGTCATCACTGGAAGCATGCGAGGGCTGGTCGAGGGATATTTCCAACTCAAGGAGCTTGGCCCAACC
>Ga0306920_100009748_pt1 | contig 12838 bp, 9 predicted proteins | sample flu12Cox44000170_FD_204666 | JGI IMG/M metagenome (GOLD analysis project Ga0306920, IMG submission 204666) | Lab enrichment of tropical soil microbial communities from Luquillo Experimental Forest, Puerto Rico - flux4day.12C.oxic.44.000.170 (v2)... | ecosystem: Environmental > Terrestrial >...
TGACGACGGCGCTGATCGTCGGCGTGCTTATCGGACTGAGCGTAGGCATGCGCATCGGCAATGCCGCAAGAAAACGGATGGACCGCTGGAAGCCTTGCTACTAGAGATCCCCGCCTGCCGAGACAACAAGCGCCGGACAAGGTGATGAGCCCCGGGTTTCACCTGGTGAGTTACGCACTTTGTTTGAGTGCCGCTATCGCATCTGGATAGTTGGCAAGCTGATATGGTTTGTTTCCTGGCTCAGGTGGGCCGGAATAAGATTTGATCGCTGGCGGGTTCGGGACGATAGGCACGCTCAGGATCAACCGGTAACCCGAGTGTTCCCATGGGGCGAGCACTGGCTGATCCGTGCTGTCCGACAACCACTCGCGGTCAGGCAGGTAGACGCCCGCGTAGTGCAAGCGGCCACCCATCAGCTCCCCCATGGCGTTGACAGCGCCAGGGCTGTTGGCCTGCGCGGATGCACCCTGGTTGGCCAGCAACGGACCGCTAGCGGTCAAGACCGGCTTGACGTGCCCTTGCACCCAGTAGAGCCCGATAGCGCCATGGGCCTTCATCCACGCCATCATGTTGGTGATGAACAGCGGGTCGTCTTGACCGCCGAACGTATGGAAGTCGAGTCCCCACTCGGGGATGATGATCGGTTTACCCGTGGCATGTGAGAATGCAGTCATCCAATTCAAGCCGCCAGGCTCGGCGGTGAGGATTTGCTGCCACTTCTCCTCGTGATCAAGCGCGCCAGACGCAGTGTGCGGGTACGTCAGGTGAGCGCCGCCGTACCAGTCGAAGACATCGGTTCCGATGTAGTCAACGTAAGCACTACCGGGCCAGGATTCGGCTACCGACGTATGGATCATAAACACAGTCCACAGAAACTTGAAATGCTGACCAGGCACTGACCGCATGGTCGTCACTATCTGCCGCCAGGCGCGGATGTAAGCATCCGGCTCGGACGATGGCGCGCGGTGCTCACTCCATTCGTACCACGTGCCGTTCATCTCGCGCCCGGGCTCAATAATGGTATTACTGAGTCCGTCCTTGACCAGCAATTCGCCAAGTTCATAGAACTTCGAGTTGTAGTCGCCCGCCGCTACCGCGACGAGAGGCAAGCTGGTTGCCTCGAAGTAGCCCTTCGCGGTGACACCGTCGCCTTCATTCAGGAGGGTTTTCAATTCGGAGGCTCCTGCGGCAACCGCAGGATTTCTGGTAGTCGTTGAAGAATTCTTGCATGATGTTGTAACACCTAGTGCGCCAGCAAAGACCACCAGTACGATCAGGGTAGGAAAGATCTTCCGTAGGAGCTTCTTTATCGGGAACATCTGGTTCCTTACTGGCACCCGTAAGCTTTTGGCTTTTTGGCTTGGTTTACCTACCGTCGATCATGCGTAAGTCCCCGGAAGTCTCGCGATCAGAGGATTGTGCGGCATCGCGTCGCGGCGATGGTGCGAGGAGGGCGTCTGTCTCCGGCCGGATGACGTGGATCGCCGCCGCCGCGATGAACCGGATCTTCCCGGCCCGCGAAACGCAGTCACTCACTTAGTAACTCACAACCTGACCAGCAGGTTCCTCACCAGGTTGTCTTGCCTGGTGGGCGCGGGTGGGCTCGAGCCACCGGCCCCTCGCTGGCAGGGCGCAACTCATGCAATCACCCAGTAAGGAAAAGGAGCCGGAGCCAGGCTGTGGGATTGGGATGATGTTGACGTTTATGCTGGCCCCGTGCACAGGGCACGATAGCGGCGGAAGTCCTGCACGTGGCGGCGCTGTGAGGTCATCGCGGCCGACCTTCACCAGCAGGCCTGGCCGAGCGCCGTCAGTGGCCGGCGGTCTGCCCGCCGTCGATGTGCAGGATCTCCCCGGTGATGTAAGGCGAGGACTCCAGGAACAAGATGCCGTCCACGACGTCGCTGACCTGGCCGACCCGGCCGAGCGGCGGCAGCCGGTCACCGAGCCCCAAGTAGCTGTCCGCCGGGTACATCGGGGTCTGGATGATGCCCGGCGAAACGGCGTTGACCCGGATGCCACGCGAGGCGTACTCCACCGCCAGGGAGCGGGTGGCCGCGGCCAGGCCACCCTTGGTCAGCGCGGCCAGCACCGCGGGCGTGCCGGAGTTCGCGACCTCGGCGAGGCTGGCCGAGATGATGACCACGTGGCCGCCGTATCGGATGGCCATTTCGGCGATGGCTCGCTGGGTCAGCCAGAAGAACCCGGTCAGGTTGACCCCGACGACGGCGGCGTAGTCGGCCGCGGTGTAGTCGGTGAACGGCTTTGAGATGAACACGCCCGCGTCGTTGACCAGGGTGTCAACGCGGCCGAAGCGTTCCAGAGCTGCGCCGATGATCCGGTCGGCGGTCGCGGGGTCGGCGAGGTCGCCCTCGACGGTGAGCAGGTCGCTTTCCTGCGACGGCTTGATCGTGCGGGCACTGGCCACCACCGCCCAGCCTCGCCCTCGGTATCCGGCCACCAGGCCTGCGCCGATACCTTGAGAGGCGCCGGTGATGACGGCGACCCTGCCCGTCATGACGCCGCCCGCCCCGGGTCGCTCGGGTGCGGGGTGAGCGGCATGGTCTGCACCGTCATCCAGGCGTCCAGCGGGAGCGACGTCAGGATCGCCTGCATCTGGTCCGCGTCCCGGGCGCGCCACAGGCCCAGCGCGCGTGACTCCCCCGGCAGCCGCCACAGCCGCAGCAGGTGCCCCTGCCCGGCCAGTTCCTTCGCCCGCTGCGCCTCGCGCGCCTCGGTGTCGGCGACGACCCGGTCCGGTGTGCCCTCGGGGACCGCGACGATAAAGGTGGTCAGGAACTCCGTCGCTCCCGTCCTGGGCGGCAGGTCCGGGTCGTTCGGATGCGGTGCGAGCGGGGTGACCTGGTCGGTGCGCCAGACCCGCAGCGGCATCGAGGCGAGAACGTTCTCCAGTTCGCCGTCGCCGGCAGCGGCGAACAGCCCGAGGGTGCGCCATTCGCCTGGCTGCAGTGGCGGGCGCCACAGCCGCAGCAGGTACCCCTGCCCAGCAAGCTCGCGTGAGCGGGCGGCCTCGCGGGTGCGGATGTCAGCGACCTCTTGCTCCGGCGTTCCGTCAGGAACGTGGGTGGTCATGGTGACGAGGTATTCCATGGTGAGCGCCTCCCATGCCTACGTGTACTTAGCGGGCTCCTGGCTATCACGGTCGCGCCTCGGGCGGCCGATCGCGCCAGTGAAGTCCCCTGGCCCATACCCTGGTCGACCGCCAGGATCGCGACATGGACGGGTCGCCTGGGCCCGACGTACCGTCGGAGCCATGACCGCTCCCACCTCCGCCCCGCTTTCGACCGACGACGCCTTCTGGGCCGACGCCGACCGGCACCTGATCCGCTACGCGGGCGCGGGCGCGTTCACTCGCGAGATCATCGACCATGCCGCTGGGAGCTTCCTGTTCACCGAGGACGGCCGCAAGATCCTCGACTTCACCTCCGGCCAGATGAGCGCGATCCTCGGCCACTCGCACCCAGAGATCGTCGCCACCGTCACGCGACAGGCGATGAAGCTCGACCACCTCTTCAGCGGCATGCTCAGCCGCCCCGTCGTCGGCCTGGCCCGCCGTCTGGCCGAGACACTGCCAGAACCGTTGGAGAAGGCGCTGCTGCTGACCACGGGCGCCGAGGCGAACGAAGCGGCCATCCGGATGGCAAAGCTCGTCACCGGTAAATACGAGATCGTCTCGTTCGCCCGCTCCTGGCACGGCATGACACAAGCAGCCGTGGGCGCCACCTACAGCGCAGGCAGAAAGGGCTACGGCCCAGCCGCGCCCGGAAACTTCGCCATCCCCGCGCCCTACCGCTACCGACCTGACTTCATCACCGCCGACGGCGAGCTCGACTGGCAGCGCCAGCTGGACTTCGGTTTCGACCTGATCGACGCGCAGTCGGTCGGCAGCCTGGCCGCCTGCATCGTCGAGCCGATCCTCAGCTCCGGCGGCATCATCGAGCCGCCGCCCGGCTACTTCCCGGCGTTGCGGGACAAGTGCCGGGAACGCGGAATGCTGCTGATCCTCGACGAGGCCCAGACCGGGCTCTGCCGCACCGGCACCTGGTACGCCTTCGAGCGCGACGGCATTGTCCCCGACATCCTCACCCTGTCCAAGACACTCGGCGCCGGCCTTCCGCTAGCTGCCGTGCTGACCAGCGCCGAACTCGAGAAGGCGGCGCACGACCGGGGGTTCCTGTTCTTCACCACGCACGTCGCGGACCCGCTGCCGGCCGCTGTCGGCACCACCGTCCTCGACGTGCTGCAACGTGACCGGCTCGACGAACGCGCACGCTACCTTGGCGGCATCCTCCGGCATGGTCTGGAGCAGATCGCGCACCGGCACGAAATCGTCGGCGATATCCGGGGACGTGGCCTGCTGACCGGCCTCGAACTGGTCGTCGACCGCCAGACCAAACGCAGTTCCGACGAGCTGGGTGCGCTCGTCACCAAGCGCTGCCTCGAACTGGGCCTGCACATGAACATCGTTCAGCTGCCCGGAATGGGCGGTGTTTTCCGGATCGCTCCACCATTGACCGCCACCGAGGACGAACTTTCGCTCGGCCTGGCGATCCTCGACCAAGCGATCAGCGACGCCGCCGGACGGCTCCGATAAGGCCGACCTGACGGTCACATCCTGTTCCCGAACGAGGCCGACAAGCTTGCCGTCCGAGGTAGTGACCGGTGAGCCGTCCATGTTGCGCTCAGTCATTATGCGCCGCATTTCCTCCACGCTCACGAACGGCCGGTACGTGCTGGGTCCCGGACGCATGACCTGCTCGACGGGCAGATCTGGATCGGCGTCGAGCTCCTTGGACCGCAGCAGCCCGAGCACTGTCCGGTTCTGGCTTACGACTACGCATGCGTCCCAGCCGGCGGCACGGACCCGGTCGCGGACGTCGCCGAGCCGCTCGCCGAGCGAACACGTAGGCACGTCCCGGCGGACCACATCGACAAGCCGAGGGCGCTGCGCGTTCGTCCCCTCGGTAGGCAAGCCTGCTCCCATCCAGTCCTGCTTGCCCGCCCTGTAGTCGTACACCCGGGTGAACCCCAGGGTCTGGAGCCGGCACGCGGCTCGCGGGCTGAGGTCTCAAGCAGAATCTGCGCAGTACACGACGATCGGCCGACTGGGATCGAGCACGCGATTCGCCTCGGCCTCGATCCTGCGGATCGGAAGGTTGATAGCTCCGGGCAGATGGTCCTCGCCGTACTCCTGGGCCGGCAGCACGTCGATGATCTGGGCGCCCTGTTCCATGAGACGGCGAACCCCCTCCCGATCGACCTCGTGCGTCATCGCTACCTCCAGTCACGCCGGACCGCGCGTAGTCCGGAACCCCACCCTACGATGGCTACCGTCGCAGAACGGCTTGTTCTGCGACGCGCCGCACCTGCAGAACGCAACCCGGGTGTCCTCTCTGAGCAGGTTGCGGTCCTGTCCGAAGATCCGGATCTTGCCGCGGACGAACAAGGGCCCGTTCGGGCGCTCCTGTACCAAGGTCTCCTCCGGCACCGGCTCCTGAGGCCCGCCGTCCCGGCGGCGGAAGTGCAGCGCACCCGTCGGGCAGCGCTCGACCACCTCGCCGATCTCGTCGGGAGATCCGTTGTCGACGATGATCCAGGGCCGACGCTGGTTGTCGAACACGGCAGGAAGCCCGCGCAGGCACTCGGCGACGTGGATGCAGAACGCAGGCTCCCAGGTGACCTCGATCCGGTCGTTCGCGTACACACGCTCGACAGTTGGCGCATAGCGCGGCTGCTCGCGGAAGCCCTCAGGTGCGTCATCCGGTTCCTCGTGAGTCGACCCACCGCTTTGTTCGGTCATCTTCGGCCCTCCATAGCTGGGTCTCAACGCGCGGTACAGCTACAATCATGCGCTTGCAGTACTGGTGGCCAGCGGGCTGGCGTAGATGCGCGGGCACCGGGCTGCCGCCTCAGACGGTCGGGTTTAGATTTGACTGATGACCATCAGAACCCCGGGTTCACCACGCGCGGGCCACGATGTGCACCGACGCACTCGAATTAGTCCCGGGGGTCAGGACCTTGTTCCCTAACCCATAACGCGGGGAGCGCGCAGACTTGGACCATGCAACCGATGAGCCATACGCCCCGTGACCTGACGCCGCTGCCGGACTTGTTGCATAGCGGCGCGCTCGCCGGCCCGGTCCGGACGCGCAGGCCTGTCTACGGTGACTTGCTACCGCCCTGCAACGCGGGCTGCCCGGCGGGCGAGAACATCCAGGCCTGGCTGGCCAGCACCCGGGCCGGCGACCATGAGCGGGCGTGGCGGCAGCTGATCGCCGACAACCCGCTGCCGGCCATCCACGGCCGGGTCTGCTACCACCCGTGTGAGAGCGTCTGCAACCGGGCCGAGCTCGACAGCTCGGTCTCGATCCATTCGGTTGAGCGGTTCCTCGGCGATCTCGCGCTTGGTCAGGGGTGGCGGTTCGATCCGCCGCCGGCCAGCACGGGTAAACGCGTGCTGGTCGTCGGAGCGGGCCCGAGCGGCCTGTCGGCGGCTTATCACCTGGCCCGCCGGGGCCACGAGGTCGAGATCCGTGACGCGGGCGCCGAACCGGGCGGGATGATGCGGTACGGCATTCCCGCGTACCGGCTGCCCCGCGACGTGCTGGCGGGCGAACTGGCCAGGATCGAGGCGCTGGGCGTGCGGATGACCTGCGGTCACCGGGTTACCGACCTGGCCGCCGAGCAGGCCACGGGCCGGTTCGACGCGGTGTTCGTCGCGGTCGGCGCGCACCTGTCCAAGCATGTGGATATCCCGGCCAGGGATGCGGGCCGGATCATCGACGCGGTGCCGTTCCTCCGAGACGTGGCCGCCGGGGAACGGCCGGTTGTCGGTCGCCGGGTCGCGGTGTACGGCGGCGGCAACACCGCTATGGATGCGGCCCGGGTCGCCCGGCGGCTGGGCGCCCAGGACACGATGATCGTCTACCGGCGCACCCGGGCGCAGATGCCCGCGCACGAGGAAGAAGCCGCGGAAGCCGAGCGGGAGGGCGTGCGCATCAACTGGCTGCGCACCATCGCCGCCTTCGACGGGCCCGAGCTGACCGTCGAGGTCATGGAGCTGGACGACGCCGGGCGGCCGCATCCGACCGGGCGGCTGGAAACACTCGCCGCCGACACCATCATCATGGCGGTGGGACAAGACGCCGACACCGCATTCCTGCGGCAGGTCCCCGACGTTGAATTCAAGCCAGACGGGACGGTCGTGGTGTCGCCGTCAATGATGACGGGTTGTCCTGGCGTGTTCGCCGGCGGCGACATGGTGCCGGCCGAGCGGACCGTCACGGTCGGCGTCGGGCACGGGAAGAAGGCCGCGCAGTTTATCGATGCCTACCTGCGGGGCTCCGAGGCCGTATCGCCGGCCAAGAACGATCTGGCCAGCTTCGACAAGCTGCGCCCGTGGTACTTCTCCGACGCCGAGCGCCGCCTCCAGCCCGAGCGGGAGCCAGCCGGGCGGGTCGCTGATTTCACCGAGGTGGTCGGCGGTCTGTCCGGAGACCAGGCAGCCTACGAGGCCGGCCGCTGCCTGTCGTGCGGCAACTGCTTCGAGTGCGACGGCTGCTTCGGCTCCTGCCCCGAGGACGCGATCATCAAGATCCGCCCGAGCCGCCCGGCGGGCCACCAGCACGGGACGGACTACGCCTACGTGTTCGACTATGACCGGTGCACCGGCTGCGCGATCTGCTCCGAGCAGTGCCCGGTGCACGCCATCGAGATGATCCCTGAGGAGCCGTGATGCGCGTCACCATCGACGGCAACGAGGCGGCGGCCTCGGCCGCCTACCGGCTCAACGAGGTGTGCTGCATCTACCCGATCACGCCGTCATCCCCCATGGCGGAGCTGGCCGATGAGTGGTCCAGCCAGGGACGGCCGAACGTGTGGGGCAGCGTGCCTTCGGTAATGGAGATGCAAAGCGAGGGCGGGGCCGCGGGCGCGCTGCACGGTTCGCTGCAGAGCGGGGCGCTGACCACGACGTTCACCGCCTCGCAGGGCCTGCTGCTGATGATCCCGAACATGTACAAGGTCGCCGGGGAGCTGACCCCCTCGGTATTCCACGTGGCCGCGCGCTCGCTGGCCGCGCAGGGCCTGTCCATCTTCGGCGATCATTCTGACGTGATGGCGGTCCGCCAGACCGGGTTCGCGCTGCTGGCCTCCGCGAGTGTCCAGGAGGCGCACGATTTCGCCGTAATCGCCCAGGCCGCCACGCTGGTCACGCGGATCCCGTTCGTGCACTTCTTCGACGGGTTCCGCACCTCACACGAGGTGAACACCATCGACCTGCTCTCCGACGACGACTTGCGCGCACTGGTACCGCAGGAGCTGATCCGGGCCCACCGCGGCCGGGCGCTGTCCCCCGACCGGCCGGTCATCCGCGGCACCGCGCAGAACCCCGACGTGTACTTCCAGGCCAGGGAGACCGTCAACCCGTTCTACGCGCGGGTCCCCGGCGCGGTCACCGACGCGATGGATGCCTTCGCCGCAATGACCGGCCGACAGTACCGTCTCGCGGAATACTCCGGTGACCCGGAGGCGGAGCGGGTGATCGTGATCATGGGCTCGGGCGGTCAGACCGCGTCCGAGACTGCCGCCTTCCTCGCCGGCCGTGGTGAGAAGGTCGGGGTCGTTCAGCTCCGGCTGTTCCGGCCCTTCGTGGCGGAAGCGGTGCTGGCCGCGGTCCCGGCGAGCGCGCGGCGGCTCGCCGTGCTCGACCGGGCCAAGGAGCCCGGCTCGCTGGGCGAGCCGCTGTTCCTCGACGTGCTCGGTGCGCTCGCCGAGGCGCACTCCCGCGGGGAGCGGCCGGTCATGCCCCTGGTGACCGGCGGCCGGTACGGGCTGTCGTCGAAGGAATTCACCCCGGGCATGGTGGCCGGGATCTTCGCTGAGCTCGGTCGGGACCGGCCCCGACCGCGGTTCACGATCGGCATCACGGACGACGTCACCGGTACCAGCCTGCCCTATGACCCGGCGCTGGACATCGAGCCGGCCGAGACGGTGCGGGCGGTGTTCTTCGGGCTGGGCGCGGACGGGACCGTGGGGGCGAACAAGAACAGCGTCAAGATCCTCGGCGCCGACCCGGGGCGGCACGCCCAGGCTTACTTCGTCTACGACTCGAAGAAGTCGGGTTCGGAGACGGTTTCGCACCTGCGGTTCGGCCCAGCCCCGATCAAGTCCCCCTACCTCATCGGCCAGGCCGGTTTCGTCGGCTGCCACCAGGCGCGGATGATCGGCCGGGCCGAGGTGCTGGAACGTGCCGCGCCGGGCGCGACCGTGCTGCTCAACACCCCGTACCCGGCGGGCGAGGTGTGGGACTCGCTGCCCCGGGAGGCCCAGGAGCAGATCCTGGCCAAGCAGCTCACCCTCTACGCCATCGACGCCAGCAAGGTCGCCCGCGATGCCGGGCTCGGCCGCCGGGTGAACACCGTCCTGCAGACCTGCTTCTTCGCCATCTCGGGGGTCATGCCGCGCGATGAGGCGATCAAGGCGATCAAGGCCGCGATCGCCAAGACTTACGGCCGACGCGGACCCGAGGTCGTCGCCCGCAACGACGCCGCCGTCGACGCGGCCCTGGCGGGACTGCACCAGATCGAGAACCCCGGGCGGGTGACCGTCACCCGCAGCGTGCCGCCGGTCGTCCCGGCGGACGCGCCGGACTTCGTCCGCGCCGTGACCGCGCAGATGATGGCCGGGCGCGGTGATGAGCTGCCGGTCAGCGCGCTCCCGGTGGACGGCACCTACCCCACCGGCACGGCCGCGTACGAGAAGCGGAACATCTCCGACGAGGTGGCCGCCTGGGACCCGGACCTGTGCATCCAGTGCGGCAACTGCAGCTTCGTGTGCCCGCACAGCGTCATCCGGTCCAAGTTCTACGATGTCGGCCAGCTGGCCGGGGCGCCGGACGGGTTCCCGGTAATACCGCTGGACGCGCGGGGCTTGCCCGACGCCCGGTACACCCTGCAGGTTTACGCCGAGGACTGCACCGGCTGCGGGCTGTGCGTCGAGGCCTGCCCGGCGTCCGCGCCCGGCGATCCCAGCCGCAAGGCGATCAACCTCGCCCCCCGCGAACCGCTCCTGGACAGTGCGCGACGCGACATCGCGTTCTTCGAGACGATCCCGGTCAACGACCGGTCACGGGTCGACTTCGGCACGGTCCGCGGCACCCAGTTCCTGCAGCCGCTGTTCGAGTTCTCCGGCGCGTGCGCCGGATGCGGTGAGACGCCGTACCTCAAACTGGTGTCCCAGCTGTTCGGCGACCGCCTGATGATCGCCAACGCGACCGGCTGCTCGTCGATCTACGGCGGCAACCTGCCCACCACCCCCTGGACGACCGATGAGGCGGGACGCGGGCCGGCGTGGTCCAACTCGCTGTTCGAGGACAACGCCGAGTTCGGACTGGGCTTCCGGCTCGCCGCCGACCAGCACCTGGCCCTGGCCCGTCGTCGGCTGGCGGAACTCAAGGATGCGCTCGGCCCTGGCGGGCCGGAGCTGGCGGAGGCCATCTTGACCGCCCCGCAGCGGCGCGAAGCCGAGTACGCCGCCCAACGGGAACGGGTCGGCGAGCTCAAGCGCCGCCTGGCGCAGCTGGACGACGCGGCCAACCCTGCCGTGGCGGACCTGAACAGCGTGGTGGACAACCTGGTGCGGCGCAGCGTGTGGATCGTCGGCGGCGACGGCTGGGCCTACGATATCGGCGCCGGCGGGCTCGATCATGTGCTGGCCAGCGGCCGGGACGTCAACGTGCTGATCATGGACACCGAGGTGTACTCCAACACCGGCGGGCAGGCATCCAAGTCGACGCCGCTCGGCGCGGTGGCCAAATTCGCCGCGGCCGGCAAGAACGTCCCCAAGAAGGACGTCGCACTGCAGGCGATCGCCTACGGCAACGTGTACGTGGCCCGGGTGGCGATGGGCGCCGACCCGCAGCAGACACTGCGGGTCCTGCGCGAGGCGGAGGCCTACGAGGGACCCTCGCTGGTGATCGCCTACAGCCACTGCATCGCGCACGGCATCGAGAAGGACGGGATTCCGCTGCGCAACGGGATGGACCAGCAATACCGCGCCGTGGCCAGCGGCTACTGGCCGCTGATCCGCTACGATCCGGTGCTCCGCGAAGCGGGCCGCAACCCGTTCCTGCTCGACTCGCACCGGCCAAGACTGCCGCTGACCGCTTACACAGGGCGGGAACTTCGGTACCGCATCCTCGAGCGCTCTAACCCCGAAGCAGCCGAGCGCCTGCTCAGACTGGCCCAGCAGCAGGTCAGCCAGCGGTGGGCCACGTATGAGGAAATGGCGGCCAGCGGCCCGGACCGGTTCCCGGGCGGTATCGACAGCAGTGTCCGGGCCGCGACCGCGGAGGACGAACCGGGGACGATGGGACCAGCCGATGAACCTTGATACCAGTTACCTGGGCCTGAAGCTGCGCAACCCGCTGGTCGCCTCGGCCGGCCCGATGACCCAGACGATCGACAGGATTGAATGGCTCGCCGACGTGGGCATCGGCGCGGTCGTGCTGCCGTCGCTGTTCGAGGAGCAGATCCGGGCCGAAGCCGACCGGGACGAGCGCCTAGCCGAGGCCGGCGTCGACAGCTTCGCCGAGGCCATGACGTACATGATCGATCCGGACTCCAGCGTCTGGCCCCGCCAGTACCTCGGCCTGATCGAGCGGGCCGCCGGATCTGGCGTCCCGGTGATCGCCAGCCTCAACGGCAGCACCATGGGCGGGTGGACCGACTACGCCCGGGCCATGCAGGACGCAGGCGCGGCTGCGATCGAGCTGAACATCTACTACCTGCCCGGTAACGTGCTCATCTCCGGTCACGACGCTGAGCAGCGGTATATCGACATCCTGACCGCGGTCAAGGCCGCGGTCAGCGTTCCGGTCGCGGTCAAGCTGGCCCCCTACTTCAGCTCCCTCGGCGAGATGGCGGTCCGCCTCGACCGGGCAGGCGCGAACGGACTGGTCCTGTTCAACCGCTTCATGCAGACCGACATCAACCCCGATACCCTCACCATCAGCACCGGCTTCAAGCTGTCCAGCCCGGCCGAGGCCACGCTAGCCCGGTCCTGGATCGCCCGGCTGCGCGGCCAGGTACGCAGCTCGCTCGCCGCCAGCAGCGGCGTGGAAACCGCCGATGACGTGGCCGCCTACCTGCTGGCCGGCGCGGACGTCGTGATGACCACATCGTCGCTGCTACGGCACGGCCCCACCCACGCGGCGGTGCTGCTCGACGGGCTGACGGCCTGGATGGAACGCAAAGGATTCGCCGACATCACGGAATTCCGGGGGATGCTCGCGACGGCCCACGCCCAGCCCGGCTACGGGAGGAGCGGCTACCTGACTGCCATCGGGCGAGCCACCCAGGCCTACGCGCCCAGCTAAGCAGCGCCGCTCCCCCGGGTCCCGGGGTCCAGGGCTCCTTTTCTTTCCAGCTGACTGGCGGCAGACTGGTGCCCTGAGGACCCGGCGGGAGGGGGAACGCGGTGATGCAGCCGCCTTCAGGCGCGGAGGGCCAGCTGGTGATGGCCCGCGACGACCTCGATCAGCTGCTGGAGGCGATCGCCCGGCGGGGCTTCAGGCTGATCGGGCCGACGGCCCGTGATGGCGCCATCGTCTACGACGAGATATCGTCATCGGCTGACCTGCCTGAGGGGTGGACCGATGAGCAGGACGGCGGGACATACCGCCTCCGCCGTCGTGGCGACGACGCGCTGTTCGGGTATAACGTCGGCCCGCAGTCGTGGAAACGCTACCTATTCCCGCCGTCCAGCCTGCTGTCGCGGGTGCGGAGCGAGGATGGCCTGTCCTTCGCAGCCGCAGACG
>Ga0306920_100009751_pt1 | contig 12836 bp, 11 predicted proteins | sample flu12Cox44000170_FD_204666 | JGI IMG/M metagenome (GOLD analysis project Ga0306920, IMG submission 204666) | Lab enrichment of tropical soil microbial communities from Luquillo Experimental Forest, Puerto Rico - flux4day.12C.oxic.44.000.170 (v2)... | ecosystem: Environmental > Terrestrial >...
AGTGGATCGCTGCGACCCCATTGGTACTGTGCGAGCCGACGATCGCCATATTCGCCATGCGGACTTTGCGTTCAGCGCCCTCTTCGATCAGGCTCATACGCGCAACACGTGGTTCGTCCCCGGGCCATTGCGTCCGGACGGTATCGAGAAAGCGGTGGTTGATCTCGAAAATGATCTCCAACTGCCGTGGCAGCAATTGCTTAAAGTATTGGAGAGGCCATTTCTCAAGAGCTTCCGGTAAAAGCGTGTGATTGGTATAGGCCAGAGTTCGTCGCGTAATGTCCCACGCCTCATCCCAGCCGAGATGCGCCTCATCAAGCAAAATCCGCATCAATTCCGGCACCGCCAGGGTCGGATGCGTGTCGTTGAGTTGGACCGCGACCTTGTCGGGAAACAGATGCCAATTCCCATTCCGGTGGTGGAAACGACGCACAAGATCCGCCAGTGAACAGGCGACGAGAAAGTATTCTTGAAAGAAACGCAATGCCTGACCGACCGCAGTGCTGTCGTCGGGGTAAAGCACGCGCGTCAATGATTCGGCAGCGAGAGTTCCGGAAAGCGCGCCGACAAAGTCGCCGCTGCTGAACTCCTGAAAATCAAAATAATCCGGCGATGCAGCGGACCATAATCGCAAGGTGTTAATGGTCTTGCCGCCATAGCCCACTACCGGTCGGTCAAACGGGATGCCGATCAATGTCGAGGGCCGGCCGGCAACGATCTCCAGGCTGCCATGATGCATGTTGACCGAGCAGAGAAGTTTGATTTCGACCGCTTCCTTCAGGCGGGCGACCTCCCACGGGTCGCCTTGGCGCAGCCAGTTGTCCGGTTGCTCGCGTTGCCAGCCGTCCTCGATCGATTGTCGGAACATGCCGTACTCGTAACGCAGGCCGTAGCCCATCGCCGGCAATTCCATCGTCGCCATCGAGTCGAGAAAACACGCGGCGAGGCGGCCCAAGCCACCGTTTCCCAGACCCGCATCGGGTTCCTGCTCGAGCAGGCCGAACCAGTCGAGATCCCTCTGTTGGGCGGCCCGGCTTACAAACGGGTCGAGGAGCAAATTGTTGATGTTATTGGTCAGCGAGCGGCCGATCAGAAACTCCATGGACAAATAGTAGATCCGCTTCGGGTTCAGTCGGTTATAGGTGCGCTCGGTCCTGACCCAACGCTGTGACATCACGTCTCTGACTGACCGGGCAGCGGCCTCAAAGCGTTCGCGTGCGCCGGCCGCTAGCGGGTCGACGACGTCGTCGAACAGCAGATGCCGCTCGTAGAGCGCGTCGCTGTCGCCAGAGAACCGGATGGGACCGCAGCCATATTGCTCGAGAAGATCGGCTGCCGCCGGTGCTGTGGTCGGCCGTGATACCGCGTCGCTAACTTCGTTCATCGTGCCGCCTCCGATCCCGAGTGAGATAAATTCGGTCAGGTTAATTTTGCAACATGACGTTCACGTTACGGATCCGCCACTGCTGTGCCCGCGAGTTAGCGGCATTGTCGGGGCGCCCGGTACGAGCAGAATTTCAGCCGCGGCGGAGCATGGTGGCCGAAACCGGTGACCAATCACCGCTGAGCGGAAAGCTTGCCACGGTGGCCGCCAGCCCCAGCATAATGAATATGACGGCGGCCGGTCTCCGCGACAGCATGACGACGATCACCAGGACTGCGAGAACCGGCGTATTTGCGACCGCCCGGGCGATGGGCAATCCCTTTGCCGCGAGCGGTCCCGCGATAAACATCGCGCAGAGTTCAAGGATCAGCAAGGCCGTCAGGCTTGGATCTCTGATCCGATCGCGCCACTCACCGACCAAGCTGCGCCTATCGCCGAGGACAACCGAGGCGCGCTGGCGGCTCGGAACTGTAACGGGCTTGTTTGCCACGCTAGCCGCGTCTCTCTACGGCTTAGAAAACTTCCGGAATCATCCTGAAGGGATAGTCGGGGTCCTTGTAGTCGCCGCGATGCTGCCGCTTTGGCAATTCGACCTTCGAGCGCTTCGGGTCTTCGTAGGGGATTTTGCTGAGGATATGGGTAAGCACGTTGAGCCGCGCCCGCCGTTTGTTGTCGGAATGTACGACATACCACGGCGCCCATGAGGTGTCGCTGGCTTGAAACATCTCGTCGCGGGCGCGCGAGTAATCGTACCACCGCGAATACGATTTGAGGTCCATATCGGACAATTTCCAGATCTTGCGCCCGTCATCGATGCGGCCTTCCAGCCGCCTCGTCTGCTCCTCGGGGCTGACCTCCAGCCAATATTTCAGCAGAATGATCCCGTCCTCGACGACGACCCTTTCGAAAATGGGGACCATCTCCAAGAAATGTTTGGCCTGTTGCTCGGTGCAGAACCCCAACACTCGCTCGACGCCAGCGCGGTTGTACCAGCTACGGTCGAAAATCACGATCTCTCCCGCGGCCGGCATGTGTGATTGGTAGCGCTGGGCATACATCTGCGACTTCTCCCGTTCGGTCGGCGCCGGGAGTGCGACGACCCGAAAGATGCGCGGGCTGACCCTCTCGGTTATGGCCTTGATCGTGCCGCCCTTGCCGGCTCCGTCGCGGCCTTCGAAGATGATGCAGACCCTAAGGCCTTTGTGCACCACCCACTGCTGGAGTTTGACAAGCTCGACGTGCAGGCGCGCCAGCTCCCGCTCGTATTTTTTCTGTTTCAGCTTGCCTTTGCCTTCGCCTTCGCGCGCGTCACCCTTGGTGTCGGACTTTGGATCGCTCATATCGGAGCCCTCAATCGGTTCGTCGCTGCCGTGGCCCGAATGTACCAGAATGCCGATGCCCTGGCCGCTTTATTGTGATGGATAGAGGATCGAGACCGGGTTGAATGGTACATTTCGGGAGCGTCCCTTGTTGAGCCGGCGGATTAGCTGTCCGGCCGCACTGACCGCGGGTTTCGGCTGGGGGAAGGATGGCAGCGGCGCCTCCCCGACGACAACTACGGCGCGTACAAGATTTCGCGGCATCTCTGCTTGTGCCCGGTCCTGGTCTATTGTTCGCCTCCGGTGTTGGCGAGCAGGATGACCAGAGACCGCGGCGCGACGGTGTAGGTCGGGGCGTGGAGCATTTGCGCATCGGTCCAGCCGCAAATGTCATCGGGAGGGTCGAGGTACGTGTCGATACACCGTAGCCATAACCCTTGCGCCGGGTCGAGCGGTGGAATTTCGAACTCCAGTGCCTCCCAGTATGCGTTGATGATGAGGTGCAGCAACAGCCGGTACCCGAACAGCGGGACGGTAGCTGCGAGGCTGTGCGATTCGTGGCTCCAGTCCGGAGCATTCAATTTGGTGCCATGCCAGTGCCACGGCTGTCGGCGTAGAAGTTCGTTGAGCGTCATATCGAGCCGCTCGACCGGAAGATCGCGGTTCATCCGGAGTGCGATCAGCGCCTTGACAAAGCGGTGAACATCCGCGTGCTTTTCGACCAATGTCCAGTCAAACCATGAAATCTCGTTGTCCTGACAAAAGGCGTTGTTGTTGCCTTTCTGGGTGCGCCGTACTTCGTCGCCCATCAGCAGCATCGGCGTTCCGGTCGCCAGCAGCGTCAGGGTCAGGAAGTTTTTGACTTGGCGATTGCGCAGCCGCTCGACCTCACGGTCGGCCGTGACCCCTTCGATACCGCAATTCCAGCTGAGATTATGGTCCGCTCCGTCCCGGTTTCCTTCGCCGTTCGACTCGTTGTGCTTGACATTGTAGGAAACCAGATCGTTGAGCGTGAAACCGTCGTGGCAGGTCACAAAATTGATGCTCTGTTCGGCTTCGCGCTCCTCTCGCTGATAGACGTCCGGGCTTCCGGTCAGGCGGAACGCGAAGGCGCCGACCGTACCGTTGTCAGCTTTAAGGAAGGCGCGAACATCATCGCGAAATCGCCCATTCCATTCCTTCCAGCTGTCGCCGACAAAGCTGCCGACCTGATAGAGGCCGGCTGCGTCCCAGGCTTCGGCGATCAGCTTGACATTGGCGAGAACCGGGTCGGATTCGATGTCCCACAAGATCGGCGGCGAGGCCATGGGGCGGCCCTGCTCGTCGCGCGACAGGATCGAAGCGAGATCGAAACGAAATCCGTCGACATGCATCTCGCTGACCCAATAGCGCAGGCTGTCGAGGATCAGACGGCGGACGATCGGTTCATTGGCATTCAGCGTGTTGCCGCAGCCGGTATAATCGGCGTAGCGCGATTTGTCCTCACCCAGGATGTAGTAGGTTTCGTTTGCCAATCCCCGGAAGCAGAGGGTCGGACCATCGGCGCTCCCCTCCGCGGTGTGATTGTAGACGACGTCGAGAATGACCTCGATCCCGGCGCGATGCAGCGCTTTGACCATGTCGCGAAACTCGTCGATCGCGCCCAGCGGGTCGGATCGGGAGCTGTAACGGTCATGCGGGGCAAAAAACGACAGCGGCTGGTATCCCCAATAGTTGCCGAGTAGTGGTGGGCCGTCCTGCTCGTCGAAGGCAAACACCGGGAGCAGTTCCACCGCGCTGATGCCGAGATGCTGAAGATATGCGATCTTGTCGATCAACCCAGCATAGGTGCCGCGCTTGGCCAGAGCGACGCCTGAATTCGAATGTCGGGTGAACCCGCCGACATGCAGCTCGTAGATGATAGTCTTTGCAAAGGGCCGAGCTGGCGGTGTGTCACTCTCCCAATCGTAGTTGCCCGGGTCGATCACTACGCTCCGGAGCGCGGTGGCGGCGTTGTCGCCCGGATCGCGAGCCGGCTCCCGGCTGCGACCCGCCGGCCGGGCAACGCATTTCCCGTACGGGTCGAGCAGCACCTTGTCGTGGTCGAAACGCAACCCCCGTCCGGGATCGAAAGGTCCGGCCACACGGTAGCCGTAAAGCTGGCCTGCGGTGACGCCGGGCACAAAGACGTGCCAATAGTGGTAGGTGCGATTGGTTCTCGGGTCGAGATCGATAACCCGCGACGGCTGCAGGGCGTCCACATCATCAAACAGCAGCAGCTGCGCCCCGATGCCGTGCTTGGAGAACACGCTGAAATTCGCGCCGCCGGCGGTCAGTGTCGCTCCAAGCGGGAAGCTCTTGCCCGGCCGGCAAACCGGCGTCTCGCGGTGGCTCATCCCCCGCCGCTAAGGCTCGCCGTCCCACCCGGTGAGGCGAGGCGATCGGACCGCGTCACGCTGCCTCCAGGGAGGAAGCGGTGCACCGATAGGCACATCATCGCGCCGGCTCAGACGGGTTTCTTATGCCATACGTAGTCGACCATGCACGCGGGACCTTGATACCGCCCTTTGATGGCACCTTGCGGGTCGATCTGGGCGTCGACCCGCATCGAGAGCTTGTTACGCAATACGACGTTGCCTTGCGGATCCACGGACCCGGTCCACCTCTCCCTTCCCGACGATTGGACAGCACCGTTGGTGATTGTCAGGGCATCGAGCGCGTGTTGCCGCGGGCATTGTCTGCCGTGCGCCGTGCTTTTCGCTATGTGCGCGGATATGCCCACATAGTTGCCGTCGAACGCGGTTACCGGGGCAGGCGCCTGTGCCGCGGCCGGGATGGCCAAAGCGAACATCGCCGCCGCCAAGACGGCTCTGGTTTGGCCCGACATCGTCCCTCCCCTTTTATGTTCTACTGGCGATGTATGATGGTCAGTTACTTCCAAGTCAGAAAGAAGCCGATATCGCCGGGCATGCCTCCCGGATACTCGAGCACCTCGGCCTTGAGGTGAAAGCCGAGCGGCCGCAGGTGATCGTGCCAGAACTCGTAGGCGGCCTTCGGCCGACCTTCCAATGTCGCCTCCCAGCCGGGCTCCGAGTTGTTGATCCGCCGGCCGCGATCACTGCACAACTCGTTGGGGAAGCGGTAGACCTGGACCTCGGTCTGTCCGGCCTCGGCAGCGTGACTGACCAGCTGCTGGACGAAGTGCAGCAGCTGCTCGGGCGTCCGCTCGGGCGGTTTGTGAAATTCCGCCATCACTGCCTTCTGCTTTTCCTCCTGCTCGCGCATTCGGCGCAGCTCCTCGGCGGCCTTCGCCGCCTCACGCTCGGCCATCCGGCGCTTGATGTCCGCGGCGGAAAATGGCCCGGCCCCGGTGCCGGGAGTTTGCGTGGTGCTCCGATCGGATGACATGACCTCTACTCCATCCTGCCCTGGTCGCTACCTAGCAGGGCGCGGGCGTGGCGGGCAATCATCAGGTTCTCGTCGGTCTTGATCACATAGGCGGCGACGCGGCTCCCGGGCATGCTGATGCGCGTCCGGCGCTCGCGGTTGGCGGCCTCGTCGAGCTCCAGACCGAGCCAGCCGCAAGCGCCGCAAATGGCGGCACGCACCGCTGCCGCATTCTCGCCGATGCCGGCGGTGAAGACGATGCCATCGAGGCCGCCGAGTGCGGCGGCGAGCGAGCCGATCTCGGAGGCGGCACGACAGTAAAAGACCTCCAGTGCAAACCGCGCTCGGGGCTCCTCGCTCGCCAGCAGCTCGCGAAAATCCGACGAGACCCCGGAGAGCCCGAGCATGCCTGAGCGGCGGTAGAGCAGATCGACCAGCGCGTCGGCCGACATCCCCTTCTGCTGGATCAGGTGCAATACCACCCCCGCGTCGAGCGCGCCGCAACGGCTCCCCATCGGCAGGCCGTCGAGGGCGGTGAAGCCCATCGTCGTCGCGACGGAGGTGCGGGCCTTCAGCGCGCAGGCCGAGCAGCCATTGCCGAGATGCAGCACGATGACCCGGCCATCGGCGATCTCGGGCGCCTCCTTCGGCAGCACCGAGGCAATGTATTCATAGGAAAGGCCGTGGAAGCCGTAGCGCCGCACCCCCTCCTCGTAGAGCGCGTAGGGCAGCGCAAAGGCCTGCTCGACCTCGGGTGCGGTGCGGTGGAAGGCGGTGTCAAAGCACGCCACCTGCGGCAGGTCGGGATTGAGGGTCGACGCCATCCGGATCGGGGCGAGGTTGTGCGGCTCGTGCAATGGTGCGAGTGGCACAAGCGCTTCGAGCTCGGCCAGCAGTTCCGGGGTCACACGCGCCGGCCGGGAATAACGCATGCCGCCGTGCACGACGCGATGGCCGAGCGCTGCAAGATGCCGCGCGCCGAGGCGCTCCCTCGCCCAAGGCATTATCGCCGGCAGAACCTCGCTCGGTGTCGCGGGCGGTGCGGTGCCAAGGTTCGGCGGCGCTATCGCTTCGCCGTCGGGGCCCGTGGAGCTCGCCGACGGCCGCACTCCGAGACCGTCCACCTGGCCGGTCAGCAGTCGTCTTTCGCCTTCGTAGAAGCTGAATTTGAGCGAGGAGGAGCCGGCGTTGATCACGCCGATCAACGGCTCGACGGCGCCCGCGCTCACCTCACGCTCCGGCGCGAAATACCCGGTAAAGCCGGGAAATTGCCGGTAAAAAAACTGATCCTGTGCGTCGCATCTGCAATAATTCCATTTATATCAAAGCCTTAATCCGCCAACACCGGATCGAAATCCGGGAATTTTGGCGTGGCTGAACCGGGAAACATTTCGGCTATCCGGGAATTAACCGGGAAAAGCATTTGAGTGCCTCTTCCTACCCGAGGATGTGGTAACCGCCGTCGATATAGATCGTGTCGCCGGTCATCGCACCGGCGTAGGGGCTCGCCAGGAAAACGCAGGCTGCCCCGACCTCTTCGATCGTGACGAGTCGGCGAGCCGGCGCACGCTCGGCCACCCGGCCCATCAGCGCGTCGAAATCGGGGATGCCGGAGGCGGCTCGGGTGGCGAGCGGACCTGGGCTGATCGCGTGGACGCGGATGCCCTTGGGCCCGAGTTCGGCCGCCAGGTAGCGCACCGCCGATTCGAGCGCCGCTTTGACCGGCCCCATGATCCCGTAATTCTCGATGACCTCGTTGGCGCCATGATAAGTCATGGCGAAGACCGTGCCGCCGCCGGTCATCAGCTTTTCGGCGCGGCGTGTCAGATCGAGAAACGACCAGCACGATATATCCATCGCCGTCAGAAAACCGTCGCGCGGGCAGTCGGTGACGCGCCCGGCGAGCGCCTCGCGCGGGGCGAAGGCGATCGAGTGAACCAGGATGTCGAGCCGTCCCCATTTCGCGTTGATCGCGTCGAACACCGTATCGACCTGTGCGGTGTCGCGCACCTCGAGCGGCAGCAGCAGCGGCGCCTCGACCGCCCTCGCCAGCGGCTCGACATAAGGGCGGGCCCTGTCGTTAAGATAGGTCATCGCGATCTCGGCGCCGGAGCGGTGCATCGCCTCGGCGGATCCCCACGCGATCGACCGGTCGTTCGCGACACCGACGATCAGAGCCTTTTGCCCGCTCAGGATCGGCGCATGCGTCGCCGCCGGTTCTACCATGCCACGCGCCTAGGTCACCGGATTGCCGCGCCGGCGCTGCGCCGCCGGGCCTCGGCCACCAGGCTCGCGACGGCGCAGGATGCCAGCCGCGTCAGCACCGAGTCGGCCCGGCTGGTCAGGATAATCGGCACGCGGGCACCGAGCACGATGCCCGCGGCATCGGCACCGGCGAGAAAGGACAGGCTCTTGGCCAGCATGTTCCCGGCTTCGAGATCCGGCACGACCAGGACATTGGCCCGTCCGGCGACCGGGGAGACGATCTCTTTGATCGTCGCCGCCTCCTCGCTGATCGCGTTGTCGAGGGCTAGCGGGCCATCGAGGATCCCGCCGGTGATCTGCCCGCGCTCGGCCATCTTGCACAGCGCCGCGGCCTCGATCGTCGAAAGGACCTTGGGGTTGACCGTCTCCATCGCCGACAGGATCGCCACCCGCACTTCTGCGAACAGCAACGCGTGCCCGAGATCGATCGCGTTCTGTACGATGTCGACCTTGGCTTCCAGATCCGGTGCAATGTTGACCGCGGCGTCGGTGATGATCAGCGGATCCTTGTGGCCGGGGACATCCATCACAAAGCAATGGCTGATGCGGCGCGCCGTGCGAATGCCGGTCTCGCGCGCGACCACCGCACCCATCAGCTCGTCGGTGTGCAGGCTGCCCTTCATCAAGGCCTCGGCCTTCCCCTCGCGGACGAGCTCGACCGACTTCGCTCCGGAATCGTGACTGTGCGCCGACTCCTTTAGCGGGAAGCCCGATATGTCGAGTCCCGCACGCTCGGCGACAGCGCGAATGCGGTCGGGGGGGCCGACCAGGATCGGAGCGATCAGGCCGAGCCGCGCCGCCTCCACCGCGCCTTTCAGCGAGATCTCGTCACAAGGATGGGCGACCGCCGTTGTCACCGGCGGCAAGGCTTGCGCGTGAAGTAAAAGCCGCTCGTAGCGTTCGCTCGACCGGAGCGGGTCCTTTTCCATCGCTGAACTCATTCGTCTGCGAATTACGCCGCCTTATCCCGGCCGATCTCGGGGGGCGGACCGGCGAAGATCGCCTCCACGCTGTCGAGCCTCCGGCGCCCCTCTTCGGGAAGCGCACCGCGCGCCGCAAGCACCCGACGCACCAGCGCAAGCGCCTCCTCGCGCTGCCGGCGATTGTCGGGCAACAGCTTTGGGAGCGCGGCAATCGCCCGGTCGGCATCGAGCAGCAGGATCAGATATTGCTCCTTCATGATCTCCTTTAGGCGAGCGATCCCGATGCGCTTGGCAGCCGGCAATTCGGCGCTGATTTGCTTCAGCGCGGCAAATCCGCGCTCGTCGACCTTGCCTTCCGGAAGACGCACGTAAATCAACGTGCGCACCGCCGCCTCGATCAGCCCTCCCTGGTCGATGTGTTGCGCGAGATCAGCGGCTGCCTGTTTGGCGGCGATCTCTCGCGCCACATCCCGCCCGATGTGGTGGCTCACCGAGGTTTGGTCGGCGCGCAGACCCACCATCGCCTGCAGCATCGGAGAACCGTAGGTATTGAAGAAGATCGCCTCCGTCGCTGCGTCGCGCGCCTTGCCCCACATTTCAAGCCCGCTGGCGATCATGTCCGACACCATGCGCTCGCAAGCGAGGAATGGATTGTCCGGGCTCATCGGCCGCCGGTTCTCGCGCACCTTCTCGGCCAAATCCGCGACCGGCCGCATGAACGGGTTCTCGTCCGCGAACATTTCGAACCGCAGCCGGTTTGGATGACTTCGTCGCATCAATTCGGCGCTCGCTTCCGTCGCCACGGCGCGGACCACCGGTCGCATCAGAGTGCCGTAGAGGCCCTGATTGATTTCGGAAACCCGTGCCGCCGCGGCAAAGGCGCGGTCGTCCTGGGCGCTGTTGCCGCCGAGCTTGCGTATGTCGTCGAGGGTGCGGCTTTCGAGACCGAAGAGGTAGCTGCCCTGGACCAGCTCGCGGTTCTCGACAGTTTCGTCGATGCCGGTGATGACCGCCTCATAAAGACCGGGCGGCATCAAATCGATCATATCCATCGCGAGCGCGAACTCACCATGCTCCTTGGTCGCGACCTTGCCGGAGACAAAGATGCCGAGGTGACCGATACTCTGGTGCAGGCAATAGACGATGGTCTGACCGGCTTGGACGATCTCCTCTTCGTGATCATAGAGGTCGAGAATCCAGTCCAACGCCTGCTGCGGCGGGGTGATGTCGTCACCCCATGAGCAGAACACGATGATCGGCGATTTGATGTTGCGCAGATCGATGCGTGTTCCGTTGGCGCTGCGCAATTCGCCTGAGGAAAGCTTGTTGCCGACGAACAGCTGGTCGGCGATTGACTGCATTTCCTCGGCGTTGAGCAGCACCGGGCTGCCCCACCATCTTTCGAATTCGAGAAATCGGGGCGGCTCGGTGTCGACCTTCGAGTAGACGTTGTAGATCTTCTTCCAACAGGTGTTGTCGGGGTGCAGCGACTCGAAGTTCGCCACCAGATTGGCGCCGTCAAAAATGCCGTTGCCGAGGTCGCCGGCCAGCGAGGTCAGCCAGGTCCCACCCAGCAGCCCGCCGAGATAGCGCATCGGGTTCTTGCCATGGACGCCGGCCCAATAAGAGAGCGGTGACCCGGCGAGCATGATTGGGCCGACCTTTTCCGGATGGATAGCGCCCATCATCATGATTTGCCAGCCGGCCTGGCAATTGCCGATCAAACAAGGCTTGCCGTCGGTGTTCGGGTGACGCTTGACCACTTCCTCGACAAAGCGGGCCTCCGCCTCGCATACGTCCTCGATCCGCTGACTCGGCATCGGGTCGGGCAGAAAGCCGACGAAGTAGCAGGGATAACCGGCGGTGAGCGCCACACCGATCTCGCTGTCGTGCTTCATGCCGCCGATACCCGGGCCATGCCCGGCACGCGGGTCGAACACGATGAATGGCCGCTTGCTCGGATCGATCGAGGTGCCCTTGGGCGGGATGATGCGCACCAGCGCGTAATTTACCGGACGCGGTAGCGAACGACCGTCGAGCACGAGCTCGGCGTCGAAGCTCAACACGTGCGGCGCGGTGCGGGCATTGTGCTCGACGCTGTTGTTGCCGCGCTGACGCAATACATCGAGCAATAGAATAGAGCGCTGCCATGCATCGACCCAGTAGTCGAACAAATCGTTCGCGCCGGGACAAGCCCAACCTGGAATTTGCTTCGGCGCTGTTTTCGTCATTTTCTCGTCCATATTCGCCTCCCAGTTCACTAACCAGGGTAAAATCCTCCCTTTATTTTACAGTTTTGTGAAACTGCCACCGCACTAGGCAAAGGCCAGCGGATCGACGGGCCGAATCGTTGACCTAGATCAAAAGGGCGCCCCGCCCGCGGATGGTTTTGTTGCAGTGCAGCAGAAGTCGCGCGCCGTCAGCGAGTCAAATGGTTTTCGCAACCTCTTCCGATGCAAGCCAAAATTTTGGGCACTGGGTGGAGCTGCCGGATCACGGCGATGCGAACACGCGGGATTTGAAGGGGAGCCCTGGAGGTCCCAACCGAGGCCCCGGTTGTTTGTGCTTATCGGAGCGCGGGCTGAGGACCCCGCGGAAACGGAGGGGCCGAGTTCGTGTTTGATACGCGACAGCAGAAAGGTCAGACGATGTATATCGCGCGATTTTCTTACGACCTGATGCCGGCCAGCCGGCAACAAGCCCTGGATTTTATCCGGCAGGAGCTTCAAGCAGCCCGGGACAATGGCCTCAACGGCCGCATTCTGGTTCCGCTGACAAGGGGCCACGCCGGCGGCGCCGCTTTGCAATTTGAGGTCGAGCTCGCAAATCTCGATCAGCTCGATCAGTTTCGCACTCGGGGCGTCGGCACGTCGGAGGACACCCATAACTGGATGCGCGAATTCAGCAAGATTCTGACCGCACCTCCTTGCGTTGAGATCCTGCGCACCGAAGAGCCGAAAACCGCCTAGACGTGATGCACGGACCCGCCCCCGAGATGACTGGGGGCGGGCTCCGTTTTAGACTCGGTGTCCGGCATCAGCGCCTATGAGACAGATCGGGTGAGTTGAGGAAGGGAGGATTTCTGGCCCATCGTAGCCATTGAAGGAGCGAAGATGAGACAGAAATCCGGGCCGGGTAAGAAGCCGGCAGAGCAAGTTGTGAAGGAGATCCGCCGCGCCACTCGGCGGCAGTTTTCGGCAGAGGAAAAGATCCGGATTGTGCTGACTGGCCTGCGTGGCGAGGACAGCATCGCCGAGCTGTGCCGCCGGGAAGGGATTGTTGAGAACCTTTATTATCGCTGGTCAAAGGAATTTCTGGAGGCTGGCAAAAAGCGCCTGGCCGGCGATACCGCGCGGGCCGCGACGTCAGATGAGGTCAGGGAGCTGCGGCGGGAGGCCAGCGCGCTGAAGGAGGTGGTGGCCGAGCTTACGCTCGAGAACCGTCTGCTGAAAAAAAGCGCGCTCGGAGCTGGGGAGGACGGCGCATGAGATATCCCGGCACCGAGAAGCTGGAGATCATCCGGCTGGTCGAGCAATCCCCGCTGCCGGCGCGTCAGACCCTGAGCAAACTCGGTATTCC
>Ga0306920_100009752_pt1 | contig 12836 bp, 20 predicted proteins | sample flu12Cox44000170_FD_204666 | JGI IMG/M metagenome (GOLD analysis project Ga0306920, IMG submission 204666) | Lab enrichment of tropical soil microbial communities from Luquillo Experimental Forest, Puerto Rico - flux4day.12C.oxic.44.000.170 (v2)... | ecosystem: Environmental > Terrestrial >...
GAAGCGGCGGACTGCTGCGGCTAACCAATTTGGTCGCAATCGGATGTAAAGCGGACATGTGCCGCTGCCACGGCCGGTTCGCGTCCGGCGTCGCGGCTAGTAGCTCAGCTGCACGGGAAGGTTGAGAGCCCCGCCCTTATAGGCAAAGGCGGCGCTGGCGAAGCCCGGCGGGCCGAAGGTCGAGGATGGATTGTTCGAGAAGCCGTAGCCCTGCTTGGGCTTGCCGAACAGGCCGGTCTCCATCTGCGTCTAATTCTGGCAGTGCTATCCTGACCTAGATATTTCAATGGCTTAGCCGCCAAATTGGCAAACCACCTAGCCAGGTTTGCCAGTCTTTGTTCGCGTTAAAGCCTCAATCCCCTGCCGCGCCAGGCGGACCTGATCGGCGGCGGCCGTGTAGCGGGAAACCTCGCGTAGGGTCGCGTGCCCGCTGATGCTGGCGATGATGTTGGCGCTGCATCCAACCTCAGCCAGCCGACGACATGCGGCTTTGCGCAGCCCATGCACCGAAGCGCGTGAGGGGAGGCCGGCCTCGCGGCACCTGCGCTTAAACCAGTGCGAGAAAGCATCAGGGTGCCATGGTCGACCGCCGTGCGTGGTCAAAAACGTAAGATGCTCGGCCGGCGTTGCCTCGAGCACAGCCCGTAGTTCGGGATGCAGTGGGATCGCTAATGTCTTACCGGTCTTACCTTGACGGACGTGGATCAGGCCATCGCGGACGTGCTGTCGGCCCATCCGCATGACGTCGCCCCTACGCTGCCCGGTAAAGAGCGCTAGAGCCAACGCAAGGCGCGCTTGGCCGCCAATCGGATGCTTGGCCTCGAAGGCCGCAATATCCTCCTCGGTCCAGGTGTAGAAGCCCTCGGAGCGGAATTTGGGACCGCGCACGCTAGCGGTGGGGTCCTCGGCGCGTAACCCGACCAAGACCGCGTGCCGCATAAGTGCCCGCAGGGCGACCAGGAAGTTCACGGCGGCGCCCGGCGCCTTGGTGCTCATCATGCGCTCGACGTGGATCTTTCCAAGTGTGGCGATACCCTTCTCACCGTGCTCGGCACGGAAGCGCTCAAGGATCCGTCGGCGCTCACGTTGTGTGCCCTCAGCGAGACCGGCGAACGCCATCGAACCGAAATAACCAGCAACAGCAGCCGCCACAGTTCCTGGCTTTGACCGGCTTGCTCCGAGTTCGACGCGGGCGCCATGCAGCGCTGCATCATATGCGGCCATAAATTCGCCCGAGTAAGGAAGGCCGGGCAGGGCAGCCCGCCTAAAGCCCGGACGACGGAAATAGAACCGCGCCTTGCCATGACGATCGGTGAAGGCGTGAACGTAGGGCGGCAGCTTCAGACGCGGTCCCATTCACTGCCCTCCCTGCGCTCAAGCTCGCCGGCGGTAACGATAACAATCTTGCCGTTAGGGTCCACTTCCACGCGCGCCACAATCTGCCCGGCAGCGGTGACGGCCTCGACCGCCCGTCTCAGGTCCGCCTTCCGAAATGTAGCTGGCGCGCGCGTCATGGTTCGGAAGGCGGGTTATCGGCACAGGCCGTCATCAGATCGTGCCAGCCCTCTTCGCACCGCCGATGGAGCCGAATGCCGTCCGGCCGCCCCGGCCAGTCGTAGGGATAGGTGATGCCGGTCGCGCTGCCGCAGTGGTCGCAGCGGTGCTTCGGGACGGGAATGGCGCCGAAATCGTCGGGCGGGACGGTCGCGGTCGGCTCGCTGTGCTCGACCCCGTTGACGCCGTTGACGCGTTGACTGGGCTCCCGAAGGGGCGCCTTCGGCGGCAAGCCGGCGTCCTCCTTGCCCCCATAGATGCCCTCCGGGTCCATAGATGCCCTATCCCGGGGTTGAGCATCTATGGGGGGTGAGGGCATCAATGGGCCGCTGGATAGGCTCCAGTACCACACAGCGCCGGGGCCAAACCCCTCGCGCCGAGACTTGACCTTGAGCGCCTCGCGGGCGGACCGGAGTGGTTTCGGGGTGATGCCGGCTTTCCTCGCGGCCTGCTGCACCTCCTCCGCAGGCACCTCGCCTTGTCCCAAGGTGTCCCGCAGGAAGTCGGTAGCCTCTTCTTTCGTGGTTCGGCTGCCAGTGCTCTCCGCCGCCCCTAGCGCTTGGTCAGCGGAGATCGTGACGGGCGTGTCCTCCCAGTGCACATAGGATGCCACGATGTTATCGCCGACGATGGTTTGCAGCAGTCGGTAGGCAAGGCCTTGAGGTTTTGGCGCCATGTTGTTCTTGGCGTGCAGGAACAGTATCCGACCCTCGTTGTCGGCGTCCTCAATCACCGCAAAGGCGGCCCGCGGAGCACCCACGAACGCGATCGAGCCGATGAACCGGTGCAGCGCCTTGTTCGTGTTACCTGATCCAGCCTTTGAGAAATGCGTGATTGAGAGGACGGCCACCTTCATCCGATCGGCCATCTCACTCAGCGGTTCGAGCGCGCCGCGCACCTCGCTGTTCTTGTGGCTGTCGGTCTTGCCCATGTAGCTGCTGATCGGATCGATGATGACCAGCGCCACATCCCCAATCTCGCGGATTTTTTTCTCAAGCAGGGCAAGATCGGCCTGTAGGTTAAAGGTGCGGCGACCCTTGCCGTCCTCAAGGAGCACGGCGCTCACGATGTGGATGCGTTCTATATCGGCGCCGGCTGCGATCAGGCGCGGGACAATCGTGTCGTCCGCGCCGTCCTCGGCGTTGAAGATTATGACGTTGCCCAGCGGCGCGCGGCCCTCGTTGCATGGCCACTCGCCACCCCTGGAAATCGTGGCGGCTACATAGATGGAAAGTTGGCTCTTGCCATCGCCGGGCTCGCCCGCAAAGGCGGTGTGCTTGCCGCGTGCAAGTCGCCCCGCCCACAGAAAATCAATGCGCCTCGGCGTGATGTCTGCCGCCCGCCGAGAACTCAAATAGGCGGCCTGCGCAAGCCCAGAAACCTGATTATCGGCAGATGTCGGCACCTCCGGCAGCGTGTTGACGATCGCCTTGAGCTTCTCCGCCGAGCCGCCGGCGGCGAGCCAAGCCGAAATGTCGCCCTTGTCGGGGCACTCGGCCCAATGCTTGCCGATGTCGAGAACGCGGATGCGCCTGGTGATGCCATGCAAGGACGCGACTACTTGATCACCGTGTTCGCGACCCTCAAGGTGATTGTCGGGTAAAACCACGACATCGGCGCCACGCAGGTGTTCGGAATACTCGCCGCGCCATTTCTTGCAGCCACCGGGGTTTGTCGTCGCGGCGAAGCCGATGGCCCGGAGGTTGTCGACGTCCTTCTCGCCCTCGGGGACGTAGATCGTCTCGCCGGCGGCCACCGCCTTCACGAGATCCGGCAGCAGGTAGGGGACGCGGCGCGTGTCCTGCAGGTTCCAAATCCAGCCACCTCGCCCATCCGGCCTGCGCTGCCTGAAGCCCTTTGGCTCGAAGCGCACGACCTGGAACAGCAACGTGCCGTTCTCGTCGCAGTAGCCGTAGGTCTTCACGATCCGGGGTTGGGGCCGGCCATCGACCTGCGGCGTGGCTAGAAGGCCCTCGCGGCGCAGCCATGCGGCCGGCTGTTCGTGTCCTTGGCGCTTAATCAGGTCGAAGACGCCGCCGCCGGTGTTGGCCTCGTGATCAAACCAGTGCCCCTTCGCGAGGTCGATCGAGAGCGAGCCGCGGTTACCGTAGCGCCACTCATGCCCGTGCTTCTGCGCTGGTTCGCCGAACAGCCGCAAGGCGACCGGCTCCATCAGCGAGTTGAAGTCAATTCCCTGCGCCAAATTCATGATTGGGGCCGCCCCATCTCGGCGAGCCGGTCGACGACCGCGCCGACCAAACTCGCCGCCGTACCATCAGGAGCGCGGCGTAGCGCGTGGCCGATCTCGGCGGGCGTGGCGCCGTGCTGCAACAGCAACGAAACCAGGATGGCGGCATCAGCCGCAAATGCGTCCAAGCCCGAGTTTTGCTTCGCAGCGTCGAGGAATACCTCGCCCAAGGCGCCATCCGGGAAGCACCCGATCTGCATCCGAAAATGATGGCCGGCGTGCTCAAGCTCGACGGCGATTGCGCCTCGGCGTTGCGGGAGACGGCGGCGCAAGATCATGTCGTCGATCCCCGCCGTTTGATGTCGACGAGCCCTGCGAACTCGCGAAGCGCTTGGCGGCGATCTCCGCACAGCCAGCCGTGGCCGCTCGGAAGCAGTACGAGCCAGCCCCAGCCGTCGCGTTGTGGCTGCTCGGCAGCAACGACTGTCGCGCGTCATCTCAGCCTCGGTGTTGCATTGCGGCCTGATACGGGGCGTCCGAAACTGGCGCGGTCGCCGGCAGCGGCGCCCGCTTTGCGGCTACCGCCATCGGCCTGACCGCCTAAGTAAAGGCCACTAACTCTGATGCCGCACTCTTTCATCTTGGCGTCAACGGCCGCGCTTTTGATCGCCACAAGTTCACGCCCATTGGACGTCGCAGCGGCGGCGGACTGGTCGCGGAGAGCGTGCAGGCGATCGCTGATCCGCTCGCAACAGCCCTTCACGAAGCCGGTGATGACCTTGCGCCGCTCGCTCCTCGGCGGCAGGGTGGCTATGAGATGGTTCGCGAGCTCCGCCTGTACGAATACGGCCAAGCTGTCGAGCAACCAGATCGCCAGCTCCGCGTCCGACGGCAACCCGCAGAACGTGACCGCCTTCCCCTCGCGTTTCCGCCGCTGCGAGGCCTCGCAGCTGCAGAAGTCGGCGACGGCGCCCATCAAATGGAATTTGATGTTGTGATGGTCGAGCGAGTTTGGCGGCTCGCGGCGGAGCACCGCCGTCTCCTCCTTCGTCAACTGCAGCTCCGCCTCGCTTATCTCGTACGCGTCCATACACGCTCGCGCCTTGTCGAGGGCCGCCATCGCCTCTGCTTCGGTGCAGCCCCTGTCGACGGTCTTGCTCATCAGCGCTTTGATCTTCTCAACGACCTGTTCGCGGTTGGCTGTCATTGCTTGCTCCATCTGTCGGGGTCGGCGGCTGTCTGATCTAGGTGATCTGCTCCGGCGGCCTCGGCCCTGATCGCGCGGATCGCCGTCTCAACTTGGTCGAACAGGTCGCGGCGCTCCTCCGAGCTCAGCTTCGGGTTCCGCGTGGAGAGTGCGGCGAGTAGGGCCGACTTGACCGAGCGGACACAGGTCTCGACCACGGCAGCGGCCGATGCCTCCGCGTCGCTCGGCTTGCCGTTGAGCCGAGACTTCCGCTTCTTCGGCTTGCGGCGCGCCGGTGCGTCGATGGCGGTGACTGCGGTGTCGGTCGCGCGAGTGACCTTGTCCTCGAACTCCTTGTCCGGGAGCCCTGCCAGCCCCTGCCACCGGCTCGATTGATCCTTGCTGATGCCGAGGTCGGAGAGCTTGGGCGTCGGGTCTAAGACCGGTCGTCCCTTCCGACCAGTCTTGCCGGGGATCGCACCCTTGTTCTTGTCCATCTCGGCCAGCAGCTCGCCAGCCCTGCGCTCGGCGCGCAGGCGTATTTCGGTCGCATGCTCGATAAGCTGCCGGTCTTTGGCCTGCTTGGCATACACCTGTATGGCCACGGCCTTGTTGCGGATGTCCTTGACTTCGTCGACGCGGCGAGCTTCCGCCAGCGCGCGGCGCGCTTTCTCATAGAGGGCAGGGGCGCTACTCATGTAGCTCATGCGCCCCTCCGTTCGATGTGCACGAGCTCGTCGAACTCGCGAAGCGCTTGGCCGCGGTCTCCGCAGAGCCAGCCGTGACTGCCGAGAATTACAAGCGTGCCCTCACCGCCGCGCTCGCGCTCGATCCGCGGCCGTGACAGCGGGATGATCAGCGCGCTATTGCGTGCCGAGGTGTCATCGGGTAAGTAACGCACGCGAAATCATCCTTTTGGCCCCGGTTTGCGCCGGGGCCTTTTTTGGTTGTCGCGGCTTGCGATAGACGGTGACGTTGCTGGTCGCGCCGCATGACGCCACCCCGCGCAGCAGCTGCCAGCGCTCCAACTGCGCGAGCGCGGCATCGAGGCCATAGGTCGCCGCGACTTCGGCGCCGGCTTCACGCAATGCGGCGAGCACCTGCTCTTGAGCGTCGCTCAGCTTGCCGGTGTCGGTCTTGAGTTCTAGCGCGTAGAAGCGTCCGCCCCTACAGGCGATAAGGTCCGGTACGCCAGTTCTGACGCCGAGGCCTTTCAGGATTGCAGCTTCGACCGGCCTCCTAAAGCCGCCATTCGCCGGATGGAATGCGAATACCCCAGGCGCGCCACGAGCGCGGAAATGCTGAAAGACGGCGCGCTGGATTTGCGCTTCCGGCTGCTGGCGACGTCGTACGCCGTCCGGATCGGCGCCGAGGATTGGAGGGGCGCAGCCGAGGGGCGCTGTCGCGCGAAGATCGAGCGCGGTCATCGCGCCGCCTCAACAGTCTCGGTCGAGCGGACCAGCGCCTTCGCATAACCCAGCGCGTCAGCCTCGGAATACAGATACCGCTTGCCGAAGATCGCGGTGGGCCTCGGCGCACGTCCGGTAGCGCCGTCCTTCATCAGTCTGGAATAGGTCAACGGAATGCCAGTTTGCCGTTGCACGAATTCGACAAGCTGGCGGCGGGTCATCAGTGGGAATGCGGCGTCGTCCATCAGTCGTCCTTTGGATTAGCGAGCTCCGCCGAAGCGAGGCGAAGCGATAGACGACAGATGTGCGGTCACATGAGCTTCCGCTCACATCTTTCGAGAAAATTGTTGAGCGGAAATAAGGGGGATGTTTTCCACTCAATGGCCCCAGAGCTTGTCCGCCTCTTCGATGGCTTTCCTGAGGGCCGCCGGGAACGCTGCGAATAGAGCGTCATCGACTTCGGTCAAGGACGCATCTTTTGTCACCGCCTCGCGTAGCATCTGTGGTGTCATCAGATCGTAGGCCGTCCTCGCAAGCAGGTCATTGCGCGCCGGGTTGCGGGCGTCCTGCAATACGCGCCGCAGCCGGCCGGGGGTGTCATCCGGCCATTTCTTCTTGAGCCACTTACAGATAGCGGTGTCGGACGCTTCGGGATTTTTGCGCTTGTATGCGGCTACATCCGCGAGCAGCCGGCAGAGCTGCTCGTCAGTCCATCTTCGCGGCGCACCGGGTCGGCGACCAGGAAAAAGTACGTACGACAAATGGCCTAGCAGTTGACGCCAGTGGGATAAGTAACGGGGATCGAGTTCAAATGCCTTGAATGCATCGAGGATCGGTCTGTCCCAAGGAGCGTTCTCATCCAGCGGGTAGAGATCAGAATGTAGGCCCCAGAGAGGGTATTCATTCAGCTGCGGTTCTCGGAACGTGCCTCCGAGGCAGCCGAGGCCGAGTGGCTTGGTGGTCAGGTCGGCGAGGGTGGGTGTCTCCTCGAGTGCCTCCTTGGGCGTCTCCTCGAGTGCCTTAATGCGTTTGGCGAGGGCTATTTCTGACGCCAGCCGTTGAGACGCTCCATCTTTCCTCGCCATGGTCCCACCGTCACCACCGTCCCATTGGAGGGGGTGGCGCAGGGCAAGCACATCGACGGTGGAAGATGTGCGACGGCTGGCCGGCCGGCCCCGCGCCTTCGGGGATGCTATCGCGGTGTTCGCGCACAGGCGAGCACGACGACGTTGCCCGCGTCGCTGGCTTCGGCCTTGCGCAGCCGTCTCCGCTTTGGAGCAGTGCCGGCCAAGTAGTTTGAGCCGGCTCACGCCGGATCTCTGCATGTGCCGATAAGCGTCATTCCCTGCGGAAGCCGGACGCTACAGCAGGCCCGTTCCGGCGTGCCCGACAAAGGCTTCGGCGTCGCGGGAATAGGTTTTGAGCATCTCGAGGCTGCGGTGCCCCGTGACGTCGGTGATCTTGATCAGATTGGCGCCGCGCTTCACTGCGCTCGTCACGAAGCCCGCTCTTAAGCTATGGCCAGCAAAGGCCGACGGATCGAAGCCGAGGCGCTCGGCGCCTTGCTTGACGATCGCGACGTTGCGGGCGGCGAGGCGCTGATCGATCACACGCTGGGATTTCTTGTTGATGATGCGCCGGAAGATGGCGCCCTCGGTGATGCCGGCGGCATCCAACCAGGCTCGCAGCGCCGCCACGGGGCAGGCGATCTCGCCTCGAGGAATGGCCACTTTGCGGCCCAAACCTTCTTGGTCGGTCTTCGAACGCCGAATTGTCACCAACATGCCCTCGGCCGTCTCCTCGACGTCCTCGACGTTGAGCGCGACGAGCTCGGAGCGGCGGAACGCGCCGGCAAAGCCAAGCAGCAGGATGGCGCGGTCGCGAAGCTCGCGCAGCGACCGGCCCTTGCCGCCCACCATGCCGAGCACGAGGTCGCTGGTCGCCGGCTTCTTGCGTATAGGAGCGGCGCCGATCGTGCGCCGGATCCCGGACAGCACTGCCTTGACCTTCTCGTCGCCCGTGGGCGTGTCGTAGCCGGCGGCGCGATGAAAGTAGCGGATGGCGGCCAAGCGTCTCCCGAGCGTGCTGGCACGCTTGCCGAGGGCAGCCTGATCGGCCAGGAAGGCAGAGAGCGCCTCAGCGGAAGCCGGCAGTGCGCTCAGTCCCCGAGCGCGGCACCAACCTTCGAAGATATGGAAATCGCTCCCATAGGCCTCCTGCGTGGCCTTGGCCTTGCTGGCCTTGGCGAAGTCGGCGGCAAGTTCGAGCGTGGCGGTGAGTTCGACCGGCAGAGCCGGCTGCTCGATGCCGCTCAGCGCGTTCATTGGATTTGCCCTCCGGAAACGGCGTTATCGGTAATTGCAATTGTATAGTGAAATGTATATACATAGAAATGTCAAGACATATTCTAGACACGGCCCAGGAGGTGTGGCGAAATGGACACAATGATCCAGAGACGGTCCGCGCAGTTCAATATGCGCATCGATCCCCACTTGAAGGAGGCGGCCGAGAAGGCGGCAGCCGATGATCGGCGCTCGCTCTCCTCGTTAGTCGAAAAGCTGTTGACCGACTATTGCCGAGAGCTCGGCTACCTCAAGGAAGCTCCTAAGAAGGGACGGCGGTCATGAGGTTTGGCCGTCGCCCGGATGCGTGGTCCGAGGTAAACCACGCTCATGGAGAGCCGATCATGAGTGGCTGGCAGAGAATTGGCGTGGTGCTCTCGGTGCTTTGGATCGTGGGGTACCCGATATATTCCTTCATCGATGAAAACGAAAGCAACGAAAGGGCTTATCGAACGTGCCTAAAAATTCATACTGAATATTTTCCCAATCCTGATCTCAGCAGTGCAGACATCCACGCTCGATGCCAAAAAACAGCTTTTGAACTTACTGGACCCATTTTAGCGAATGAGAATTTTTGGATATTAGGTGTAGCAGCGCCTCTCGCCATATTCTGGATTTTGGGAGGCTTAACCTTGTGGTCAGCGCGTTGGATCAGGCGCGGATTTGCAAGGCTTGGAAAACCGTGAAGGGCCTGTCCCCAGCGAATACCCGGATCGCTCGCGGCCTGCTTTGGACCCTCGAGGTCACCTTGGATGCATTCCACCAAAATCAACGACATACCTTGGAAGTAATGATGTCGGGTCGGGACTGAGCTCGCTGACCCGGATGCGTTGGCCAACCTGCAGCTGCTTCACCCGGCGTTTGTTCTCACGTTCGGTGGCATAGGCCCGGGTCAACCGCATAGTGGATCGGGGCAGCGACATCGCCCACACAATGCAGGCCACCACATAGGCAGCGATCCCGCCGACAAGATAGAAAGCGAGTGTGAAGATAACGCTCTGGTTTGCCAGCCAGCTTTCAATGGGAAGCCGGCGGCTGAGCCCGAAGACGGCCGACGTTCACCAACTCCAGGCTCCGCCCCACCGCGGCAGCTCCGCGCGCGCCGCTAGCGGCCACGCCGCCGCCGCGCCACCGAGCGCGGCCAGCAATTCCCGCCGTCCGATGGTGACTGTCATACGCCCTCCCGTGCGAGGTGCGTAAATGGAACGATACCACGCCACGAGCGTGCTGTCCCTAACAGCGCGGATGGGGCAACGGAGCGCCGCCCGGCCCACGACTCCGGTTTGGTTTCAAGAGATTAATTTTCGGCGGCGCCGCGCCAGAAATTCTTAAACCGATCAGGAGCCAACTCGGTGTAACGCACCGTGTGCTGGATGTTCTTGTGGCCGAGCCAAGCCTGTAGCGCCCGCGTGTCGTGGCCGGCGTTCGCCAAGGCGTAGCCGCAGCCATGCCGCAGCATGTGCGGATGTATCGGGAATTGCAGCGGCCAGGCCATTCTCGAACGGAGGGTAAAGATCAAACGAAAAACTATCGAGCAAAGACGCCGCCTGCATCAGCAAGCAATCGCAGCCTGAACCTTCAAACCAGATGAGCCAGACATTCTCTTAAATTGCCAAGCCAACTGTCCGAAATGCTCTGACGACATACAGAGCGATAATTGAAAGTTCGGCGGGCGGCTCCGACGTGTTCGTTTCGGAGGGTGTAGTGTCGTTCAAGCAGGCGCAAACATCCCCTGGCTCCCAGTACCAAGTCGAAGATGACCGTCAGTTCGAGGGATGGAGAAAACGATGAAAGTCACGGGCAAAGGGACTATCGCACAGGGTAGGTATGACAGCTCGTCCTGTATCGGCGGCGATATGAGCAGTACGGCCGCTCCCGATAGCGATGCCTCCCTGAGCGCCAACTGGATTCGCATCGTCGAGCGACGGGTCGAGATCGCGACAACGAACAACCCTCCGCCAGTTCGACCCGAGGATCAGAAGTAGCGGGCTGCGTTGTTGCGCGGTCGCCGAAATTCACGGGAACTGGCACAATGCGACCGTCAGAGCTGTCTCTGGCGTTGGCACCCTAAACTCAAGCGCCAAGCTCCCCGAGCCGTCACGGGCCGGCACCCACTCATTTGGTGCGCCTAGCCGTCATCCGGCGGCGACGCTTGCGGCGGCGAAAGGGCGGCTGATCCGCTGCACTGTCCCGGGATCGACTCCGAACTGTTTGGCAATAACGCGCACACCGGGCCGCCCAGGAACCGCCAGGGCCTCGCGGATTCGTTTTTCGAGTGCGGACGCAATCGGAGGCCGCCCCAAGCGTTTTCCTTCCCCTCTGGCCCGCGCAAGCCCAGCACGGACTCGTTCTGCAATCATCGCCCGCTCGAACTCGGCAAAAACGCCCATCATTTGAAACATCGCCTTGCCGGCCGGCGTCGTCGTGTCGAGCCCCTGTTGGCGCAGGAACAGGTCGACCTTGAGGGCGTGCAGCTCGGACAGGAAGCCGACCAAAACCTGCAGGCTGCGGCCCAGCCGGTCCACCGACCAAGCCATAACCATCTCGAATTCTCGACGCGCCGCATCACGGCACAGCTTGTCGAATGCCGGCCGCTTGTCGCGACCTCTCGTGCCGCTGATGCCGTGATCTTTGTAGACCTTGACGATCTCACAGCCCATGCGCGCGGCGATCTCGCGTAGTTCGCGCTCTTGATTGGCGGTGGTCTGCTCGATGGTGGAAACGCGGAGGTAGAGAACCGCTCGACGCATGGCTTTAACCCTTCTAGGTTGCAAGGGCAGAGTACCCATACGGCGTATGGATAATCGACCTATTTTTCGAACATCAAATTCCGCATCCGAAATGGCACGTTTGTTGGGATTTCACCAACGCTATTTCATAGAGTTTTTTCGTACACCGCGACCCGATTGGCGCGCGGTTGTCCAAAAATTGAATACGCGCATTCGTTGACGTGGACAGGTGGTAGCAGGATGCTCGCTGCGGCTGCGGGTCCCGACAGGGAGCACACAATCATGAAAAGCGACATCGAGCGTCGCTGTTACGGGGGCGCAATGAAGATGCTTGGCCACGCCAGTGATGAGCGCAAGCGCGTTTCGGGGTTTTCACTGATTGCAGCAAGGCAGTTCTTAGCCCCTCGGCAATGCCTGGCGGCGCTTGCTTTAATTTCGTCCTTGGTCGCGCTCGGCAGCGCGACTGCATATGCAGAAGACCTCACCGTCATCGGGGTGGACGGCGGACCCGCTAACCCCAACGGTGGCGATGCGATTGCGAACGCGGGTCCGGGGCCGGGTCCCGATCCTACCAACACGGCAAATGCCTTTGGTGGGATCGGCGGATCGCCCTCCTTCGGCCGCGGGGGTAATGGCGGCAGCGCAACATCGACCGCGACCACCTCGACAACGAGTGGCGCGGCCAGCGCAAACAGCAGCGCTTCTGGTGGTAACGGCGGTTCCGGCAACAACGGCAACGGCGGTAGCGGCGGCAACGCAACATCGACCGCGACCGCGACCGGCGGCAATCCGGCAACTGCCTCCGCTGGTGCTACGGGCGGGAACGGCGGGTTTGGCAGCGGCCTCGGTGTTTTCAACGGCGGCTTCGCTGGCTTCGCTACGGCGACGGCGAGCGGCACCTCGGGCAGCGGCACCGTCAACGTCACGGCCAGCGCGCAGGGCGGCAGTGGTGGCTCCGTGGGAGTTGGGTTCGCTGGTGACGGCGCTAGCGTCAGCTTGAACAACGCGGTAAGCGGCTCGACGACGGGTTCGCTCAATCTGTACCAAAATGCCTACGCGGGCAATGGAAACTCGGTCGCGTCCGGGATCCCTGGTAAGGGCGGCAGCGCAAGGTCCGCATTGAGCGTCTTTGAAGCCTGGCTGCCTCTTTAACGCCACTCCTGAGGACACACTCAACTTCACGCCTACTCCCGCGACTACAGGCAATTCGAACACCGCTGTCATCTCAGACGTCGAAGCCTTTGCCAACTTCATGCGCATGCTGGCTCCACCCACTCCCGCACCCGCCACTCCGGCCAGCGAGAAAGGACGCGCCACTTTTGCAAGGATTGGTTGTGCCCAGTGCCATACCCCCTCGCTTACCACGGGCGCAAAGATCGCGAGCGGCTCCTCAACCAGCCCGAGCGCTGCGCTTTCCGATCAGACGGC
>Ga0306920_100009754_pt1 | contig 12836 bp, 11 predicted proteins | sample flu12Cox44000170_FD_204666 | JGI IMG/M metagenome (GOLD analysis project Ga0306920, IMG submission 204666) | Lab enrichment of tropical soil microbial communities from Luquillo Experimental Forest, Puerto Rico - flux4day.12C.oxic.44.000.170 (v2)... | ecosystem: Environmental > Terrestrial >...
AATGCCTCGCGGGCGGGAGGATAAGGCCGAGGGTCTTTGCCGGTTTGGCCGGCTGCATTAGCGCGTAACTTGTTCGCCGATGTCGCTCAACCAGCTGAGGCCCACTCGGGATAGTCGTTTGTGTAGGCCGCTAGCTTTATCTTATCTTTTCCTTTTCCTGCCGCCCTTCTTTTTCCGACCGCGGCCGGCGCTGGCTTCCTTCAGTCGCAGGCGAAGTGGATTCGCCCTGTCACGCAATATTCGTTTGATGCGCACATTCCTGTTCAGGAACGCCCTCGTAGTGATTATGTCGCGGATCTCGGGATTGGTCTGTATTTGCTGTAGAATGTACTGATGCAACAGCTCTAAATCCTCTCGCGAGAGTCCGGCTCTTTCTTCAGGATCAAACAGTATAATTGACATGGCATATCCCTTCTTTGGAGTTTCGTGCTGGCTGTCGGATCATGCAAGCCCTTACTGATGCAACATCCGTTCGTTCACCGAGACGTGGATTGCTGAGATTGGCCTGCTCACCATGCGGCCGAGCACCTGCTGATAGTCTTGTAGCAGGCGATCGATCTCTTTCTCGTCGAACAGATGCGGCTTGTAAACGCAAGTGCCCCTCAGCCCATGTGCTCCATCGTGCAGCATCAAAATAACATCGAAATTTGTCGGAGTCACCAAAGGCAACATTATGCTCGGATTGGCCTCCTCCAAAGTGAGCGTGCGCCCTGATGCTGCCGTCGGCCGCAATGTCGCATTCTGCAGCAAAATCATGGTGTTGGCCAACTGCCTAGCCTTGACCCCGCGCTCGCGTTCAAGAACCTTGGCGATTACTTCGAATGGAAGATCCTGGTGGGCGAAAGCTGCCAGCGTGATCGCACGAACTCGCTGCAGCAACTCGCGAGGAGTTGGATCCCCCGTGAGACTGGTGCGGAGGATTACCGTGTTCGCGAAAGGACCGATCAATCCGGTAGTCCCGGGACGATTGCGATTGGCAATATTCGTGGCCACCCGGATATCGTCGTGAGCCAGATAGCGGTGCAATAGGCTTTGCAAGGCAGCGACAAGCACCATGAAGAGCGTGGCGCCTTCGTTCTGTGCGAAGCGTTTGGCGGATTTCGTGAGCCTCGCGGGTAAACACCACGCCAGGCGGGCCGTGCGTAGATCATCGAGTCGCTGTTTCGGACCCGACCTTCCAATGTTCATCACCGGGAGCGGACCGCGAAGCTGCTCTCGCCAATAGGCGAGCTGCGCAACCATGTCCGCGCGCGACTCCCACTGACGTTGCCAGTCTGCAAAGTCTGCATATTGAATCGGGAGCGGCGGCAGAGGCGATTCCATCCGCGCGTAGAACGCATCATACAAGTTCATCAGCTCGTCAACGAGCACGCCGAGCGACCAGCCATCACAGATTGCCCGGTGCATGGAGATAACCAGGAGGTGTTGCCGCTTGGTAAAGCGCAGCAGGCGAGCACGAATGAGTGGCCCCGCCGCGAGGTCAAAGGACTGGAGCAATTCTTCTTGAATGAGTTCGTATGCAATTTTTTCCTTTTTCGAACGCGGCATACCCATCAGATCGTCAAATGCCAGTGCGATGGTCCGGTGCGGGGCAATGACCTGTACGCACCCACCGTCGGCAATCGCAAACGTGGTTCGCAGAATTTCGTGGCGCCGGACAAGTTCGTTAAGGCTTCGCTCCAGGACTACTGGGTCGCACGGCGAGTTTATTCGAAGGGCGTAAGGTATGTTGAAAAAAGGCAGGTCAGGCAGTGCATGCTGTAGGTTCCACAAGCGTTCCTGCGCAATCGAAGCCGGCATCATGCCACCCCCTCGCGCCGCGCGAACAAGGGCGGAGTCAGGTGAAGGTGGTTGGCGCGTGTGCATCAGCCGTTCAAGATAGCTCGCCACCTCTGCGATGGTGGGCGCCTCAAAAACTTTTGACACCCCAATCTCAACGCCCGTAAGCTCATGCACGTGGGCGAGAACGCGTATGGCGAGGAGAGAGTCTCCGCCCGACGCGAAGAAGTCATCATGGATGCCGACCTGCTCCACCTGCAGGATCTCTGCCCAGCGCTTGGTTAGCGAGTCCTCGAGCGGCGTTCGCGGCGCGACGAAGGCCTGCGCCAAGCGGGGGCTCGTCGAAGGGCGCAATGTTGCTGCCAAGCCGATACGCTGCACTTTGCCGGTCGGGCCTTTTGGAATTTTCTCGACGATGAGTACCCGGCGCGGGACCTTGAACGGTGCGATGCGGCCGGTGGCAAACTGACGGATTTCTTTCGGGGTCGCCGCGGCGTTGGGCCGCAACACGACTGCAGCGGCGACGTCCTCTCCCAATGTAGGGTGGGGCGCGGCAAAGGTTACTGCCTCCGCCACTGCCGGATGTTGCAGCAGGACTTCATCTACTTCCAGCGGAGCAATTTTCTCTCCACCGCGATTGATGATTTCCCTTACGCGGCCAGCGAGAAAAAGATAGCCGTCGTCATCGAAGTAACCCAGATCCCCGGTCCTGAACCAATCGCCGGCAAAGGCAGCCTTGGTCGCCACGGGATCGCGATCGTAGCCGGGCATGACACCCGCGCCGCGGACAACGATCTCTCCCGTCTTTCCGTTGGTCAGCAAGGCCCCTCGCTCGTCCATAATGGCGACATCGAGACTTACTGGTGTGCCGGCCGAGCCGACCTTGCGTTGGGCCGGTGGTAGGGGATTGCATGCGATTGGCGTGGAAGTGGTTTCCGTCATCGCATAGTACTCGATCACGGGCGCTCCGAAAGTCGATTCCAGTTCCGTTAAGACTTGAGCCGACAGAGGACCAGATCCGGAACGGATGAAACGTAGAGGACAGGTTGCCAATCGCTTCTTATTGTGCCGAGACTCGGCGAGAATTGCCTTATGGATGGTCGATACCGCAGAGTACCATGTCGGTTGGAACGCGGTCAGCCACACAAAGAAGCTGTTGAGGTCCCAACCAGGTGTACATACCACACTGGCACCGGCCGCTAGTGAGGCCATCAGCGTATTATGCAGGCCATGGCCGTGAAACAGTGGCAGCATGTTTATGCAACGATCTGTTTCACTTAGCGCCCACGCCGCGGCGGAGCTGTAGGCCGATGCACAGATATTTCCATGCGTCTGCGGGACAATCTTCGGTCGCGCCGTTGTGCCTGATGTGAGCAGCAGCACCGCGACGTGGTCGGGTTTGACTGACTCGTGAAACGGCGCATCCTCCGCATCTCCGGCGAGCGTGAAAAGGCCGGGCTCCGCATCCGACGCGATCGATAGCTCAATGACACGTATCCCGTGGGACAGTGCAACACGTCGCGCAGGCGAATCGATGCCAGCCTCTGTAATCAACGAATGAGGTCTCAGGGCATGGAAATATCTGTCCAGTTCTGCGACCTCATAGGCCGGGTTGATCGGAGCGCACACCGCGCTTGCCGCCGTTGCGAGAATCGCCACCGCCATTTCCGGGCCATTCGGCAGCACGACAACAATCCGGTCGTGCCGGCTTATGCCCATGGCCCGCAGCGTGTCCCCTGTAGCTTCGATGTGCTGATTAAGACGGCCATAGGTCAGTGGAACGCGCCCGGGAGCCAAAATCGCTGGCGCGTCGGGAATGCGCTTAGCGTGATGCTGCAGGAGATGAGGCAGGCAGAAAAACGGAATGCTAGGTTTTCTGGCTGCGAAATGCTCGTTTCTCATGATTCCCGGAACAGCCCTTTGGCGATGGCCACAATTCTAAATTCTAGGACGTACTATTACCATTAAATCGTTTCGCGGTGGCGTTTACTTGATCTCTTGTTTTTGTGATCTAATACGGTTTTGGTACCACCAATGGAGCGGATCACAAACTGGCTCGAGTCGCTCGGTCTTGGCGAGCACATCCAGCGCTTTGCGGAAAACCGCATTGATGTCGGCGTGCTCCGCGATTTGACAGATCAGGACCTTGAAAAAATCGGGATTCCGCTCGGGCACCGCAAAAGGTTGCTGCGCGCCATCGCCGAAATCGGCGGGGCAGTACCCACGACAGCGGTCACCGGACCGGCCCGGCAGGAAACCGCCGAACGACGCCACATCACCGTGATGTTTTGCGATCTGGTGGGGTCAACTCCCCTATCAGCGCGGCTCGATCCAGAGGATATGCGCGAAGTCATCGATGTTTATCATTCGACCTGCGCAGGCATCATTCGGACTTATGACGGCTTTATCGCCGAATTTCGGGGTGACGGCATATTGACCTATTTCGGCTACCCCCGCGCGCACGAAGACGCTGCGGAGCGTGCTGCGCGGGCAGGGCTCGAAATTCTCGCCGCTCTTATGCGGCTGAAGACGCCCGCGGCGGAACCCCTGCAAGCGCGCATCGGCATTGCGACCGGGTTGGTGGTGGTCGGGAGTATGGCCGCCGAGGGCATGTCGCGTGAGCATGTGGCGTCCGGTAAGACGCCGAATTTGGCGGCGCGGCTGCAGACGTTGGCAGAGCCTGGAACGATTGTCGTCTCAAACTCTACGCATCGGCTGCTGGGTGACCTGTTTCATATGCGCGACCTCGGTCGGCATCAGCTCAAGGGTATTGCCGAGCCCGTCCAGGCGTGGGTGGTGGAGTCCGCGTCGGAGTCCGAAAGCCGCTTCGAAGCAGTCCGCACTGCACGAGTCGCCAATCTCGTCGGCCGAGAAAACGAGGTCAAATTCCTGCTGGACCGTCAGCGCCGAGCCTGGAATGGCGAGGGTCAGATCGTGCTGATCACGGGCGAACCGGGGATCGGCAAATCCCGCATTGCGGCAGCTCTCGACCAGCAAATCAATGAGCCGCATACGCGCGTGCGCCTTCAATGCTCGCCCTACCATGTCAACAGCACACTCCATCCCTTCATTGCCCAGCTCGAGCGGGCGTCCGGCTTCAAGTCCGACGATGCGCCGGAGCAAAAGCTCGACAAACTCGAAGCGATTCTCATAGTGGATAAATTGCGGGTTCAAGCTGTGGCAGCGCTTTTTGCGGCCCTGCTCTCAATCCCATTTGGGGACCGGTATGCGCCGCTCGCGCTCAGCCCCACGCAGCAACGGCGACAGACGCTGGCGGCCTTGCTCGATCAATTCGAGGGTCTCGCGCGGCGTCAACCAACCTTCCTTTTGTTCGAGGATGCACACTGGGCGGATGCCACCTCACTGGAGCTGCTCGACCTATTCGTCGAGCGGGTGCGCCAGCTACCCGTGCTGGCGCTGTTCACGTTCCGACCGGACTACAAGCCCCCATGGCTTGGCCTGCCCAACGTCAGCTCCTTGGCGCTCGGCGGTCTTGACCGCTCCAATGTCGAAAGGATCATCGCACAGGTGACGGGCGGCCATCCACTACCCGCCGAAGTGACAGAACAGATCGTCGCCAAGACCGACGGCAACCCTCTGTTCGTCGAGGAACTGACCAAGGCGGTCCTGGAAGCGGACATCCTTATCAAGCGCGCCGGTGGCTATGTGCTTGATGGACCCCTGCCACCGCTCGCCATTCCGGCGACTTTGCACGATTCCTTGATGGCGCGCCTGGATTACTTGGCTGCTGGTAAGGAGATCGCCCAGATCGGAGCTGCTATCGGGCGCGAGTTTTCTTACCGTCTGCTGCACGCGCTGATGGGACAAGGTGAGAAGGCATTGCAGGACGCGCTCGGAAAGCTTGAGGAGGCCGAGCTCTTGTTCCGCCGCGGCGATCCACCGGACGCCATCTATAGCTTCAAACACGCGCTGGTGCAGGACACTGCCTACGAGAACCTGCTTAAGAGTCGCCGGCAGGTGCTGCACCAGCGCATTGCCGACACCTTGCGAGATCGCTTTCAGACAATCGCCACGAGTGAGCCGGAAGTGATTGCCCATCATTTCACGCAGGCAGGACTAATCGAAGTTGCCATCGAATGGTGGTGCAAGGCGGGTGACCGGGCTTTGGACAGATCCGCGCATAACGAGGCGATCGCGCATCTCGAAAAGGCGCTCAGCCTGGCCAAGGGTTTGGGGGATGGCCCTGCCCAGCGACTGCTGCGCCTGCGGCTGCAGACTACGTACGGTCATGCGCTGCTGCATGGCCGAGGACACACCCAACCGGAGACAACCGCAGCATTTGCGCGTGCCCGCGAAATTGCTGCAGGGGTAGAGGACATCGATGCGAGGTTCTCGGCCTATTACGGCATGTGGCAGGTAAGCCTTGTTCGCGCCGCTCTCGCGCCGATGTGTGAGGTAGCCATGGCTTTCGTGCATGATGCTCAGCACTCGACCGAAGGATCAGGGCGAGGCCGCGCACTGCACGTCCATGGCGTAACGTGTTGGTTCCAGGGCGATTACGTCGGCGCGCGGGCGCACCTTGAACAGGCTCTGACGGTCTACGATCGAGAGCAGGATCACGATCCTGCTCCTCGCTTCGTCTTCGAGGACAGAGTGGTTGGCATGGGCTGGCTCGCTGGTATCCTGTGGCCTCTTGGGGAGGTCGATCAAGCGACTCGCCTGTTGGATAGAGCGCTCAGCCTAGCGCAGCAACGGAATCATATTCCAACGATCGCATGGGCGCACACCTATACGTGTCGTTTCGCCGCTATCTGCCGCAAACCCGCGCTAGCCCGACCTCATGCGGAGGACCTCCTCCGACTAGCGCACAAGCACGGATTGCCAATGCGGCTAACGGAAGGGTCGTTTTACAGAGGCTGGGCACGCTGGTGCGCTGGCGATGGGGATGGAGAAACAGCCATACGCGAAGCTCTGGCGCTCTGGAATGAGATGGATTTTCGCTTGTTCATGCCCCTGACTGGGACGTTGCTCGCGGAGCGCGAGGCAGAAGCAGGCCGGGTTGAAGCCGGACTGGCCACTTTGAATGCACAACTCGCCGCGATCGAGCGGACCGGCGAGCGCTGGTTTCACGCCGAGGTGCACCGAGTGCACGGTGAGCTTCTCCTGAAACTGCGGCAACCTGATTTTGCTGCGGCCGAATCAGCTTTCAGGGCCGCCATCAACATCGCCCGCGCCCAGCACACGCGAACGTTCGAATTGCGGGCTGCGCTGTCGCTAGCAAGGCTGAATCACAAGACCGGTCAACGCCAGCGATCGGTCGACCTGCTTGCGCCGGCGCTCGTCGGTTTTAAGGCGGGGCCAGAGCTTCCGGAAATCGAGGAAGCTCAGCGGCTTCTCGCAGGCGCGTCTGGCGAGAAGGAGCCGGCAGCAAATCTGCTTTGAGTCGTGGCTCTTTTCTGGATTCGCCCAACCCCATAATGTTGCAGACGATCATGAGGCTTCCCCGTCGCAGATTCCTGTGCCTGGCAGCAGGTACCACCGCGCTCGCGGCTACAGCGCGCGTCGCCTCAGCGCTTGATTATCCGACGCGATCGGTCTACTTGATCGTTCAATATTTTGCCGGCAGTCTGTCCGACATCGTATCGCGCGTGATAGCGCAATGGCTGTCGAAGCGGCTCGAACAGCAGGTCATCGTCGAGGATCAGCCGGGCGCGGGAGGCAGTGTCGCTACCGAATTTGTCATCCGAGCGCGCCCCGATGGCTACACGCTCCTTAACATCGTATCAGCCAACATCTGGAATGCGACCCTCTATGACAATCTCAGTTTCAATTTCATCCGCGACATTGCTCCAGTTGCATGCATCTCGCGCACGCCGGGGGTCATGGTCGTGCATCCGTCGTTCCCGGCGAAGACCGTGCCCGAATTCGTCGCCTATGCCAAAGCCAATCCGAGCAAAATAAATGTACCGTCAGGAGGTATCGGCAGCTTCCCACATGTTGCTGCCGAACTTTTCAAGTTCATGGCCGGTGTCGATCTCGTTCACGTGCCCTACCGCAGCAGTTATGTCCCTGATCTGCTCAGCGGCCAAATGCAGGCCGCGTTCCCGCCAATTCCCACGGTTATCCCACATATCAGGGACGGCAAGCTGCGCGCCCTTGCAGTAACCGACGCGACACCCTCCCCGGCCCTGCCGGGACTCCTGAGTATCGGTGAATTTGTTCCGGGCTACGAGGCAACTGCACTCAATGGCTTGGGTGCGCCAAGGGGCACGCCTGCCGAAATCATCGACAAGCTCAACGCCGCGGTTAATGCCGGTCTCGCCGATGCGAAAATCCAGGCACAACTGGCGGAGCTTGGTACCGTGGCAGCGCCGATGACCACCGCGGAATTCGGCAAATTTGTCGTCGATGAGACTGTGAGATGGGGCAAGCTCTTCAAGGCCGCGGGCATTAAGGCGCAGTGAAATTGATGTTCGAAGGCGATTTTGCGACACGTGAAACCATGATCATAACCGTTCTTGCGGTCACGCAAACCTTTGTTGTGGATTGGCGGCATCGATCTGTCACAGCGGATCGGGGCTTCTGACCTGGCTGTTATCAAAGAAGCTTTGCCAAGTATGCGGTGCTGATTTTCTTGCATCAGCATCCTTCGGGGTTACGTCCCAGGTGGTGGTGTAGCTCGGCGTAGCTTCGCGGTCGGTCATCGATGATCCGCCGAGTAGGGTAGTCACATCGCCATCGGCATTGGCACTCCATTGCCTTCGAGATCGCGCGCACGGCGCTTGGTATGCTCGCTGAAGCCCCCGACTGGAATGAGAATGCGCACCGGTCCCCTGGCCGTCTTGAGTCGTTTGGCGAATTCCTCGCCCAGCTGCCTGAACTCCTCGGCGTTGGTGCGCATAAGCAGGTTCTGCGCATTGTACTGAAAGAATTCGCGCGTCCTGTACCGGTCGGGTACTTGGCCCACCCAGAAATTGGAATGGTCGATCGCGCCAGGCACGATCACCAGTTTCTGGAGAAAGGGGGCCCCCGGTCCTGGGTCCTTCGCTGCTCGTAAGCGCGCCTCACGCCCGCGTGAGAATGTTCGATACAGTCATCGCCTGCCAGCGCCCACCACGAGCCGTGGGAACGCCGCGAGCATTGAGCGCTTCGGCAATGGCTCGCAGCGAATGCGCACCGGCCTTCTGTATCTCTCGGATGATCGGCAGCACGTTAGCCGCGTGACGGTCAGCGTTGGCCGCGACGGTCTCGACGGCCATCTTCCGCGCCTGCGCAAGCTTGGGGCCGCCGAGCTTCACCCCGCGAGCCTTGGCGCGCTGGAGGGCATCGCGGGTGCGCGTCGAGATTAGTGCGCGCTCCTTCTCAGCAAGGGCAGCGAACAGGTGCAGGATGAAAGGGTCAACGTCCGCACCCAGCTCCGCGACGATGAACTGCACGCGCTCCGCCATCAGGCCGCTGATGAAATGTACGTCTCGGCTAAGGCGGTCGAGCTTGGCCACGACCACCGGGCTCCGACGACGGCGCGCGTCCTTGAGCGCGGCGGCGAGCTGCGGGCGGCGATCGAGGGCGTCGGCACCTTTGCCCGTCTCGACCTCGACAAGCTCGCGGGCGATCTGGAAGCCCTCGTGGGCGGCGAAGCGGCTGACAGCCTCGCGCTGTGCGTCCAGGCCAAGGCCCGAGCGGCCCTGGCGGGCGGTGGAGACGCGGTAGTAGGCGATGATTGGACGGTCCATGACAGCCTTTCCGAGTTCTGTCAAAGACTTTATCCGATGTTTTATATTTTGACAAATCTGACAATCGCGCGGGGAGCTTCGCGAATTTGGCATTCCCGGCCGGCGTTATGCGGGATTTCGGTCTGTGGGGATTTGTGCGGTTTCCGAGGGTACAGGCTCAGTCTTCCGGGTTGGGGTCCGGTCGGCGACCGGATGATCGACCAGGCCCAGCTGCGAGCCTGCTCTTTCAGCAGGGCGCGTAGTTTCGCCGTGCTCTCGATATGGTCGTAGGGCGATCTGGTGTGCTCTATCCGATGTGTGTCGCGCCACCTATCCGGCCTCCTGTTTTTCAAGTAGGCCATCGCGGCACCAACATCTGGCGGCAGATGCTCTCGCCAACGCAGCATTTGTGGCCCACGGCGCGTCATGACTTGCTTTTCGATCTCGTAATCGTATCCGACCGCCCTATTGAATAAGGCCCGCTCGACCCGATTGTCGGCTTCAATCTTCCCGAGCCGGAAGAGCCGCGCAAATCGCGGATATTGCGTGCGCCATCGGTACAAAGTGCTCGCGCTTACGTCCAATAAGTCTGCAACTTCACAGTCAGTCAACCCGCGCTCACACGCTTCGCGTGCAATGCCTGCCATTGCCGCCCGATATTTGGTCTTGCGACCACCGCCGCGGTTTCCGATGGCACGCTTGTTCCCGCGCGGCGCTCCCCTTTTTTTCCTTTGCACCAATAGGTTACCCGAGTCGTTCATAAAAAACTTTAGCACGGCGACTCGCCGTCTGTCGTTAAAGAAGCTGCGGAGAGAGTGGAAACAGAAACCTTAGACCGAGAACTCTCGAAAACTCAGAACAATCCAGCATTCATCGATGCAAAGTGCGATGGGGTGATCAATGGCCCACCTCACGGCCCCGCACTGAAGGGGGCCGACGTGGGTACTCGCCAAACTCAGTTCCATTTTCGCCAGAGAAAAACGAAGCGGGACGCCCGCATGGCCGACGTGATGTCCTCGCATCCATCGGTGCTGCCGCGGCGGCCGCTGCGGTCCCGCCCGAAGCGTTCGCAGCCTGGGAGCCGAGCGAACGCTATCCCGATCCATCTGTTCAGGTCCTCGATCCGAGTTTCAACAAATATCGCCTCCTGCTCGCCGGGGTTGAACGGCTGGCCACGGGAATGCGCTGGTCCGAGGGGCCGGTCTATTTCGGCGATACGCGTTGCGTCTATTGGAGCGACATCCCCAACAATCGCATCATGCGGTGGGACGACGCGACCCGCCGCGCAAGCGTCTACCGCCAACCGTCCAACAATGCCAATGGCAATACCCGCGACCGGCAGGGAAGGCTCGTTACCTGCGAGCACGATACGCGGCGGGTGACGCGCACCGAACACGACGGCACCATCACCCCGCTCATCGACAGGTTCGATGGCAAGCCGCTCAACTCACCCGAACGACATCGTGGTCAAGTCCGACGACTCGATCTGGTTTACCGATCCGCCGTTCGGGATCCTCGGCAACTACGAGGGCCACGTCGCCACTCCTGAGCTGCCCACGAACGTATACCGGCTCGATCCCAAGTCCGGCCGCGCAACTGTGGCGACGGGCGATGTCAATCGGCCGAACGGGCTTGCCTTCTCTCCCGATGAGAAGAAACTCTACATCGTCGAGGCGGGCGTGACCCCGCGGGCGATAAAGGTCTACGACGTCAACGATGACAAGCTCAGCAATGGACGCGCCTTCATCACGGCAGAGCCAGGCGGCACGCCCGATGGCTTCCGTTGCGATGTCGACGGCAATCTCTGGTGCGGCTGGGGCATGGGCAATCCCCAGCAGGACGGGGTCAAAATTTTCGATGCTACCGGCAAGCCGATCGGCTTCATTGCACTTCCCGAGCGCTGCGCCAACGTCTGCTTCGGCGGCGCCAGACGCAACCGGCTGTTCATGGCAGCGAGCCATTCGCTCTATTCGCTCTACGTGAACACGCAAGGCGCGCCCGGAGGTTGACCTTAAGGTCGAGTAGGGGTGCATCTCACCGTACCGTTCCAACTACACATAGCTGTTAAAGCTCCCACGATTCGGGGGAGCTACTTATGCAAACGATTCGCACCAGCACGACAGGCCGCCTAACAGCAAGGGCAAGAGTTGGGCAGCCGTAGCACACACCATGATGGGCGCAACGTAAAGTCAGGGGCCGCACGATGTATTGTTGCAAAACCAAGGGGCGTTATGTCCGCATCTGGCCAGAGCTGACATAAGCCCGAAAAGGGCTAATTCTCTTTTTGACCCATAAGAGACATGGGCAATCCGAATTTGCTGTGATGCACAACGTCGTCAGAGCGCCAGGATTAGATGCACCGGCTTTAATCTGGAGCAACAGACCTACTGGTCAGAGACGTACCATGCCAGCAACAGCCCAAGATCACGAGCTGTTGTCGCTATTGCAACTTTGCCAGGAAGCAGAGTTCGAACTATGGACGAATGCGCTCTAAGCTAATATGCTGTGAAAAGGGAGCAAGGTGGGAAACATGGACGCGCAAAGTCTCATTATTTGGTTGATCGTCGGCGGTATCGCCGGCTGGCTGGCCGGTATGCTTGTCAAGGGTGGAGGATTTGGCCTGATCGGCGACATCATCGTCGGCATTCTCGGCGGGTTGATCGCGGGTTGGTTGTTGCCACAGGTCGGTATCGCGATCGGCGGCGGCATTGTCGGCGCAATCATTAACGCCCTGATTGGCGCGGTGATCCTGCTGCTGATTTTGAGGTTGATCAAGCGAGCCTGATCGTCAAATCTCACGCATGAGACATCAGGCGGGGGAAGTAGGCTCCCCGGAGCGTGGTGTGCCTTCGCTCGCCTCTCTCAACCTCACCCGCCGAGATATTCTCCCGACGTTGACTGCAGCGCTCACCACCATCGCTTTTGACGACAGCAGCTTGCAGCGGTTTGAGGCCAGAACCTGACTGCCGGCCTCGAAGGACCTAACTTCATCCCTTGTACAGTTGCGCATCGCCGTTTGGACCGGCGATACTCGTGGCACACGGCACATTCCGGCGGTAAGCTAACCGAGCGCATGTCCGCAGCTGGTGAGAGCTGACATGAGAGCCCAGACGGCGAGTTCCGGGGTTGACCCCGAGCTGACGTAGACCGGATCGAAATCCCGCAGCGCAGCACGTCCAGGTGTGATATCGTCCCCTCCGTTGCATGGGCATGGACCCCAACGGGAGGGTCGCATGGCAACCTACATCCGACGGCGAGAATTTGTGTCCACGCCGCTCGGCGGAGCGGCGACATGGCCGCTTGCGGCGCGCGCGCAGCGGCCGGTCATTCCAGTGATCGGCTATCTCCACAGCGCATCGTCCGCTCCGTATTCGCATCTCGTTG